>Ga0207841_1000105_pt1 | contig 102680 bp, 88 predicted proteins | sample HigsolmetaGSP18D_FD_184846 | JGI IMG/M metagenome (GOLD analysis project Ga0207841, IMG submission 184846) | High solid enriched microbial communities from the Joint BioEnergy Institute, USA - SP1-8-D (SPAdes) | ecosystem: Engineered > Bioreactor > SSF (Solid state fermentation) > Aerobic >... | reverse complement strand
GGGGGGGGGGGGGGGGGGGGGGGGGGGGGGAGGCAAGATTCTTACATCATAGAACTTGGATCTATCGAACTCGTGGTCTGGTCTAGAGATCGGAAACAGCTCAATGATCACCCCGAGGTCGTAGAGATCCTTCGCGCGAACCGTCGCAGCCGAGCGCAGGGCCTTGTCGTCGCCATGGGGATTGTCATTGTCCGTCACGAGAAACAGCCGCCTGGACAAGAAATTCGACGCCTTGGAGGTAAAGATCTGGTTCGCGCAGAAGAGCACGTTGGCCATGGAAACCCGTTCCTTGGAAGGTACGAGAATCTCTCTCGCCTTCTCCTCATCCTCGGCCAGAGATCGCAGCTGCTTTACGTCGTCGGCCGCCGGGACATCCAGGTCGGTGAACAGATAGCAGTGTGGATATGAGAGTTCACCGCGGCTGCTCTCCTGTTCGTCGTAGAACTTCGACGCCTCAGTCCCATACAACAGGACTCCGATCATGTCTCTCGGGTTCGAGATAATGCGCTGCTGCATCATGTGGTACGCGCATTTCAGGGCGGCTGTCGCCGGCGACTCTTTGGTCGCCTTCTTGCCTTCGGACGGGCGTGGAGTCAGCATGGATTCGCTGACTTCGATGGCAAAGAGAACGGCATCCTTGACGGATCTGTAGCTCTGAAAAAAAGGCAATTAGTGTTTAACAGGGACGACGATGGGAAGCTCGGAGACCATGCATACAGAGGTGTCGATCTCCTCTTCCTCCGGCGTTTCATCCTCTCGAGATTCATGGTCATCGGCCATTTTGGAACAGCAGAGAGCAGCGCAGACACAATTACCAGTTGACGATACTTGAGCTCAAGGCCGGAGTGTCTACGACGTTGTCGATAAACTGCCAGCTCCACCCTGCTGCCTGCAACTCCGCCCAACACGTCCGCCGGGTGACGCGATGCCGGCGGACGCGGGGGAACACGAGCCTCACGTGACCGCATCGGGCTCGATTACGCTGACTGCCCTCTGATTGGCCCGGGGCCTCCGCTCTGCTCGGTCATCACGGCGCTTCTGGACCCCGGGGCCGCCACGGTCCGACGCCTACATCCAAGACCAGGTTCTCTGCTTTGTCCGCATTTCCCGTCTGATCTGTTGCCTTCCTTTTCGTGACTGGCAAGGGCGACATTCACCAATGGCGCTGCGCAGTCCTTTTATGATTCCCGGACGGCTGCGGAGCAATGTTTGCTCCAGTATCAGACCCGCGGCGCGCAGCTCCATAGCACACAATGGACAACAGAGATCAGGGCTGGCGACGGTCGTGCCGCCAGTCACGGCGGATACGTCAGGCTCGAAAGGCCCGACTGCAATGGTTTTCTTGAACATGGGTGGGCCGTCGACAACAGACGAGGTCGAGGACTTTCTGAGCCGGTTATTTGTATGCGTTCGACCACGCCGACCCTGTTAACTTTCTACGACTGACTACGATCACTACCCGCAGGCGGACGGCGACCTGATCCCGCTTGGTCGCCTTCAAGGATACCTTGGTCCTCTCATCGCCCGTCGGAGAACGCCCAAGATCCAAGAGCAATACAGGGCCATCGGAGGCGGCTCCCCCATCCGCAAGTGGTCCGAGTATCAATGCGCGGAGATGTGCAAGATCCTCAACAAACTATCGCCGGAGACCGCGCCGCATAAGCCCTACGTCGCGTTCAGATACGCCGCCCCGTTGACGGAGGAGATGTACCAGAAGCTGCTGGATGACGGCTTTGGTCGAGGCAGAGGGGGCCGCGCGGTAGCGTTCACGCAGTACCCGCAGTATTCTTGCTCCACGACGGGCAGCTCGCTCAACGAGCTGTGGAAATGGAGAAACCGCCTGGAGGGCAAGCGCGCGAATGGAGGCGTGGAACCGTCGGGGACGATCGAGTGGAGTGTCATCGATCGCTGGCCGACGCACCCGGGTCTGGTGGAAGCGTTCGCAAAGAACATCGAGGACCAGCTCGCAACATACCCAGAGGATAGGAGAGACAGGGTGGTGCTCCTCTTCTCGGCCCACAGCTTGCCCATGAGCGTTGTCAACAGGGGTAAGTTTCGACTCGTCCTGAGGATGGGGAAAGGAGACACTGACAACACAAGGGGATCCCTACCCGGCTGAGGTTGCTGCGACTGTGCACGCAATTATGCAGCGACTGGGATTCAAGAACCCCTACCGACTATGCTGGCAATCCCAGGTTGGGCCGTCTGCCTGGCTGGGAGCCCAGACGAGTGATACAGTAATGGAGTATGTCAAGCGTGGCCAGACAGACATCATCCTTGTTCCAGTTGCCTTCACCAGCGACCACATCGAGACTCTCTACGAGTTAGACAAGGAGGTCATGGGCGAGGCGAACCACCCGGGCGTCAAACGCGCGGAGAGCTTGAACGGCAGCCCGATTTTCATTCGGGCGCTCGCGGATATCGCTCTGGAGCATCTGCGGAAAGGAGAGAAGTGTTCTCGGCAGATGACCCTGCGGTGTCAGGGGTGCAAGAGTGAGAGGTGTTTGGAGCAGAAAAGGTTCTTTGCGGGAGAGCAGGGCGCTTCTCTCGTGCGGTAGATGATTTCACGTTTCTTTGGGGTTTTTATGATAGCCATTTATTGCATGGGGTAATGTAACATTATTGAGAGCCTGTATACTATCTAGAATAGCAGGCCGGGCTCTTAGGAAGACCGGCATAGGGACCGGTCCGAACAGAACTTATAATGATACCGATCGGATCAATTCCATGATGTGGCAGACTGGAGAAACAGGCCAATTGCCAACCAAGTAATTGCTACGTTGGGCATCGTCACAGATCGATAGCACAACGTGCGAGGTCTGGATTAATAATGCGCACGCCCGCGGCGTCCACTCATCGCCGGAGTTACGCAGCTTATCTTATCACCGACCCCAGATCGGACGATTTGTTGGATTTCTCCGAGGCTCTGCCAGCTGCGCCCACGGGTTCGTCCGCGGTCTGGAATCGTGTGTGTCTGACCGGTGCCAGCGCTGCGCCAGTATCTTCCCATCCCGTTGTGCTGTACAACAAGGATGTAGTTATTACGTGTTGCATCGGCCAGCGGTTACGGGCACACGCGCAACCCCCCAATGCTCCTTTGGATTCCTTCTCTTGTTCCCTGTACGGCTCTGTCTCGCTGCTTTGCCTGAACAACGCCATTGTCGCTCATTGCCGGCGATGCGCGGGTAGGAACTACCAAAGGCTATCGATACACGCCTGTCGGCCCTTTATCCAGTGTCATGGAGAACGAGACACCTTTCACGGTGGATGCGGACGAGGACGCGCGATTGCGCGCCGCAGCCACCGCTTCCAATACCAATGGCCTGCGTGCCCGGAACATTGCGGGCGAGGCAGATAAGAACTTTATACAAACGCATGTCCACGAGGAGACGCCACTGCTGTCGCCTGGAAGGGCGCAATGGAACGGTGGGAGAGCCGACTCCCTAGACGAGGACGGCGCGCAGCTCAACACGAAGGAGTTGGAAAGCAAGCCGTGGTGGAGGAGGCCTTCTGTGAGCTGACTTCCGTGCAATTGTTTCTTGGATTCCTGATTTCTGATTGATATCCCAGATATGGTGGTTGATACCTCCCCTCTTACCGTTTACTCTGGCGTTTGGCGGACTGGCAGTCCCCAAAATCAACCTGATCCTTACCCTCATCTGCAGAGACTATCTCTCCGATCGGGCCTCCAGGGATCCCAACTTCACGCATCTCCCGGTCGTGTTCGGAGGCGACAACTCACAATGCCAGGTACCAGAGGTACAGTCCCTTGTGGCGCGGTTTCAACTGTACTTCAACCTGGTGTCAGGGATCCTCTCCGCGGTGGTCAGCCCACGACTGGGTCGCCTGTCGGATCGATATGGAAGGAAAATGATCCTCGCATTTGCAGTCTTTGGAGCCATGCTAGGAGAAGTGGTCACCATTGTCGTCGCAGCGAGACCGGACCGGATCTCGGTGAACGTGCTCCTTGTCGCCGCTTTCCTCGACGGGATGTGCGGGTCGTTCACAACCTCCCTGGCGCTGGTGCACTCGTACGCGGCGGACTGCACGCCTCCAGAGAGGAGAAACGTTTCGTTTGGGTATGTTCACGGTGTGCTGTTCACCGGTGTCGCTGCTGGCCCGTTCCTGGCGGGCTATCTCATCAAAAAGACAGGAAGTATCCTCAGTGTCTTCTACGCTGCTTTGGGATGCCAGACGTTCCTCTTCCTGATGCTGGTGTTTGTGATCCCTGAATCACTGTCGATGGAGCGCCGGTGGATCGCTCGTGAAAAGCACCGGGCGAAACTCCTGGACGAAGATGCCGCTTCCAGATGGCTTTCGCTGAGCGGCCTGAATCCCGTCAACCTCTTCAAGCCCCTATCCATCCTTTTCCCACGAGGCGATGGGCCAAGCGCTCTATTCCCCAATGGCCGCGGTGCCGGTTCTGCCTTGCGGAGAAACCTCATTCTCCTCGCGGCCATTGACACTGCCATGTTTGGTGTTGCGATAGGTACCATGCAGGTCATCGTCATCTACGCAGAGTACATATTCGACTGGGGCAACTACGAATCGAGCGTTTTTGTTTCGATCGTCAGCACCGTCCGGGTGATCAACCTGCTCGTGATACTTCCGACCGTGACACGGATCGTCCGCGGCCCACAGAGCGGCCAGCAGCCCAGCGCCACCGGGTCCGATACGCTGGATATCGTGATCATCCGGCTGTCGATCCTGTTCGATATGGCCGGATACGTCGGGTACGCCACGGTGCGGACGGGACCGCTCATGATCCTCTCCGGGATGGTCGCGGCCCTGGGAGGCATGGGTTCGCCGACGCTGCAGTCGTCGCTCACGAAGCATGTCCCTCCGGACCGCATCGGCCAGCTTCTCGGAGCGACCGGTCTCTTACACGCCCTGGCCCGGGTCGTCGCGCCGACGATCCTGAATCTGATTTACAGCTTGACCGTGGGCAAATTCACGCAGGCGGTGTTTGTGTGCTTGGCGTCTGTGTTCGGCCTTACGTTCGTTCTGAGCTGGGGCATCAGACCGCATGGTGGGTGCAGCCATTTTAAGACTACGCACTGAAGAATGGTCAAAGACTGACGTGTATATATAGTTTACCTGGAAGTATCCCCCGTCCCAAGTCCCGCTGAGCCGAACGATGCTAGGCCCGATGATGAGGAAGAGAACACGGTTCCACAGCGGTCATAAGCCCCTATCCAGAATCTTCAATGCCATATAAAATCATTACCACGGTCAACGTCGTGCAAGATACCCGACATCCTGTACTGATCTTCATACCGTCTGGCTTCTTGTGTCACTTCTTTCCTGGACACCCATTACCTTGACTCCGAGGCTCTGTTTTGGATATATATATATAGACTTTAGAATGGTTTAGAATGGTTGGCAAGTTATCCATCTAGTCCAGTACTTATTTATGTCTGGACGGGTCGCTCTGGAGGAGCCCTTGACTCAGAACTGAATATTATTTTTCCTATTATTGCACTCCGGCTTTTTCGTATCTACCTGCCTGCCCAGCGAATCTAGGTATCTTACGTGTGGACCATCAGGATAACAGCCTTCTTGCTTTCTTCTGCTGAACGAACGTACATACATACAGTATGATACGCTGTTGTTGTTCTCTGGTCTTGGTCCTTGACCCCATTCTCTTCCGCTATGCCTCCTTTGTCTTTCATTCTCGTTCTCGCTCTTATTTTCCAATAAATAAGAGGCTATAGAATAGTCCAGGTTAGGGTACCTACCTAGGTAGGTAGGTAGGTAGGTAGGTAGTCATCTAGGTACTAAGTCAACAAGCTTGTTGTGTGCCTTCCCATCACTATTGAGGGAAGCCCCAGATTTTTAGTATCCCATTCGCTCTCTCTACCTTAATATTATCTACACAGTAGTTCGTACCTATGAGCAATGGCACAACCTACATACCAACCATCTCAGAGTAGTCTGTTCAGTTCAGTTCACCTGTCAGCTGAGTACAGTACGGTAGTAAATAAACCACATGATAGCGATCCAATCATCAATTTCATCTCCCCAAAGAGGTTCCCGCTGCTTTCTTCGTGAAGAATCATTTTCAACCATTTAGCACAGTGGCCGCCGTCTTGCATTATTATTAGATATATATAGGACGACTGGCTTGACAGAGATGCGCCATGTTCACCGTTTAAGTTGACAGCAGCCGACGACGCCGTGCATGGATGATCGGCGGTGCCGATGATCCACGACCGTTAAGAAACGCCAAGATGTGCGACTCGCACCGCTCCGATTGGTGGGTCAGGCTTCAACAAATTCAAAAGAAGCTGGGGACGTGGGGTTGGTGCAGCATTGGAAGGTGGGGGAAAGAAAAAAGTTAACAAGCATCTGAGTCCCTTAACTGACTGGCACTGGGGACATGTCCACTATGTGCTATATACCTAGGTCCTTAGTGACTAATCTGTATGTATTTGGGGCCTATCCACGTCGATTTGAAGTCAGTCGTTGTTTGAGGACTAGGTATCTACGTAGGTACAGTACATGTACAGTACGAAGGATTCGGTCCCAACGTAGTACTGGTGTGTTTTGCTGTCCGGTAGGCGGATCTAGATCTAGATATGATTCATTCACATGGAAAGGTGCTATGTACTGTACTGGGCATCTAGATTAGAGTATCGGGTTTAGAGTGTCAATTGGAGTACGGAGTACAGTATATATACACACATATATTGCGAACTTTGTCCACGACGTAGGTACTACTCAAAGTAATAGTCTCCGTGATTTGCGACAATACGGAGCAACAAATAGGAGAATATCAAAACATCTCGCCTATCCAAATCGACGTGCCATATCTGCACCTGCATAGCATAGGCGGGTACCTAGATGAAAAGGAAAGCTCGGTCTGGAACGGATCTTCAAACCACCCTAGAAGTTTCCAAGGTTGATTAATGGCCCAATACCTGGATCCTGCTGCGGTCCAGTGTCCCGGCATGCGTGCTCCTCATGCCTTCCTGCAACCAGCTCGGCCAGCCCCGGAGACCGGCCAGCAGGCTGTAGCGGGGCGGCAGGATCAGCTGCGCGCTCTCACCCTGGAGGGGCCAGCGACGGAACACCGAGAAATTTCCCGAAAGTGTCGACCGAATTGCAGGATTTCCGCGACGTGATCGCGTGGGTGCGCCAGCAGCCTGACTGATTCGACGTCGATCGTTGCGTGGCATGGGGCTCCAGCTTCGGAGGCATGCACGTCACGGCCTTGCTGGCCGAGGACCACCAACTGGCGGCCGGTATCGCCCAGTGTCCCTGTGTCGACGGCTTCGCTGCCTCCGTCAAAATTCCGCTGCTGCGCTCCGCACGCCTTCTTTCCTTGGCGGTGCGTGACGTGGTGTCATCCACCTTCTTCCGTCAAGAGCCGATATACGTTGCATTGGCGTCGGATGGATCGCCCAAATCACCGTCCGCTCTGATGACCAGACCCGAAGTTATGGCGGGATGGCAGAGGATCACCCCGGACGAGAGCATACCCTTCCCGGACAAGTTCACCGCCCGTTCCATTCTCGCTTTCAGCCTCGAGAGACCGGTCCGGAAAATCCACCGAAGCACCAAGCCGTATCTCGTGGTGCTGCCTACTTACGACAACGAGGCGCCATTAGACGCAGCGGAGGAGGCCGTCCGTCGGACTCCTCTGGGCGAGGATCTTAGGGTTAAAGGTGGGCATTTTGATTTGTACGCAGGTGGCATTGCATTTGAGGAGAACATCAAGGGACAGCTTGCATTTTTGAAACGCGTCCTTGGGTGACTGTGACTAGGCATGTACACAACAGACCGATGTAGGTTAGACAGTTGTCAAAGGTGCTGTATTAATTCAATCGCATTGGTCCAAGCAGGCAGGCCATGGGGTAAAGTACAAGTACATTAAGCAGCACAAGGAGGTTGGTACCTAAGGTAGCTCATCCTCCTCATCGGATCTATCTGTCTCCAGGGGCCTTTCATTGGGAGGGGAGGGCCTGCAAGCAATGTCTAGTGGGAATCTTTAATATTATCCTTTACCGGAGTACCGACTAGTTTGTTCTCGAGGATGACGTTTGGCTCCGAATACAGCATTATGTCCTCATACGTCTCTGGGAAGGCGACAAAGAAATCCGTATCCATGGTGTACCTCCAAAGGTCGTAAAGGCATGTATGATACTAGTTTGAGAAGCGATACATCTCAGTGGCGTGGCCAAATTCGTAAGCATTCGAAACAGGGTACAGCCAGACGAAGCGAAACCATTTGGAAAAGATCTCCCAAAATTTGCTTGTAAGATTTGGTGAACCACAAAGGACCAGACGTTCCCGCAACCCAGACCTTTAGACATTAGTATTGAACTTCCAACGGGGAATGGAAACGTCTTGTAAACCGAGGAAACAGAGATCAAGTTCAGAAAAGGGGGGAAAAAATACCAGGCAAAGAAGTCCGAGACAGCATCATGAGGGAAACGAAGCTGCGAAGATCTGCACATTGTAGTTTATTTGAGAGGGGTATCGTACCTAGGCCGATACCATACTGGAAGCTTGTTGAAAGTCTCCGGGACAACGAGGAACTGGGATCGTGAGCCGCAAGAGAACAGGTTCTATAGAAATGTTGCACGTACAAGCGGCAGCAGATGAACGCCATACAACATGGCTAATCTGGTCAAAGTCCCCCTCCGTAGAGGAAGACGCTCATCAACTTGACGGATGTCCCAGTCCCGTTCTCCGCAAATCGACTGCCGCACGCTAGCGCACGGAAGTCACCGGGGAATTCCCCAGACCTGGGGTTAGGTGGCATTGAGGCTTAATAATGAGCAGGGGTCAATAATAAGGCGCCATCCGAGTAGCTGGGCGGCCGATAAAGCGATCACAGTTCAACGAGGTCGCTAACTTCGGTGCCTGTCACACCAGCCCCGGAGAACGGGGTATTGGCTGTGTGGATCTGGTCGTCCTCAAATCCATATTTTCTTCTGCTCGCAGGAATTCTGAGTCGTATATATAGCAAGGCGGATGCCTCTTCAGAAGGACGAGCTATGCGCTGATATCAATAGGCCTGTAAAACGATATCCCGGGTCGAGGGTGGCATTCCAGAAAGAGCAGCCATGCTCCCGGGATGGAAGCGGCATCAGGGGACCAGCAGATCCATTTGCCTTATCTGGCAGGTCAGGGCCTGAGTGAGATGGAGTAAAGATGATCATTCTTGTCCGATGCTGAAGGCGCGAGCTGTCGGCCTGAGGCATCTCCGTGCGGCTGGCCGGAGACGGCGGAAGCGGGTGATCTGATGTGTGCAGGTCACGTGTACAGACCTGACGGACGCGGGATTAGGTAAGCCATGGACCGCCCGCCCGAAGTCAGAATTCAGTGCATCCGACGCTTCTCTCCACCGAAAAGCCGTTGATTGATTCTGTGCTCTCCCCCGCAGGGGACCAATGCACTCGATTGCCTCTCAGTGGGCTCAATTCGACCTTTCGTGCACCTCCGGGGCTTATTCGATGGCTTGCTGACGAAATAAATGTGCACGCCCTCTTCCCCGGTCGCGGTGCCCGGCTGACCTCTGCCCTCTGCTCATGTTCTCCAAGTCGGCGGGCAGCTCTGCTGGTGTTCCCTCGAGGAATGCCCTCCGGGTGCTCCGGCAGTTGGCCCTAGCTGGGTCAACTGTCGGAAGCATTTGCACCATCGCGACCATCACCTACGATGTCCACCGCAGAGTCCGCATCGCCGAACGCATCATCGAGAACAAGCGAACCATCCAGTCCTCCGCGCCCAATTACGATGCCACGTCCGCTGCCAGGCGGCTGGCTCGCATGATCGAGGCCGCGGAGGCGGGGGAATTCATGGGCCTGGATTCCCTGAAAGACGACGACCGGAAACTGAGGAAGCGACGGGATTCGCAAGTTGCCAGCGCAAGTCCCGCACAGGATGAACAGGCCGTGCCCAAGGACGGGAGTGAAAATGCTCCGGTGAAATCAGAGACAAAAGTACCGCCTGTGTGGTTACTTCAAACGCAATCGCAAGATCGCTTCCCCGCGTCGGTTAAGAATCTGTGGGGGGCACGCAAACCAAACGATTCGCAGGAGCATCGGGAGACTGAGGGAACGGACTCTCCCAGCGCTGAGCAAGAGCGTCCGGCCACACCTTTGAGCCGTGTAGACTCCGGTATCGGGCTCGCACAAGATGAGAGACTGTCCGAAAATACAACCAAGGAGGCAATTCCTGATGAGAATGTATTCTACGCCCCGGACCGGATCCGTGATTTACTCGATCGCGACCGGCCAATTGAGGCCGCACAACTGTTCCTGGATACGCACCCCGCTTCTCTGAAGGGTCTCCCCTCGGACCGAAGAGAGCTCGCGCTGGAGATTTTCTTGGTCAATTGCAGAGAAGGGAACGTATTCATAGCCAAAAGCATTTTTGAGCGGATCGAGGCGGTCGACAAGGTCAACCTGACGATGTGGAAGGCTTTGCTGTTTGCGCTGGCACAGAAAGGACACGTCGAGTCGGTTGCCACGCTTTACCTGAGATACAGGCACCAGTTCCACGTGCCGCCTTATCTGGTCGACATCATCTTGAGGGCTCTCCTGGAGTCACACAGACTGACGACTGCAAAATGGTTCCTTTTCAGGAATCTTAAGCTGGACCAAAACTGTGGCCTGAGCGGTCTGTACCTCAGCGGCCTGTGGAAGAAAACGAGAAGCATAGAGCTCCTGAACGGACAGTTCCAGAAGTTGCTCAAGTTCCTTCGGAGACTGGGGAAGCGTCCTACAGAGAAGCTCTTCAACCCCATGTTGAAAGCATACGTTGAGTTTGGCAGGGTAGCAGATGCCGAGGCCCTCGCGACCCTTATGGAGACGAAATATGAGATACCGCCCAGCTGCCGATCAAAAGGTCTGCTTGTGTACGCCCAGGCGCTCCGGTGCGAATGGGAAAAGGTCGAGCGTGGCCTCCAGGAGATGCATGATCTGGGGTTGACCGAGAACCGGCATGATTTCACGAGGATCTTCGACCGCATATTCCTGGAGTACTGGGTGGTGAATCCGGGATCTGCCATCCGCGACTTTGTCTTCCGGTCCATCGAGAGATATAACCTGGTTCCGGACGCCGTTCTCTACAAGCACATCCTGGAAGCTTTCGTCGAGAAGGGCGATCAGGATATGATCGCGGAGCTCAGCCATCTGGCCCGGGAACGCAACTGGAAGATCCCCATCGATGAGAAGGAGTTCCTGGAAATCCTACGGACTCGTCGCCACGCAGTGGAACAGAGCCCGGTCGGCTTCTGGAACATGCTCCAAGCCGCCAGGATCAAGTATGGCCAGTCGGCGACCTCCCAGCAGATCCTCGGTTATGACCGGACGTCGTTTCCTCTCGTGGAGGTTAATCAGATGCCCTACAGCGACTACTCGGTGGCCTGGTACGAAAGGACCATGAAGCAGATGCTGCCCTCGAGGCCCGTGGACCAGTACCAGAGCCTCGACAAGCAAATGTCCTACTACATGCATGTGGGCAAGATGGACGAGGCGCTCCGGTGTTTCCGGAACGCCAAGGAGGCCAAGCTTGTCTTGAAGCAGCGGCATGTCGAGCTGGCCGTGGCTGCCACCCTCATCAAAGACGGCCTCGCTGCCGCGCGCGCGGTGGTCGAGGAGGAATGGAGGGAGCTGCGGCGCAAGGTGCAGTTCTTCCCTCTGTTCTTCCGGCAGGTCATGGAGGCCGAGCCGGCGGACGAAGGGGAGGTGCTGAAGATGGCCGTCTTCCACTTCTACAACCTGTGCTGGGAGAACCCCAAGCTGATCGTCAAGCACCACATCACGGTTGCGACCAGCCGGCGCCTGATGGTGGATCAGAAGCCGGAGGTGGCGCTGGACCTGCTGAAGGACGTGTACATGTCGCGCTACGGGCGCACGCGCAAGTTCGACGGCACCTGCATGAAGATGTTTGTGCGCGCCTTCGAGCAGACGGGCAACGTCGCGGGCGTGCGGTGGTGCATCCTGACGGCGCTGTCCCGCGGCACCGCGCTGAACCGGGACCTCGTCGTCGAGGTGCGCCGGGCCCTGGCGTCGCTGCGATGGAACCAGAAGGGCCAGCACAGCGAGCACTACCTGGCGTACCTGGACTACCTGGCGGGCCTGCTGGAGCAGAAGAGCAACGGCGTGCCCGAGCTGCGGCACCTGCGGACCAACCGCGGGGAGAAGCGACTGGCGCGGAAGACGTCCGAGGAGCCGCGCGTGGTCGACGAGCTGCGCAGCGACTTTGCCAGCGTGCGCCTGGTGGTGGAGCACTGGGACGAGGAGCGCGAGCTGGAGCAGCTGTTTGGCGGCGGCGACACCGACCCGCGGGAGACGGCCAGGCGGTGGAGCGAACGGCAGGTGTTGACCGCAGGGAACCTCGACGACCTGGACGAAAAGGACTGCCTGGAGATGATGCCCCCGGCGCAGGAGTCCTTGACCATGTAGTCTATAGTATAGTACTGTGTGGGATGCCCGACAGGGCTCTCGGGACCAATGGGGGGCGAGACGACTTGGATGGACTGACGGATTATCATCGGATCAGATGGGATTGTATGCCTAGAACACACCGCTGCTCTTGTAACAATCTCCTCTCGTGGCTCTTGTGCAGAGGCGGACGGATCTGTTGGGATATTCGTGGATGGTTCTCGTCTTTACCCCTGAATCCTGTACGATTACGGACAGTGTAGATACCAACACGCACGCATCCGGACTGTATGAATGGATGAGCACCATCTGCACGAGATATCGCTGTATACATACGTGTAGTATGCAAAAGTACCTCGACGAATGTTGCAACAAGAGTATCTAATGGCCTCGAGGCTGGACGCTAGAGTAGCGTCCGCCGCGGCGCGGGCCGCGGAGCTTCACATGCGTCTTTGTCTGTCCTCACGCCACCGTGCGGACAACGGCTCCTCCTCCTCCTCCTCCTCCTCCTCCTTTCTTCTCTTTTCATCTCCCATCATCCTCTCCAGCAGAATATGCGCCAGAGTCCGCTGCTCCTCGCTCGTGTCTAGCCCATTGCCTGCCCTCCGCTGCCTTCTTCCCCCCCAATGTCGTCCACCATCACCATCTCCGCCGTCGAGGCTCACGAGAAGCCCCCCGTCGCGGAACCTCGCGACGAGGCCGAGGAGCGCCGGCGCGTCCACCACGAGGCCGACGTGGTCATCGTCGGAGCAGGCATCCTGGGCTGCGCGCTGGCCGTGGCCCTGGGCAGACAGGGACGCAGCGTGCTGCTGCTGGAGCGCTCGCTCAAGGAGCCCGACCGCATCGTCGGCGAGCTGCTGCAGCCCGGCGGCATCCGCGCCCTCGAGCAGCTCGGCCTCAGCGACTGTCTCGAGGACATCGACGCCATCCCCGTCTCCGGCTACAATGTCATCTTCCACGGCGAGCAGGTGCCCATCCCCTACCCCAAGACCGACGGCCCCTCGTCGCCCGCGCCCCAGGGCCGCGCCTTTCACCACGGCCGCTTCGTCATGAAGCTGCGCGCCGCCGCCATGGCCGAGCCCCATGTCACCGTCGTCGAGACCACCGCGACCTCCCTCATCACCTCCCCGGAGACCAACGAAGTCCTGGGCGTCGAGTGCGTCACCAATGGCTCGCAGAAGGACGCCTACTTCGGCCACCTCACCGTCGTCGCCGACGGCTACGCCTCCAAGTTCCGCAAGGAGCACCACCCGCACACCCCCAAGGTCAAGTCCAAGTTCTACGGCCTCGAGCTGATCGACGCGGAGCTGCCCCTGCCCTACCACGGCCACGTCGTGCTGAGCGACGGGCCCCCCGTCCTGCTGTACCAGATCGGAACCCACGAGACGCGGATCCTCGTCGACATCCCCGAGAACCTCCCCTCCGCGTCCGTCAAGAACGGCGGCGTGAAAGCCCACCTGCGGAACAACGTGCTGCCTTCCCTGCCCAAGTGCGTGCAGCCGTCGGTCCTGGCGGCCATCGAGAAGGGCCAGCTGCGGTCCATGCCCAACTCCTTCCTGCCTCCCGCGACCAACAGGACCCCCGGGCTGGTCATCCTGGGCGACGCGCTGAACATGCGGCACCCGCTGACCGGCGGAGGCATGACGGTCGCGCTCAACGACGTAGTCACCATCCGCGACCTGCTGAGTCCGGAGAAGGTGCCCAGTCTGGCGAACACCCGGAAGGTGCTGAAGCAGATGTCCGCGTTCCACTGGAGGCGGAAGAACTACGGGTCGACGATCAATATCCTGGCGCAAGCGCTGTACGCTCTTTTTGCCGCTGATGGTATGTTCTCTCTGCAACCCTCCTATTGTTGATCATCCATTCACCTACTGACTACGTCCAGACCCCTACCTCAAAGTCCTCCAACGCGCCTGCTTCCGCTACTTACAGCTCGGCATGGTCGACGGGCCCATTGGCCTGCTCGCGGGCCTGATTCGCAGGCCGCTCGTGCTCTTCTGGCACTTCTTCTCCGTGGCCTTCCTCGCCATATGGATCCAGCTCAGCGAGGCGCCGTGGTACATGCTCCCCTGGACGCTGGTGCAATGCGTCCGGGTGCTCTGGACCTCGTGCGTGGTCATCTTCCCGTACATATTCGCCGAGATGAAGAGTTGAGTTTGATAGATTCCCCGCTTCTTTTTCGTCCTTTTCGTCTTTTTGTTTTATTCTACGTTTATTACTTTCGGGTTTCGACTCACGACAATACGTACATACCTGTAATCTAATTATACATCTAGATTAGAGAGGGCAGGGCCGAGATGAGGAGTGTGATGTGCTGATATGTCTCCGCCTGTGTTGATTTATTTGCTATCTATTATGGGCTATTCCTTCCGATGTCGATGTCGATGTCGACCCGGGCCATGTTTCACTTTCACCGCCCTTACATACAGCTTACAGACAGACAGGCAGGCGTCTGTTGCGCGTTCTGTGTTCTGTGTGTGTATGGTTCCTGTGTTGTGTTGGGGTCCAAGATACATACATGCATACATACATACAGGGTTTCCGGGATACCAGGGACGCGGTGCCTTAAGCTGCATGTCTCTTTTGGATTTTTTGTTCCCTTGTGGTTTCAACTCTTCACTCATCATATCATCCGGATACCAAAAAAAAGAAAAAAAAAAGAACGACAGATGTGGAATGGGACCCATGTCAATATCAAGCTTAAGGCAAGCGAAAAAGATTAATGTGTATAATCATAGTCACAGCTAGTCAGGTTATGTAGGTAGATAGAGAGCTTGGTCCTTTCGGCTAGATAGATACCTACTTAAGTGAAAGAGAAATCAAGTAATTAGGTACTCGGACATAATAATAATAAGCTCAGGGGAAGAAAAAAGCTGTCATTGTCAACTGCTCGCTATTGTTGACAATGCTTTTTTGATCATCATACAATACAGTAGGATTCACTGCAGTCCTCCTCCTCCTCCTAACCTCCCCGGAAACACTTAAAAAAAATTCCTGTACAGTACATATACTCAGATTCATTGTCCATTTTCCTTTGACAGAGTTTATATATATATATATATATATATATATATAAGTTGACTCAGGACCAGCCAGCTAGCCTGCCTGCCTGCCTGCCTGCCTGCCAGATCCAGGCTATAACAACAATAACAATGAGACCCTGCAGCGGACTATGTATGTATGGCTATATGCATGCAAAAAGGAGTAGATAGATATATGGATAGATATATCTAGATAGATGGATGGATTGTCTGTCTAAGACCGTCCGATTCTACAGTTCCACTACGATATTAGTAGGACGTAGTAGTAGATGTAACTACGGGCACTTTTTTTTTATTAAAACAGCAGCTGAATCTACCTACCTACCTGACCTAGGTACGTACAGTAAGTACACAGTGCGCTGTTCTACTACCAGAATGAGACGGAAAAAGAGGACAGGAACCCATCTTCGATCTTTCATCTTTTCCATTCATGCATGTTTATATGTATTAACTATATCGACCGACAGAAACTCAAAATCGAATCGATTCTACATAGCTCTCTCTCAATCAATCATTGACTGCGCTGAATCTAACTGACTGACATGAACATTTGGCTGGTATAATTCTTCAAAAAGGCAAAAGACAAAAAACGAAAAATGAAAAAGCAAACAAAAAAAGACAAAAAACAATAAAACCGAACTAAACCCACAAAAAACAAACTCGCCTGGCTCCCTTGCTATGGTATAATAATAATAATGGTGACAGGTATACGAGAAACAAAAAACAAACGCAAAAAACCAAACCACAATGAACACAACAAAAAAGGACAACAATTGACATGAAAAGAACCAAACCGACCAACCTCGCTTTTGCGACCTGAATTGAAAGGAGGATCTGTGTCTCTAATACTACTACCCGCCTGTATGCTTTTGAGCGATATCAACAACCTTCCCTTGCTGCTAGCTTTCAGAGAGCCGTCCCAAATAGATGATAAGTGATGATGATGGTGGCCATTTTCCCTTGTTGCTTTTTGTTTGGTGGGGGGGGGGTGGAAGCCACAGACGGTAAAAAGATCGCGAGACCTGATCGATGCAAAATAGAAAGGGGAAGAAAAGCAGAAGATAGGGAGCCAGTGAGGATATATGATCGTTCGCAATGGAAGCCAACCTAACCAGCATATGTCGAATAAGTTCGACTTGAGCGACAATGTAAAGACACGGAGGGACCCGCCTGGGATGCAAACAAGGGGTGCACAAGCAACGACAAAATTTGAAACAAGCGCTATGAGGTATAGAAACAGATTTTAATGCAATTCAGGCGAGCAACCCTGCACCGTCTGCCAACCAGCCAGACCCTTAAACTGCCGATCTCCATTATCTGACCTTGCAATAACGCCGGGATGTAAAAGTGAAGGCAGAACATAAAGAAGAAACAGGAAAAGAGCAGAGAAAAAAAAAGGTCATATACGTTCGATCCAAAATAATCTCATCCGGAAATTCCAGCGTCAAACGGACACCCATCTTCTTTCTACAGTGTCGAAGTTACCAAAAAGAGCCTCGAGTCAGGAAAGGGTGGAGGTCAGACTCTCAACAACATTTCGAATATTAAAGACACGCTTCTCTGGAGGAAATGCTAACGTTGCCACTACTTAGGGGCAGACCTTCAAACGGTTGAGACTCTCCAGGTCGGAACTCGGTCGATTGTATATTGCGCCTAGGTTAGCCGGGAGATCACTGCAGACACGACTCACGACATAACCATGTAATAATACGAGCATATAGAGTCTCGCTTCTGTAGAAGACGGGCTCCGGAGAATATCAACCAATCTGACATTCTGCAGCATAGCTGAAACATTCCCGAACCCGGGTCGTCCGGGGCGACTGCGAACTTGGAAGCGTATCATCACATCTTGACATTCCAGGTCCTCTTTTCACCCGCCCTTCCTCATGGATTCATCCACCGGCAAGGGTTCGACACCATTAGAGTGATTATGTCGAGGTTCTGCGGAAGATTTCGCGCCTCTTTTATGCTTCTTCTTGGTTGTCTGCCAACCGCCGTTCGTGGTTGCGGTCCCAGACTCGTGCCCCGGAGAAACACCGTTTGGTTTCCGCGGTAGCGACTCTGGCTGCCGCTCTTTGGTATCAACTGGCGCCGGTGACGAAGCGCCGGGCGCATCCTGTCGACCCTTTGGCTTCGTCTTATGGTTGACACCATTCACTTTCTCGAAATCAGGGCCATTTGATCGACGTTTCGCTGTTGGTGATGACGTACGGGGCTCCGTCACAGGGGATAGACCGGAGGCCGTGGTCGTCCTGTCACCTGAAGCAGACAGTCGTGATTCAGGTGTATCCTGGTCTGACACCTCTTGGGAAGAAGAATAGTGGTTCGTTTTCGCTCTTTCCCACGTCGATTGGGGTGACGACTCGGCTGAGCGGTCAGGGTTCGAGATGTGGAAATTCTGTAGTCGACCGGAAAGAAAAGCAAGTCTTCCGCCGTGTCCATTGACATATGTTTCATTGGCATTGACCTGGTTCGGGATTTCGGGGTTCTGCCGCGACAAGAAACTTTGACGATCCATCTCGAAGGAACTATGATCCTGCGGGTCCTGGGACAAAGTATCCGACGCACTGGCAGGGGTGTCATAGCTGGGTTCGTCAGAGTTCGAAGTGCTAAGATTCATGCTCGCAAAGTGATCAGCGCTATCCCCGTGCACTGGACTTCGGTGTTCACTCGGGGGAACCGATCCATCCACGATCAAGGGCCCCCGATCGTGGGACGGTATCGGTCGTGCTGACGTCTGCTGTTGCGAGGACGCGGACTTTGAATTAGAAGCAGAGGCATGGTCTGGTGACGAACTGGGTGTTTCGGTCGGAGGTGAGCCAGCCGGTCGATAGTCGTGCGCACTTCGCAGGAAAGGTGATACTCCACCGCTTGGAAACGCTAGCCCAACCGGGGTAACAAAGGGTGACATCATTGGATTCTGGTGATAGGCCTGCAACTGAGGCGAACCGCCAAGATAGTACCCAATATATTCGGGCGGGCGACTTTCGTCGAGGTAGGCTGACCGTGAGATATTGGGTAGACTGCTTGGCATAAAGGTCGTCTCACCTCCCCCCTGTGTTCCGCCCGGAGACCCTGGAGTAAGACGCTGCTTCGAATCCTGCTGGCTATCCACGGCCGGCGCCGAAGAGTACAGCGGAGGGAAATTCTGCACCATCGACGTCTGCAGTGGCCGTGCAGGCTGCGAATGGGCCCGGAGCGATCCGCCGGGAGATCCATTTGAGATGGAGGATCGACGGTGATTACGCCGACCTTCCGGCACAGCAGCAGTGGCGGATGGTGACGGCGGATTCGTATTACTTCCCGGTACATTGGAAACCGTGAGTGGAAGGTAGGCGGGGCTATAGAAGACTTGTTGGCGGATCGGAGCTGTGAGAGGCGGATGATTCACAGTCCCGGATCTAGCACGAGAATTCTCGTCGCCCGTGGCCTCTTGCTGCTGAGGGAACGGAAATTGAATGAAGGGCTGACGAATGAGAACCGGCGGCGGTCTGCCGCTGAGAAGTGCCTGGTTCTGGAGCTGCATTCTCAGTTCCTGTTCCTGGGCCTGGAGAATCTGGATCTGCTGGTAGAGGTGATCATGTAGCAAGTACTGCGCTTGCTGTGCCTGAAGAGAGAGCTCCGACGGGGTCAATCCAGCATTTCCAAGACGGAAGTTATTAGGCTTGTTGGCGGCGCTCGATGACCGACGACCCGAGTTCCCACCACGGGTGTACTGGCTTGAATGTCGACCACCACGGGCACCACCTCGACCGCCACGGGAAGGATATGACGGAGTCGTCAGAACCGGTCGCGGTTGCGGGGGCGGTCGCTCCCAGGTGCGCTCCTCCTCGGGTGGGAACTCGTACTGCTCACAAGCCTCCTCCAGGTTCGCTCGCGCCACTGCCTTGAACGCCCTGCGGAGTTCGATGTGGACGCCACGGAAGGAAGTGTCGTCTGCAGTGTTTCCCAGGTTCCTCGACGTGTTGAACGGCTCCTCCACACATAACCGGTTGTTCTGCAAAAGGTGCCAGCCTTTGGATTCTTTTGGTATCAACTTGCCCTCGCGGACAGAAATGACGTACTTCTCGTAATCGACTTCGTGACCGTAGTAGCGAAAGAACTGGAAAAGCAGTTCGCCCAAAGACTGTTTATTCGCACGCCCAAAGCCAACTAGGGAGTCGAGATCGTCGTCGAACGACGAAACCAAGCCATTTTCCTCCACTCGCTTTTTGTGAGGGCGTTTTTGAAGACTCGGCAGAATCGGAGGATCTCGGGTTTGCAAAAAGTTGATTATCAGGCAGATCCAAGTGTAAGAGCTTAGTGTGCCTCCAAGTGCTAGGGTACAAGAGATCAGCATCCGCGACCATGCAGAGTCGAGGCCATTGCCGGGGACGAACCTGCGTCGTTCAATACCCGTCGCTTCGTCCAATACTTTATTATCATGGCCAAGGGCCGCACACGCTCGTCGATCTCCACATAGGTTCTGATCATACGGGTATTCTCCAAAGCCAAGGTGTTGTTGACGTTCATATCACAAGCCAGCTGCAACTCCGGATCCCAAATCTTCACGATCGGGACCTTGGCGTGGGACACACAGACAACACGCTCCATGCCATCTGTAACACATCGCACGTCAGCCTCACGACTCCTGCAGGACGGTTGGGTATCCTTACGCTTCGCCAGAACATCGGCCAATAAGCACACGCGCTCCAGCTCTTTGTACGTCGTGGTTATACAGATGTCCACTACCTCGATCAGTCACATCGGCCCAACATCCAAGTTTCTGCCGCGGACAAAAACATACCGTCAGAGTCGCTGGAGCAGAGCTTATTCCCCGAGGAGCCGAAGACGTGGACCTTTATATTGCTGCCCGGCCACTGGTTATTTAAGAGCTTTTCCAGCTTCTTAACCAGCTGCTTCCTCCTGTCGTCACTCTCTGCTGACGGCAATAGCCGGTCATACATCTCCCTCATGTCCCCGCTGAGCTTTTCCTCCTCCTCGGGAGTGAGCTTCTCCTTCAGTCCCTCTTTCTCCTCCGGCAAGAGATCACCGCCCAGGGAATACGGCATCCTTCTCCTGAAGAAAGCCATGCCGGTCTCGTATTTGCAACCGCCCAACGGTTTCCGGAGCGAGGGTAGGGCATGGTTCGATTCCGACTGTGTGGAACGCGGGGAAGTACTGCCGCGACGGGGAGACGGCGATCTCGAGCGGATGGACATTCGGCGGGGATGCTGATACGGCGTCGACGGCAGCGAGCTCGACTGCTGCGAGGCCAATGGCGGCCGCGCAGGCGCATCGGACGATGCGTCGGTGGACAAGTTCCACGCCATGGTGGGAGGCTTCTCCGACGCTACCGGTGAGACGTCACCTGAAGGACGAGGAGATGTGGCATTCTCATGGGTCACGGAGCTCATGCAGCGACTCCAACGTTGTCAGGCAACGTTGGCCCTCGAAGAGGGGTGATCCAACAAAAGTTCCTGGGGAAACGGGGCCTGCGACCGGGAAGACTCGTGTCAATATCAGAATTCCAACGCAACCGTGTGGCAGGCGCGGAACAAACGGCGCGCCGCTCCCGTGCGGCCCAAGTAAAATTGTCGAAGGATCGGGGGACTCGTGGAGGGACGGGGGGAAAGGTATTGGATGGTGGAGGGCTGAGGACCGTACGTGGGAGCCGTGAGGGGGGGATGGGGTAAGCAGCGATAGGTGTGCTATATAAGAGCCAGAGTATAATCGATCAAAGGGAGTGCGTACTCGTCCAACAGGCGCGAGAGCAACCAGAGGCGCCCCTCGATGTCCGTGAGAAGTATCTGGTTGTTTCCTCTGACAGGGTCGGGAGGGCCGGGTCCTGATGTTTCCCTGTCGATCCTCCAACCGGATGCACCTTAGGGGAGACTCTTTAGATCCACGTGAGGGCAGTGCCGGTCGAGGATCACGACCAAGAGAAGTGTGATATGCAGCTCGTCTCCTCAAGGGCCAGCCTGGGTGATATATGGATTGACGAGAATGGGCTGCTGGCGGCGGCCACGACTCGACCGCCGAAGAAGGAAGTGACCGTCTAGAAGCACGACCGCGGAGAGTCTGTGAAGTGCTGGGCCAGGGGAGCGAGGACTCGGGGAGGTCGAGGATGGCACGGCCGAGGGAACGAACGAGCGAACGGGGGAGAGCTGTCCTGCAGAGACGGAGGGTTCGAGGAGGGGGATGAGCAGAAGAAATGGAGGGTGGACGTCGGGGCGAGCGAAGAGGTGCTTGTTCTGCGCTGCTCTGGTCAGGTCTGTCTGTTTCTCGGCCAAATTAATCGCAGCGGCGAGAGAAGGCCCGGGACGGGGCAGGAGGCAGGGCATCGCGGTGCGGCAGCGGCAGACCGCAACGTTTGTGTGCTGGCGCCTCAGGCATCCCGCGGCCCTTCAGCCTCCAGGTGCGCCCTGCGACGACGGCGGATCCGCGGTGGGACCCGGCCTGACGAGCAGCAGCGCTGCTCACCTCCGATGGCATACAGTGATCATATATCGATGGGACAGCCTTCTTTCTACCGTTCTACGCTCCGCCCTGAGGCCTCCCTCAGCCTCTGCTCGATGCGTCGACGGCGGCTCGGCACGTGCCCGGTCCTCGTGCCGCCCGCGCCTGTCGCCCTGCGCGTCCCCGATGGCACCGCCTTGCCCTTCCGGGCTGTGTCCACGACGCCTTCACTTACAGTACGCCGTTGTTCCCCCGCAAAGCTTTGTTGTCCAGGCCCAGTTGCCTCGAGAGTCGAGACCGACCGCAGGACGCTTGAGCCTGTCTGACGTGCTCCCGCCACTGTGGCCTTTTGTTTGTTGGCACGGCCCTGCCTTCTAAGCCGGCTGACGCCTCGTTGTTCATCGTTCCTTTCTCATCATTCTACCCTTGTTCACGTTCAGACCAGGTCAGCATCACGAAGATCAATTTTCATGACCCCCTCCTTTCTCTCTCGTTCGAGACTCTGCAGTTGAACTCCCAGAATGGGAACGGTAACTAGGCACCAGTATGCGAAAGGAGACATACATGTCTCATCCAGTCATCTCGAGAAGCAGAGTGGCCCCTTTATCACATCATCACTATCGAAGGCAGTAGGACTTGACCTAGACCAATGCTATGTATGTACGTAGTAAGCATATGTAATCTGCCCAATTTCCCTGTCCCCATAGTAAGTCTACCAGTAACGGGAAGACTGTGACAGCCGTAATGTCTTCCCTCTGTGCCAAAAGCAGGAAAGATAGAGAAGCCAGAGACGTGCACAGACAAAAAGACCGGTGTCATCAAGGGAACAGTCTGTTCTCGGTCCCCTCCGCATCTCAGAGGCAAAGGGGCAGTATAGCTGCAGGTGGAAGGCAGCAGTTGCGGACTCGAGGCTGGAATGAAGTAGCTCCTACCACAACGTCTGGCCAGCGGTGTCAGGGGCGCCAGCCAAGAGCAGTTTTGGAGTTATTCGATGTTATCCAGATGTGAGTAGGACGCAATCGATAAGGCATCAAAATGAGCGCAGGGTGGTATGTGGAGAGACCGATACTTCAATGGTAGGCATATAGCCCCACCCCAATATGGCAAGAAAGCGGGTGCGGATTAGGACAAAAGGAAAGTATGAGCAGAGGGCCAAAATAACGTGAATATACTAGATATATTTATTGAAAAATCTACACATTTCAGGTTGTGGGATTAGATCGAGCCAATCTAATCGCCTGAAATCTCCGACGCGAAGGTTGCAGTTGACAGTTCTACTACTGTGCACAGAGCATATACAGGTGTCACATCCCTATACCTCATCCAGCGTGTTATTCTGTCAGGCTGGGGTCCACCGGTCAAGTAAGGAGGCTAAAATCCTGTCACCTGTGGCACATCATCCACCTTCGAGAAGCAGCTTCGAAGTCGGGCAAGAAAGGAAAGTTGTGACGAGTCGAGTGACCCGTCCTGCGCACGATAAATACAAGAGGTACACGGCGCGCGTGCCTGCCGCGAGCACACATGCGGTCGCACCGTAGCGGGACAAAGGAGGGGGATAAAGCAGGGGTGCGATGGAGAAGGGAACCAAGGTTCAAAGGACGCTCGCGGTTCTGCCGGATTGCCGGGCCTCGCAAGCCAAGGCTTCACTTGGAGACTTTTAGCTTCCGACTCCCGAGAGCCAGAAGAAGCAGTACATAGTAGTACAAAGTAGTTAAAAACTGCGGACCGTGTGCTTCGTCCGCGCTGGAGCACCTGTCGCGCTGAGCTGGAGGCCTGGGGCCGAACTTGGAAGCGGTTCGCGTCGAGATGGAGAGGGTTTGGTTGCGCCTTGAATCGCAGGCACCAGAAGCGAGCTATCACCTGGAAGCCAGGCCTTGAGAAACCTGAGGAATTATATAATACTAATAATAAATAACGTGAACATGCAGACTCGGGCAAGTGCGTGATGGGCGAGCCGCAGTGTGCCCAACGGGGAGCCATGTAACCAATCCTCGAAGACGAATGGAGTTATGCGATTTTCTCTTCTGGGCAGTTGACAGTAATCAATTGTTCATCGTACACTTGGGTGCGGCGATCCTCGTTTCTGTCATTGAGAGTTCCGCCGCTGCGTATGAAAAGAATGTGCTGTAGTATAACGTAGCCACTGGGAATTGGCATCCCTCGTTTAACGATCCAGAATCCTGGGCTGCAATCTCTGGTACGGTTGAGCAGGTATTCGACTGTTGGTGGTAGAGATTCGAGGTACTTGGGGGCCAGTCGTCACAAAGACTCCCGCGACATGGTTGTGGGCCGTTCTGGATTGAATTTTTTTTACCGTAACACCAACTATCGGATCCAGAGCCGTCGATAGAACAACAGGCTTTGTTCTCGGGTCCCTTTTTTTAATCGCCAGAAGCCTCTGAATAATAAGAATAATAACATGCCTGAAAGGCAGTGGTTCCTGTTATCACGAAATGTTCGTCGGATGTCCCGCAGCGGCGCTCGGGGGCTAGCAACGGGAGCGGCCCAGCGCGCCCAGCGCGTCGTGCAGAGCGATGGGTACATTGCAGGCCGCCCCACCTGACTCCTGAGCGGACGGAGTCAGACACGGTGAAGGATGACCCAAACACACGATATCCCGGGTGAATCTGCGAAGGTCTGATCGTGGCTGTAGGGCCGTGGAACGCAGGGCTGGGGACGGGGTCCAAAATGCCATTGTTGGGCTGCGCAACGGTCGCGAGGCAGGACGGCCCAAGGCTTCACGCGCAACGGCACGGATGCCTCGAGCCGGGCCTGAGCGGCTCGCGGAGGTCCACGACGCTGCAAGAGGCGGACGTGGGTAGATTTGTCATGTCTGAGCTCTGGTAGATATCAATAATCAATCCATGATGATTCCTCTCCATTGTCTGGCTGCCTGAGGATATAATAATATGAGACGTGGCTGGTACGGCGTCAGACGGACAAGACGTGAACGGTAGCAGCGCCGCTTCACCACAGACGCCGCCGAGGGATGCTCATCCGGGGGTCTTCACAACGGCTCCGGCCTTACGACTTGGAGAAGGTCTGTGTCTGCGTCTGTTCTCCTGGTGGGACGCGCTGAACTTGGAGGCAGAGACGCTAGAGAACGCCCAGCGCTCTCCAACCTTCCGGTTACCGGGCGACCTCTGTGTCCGTATACCACCGTGCCTGGCCCTGGCCAGTCTCTGGCCCAGGACATTGGGTTCCTTAAACTCCCCACGATGCGGTCGACAGGATGGAATAGTGAACAGCAGGGTTCTTCTGTGCTGCCCATGAGGATGCGGCAGGGCAAATGAGGACCATGTACATACATACAGCGGTTACGGTCGCGGAGCGGTAACAGCAGTACAAGACCGCCAGAAGAAAAGACCGCCCGTTAGCACGGAGCACCGTGGGGACACGAGGCCAGAGGGAAAAAGGACGCCCGCGGGCCGGGCAAGCGATACCATGCCGGATCTCCAACCAGCACGACGCCCACTCTCCCTCGTTCAACAAGCCAGACGGCCTTCCTCTTCTCCCCTTCTCTCCCCCCCTTCTCACCACCTCGTCTTCTCATCTCCCCTCCCGGACTCCCACGTCGTCCTGCCTCGAGGGTCGTTGGCCTCGCCGTCCGCGCTCTGCCTCGTTGACTCGTGGTAGAAGTGCCCAGAATTTTTTTTTCGGGTACACTCCTTTCCCCGTAGGTGAGCCCATCCTCTCCCTCCCTCCCCCCAAAAATCTCCGTGTCATCCTGCTTCCTCATCATCGCCCCCCGAGCCTGCAAGGAATCGTCCACCGTCGCCAATGAGATCGCATCGCCCTGTGTCGATCGCTTGGACGGACGAGAGCGCGTGCTGAGGAAATTTCTGGTGATGCCACTGGCACCGCCCGATGTCATCGCTGTTGCCATCCATCTAGTCTCTTACATTCCCGAGTCCACCTTCTGACTCCCTCTCGCTTTACTCGCGTCTTCATTTTGCCAAGACTCACATTTATCGCTCTCCAGGCTCCGATTCCTTTTAACGGACCGACACTCCTTCCATCGTCCTTTGGTCCCGCGGACCTCTGTCGTCGAGGCACCACCACCCTCCTCTTCCCTCTTTCACGGTCTGATCGACGGTCATGTCTGGGTACTATGATCCCCCATCATGGCAGGCGCCGGTGCGCCCGTGGGACCAGCCGGTCCCCCCGTCCCGGTCAGGTATGGCTTGCATATGGTCCTTTGGCGATACAAGATTGTCCAGACTCGATACTGATCTGTCGACTGCAGGCTCCAGCTCTGTTTCTCAGCGTGATGAGCCCATTGCCTTCGCCTCGCAGTTCGAAGGTATGGAAAGCATTCTTTTGACATTCGTATCTGCCATCCCCGGATGACAGTCTTCTGTGGGAGAGAAGTGCATTGGTCGACCGGTGCTCTCAGACCGTTCTTTCCGGTCGACTGCCACTTCCGCCAACAGAGACCCGTAGAGCGTAGCTTGAAGTTGCTGGTCGGATGCGGTGCTGACACTTCTGAAGAGGTCGACCGTGCGATCGACAATCTAGTGAAAAGTGGGAAGATGTTCACTCCGCGGAGAGACTCCATGCCCTTGATGATGGGGCGTTATCCCGAATACGGTATGACCTGGCGAACACTTTCAATGCGTTGTTCATGTTTCTAAACCAAATCCAAGATCCGCGACTTATGGGCGCCATACCCCAGCGTCACCACTCGCTCAGCGATTTCGACGCTGCGCGTATCCACCCGGCTGCCAACCTCCAGGGCTACTATGCCACTCAGCGGTTCCAGGGTCGCCCGAGTGAGGCAGAGCAGATGATGCAGGCAAAGCGTCGAATGGCGGCACAGCGTGAGAGGGAGCTCCGCAACTATCACCAGGAGCAGCAGTACAACCGAAGTATGTGATGAGCGCTGCCTTTTTTTTTGACTCGCTTTTCCCGGTGTTTCTTGTGTATGAGTTGCATTGTATAGTACATTATTTAACACGATTTTACTTTCTCAAAGGCCTCCTTGCCGAGATGTCTGGAAACAAATCCGACCGCTCCTTGAGTCCGGCCGCAATGAGCGAAGAAAGCCGACGCGAGCTCCTCGCACGTCAGCATCGTGCTCTGTATGGCAACGACAGCCCGGCCTTCTTCCCCCACTCCGGCTTTGGTGGTGATGACAACCACGCTTCCCGGACTGACACCCAGACCGGTACCCCAACCTCTACCGCGGGTGGTGTTCGTGGACCGTCTCCCCGAAGTGTCGACCCGTTCGGCCTAGGTCAGCCTCAGGGACAGGCGAGTGCCGACAACGTCTCCCAAGGAGCGACCGCTGGCTCTTCCGTAGCTACTCGCCAGTCCCCCTCCCGTGCGAACAGCACGTCGTCTCCGAGCTCCGGCACGAACCAGAACTACAGCATCTACGATGGCACTAGTGCTGAGCAACCCGTCACTTCAACTTCGTCTCCTGGAGGTGCTGATTCACCTTCCTCGAGGCAGGTGTCCTCCAAGTCGACCACCGCACCCATTGGTTCTGTGGGTCCCATCGGGTCTCGCCCTGCTCAGCAGACGGCTACCAGCCAGGCCCCCAACCCGGCTCTGAACAAGCGGTCCACGACACCCTTGCCATCCCCGCTTGGCTTCGGTTTCGCCCCCAATGAGGCGGCGACCTCTGCTCCTGGAAATGAGCGCTCGACAACCTCTGCGTCGAACCCATCTAGCGCCGCTACTGCTGGGGGTGCCGGAGCCAAGGACTCTTCTTCTGGCAGTGTTGGTCTTGGATGGGGTAATGGCAGCGGCGTTTGGGGGTCTAAGAACGCTCTGGGCGTCCAGGCTTCTGTTTGGGGTTAAAATGGTCTCTTGCTGCCTTGTTCTGACAATGAGAGTTAGGTTCAGTGTCGTGGCGTTGAGAGAATAGGTCTTGTTTAAAAAATTGGGAGGAAAAAAAAAGGCGAGGTACATGCATGGGAGGAGCAGCGGAGAGGAACATGCTGCACAGTCCAGTTGGTCTGATCGATATGTGGAAATAATCGGTGCACGGGTTGGTTTACTGACTGGTTGGCTTTGGTTGGCTTGTTGGTTTCTGGAGTCGGTATCCCCCTATGTGTCTTTGCATCTGTCAAATGTTTTCTTTTTCCTTGTCTATCGCTTTAATTGTTCTCGGTCTTGCCAGTGTTGGATGGTGCACGCGTGGTCAGCTGACGTCAGGAAAATTCTGCCTGGCTTGCGTCTCTGTTTTGGGGTGTTTGTGTGGGTGTTTTGATTGATCTCTGTTCGGGTCTCGTTCTTGTGTCTCTTGACGGCCTTTTCTAATTACCAAGGATTGGGAACAAAAAGGTTAAAGTGGTGGTGGGCATCGGCACAGGACACAGGGACGGGTAAAGTAAGAGAGAGTTATGGATGGGAGTCTGATTGATTGATTGATCTGATGTGGTTTGGTTTCTCCTTCTTTTCATATTTCTTTTTCATTTAGGATCCTTTTTCTTTTCATATGCACCTCCTATTTATCATCATTCGTCATCTCTCCTTTATCCCCGTTTTTTCTCAAGTCCCAGGAATATGGCGCACGCTTTCCCATCATACTATTCATGACTATCATCCCATTTTCAAGGTGTAGTAGGTGTTCATGGCTCGATTATTATTAGGTATTATTAGGCATGCGGTGTTTCTCTACCTCTCCCCTAGTGCAGGTTTTTCCCACCTGGATGTGTGTGTGCGTGGGGTACTTTGGATTTGCCGAGGATTTATCGAAATACAATGCACAACCCCCCATTATTATTGTTATTAACCCTAAGCTACCTTCTAACATCATATACCTAGCTTAGTCTAATCAACCTAAGCTTCTAGTATGTACATATGTGGCTCTATGCATACAGTACATCGCACACAAAGCTGAACAACCTGACATCTGTGGATAGGTAGGTACCTAGGTGTAGTACTTAGTCACTATTCCTTTCTTTCACATGGTGCTAGTAAGGTTCTTCATTCTGGCTTTATTTTTTTTTTTTTTTTTTTTTTTTTGCTTTCTCTCGCTCTCTTTTTCTTTTGGCTATGCATGTCCTGTACATACTGGATACTTTAGTCTTTTCATCTCCTGTCTTCTCCAGTGAAGAAGGAAGACAGTGTGTATGTGTGTTTACATGCGTGCTTCTTATTTGCAAATTCCATCTACGAGGAGTGTTCATGTCTCCAGAAAGCCTCCTCCCTCCTGGAGGAGCGATGGCAATGTGATATTGAGAAACAACTCCTGAGGTGTCGTCAAATAGATAGTAAATTAATCTGATTAATACTTGTCATATTATGATAGCAGATGCCGAACTTGTTCTGTTCGAGGTCTTTCATGCCTCCTCTCTATTCTCTCCCTATTATTTGACGTCTGTCCCAGGGGACTTTGGAAGATCTATAATCATAGGCATATTTTTTTTAAATTACCTAAGGTAGTAGGTATATACATATGGAAGGACCCGACTTCCAAGTTTGATGAAAATAATAGCAATTATAGGCAGATATTTTTTTTAAAAAAAAAGAACATGTACGTATCTATTCCCAATTTCCTCTTCGGTCATGTCCGGAAATGATAAGATATCAAAAAGATATGTATTAATCATCATGTACAGTACATGCATACATGCATCAAATCAAATATACCTAGGAGGAGGATACTCCGATTTCGGCCTCCCGCTGGCATCGAGCTCTACCGGCTCAGCAGCAACAGGAGAAATCTGCATCGGCATCTGCATCTGAGGATCAGGGAAGAGCAGCGGGTCTTGCGCAGAGGGCCTATTATCATGTTTCCGGGGTCCTGGCGCAACTACCGCCTCCTTTGAGGTATCTGCACCCGTCGTCCCCTGGTGATCTGGATCGTGATCGCGATCGGGACCATCGGGATTGTCATCTCGGTTCTGACGACGGCGGAAGAACACGGTCGCGGCGGCCGCGATGGCGATGATGATGACGCCCAGGGCGACGCCCACCCCGATGCCTGCCTTGGCTCCGGAGCTGAGTCTGCGGCGGCGGCTGCTGCTGCTGCTGTGGCTGTTGCTGGTACTTCCTCCTCCTACTGCTCCTCCTGCTCCTCCGCCTTGATTGACTGGCAGGGAGGAGGAGGAGGAGGAGGTTGTCGTGGCTGTCACGGGGGATATTGTAGCTGTAGATAGTACTTTCGTGGATGCTGTTGCAATGGAGGAAGTACTAGTGGTACTTGCTGTGCTCTGAACCGGCTCTTCTGGCTCGTCGATGATGAACCATGGCGAGTACATGGGCGCCCCGAAATCCGTCCCGTTGACGATGAGGAACTGGAACAGGCTGGATGAATGGAGGTCGTAGCCGTGACGGTCCACGTTACGTGGGTAGGGCGCGAGACGGTGTTGGCTGTGAATTCTCGTTGAAGAAGTTAGTCATGATCATATATCATATCAAACAATCAAACGATCAATCCAAAAAAAGATCTGATAAATGAAAAAAAAGCTGATGAAGGAACCAGACAAATCAATCAGGTTATCGTCCCATTAGTGATCTGCCAGACGCCCAGGGACAGGATGTCGTAGCTGTCCGTCCCGTTCCAGCTGATCTCGGCGTCCTTGCCCACCGTGTATCGAGTGCCCCCGTCAGCGCCCCAGGGCTGGATGAAATCCGCCTGGACTCCTCTCGAGATCCAGATCGGGCTGGCGACGGCGATAAGAAGGAGGCATGGCCATAATGGGAAGGTGGCCATATTATTTAGTCGCGAAGAAACGAAGCGGCGTCTGCGATATCAGAAGCAGCTGCAATTGTTATTGTAAACACGCCCAGACTTTTAGCTGTAGAATCGTATAGTACTGTACATAAACAAAAGCGACGGTGATGACCATGACTTCTCTACTGGCTTAAATAATAAATAATAATCATGGCTGTGTAGGCCATGGCTGGCATTTTTGGATAACCGCCTGCCTACTGCAGACCAACAATGGTCATGGTAGTCGACTGTAGATAGTAGTAGATAGAACGCGTAAAACGAATACAGAAGGACTTTCTTAGGGTGTCGCAAACCAACCGCCGCCGCTCCTCCAAGAGCATTTCGCTCCGCCACTCCATCCAGCGTCCATCACACAGCAAACACGTTTCAGCCTCGCGCCGTTCCTTCGCTGGCCGCAAAGGCTGCGAGACTCAGTGGTCACCTTGATACGCGGCGTGACAAGGGGGGTGACAAGGGGGTCGCGTAAACCTGGAGCTGAAGCCAACCAGGCCAGTCTTAAGACGTTGGAGGGGTTGGGCAGCGCCTTTACTCGGATACCTACTCCCGTCAGGGATGTTGCGCAGTAGTCGTGCTCCCGACGCCGTCCAGGAAATCATCGACGAGATGATACCACGGTCGCTGAAATCGAAGGGCTTTCCTCCTCTATGAGCTGTACAGTCAATGCGAAGCCCTCTCCAGTCATTTGTTGTCGTCTGAAGCTGGTGCTTTTCCTGACCCTACCTAGCTTGCACAGGTACCTGATGTTTCTCTCCTGATGCTGGCCGTTCTACAGTACATTCCATCAGTCTGGGATCTAACCGAGTTTCCAAGTACCTCTAAGTACTTAGGCCGTGACTGATACGGTTCCTATGCGATTGTTCAAACGAAGGGAAAGAGGGAAACTTGAAACCTTCCCAATTCCGCCTGCAGCAAGGCCAACGGATGGTCGGACCATCGTTCAAAAAGCCCCCTGAGCCTGGTATAGTTGCGATTAACGACTACCTACTACCTACTGTACTGCGAGCATACATATGAAATCCCACCTGGACCGTCTGGTCCTACTCCCCGGGGCCATGTCCAGAAGGTCCATCCTCACCACAACTGCAGCCTTTTTCGCAATATGTCTCCTCTTATCGCTCTATCTCTTCGGCCCGAGTTATCCGTCAAGCAGCATCGATGTCACGTCCCACACGACTTCAGACTGCGTCGTTGACATCGACGTCCTCAGAACCCTTGGACTGAACGAATCTACGGCGGAGTACGCTCGACTGGAGATACATGTCGAGCGATCCGAAGCATTTGGAGGATTCTCTGATGACATCTTCCTGCCACTTCCGAGCTTTCAGTCCATTGCGCTAGACGCAGGAGAGCGAAGGCAACCGCTTACTCCTGAGATATGCTCTTCAATAGTTTCAATGGGAGCTCCTCCCGTGCCGTCTTCGAAGCCCGACGCCTCACATATCCTGTTCGGCGTTGCGACTTCACTTGAGAGGCTCGACGGATCCTTGGATGCCTTTGCGCACTGGGCGGGCGGTACGAATACACGTATACTCGCGGTGATAGAGCCCCATCCTGATGCGTCGCTGGTCGAGCACAGGGCTAGGAAGCTGGGATTTACCCTCACCATCATCCAATCGGACGCGGAATACCTCGATCGGTATTTCTCCCTCGTTCGGGCGTTTTTCCAACACCGCGACGAGAACACGCTGTGGGCGGCGTTCATCGACGACGATACCTTCTTCCCGTCCATGTCGAACCTGGTTTCCCGTCTCGGATCCTACGATGCGGGCAAGCCGCAGTACATAGGCGGCATCTCAGAGGACTTCGGCCAGATGTACAACTGGGGCTACATGGCGTACGGCGGCGCCGGGATCTTCATCTCGATGCCCCTGCTCGACGAGCTCGACCGGTTCTACGACGCCTGCAACGCCGCCAAGGTCACCGGGGACCGGAGACTCGCCCGGTGCATCTACGCGCACACCACGACGAAGCTGACCTGGGAACCGGGCCTCCACCAGCTCGACCTGCACGGCGACGCCTCGGGCTTCTACGAGTCCGGACGCCCGCTGCCGCTGTCGCTCCACCACTGGAAGTCCTGGTTCGACGTGGACATGGTCGCGCTGAGCAAGGTGGCCTCCGTGTGCGGCGAGGAGTGCCTGCTCCGGCGCTGGCGCTTCGCGGACGACTGGTACCTCATCAACGGGTTCGGACTGGTCAAGTACTCTGCCCCCTTGAATAAAAAGGAAGGCGAGGATCTCAGGATGGAGATGACATGGCAGGAGAGTGCCTACGCTGGTGGCGACGGCTTCGAGCACACCCTGGGCCCACTGCGCCCCAAGGACGAGGGGAAGATCTCCTTCCGTCTGCGTGGCGCCATCAGATGTGAAGAAGAGGGAGGAGAAGAAGGAGGGGGAAACTGTGTCAGGCAGTTCTATGTGCGCCAGCAACCCGAATCTAGTAATGGGCCCGACCAGGTCTTGGAGGTCGTGTGGCGGTCTGTTTAATGTAGCATGAGTGATCTCATCTCTCACTGATCTTTTAGACTGTATACCTGGGTATAAGTATATACATCTCTCTTACTACTACTACTACTACTACTACTTGGACAAACTTGTACATCTACAATGTTGAGTCTCTGTTAAATGAGGCGGTTTGTTCGACCACTACCCGCATATGTACTGTAGGTCCGCTGCAGGGTCTCATTCACATGCCCCGGATCCGCGGTCTCGCTCAGCTCCGTCAAATTGGGTTGTGTTATACCCGCTTCTTTACTTCATCAGGACTGTTTAAAAGGTCTCTCTCGGATGGCAGTGAAAAAAAAAGGGAAAAAAAAGAAAAAAGCCCCTATGATGAAAGTCCAGAGGAATTGGAACTAACGAAAGGGCTTTTCTTTCTGGTCTGGAAGAATCTCAGGCGGCTCAAACATATCATATACAAATCATGACATGCTCAGACCAGCTCACTACTTGACACAATGATACACACCGCAGAAACCACCGCTGTTTATTGTTATTTCCCTCGTACCCTAAAGCATAATATATGCAAAAAAGGATCTAATTCTAATAGCTAAAGAAAAACCTCCTCCTCCTCCTCCTTCCTAACTAGCCTTTCCTAGTTCACCCCCGCCTATTCTATTACCTACGGAGGACGGAGATACTAGATACTAGACATAAAAACAAAAGGAGACGGAGGGGAGGTGGGGGGGGGGACCCCTAGTCACGAAAATATGGACAACAAACAAGAAGGTGCCAGATGTGATTTTATCTTCTTTTTTTTTTGTTGTTGGAAGAAGAAAAGTAACAACCTACGTACATTTTATTGTTGTGCCTATAAAGTCCGCGATATTCTTAATTATCTCAAGGAGTAGTTAACTAACGTAATCCACAAGCGAGCGGATCACCCACCTACCACCTAGTATATTCAATAACTAATTATATAACAGCAACCCCCAAAATTGAAGCTATATACAGTAGAAATCAATCGCTTAGCAATTAGAATATTGAATTCTGGTATTATCTAGTATATTGCATGTGCTGCACCGCGGTGGTGCCTGCTTTTCTGGTTGTGGATCTGATTGCTCAACCACCTCTTCATACACTTGATCAGCTTGCTGTGCATGTTGCAGTCCCTCTGCAGCTGTTAGAATGCCCCCAGTAGCTATATAGGATCTAGATGCATTCCTCTTTCTTTTTTTTGGTGTTGACTGGCAGCTTGTAGCTCCCTATTTTCCTGTGCAAGAAGAACTGCATTGCAATCTGACAGCCCTTAACTAGTTGATGAAGAGCTTGCTTTGCTGGACTTGATGAGCTTTATGAATGATGCTTCAAGAGGTGCTTAGGAGCCCGGGTCTGAAGCTCCAATTCCTTGATATTATGAGATGTTTCAGGGATTCAGGATGCTGATTGATTGCTGATATCTTGATCAACCACATCCTATCGTTGAATAATATCTCACACACGTTGAGACCATTCACAGATGATCTTTGGACTTCACATTGAGCCTGTTGGTAGTCACATTTGCAGTTGATTGAAGCTGTTTATGATGGTTGATGAAATTTTGCATCCAATTCTTTCCAACAGTGGATGAAGCAGATGTTGATTTTGATTGTTCAGCTAATAATAGGTTTGCCATTTGTTGTACAGTGGCAGCCTGCAGTGGTAGGCCACATTGATCCATAGATAATATCCATTCTATGAGAGTAGATTCTTCAGTAGGAATGAGTTTTTGATTATTTGGTGTTGAATCTGCCTGAGCGGTACGTCCATGAAGGCGGTAGATTAGAGTTGAATAAGGCACATCATATGCTCGCGCAGCTGCTTGTATGCTTGATATTTGACCTTTTTGAATAGCTTCAATGGCTAGAAGAATTCTGCCTTCCTTATGGGCATTCAAATCTGCTTGTTTTGGTGGCATCTTGGTGATTGAAGCTGTTGAACGCGTCGCGTGTTGGGGTGGGTGATCCGCTCGCTTGTGGATTACGTTACTGTCAAGTATATTGCTAAAGTTGGAAAAGTGGGGCGCCAGACTAAAATCTCAAATAAGATGAAGGTGGGGTATTATTCTTCCGTAATTCGGACCTCATTCTATTTTGACTATAGTACATGGATGAGAGGGAAATATCTAGAGAAGAGATAGGTGGCCTTTCTTCAATGGGCAAAAAAATTTTTTTTTATTTATTTAGATAGTGGAATATGAGAGGTATGTTTTATATGTACCGGATTATCTCTGGGTTGATTTCCACTGTCTGTGTATGTACATACGTGTACAGTAGGTACATTGTCGAGATACGATTCACGGTGGGTAGAGATGTCACCAGTGGCAGCGGGGTTTATTCCGCTTCTGGTACAATCCCAACGGGGGGGTGTATGAATTAGAAACCAACCGCATGAGTCGTCGACACGTTACACGAGCATCGTCATCCCCCTAGACCGCGCTCGTATATGCACCGCCTTCCTGCTGGCTGATAGCAGCAGTGTCGATCTTCCTCCTGGCCGTGAAGATGCCCGAGACGCCCTTCTCCTGGTTCCGGCCCAGCCACGGCTTGCGCGCTTCGCCCAGAACCCTGCGGCCGAGGTAGTAGATGACCTGGCCGAAGATGATGAGGACGAACGCGATCGGGTACATCCAGTGGATGTGCAGGTGGAACACCTTCACGCCGATGCAGACGCCCCAGAAGTTCCCCGTGAGCAGCGAGATGTTGAAGAAGGCGGCTGACGACAGGCGGAACATCAGCGGCGCGAGCGAGTAGAACAGGGCCAGGCAGAGCGTGTACCCGACCAGGTAGCCGCCGACCTTGCCGTTCCAGACCGCGTCGCGGAACGACTGGCGGTCGAAGATGCCGGCCTGCGCGCCGTTGATGATCATGCCGAAGAAGGACAGCTGGCCCAGCACCTCGTACACGGGCCGCTTGCTGACGAAGTACTCCTCCGCCGTGTTGGTGAGGCCGTAGAAAGTCGCGCCCACCAGCGCGAACAGGTCACCCTTGACCTGGTCCCCGCTGGAGACGCTGCCGCCGTTTGCGCCTGTGATGTGGTCCGACGCGATCAGGATGCCCATACCGCCGATGCAGATCAGGATTCCGAGTATCTGCGCCCAGTGGTATCGGACGCGCAGCAGGATAAAGGAGAGCACGACCACCACGACGATGGCCCAAAAGTTGATGAGCTGCGCGCTGAGGATAGTCGTGTATCGGTAGGCCAAGACGACGAAGTAGTTGCCCTCGACATCGCAGAAAGCAAGTATTATATCTGCAATTGAGCTTGTTAGATGCACGTGGCCACGCAATCTAGTTTCTGGAGTTGCAAAATCCGACAATATGCTATCGTGCAATATAGGAAGGGAGAAGGGATCCTACATATCCAGCCGTCCTTGAGCACAAGTCGGAGCCAGCCCTTGATGCCGTAACGGTAGATTGTGTACGGTGTGAAGATGATGTTCAGCAACACGTAGTTGAAGAAGGTCTGGAAAGCCGGAATCGACGTCCCTTGCTCCTGGAGAAGAGAAGTGAAAGTATTGGTGGAGGTGATGCAGAGTGCCAGAACCTGCCTGTTAAGGTGGGACGGAACCGTTAGATCTCAGGACCCAGACAAAGTTCCTCCAAAGACTGAACAAAGTTATGATGCGCAGGACCACCAACCCAAGGACCAAGGTTATGTAAAATTCCTTGGTCTGGAGATATGCGAAGAATCCCTTCTTGCTCGTATCGATCGCGTCCGCGCGCGCCTCGGATACGTCACCGGTGTTGCCATCGCCAATGTTCGCCTGGGACGCATCTGGAGCAGGCAGATCTTGAGAGGACGACGCCTTGCTGGCGTCCGCAGGCGATGCCTGGACTGCGACTTGATCTTTGGTGTCGCGCATGGCGTATGACGTCGGTGGATGGAACAGCGGGGGGTGTTCCTGCAGTACCTGGAATGGGAGCTTTCTGTTGCTGACGAGCGCAAAACTCCCGAAGTCGCCCGCCGCGGGCTCTTGCGTGAGGGGCAAGAGGGAGCAACACGAAGCCTAGGAAAAGAAGAAGGAGAAGAAAAAAAGACCAGGGAGAGGCGCGCGGATGGTTTTTCTCGGGCATGCCCCGCGGCGGGCTTGGTCGTCGATGTCACTTTTCCCGATCGGGACGAGCCACCGCGGGCTAGCCTAATCGATAAGAGGCCCAGACTCGGCGGGGTTCGCGATCTCGTGGCTGCCGGCCAATGAGCGCGCCGCGGAAGGGCCGCTGCCAGCCAGATCCACCCGACACGGGCAGCAGGCCAGGACGGGGTAGCCCCAGTGGCCCCATTCCCAGTCGGCGTGGGATATGAGACGCAGCGACAGTATGTCGCGCAGCTCATGTGCAGGGTCCTGCTCGCGATTCGCCTGTCGTGGTCATGACTGGATAGGCTAATCTGTGGACAGACAAAGGAAACTCGGGAACCCAAGAGTCTCAGACGCTGGTTCTGAGGATCCGCTAACACGGTCATCAAATGATCAAACTGCAAGAGCCGCTTGGTATGTGATTGGGCATTGACAGCAGGATAAGGTATCCTTGGAACGTCACAGGGCCGCTACAGATCGTGGAAAGACATGTGACCTCGCTGTCCAGGATTGAGTTTGCTGGATATCCGGTAGAAACGCATCTCCAGTGAAGCATAAGATGACTTTGACATGTCTGGAATAGGTAGCTTTTAAAGCCTGCTGGTCTGGCAGCTTCCCAAGAGACGCTATGGCCAACTTGTGAGCACTTGCGCTCGGTTGGTGTCTTCAAAGACAAGAAGCTCTTTTCAAACCGATTTCAAACTTTACGGCCATGCGTTGAGTAGTATGGTACACAGTAGTGCCTTGGTCGATTTGCTTCCGAGGACCTATCCGGTCAGCAAGAAGCCTAAGTAGACAAGGACGAAAAGAGGATTTTCCACGACCGAGAGACACGGTTTGATGTTGATCTCTGACGTTTGTCCGCTGGATGCAATTCCATCGATGCTGTTGGCACTCTGTCACTGTGCGCGAGGAGGGCCTCGATGGAAAATTCCCACGAGGTTCCAGGCATCGCGACGCGTCTTTTGACGATCAACTCCACGCCTCTTGCATGCGGGAAACACAAGAGCAGGGGTGTCGATATGCGCCCTTGCTTCCGGAGGAGGTTGCTCGTCTCGGGATCGGCGATGTGACGTTCTTTACCTGATGCACGTCTGCGGGAGCTTGGACCTGCCTTGGTGGGTTTGGGAGACGCCACGCGCCTGGATGGCGCTGCTCCAGACGTTCATCTGCAGCCGGAGTGAGACTCGCACGCTCAGCGATGGATGTCATGAGCTACCTACCTCTAATGCCTAGAAGTATCTCTTCTGGTTGCAGCTCCAGAGCCCGACCAGCCCGGTTGCGGTCATTCGGGAATCATCTGCGGAGGGGAAGAGAAGAGCAGAGAACTGAAAAGAGGATTTTCGTGTCGTCGTCGGTGGTGATATCTAACCGTGGATGGTGGCACGGCGTCGTACAGGCAGCTCCGGCGTGCCACCGGGCGTTCCTGGGCACCCCGGGCCGTAGCGGTTGGCCCCCGTAAGGGCGCCGGGAGGGCCCGGGCCAGAGGCGCCGGAGCAGGGTCCCCGGGCTGTTCAAGCGTAGGAAAACTTACCTAAGGAACGGCCCCAGGCCCCTGAGCCACGGTGGATGCACGTCATGCCAGCCTCATCTCCCGCATCCACCGGGCAGACACACAAGTCGAGCGCTTCCTCGACGCTCCTCTCGCATCTCCGGCCTGCTCCTCCATCCCCGTCCCCGATTGCCCGCGTGTCGTCGCGCTGCTCCTCTCGTCCTCGCGTCGTGTGTGGCTGGTAGCCTGCCGCTGCGCCCGTCCCGGTCGCGTGTGCGTCAAATTTCTGCGCGCCTCATCAAGACTCAACCCAACGCCTGCCGAGGCGTCAGGTGGCCGGACCAACGCCTGGATCATCGTCTTTCCACTGTCCTAACCTTCCCCGTACCCCTCCCCTCCCCTGCGCCGTCGAGCCGGCGATCGAGATCTCCTGGAGCTCGCCCTGCGGCTCTCCTCGCGCCGGTGCACTCGTCCAGAGCTGTCCCGGAGTGACGAGACGCCTCGCCCATCCACCCATACAATGGCACTGGCCGTGCCGCCTCCCAACGATCGCAAGCGGGTCAAGGTCTACGAGCTGAGGGATAATGACTGGTTTGACAGAGGAACTGGCTTCTGCACGGGGCAGATCATCGATGTAAGAAGAAGCTCTCCCACCGACACCTCGTGCGGTTTCGCGACCCGTGAGTCCGATCGCGGGATCCGCTGTCAGTTGATTCGCGTCTATCCTCCTCCCCGATCTTCACCTTCCCAGGCCGCTGACCGCGACTGAAACGCAGGATGAGCCCCGGATCTTCGTCGAGTCGGAGGACCAGCCGGACCGCATCCTCCTGGAGACGAAGATCTCCAAGGACGATGCGTACCAGAAGCAGCAAGGTCTGCCGCCTGCGCCCACCGTTGCCGCCGTCGTGCGAACAGGATGCTGATGTCTCTGGGACCCCAACAGAAACGTTGATCGTGTGGACGGAGCCCAATGGAACAGACATGGCGCTGAGCTTCCAGGAAGCCGAAGGCTGTGCTGTCATCTGGTTTGATCCTTTCCTCCCCACATGTCCCATCTTGCGACGCGGGCTGACGGCGCACTGTTAATTGAAGGGACTTTGTGAATAGTGTCCAGCAGCATCTTCTAAGCCTGGCCGGAGGAGGTGGGTTCTTTTCGTTTTCATGCCTAAGTCGCACCCCAAGGCTCTCGACAGTGATATACTGATGCGGGTCTCCAGACGACGCGCTGTCAGATGATGCTCTTGACAGCTTCAATCCAATAATGCTCCCACCGCCGGAGCTGGGAAATCTCCCGGAAATCGAACAGATGGTGCGAGCCGCTAGCATGACACAAGCCGGCCGGGACGCGCTGTCCAAGTTCATCATCCGCGATGAATACATATCGAAGTTGATCCCGCTGGTCGAGGTCGCGGAAGACCTCGAGAGCCTCCCTGATCTGCATCGACTATGCAACATCATGAAGTCCCTTATCCTCCTGAACGACAATACCATCATAGAGACGGTCGTCACGGATGACATAATCCTGGGAGTGGTCGGGGCGCTGGAGTGTAAGTTCGGAAGTCTCTGAACGGGATACAGGGACAGTGCTGACGGGTACAGACGATCCCGATTTTCCCACCCACAAAGCGAATCACCGCCAATACCTTGCGGACGAGTCGCGGTACAAAGAAGTCGTTCCGATCAAAGATCCGGTAATCCGAAAAAAGATTCGACACACCTGGCGTCTGCAGTATTTAAAGGACGTGGTCTTGGCCCGGATACTTGACGACCCGACCTTTTCCGTCCTCAACTCTCTCATCTTCTTCAACCAGGTTGACATTGTGAACCACATCCAGTCAAACACACAGTTTTTGAAAGATCTCTTCGCGGTGTTCGACCCGAAGAACACGGACGCAAAAAAGAAAGATGACGCGGTGCAATTCCTTCACCAGTGCGCTGCGATTGCAAAGAATCTGCAGGCGCCGGCGCGTGCCAATCTCTTTGCCAACTTCATCAACCACGGCTTGTTCGCAGTGATTGCTTTCGCTGTCAAACACCCCAACCCTGCGATGCGCACGACTGGAATCGATATCCTGGTGGCGCTGTTGGACCATGATCCCATTATGATGCGTGGTTACATGTTGAAGGCAGTGAATGAAAAGAAGACACCACTCACCGACACTCTGATCGACCTGCTGCATACAGAAACGGACCTTGGTGTCAAAAACCAGCTCGCTGATGCCATCAAGGTCTTGCTGGACCCTCAAATTCCCCTTCCGGACCCAATGAGCAGAGCGGGCGCCGATTTTCTCTCGAAGCTCCGTCCGTCGAACTCACTTTCGGACGCTTTCGTGCAGAACCACTTTGATGAATCTGCCAAGAAGCTGTTTTCGCCCTTGAAGCAGCTCGAAACTCGGCCTAGTCGTGCGTTGCTTCCCTAGCCTTTCAACGATGGACTGGCAGCTGACCGATAATCCACAGTTAACGATCTTACGTTCCAGGAGGTTTCCCTGTATTCGCACCTTGTCGATATCCTTACGTTTTTCGTCCGCCAGCATCTATTCAGGAGCAGGAATATCATCCACGAAGAATCCCTGACTCCTCGCGTTGCACAGCTCCTGACGGTTCCGCAAAAGCATCTAAAGCTGAGTAAGTGCACTTGCCTCAAAAAAAAAATACGCGCAACACTGCTAACTGGAACAGCGGCCCTAAAATTCTTCAGGACCCTGGTCAGCCTGCAAGATACCTTCTACCAAGCTCAGATGACACATAACAACACCTTTGGATTGATCCTGAATATTGTCTATGAAACGATGCCACGTGATAACCTTCTGAACTCGGCCTGCCTGGAACTGTTCGAATACATCAAACGGGAGAATATCAAACCCATCATTCTGCATGTTGTCGAGAAATACCGGGACAAACTCAAAGACATCACGTATGTGGATACGTTTCGGAACTTGATACTCCGCTACGACCAAATGCAGGGATACGGCGCAGAAGGGGATGCAAGCCTATACGCTCAGGATGAAGGCATGCAGCAAAGGAATCAGGTCAACGGTCAACGATGGCAGGGGGTCAAGGAGATGGATGCTGCCGAGGAGGAGTACTTCAACACATCAGATGACGAGGAAGAGGTAGGATTTCCACACGACGCAAGGGACGACGTTCTGGAGCAGAAAAGTTCTGAACTCACGACTCAGTGGCAGCAGGACAACCGACCCGGTGGGATTGTTGCCGCGCAGACAGCGAATGGGTCCGCGTCGCCTGTGGTCAAACCGCTTGTTGACTATCCAGATGACGATGAGGACGTCATGGATACGAAACCAGAACCCGCAGAAGAAAAGCAGCAACAGACGGAATCGACCGGCCGCGAGATGGAACCGTCCACTGCTGAGGCTCCTACGACTCCTACGACTCCTGTCTCCGCAGCAGCTCAGACTCCGCCAGAGCGACTATCGGAGAAGCGTCGTCGTGAAGAGGAAGAAGACGATGAGCTGGTCAAACTGTCTTCTGGGCCCAAGCGCCGGAGCTCCAGTAGCTCCAGCGCTGGTACCAGTGGATTCTTCCGGAGGAAAAATAGCTTTTCGTCAGGGTCGACCGCTGCGGCCGATAAAGGAGCCGGTCAGAACGTCTCAGTTCCGGGCACTCCATCTGCTAGCCCGGGTCCGAAGAAGATAGCTATCAATCTTGGTCCCTCAGCGCTGAAGTCGGTCGGGCAGGACAAACCGAGCGCCGACGAGAGCATTCGACAAGGGAACAATGACAATCGCACCGGGGACAGAGGCGGCTGAAAGCGAGGCAGAAGAAACCAGATCTGCTGAGCGCTTTCGGTCCGAACTCGCATTCTCCGCTTGCTGTTTATCCCTTCTCCCCTTCAGACAACTTAAACTTTCAGCCTTTGGTTTCCTTGTGGTTGCCACCTAGATACCAGATGGGAACGTTTACGGGGTTTGGGCGTTTTGTGCTTTATTCACGCCTTGTTATTTTTCAGATTTTCTGTCCGTCATGCGCTTTTTCCCCCATTCCCGCTTTGTTGGCGCTGTTTTGAAAGCTCTCTTCTTTTCTTCATGCAAGCATTCCTACAAATAGCTACTTTGCTTCCGCATCCGGGGTTGATGTATTCCACCAGCCCCTTTGGCAGTACCCTTTTTCTTCTTTTTCTTCGATTCTTGTCTGATCTCTAGTGTTAGTTACACTTCTTAGCGTTCACCTTTTTTCTACTCTTCTGCGTGTGGCCTCAGGGACAGTTTCATGATGGCTCGTTATGGGGTCTGTTTGGTGAGAGTCGGATTCGGGATATCAATCAATTGCTGCGGATGAAAAAGAGAAAAAAAAGAGCCGAAAGGCCTTTTTTATATTCAGAGGAACCGGGCGTCTTGATTTGTATCTCTTAAAGTACGGTACGGTACGGTACGGTTCGCTACTGGCATCGGTGACTGGGCCTTGGAGTGATGCAGGTCTCTTCAATTTTCTGTTTTCGATCTCTTTTTTTATTTTGTTTGCTTGCTTGCAATTGGGGTGTGGTTCGTGGGACTCTGGTTGAGAAGAAGGGAGGAAGGGGAGGGAGGCGGCTGGGTGGACGGGATTGGGATGAGTTATAATTTTTTTTCTCCTGCATAGCATATTATTCATGAAATTGAATCCAGATTATTGCCATATTCCATTGGGCTGATCTTGTCTCGTCCATGGTGACGTAGTTGTCGACTATCATCTAAACTATATGCACTACCTAGTTTAGAAGGATGTTGTGATGCAGGTTGTAAAAAATAATGGCCGATGTTCCATCCTAGTATATGCGGGGAACATACATGCCGCGAAACAAAAAAAAGTTTCCTTTGTTGCTTTGCTCTCTGCTTTGCATGGATTCTCCCGAACTGTTTGGAGACCAGATCTCTCGCTCTCGCTCTAGGGATTCGTCCTACCTACCTAAGTCTCCTATTATTTACCTGGTATTTAGCCTCCTCGTGGACGGACCTCACCTCACCGCGCGTCAGCTAGGTATGTACTGTACTGTACAGTACTTAACCTCCGCATGCATGCAACATGTATGCGATACCGATCGATATGCGGTACGGAGTAGTAAGCCAATCGGAAACCTTGGACCTTGAATAACACCTAATGTACAGTACAGTACTGTACAGTGCAGTACAGTAGAAACCAGTATGAAATGCAGAGAGGGACTTGTGGACTCCGTCCCGCTACCTGAATGTTCCAAAAAAACCTAAATAAACTACCTATTATTATTATTTAGAGCTGGCAGCCATAGCCCCGGGTCTCGGTCTGGACGGGAGGAGGGACCGCGGACGGACGGACGGTGATAAAATAACGCCCAATTGCTCGGCTGGCACTTAATTTCTGAAATGGCACCCGGTATTTTCTTGGCAGTCCCGTTCTGTATTACAACTGTAACTGCAGTCCTGACAGCTTTAATAAATATGGTAAAATCTATGGCAATCTGTCTTTGCTTCCTGGGTCAAACTAATGGACACCTAGCTAGATAGGAAGGCATGCAGGCATTCCAAAGTTAGGAGGTGGGCATGGCATGAAGTAGGGCTTCGTGAGCTTCCTTCATTACGCGTCCAACTTCCATGACATGAAGGTAGATAGTATGAAGATGTCCAGGCATCCTGAAGGACACAGGCAAATTAGTATAGGAATCTCTGCAAAGATAGACATGCAGTTAGAATGGGATTCGTGGGATTTTGACATGCTGGCAGCTGCCGGGGTGTAGACTACCTACCTATTAAGGTTGGTGATAAGATCTATTACTCTGTATCTTTGTTTGCAAGAGCAGGGTCAGTGGATTGATCTGACAGCGATATTATTGGATGCAGGATTTACCATACAGAACTAGCTGTATGATCCTAAGAAGGAAAAAAGTGGGTGGGTGCCATCCGAGAAATTGGGCGATAAGATAATAAGCTTAGCCTGAAGGTTTGTCTGTTTGCTAGGTGCCGATTTCTGGGAGGCTTATGTAAGACTAACTAACGACTGACTACCCCGTAGACGCGATTCGGTACATGTACAACCCAACTCAAGCTTCGGTATGCACTGGAGTCTGCAGTATATAATAATCCCAGATGGTCGAGTGTCATGAGACAGATTGAGTGAGTGTGTGTGTGTGTGCGTATGTGTGTCTTCCTTGAGAGCTGCTGCGTTTGTTTGATTTTTCTTTCTAAGTGGTGCATTTTGCTGTTCTATTACCGATAATAATAGACTTCAACTTTTTCTTTGGCACTACTACAGCCTCTATCTGGTCTGAGTGAGGGTTTTCTGATTTCTTATTCTAATATATACCCCGCAACTTACATATCTATCCTGAAGTTGTTTCTCTCTTTCTGCTGTAAGGTTTTGCGTTCATCTCCTTTTCTTTTTTATATATTTTCCTCACCAAAAGGTACTTGAATACAGACAGTACACGCGAGACAAGACAAAAGAGACAAAGGAGACAAAAAGGAGAGATGCCCCCCCTCACACAACCCACCATCGACCCCAACACATTCCTCTCCTTGGTTCCGTCATCGCATCAATCTCCACTCGATGATGATCCTCATCCTCCTCAACCTCTTACTACTACAACAACTACTACCACCATCACCATCTTCTTCATCCCCGGCAACCCAGGCCTGATCGCATACTACCACGCCTTTCTCGCGCTGCTCTCGTCAGCGTTGTCGGGGCCGAGTGTCGTCGACGGGAGAAGGGCGTCACGGTTCCGGATCTACGGGGCGAGTCTGGGCGGGTTTGAGGTTGATGTCGACGTTGACGGCAGCAGAAGCAAAGGCAGCAGCAGCGATGGCCGTGATGGAAGAAAAGGAAACGGGGGAGCTGCTACGGACGATGATACACTGTACGGCCTGCAGGAAGAGATCGATTTCGTGGAGGGGAGGTTGCGTAGCGTCATGAGCAATGGGAGCTCGGATTATGATGGCTGGAAGCAGCCGCCTACGGCTACGACTACGGCTACGGCTGCGAAGCCGCAGGTGATCCTGGTAGGGCACTCTGTCGGTGCGTACATCGCGATGGAGATACTGCGGCGGCATAGAGAGGGGAGAAGGGCGGATGATGATGGTTATGATGCGGCGTTCGCGTTCGACATCGTCGGTGCGGTCTTGCTGTTTCCGGCGGTGGTGGATATCGCCAAGTCGACTGCGGGGAGGAGGTTAAGTGTATGTGCTTTTTTTTTACTACTCTACGCAGGTATAGAGAAGACTACTGACACAGAACTTGTTTGGGCAATACCACAGTGGCTTCTATACCTCATCCCCGAGCTCGCCCGCGTCACGGGCCTGCTGGCCAAAGCACTCACCTGGGCCCTTCCCGCCGCAGTCCTGCGGTCTCTGGTCCGGCTGGTGATGGGCTTCCCGCCCGAAAATGCCGTGGAGACTACCCTGGCCTTTTTGGGAAGCAGGCGTGGAGTGAGACAGGCTTTGTACGTTTGCAATTTCACCCCTTTCTCAATATTTTTTTTCCTAATTCCTATCCCTGCTATGTATATCCCCTGTGTGTGTTTGTGCTCTGAGCTCAGCCCCAAGCTCATAGCATGGCATAGCATGTTCATGCCATGAAATAGAAAAGACAGTAATAATAAGTAATAAACAGCGCTGACGGACGGGAGTCAACAGACACATGGCCGCCGACGAGATGCGCGAAATCACCGCCGACAGGTGGAGCGACGACATTTGGGGCACATCGTCGTCAACGTCGTCGACGTCGTCGAGCGCGAAAAAACCGCCGTCGAAGCTGGTCTTCTACTTCGGCCGCAACGACCACTGGGTCGCGGAGCGGACGAGGGACGAGATCATCGCCACGAGGGGGAGGAGGGCCAAGGGCGGCGGGCCGAAGATGGTCGTCTGCGAGGATGGGGTGCCGCATGCGTTTTGTATTCGTGAGTTTCTCTCTTATATTTCGTCTATTCCACCCGTCGACTTGCAATCGTTGCTGATCAGATGCGCTTGCTTTCCTGCAGGACATAGCGATGTCATGGCGCGGAAAGTGGCCCGGTTTATTATGGACATTGTAACGGGCGATTAATCCTGTATTGCAGTAGATTCTCTGGGGGAATTCATTCCCTGGCTCTTTCTGGCATTAAAAGACTCATGATCGATATCCAATAGTCTCTGTTTTCTAGATAGATAGGCTCAACCTTTCAAGCAGATCAATGTGGTATCTCAAGCACTCTCCAAACACCGGAGCCCGGCATGAAAAAGACAGAAAACCGAGATTGGATTGAGAATCAAGTAAGAGAGAGAACAATAGAGGAGAATGTCTATGATACCCTCTGCCCACTCAGATATGCGACCCCGGCCCTCCGGAATAGTTCACCAAGGACGTCCTGCTGCCCAGCGTCCGCCGGCGCTGCCTGCGTCTGCGGCTGCTGCGCTGCATCAGGGCCGGGGCTGTGCGCCTTGACGCTCCACCCGTCGTCCTGCGCTCTCTGCTGCCCGAAGAGCTCCTTGAGCGAGATCTGCCGGCTCATGGGGACGCTCGCGTACGCCTCGTTGGGCGCGGCAGCAGCGTGCAGCCCGTTCTGGCGCTCCGCCTCGCGCCGCTCGCGCGCCAGCTTGAGGCTCTGCCCGGCGTGGACGGCGCACTCCTTGATCATCTGCGCGTTGATGGTGCGCGTCTCCGCAGTCGAGTTGGGCGGCGGTTCGGAGTAGATCCAGAGGCCGTAGATGCGGGAATTCTTCCTCCCGTTCCCGCCACCACCGCCACTGTCCTCATCATCGTCATCGTCTTCCGCTTTCAGAATGACGTACTCGTCCGTGAGCTCGACGTTCTCGCCGTCCGTCAGCCGCACGTCGAAGTTGTCCAGCCCGCGCCGGTTCAGCACGAAGACGCTGTACCGCTCCTCGCCCAGGCGGCCCTGGGTCAGCTGGCAGACGAACATGGTCCCCTCGACCCCGCTCTTCTCCCACTGTCGCGTGCTCGGACTGAAGAAGTAGACGACGGCGTACGGGGCCAGCGACAGGATCGAGGTGATGGCGGGGTTGTGCCGCCGCAGCACGGAGATGTTGAGCTCCTCGTTGGAGCGGGTCGGCGGAGGGGGCATGGCCGGGTCCGGCGGCTGCTGCTGGGTATCCGAAAGGTAGAATGCGTTGTCGGACTCGTAGTCAGAGGGCTGAGGGGCTGCCGTGGAGGACTGCTGCCGCGGATGTTGTTGGTGGCTATTATGGTTGCTGTGATTGTGGCTATGGTTACTATTGTGGTTGTTCGGGCGACGCTCTCGAGCTTTTCGGGGCGTCATTGTGGATGGCGGACTGCAGGATAGGAGGTGTAAAAGGAAGAGAAAGTAGGATAGATCCGCAAGGAGGTCTGGAGCTCTGTCTGTCTCCAGCCTGGATAGTACCAAGTACCGTGTCGTAGTGTATAGCGAGGTCGCGAGGTGGCTGCAGGAGAAACGCTCGCCGCTCTTAACTCCGAGCAGCTCTGGCACTCGCCCGCGCTGCCCGTCTCGACCATGCAACTTCTCTGATCACTACTACCACTCCTTTCCTCCGCTCCCTCCGCATATCAGCGGTCTGGCCTCCAGATCACCGCGTTTCCTTTGTCCCTGTGCGCATCCTCATCCCCGCACTGTCCTTGCACCAGACCGGTCGCGTGCGCTACCACTAAGACCCTGCGGGCCCGTGATGGAGCTACACGCGCTCCGCACCTGAGCCCGTCCACAGCTGTCCAGAGAACAGACCCGCGATGGCATCGGCCTGCGTCGCTGCTCTCCGACGGATCTGTCATTCCGCAATCCCCGTGTCTCTCCGTTGCTGACCTGTCCGATCGCGCCAAGGGGAGAACGCGGAGTTTCTATATATATACACCCGCCCTTCAAGCCATGAGGAGAGTAGCCTCTTTCGACGACCACCCGCCAACAAGCTGTGAAAGATGTCCTCCAGGGAGGCGCATTCCGCCTCCCCGCCTCCGCCTTACGACCCGAGCGCCCCGGGCAGTTTCCCCGTGGACAGAGATGACGAACAGGAAGCCGCTATCGCCTCCGATCTCTCGTCGCTCTCCCGCGCCGTCAAGGCCAGGAAGGCAGAGTATATCCGCCAAAGGACGATCCGGATCAAGGTCGGGACATGGAACGTGGCCGCCATAGCGGGGACGGAGAAGGATATTGGAGAATGGTTCGTGGAGGGGAAGGGGATGTGCGAGCGCATCTCTGGACTGACGGTTGGAGAAGGTCAGAAGGGGGCCGGAAAAGAGAACCAGAAGCCCGGAGGGCCAGGGTCCTCCGAACGGTCGGATTCGGATCACAAGGGGAAAGATGACGCCGCTCCTCCAGGTTCCTTCTCCCATTCAGAGCAGGTGGGACTCTACGTGCTTGGACTGCAGGAGATCGTCGATGTCTCGTCCCCTGCGGAGACGTTACGGCCCTACGTGGACCCCGGCCCTGCGAACCGGTGGAAAGACGCAGTGCAGAAAGCGCTTCCAGAGGGTTACCAGCTGGTCGCGGAGCAGCAGCTGGTGGGGTTGCTGCTCCTCGTATACGCCGCCCCTTCCATCGCCGGATCGATATCTTCGGTCAGCTCGACAAGCGTGGGTACGGGACTGATGGGCTACATGGGAAACAAAGGCGCTGTTTCCACCCGCATCGTCCTGGGAGAGACCACGCGCCTTGTCTTCATAAATTGCCACCTCGCCGCTGGGGCTGATAAGGGCAGCCTGGAACGGCGGAATTGGGACGCTAGCCAGATCGTCAGTCGCACCAGGTTTGACTCTGTAGACCCCGAACACGATCTCGTGGGCGAGCCATGTGATACTATCGGCAAGGAAGATTTCGCTTTCTGGTTCGGAGACCTGAATTACCGTCTCGAGGGCATACCGGGCGACGATGTCCGGCGGCTCCTTTCGCTGCACACGCAGAATGAATATGACCGTGCACATCGGCCAAAAACGAAGTTCGGTGGACACGGTGAAGGCGGTCCCCCGTCGCCGCACGTCGTGGCTCAGGTAGAGCACAAGCTTATGCATGAGAGGGAGGGTTCTGTGTCGTCTGAGGGCACCGTAGCTCTCATCGACAACGATATAGATCCTCATTCCGATCCGGCTTCCCTGCAGACCACCCTTGCGTCTCTGCTTCCTCATGACCAACTTCGTACACAGCAGAAGAAGGGAAAGGCGTTCCACGAAGGATGGCGGGAAGGTGACATCAGTTTCCTCCCGACTTATAAGTACGATATTGGAAGCGTGGCCATGTTTGATTCCAGTGAGAAGCAGAGGGCACCCAGTTGGTGTGATCGGATTTTATATCGGAGTCGCCACGACCTGTTAAATTATGAGCGGAAAGTTAGAGAAGCCGAGGAAGCCAGGAAAAGAGACGAGGAAATGAAGGCGCGTGGCTTGGACAAGGCCGTCGAGGACGATAATGTTCTATTTGACTACGACCCTGACGTTGATGGTACGAATTCCGTGGATGATTACGACGAAAATGAGGACGCAGCTGGTGATCCAGCTCCGGATGAGTCCCTGATGGCCTTTGAAGACCCGATTAGACTCGAGCATTATACTTCCCATCAGGGCATCATCTCCTCCGATCACAAGCCGCTGGATGCCATCTTCACGTTAAACTACGATGCTGTCATACCAGAACTCAAGGCCAAAGTACACCAGGAGGTCGTACGAGAATTGGATAAAGCAGAAAACGAGGCTCGGCCCGGTATTACGATCGTGGTGGACCATCACGGCGATGACCCCAGTGCTACAAGTAATGGCAAGGTCGCTGGGGATCCGAATGCTGTGTGTTTCGGTGACGTCCGGTTCGACGTCCCTGTCAGTCGCGATCTGACCATTGCCAACACCAGCGGCGTTCCTGCTACGTTTTTATTCACCGAGAGGCCATGCGCCGAAGGAGAAGTCCGTGGCGTAACGCCTCCCTGGCTAGAGCTTCGGGTTGATTGGCCGTCTGACGGCAAAAAACGAAGTGGGCAGGATGAGTACACTTTGGCTCCTGGAGAGACGGCCAATGTTGAGCTCACAGTGCACATCAAGGACCTTGATCATGTTCGCTCACTGAATGCTGGCGAAGCAAAGATAGAAGACATTTTGGTTTTGAGGGTAGTCAATGGCCGCGACCACTTCATTTCGGTCTATGGCAAATGGCTGCCGTCTTGCTTTGGTCGTTCCTTGGAGGATCTCACTCGCATGCCTGAAGGTGGCGCTCGCAGCCTCGGGATTGCTCCATCCGCGGAAGCCCAAAGCAAGACCCAGAATGTCCGTCTGTCAGCCCCTCGGGAGCTCTTTAGGTTAACGGACGCTATATCAGACCTAACTGAGCGTGCGGTGGCCGAGTGGAGTATGACAAGAGAGGGTCCTGAACGAGAATCTCCGCCTTGGTCGTACGAACCTTACGGAACCAGCTGGCCTTTCAGGCCAGAAACATGGACGCTTAAGGATCCCGACCAGCGCTCGCCCCTTCTGGCGTCTGTCCGTGAAGCTCTTGACACAGGCGGCTCCGTCGCCGATATATTCCCACCCGAAGTTCCCTCAATTCACCGTTTGGAGATCTTGTCTGAGACGCTTATGGCTTTCCTCCGCTCCCTGCAGGACGGAATCATTACTTCCAGTGTCTGGCATGATATGGAGCAACAGCTGGCGGCGCGAGAGAAGGCCAAACTGCCCCCACGATCCACCGAAGAGTCCCAGGCTTGGGTATTGGAGACCCTCTCCCCGTCACCCGCCCACAGCGTCTCGTTCACCTTCCTCACCTTCATGCTTGCCCGCATCGTCAACGAGGTTGCTCCCGCCTCGGCCCTGCCTGCACGGCCTTCCCCGGCAGTAGCAAGGTCGCCGACAACACCGACGACACCGGACTCCTTCATCCTTTTTTCTGCAGATTCTCTGCCCTCCCCAGCGTCAACGTCCTCTTTCATGTCTGCCGCAGGCGGCTTTCGACGCCGAGCACGCACGCTCACCACCTCGAGCACGTCAGCCTCAGAACATACTACCGCTGCCAGCGTCAGTCCCGCGCTCGTGAGACGGCAAGCCGTCGAAACGGAGCTCGCGTCGCTGTTTGCCGATGTCATCATCTCGTGCGCCGGGTTGCCGATTCCGACCAAGGAGAAGGAGAGACGGGCCTGGGAGGAGAGAAAGCGGAGCATCATAGAGCCGTTCTTGAAGACGGCGGGCGTTGACGACGATGGTCCTTCTGGGGGGGGCGAAGTGAGGTCATACATAGATCGGGTAGATGGATAATAAAATAGATAAGATTGATGTTGGTCGGTTGACCAACTGGCCGATCGACAGTCATACCGTTGCGGCTGTGCCTGCGCCTGTGCCTCAGGTAATAGTGATAATAATTATCATCATCCTTTTTTTTTTTTTACCACTACCGGACCGGAGAACCTCATTTGCTTTACTGCTAGGGCTACGGGCTACACTCAAGAGTACAGGCTTTATATTTATTTGCTATGATATAGATAGATTGGATTGCTTGAATCATGTCTCATAAAGGGGCCCTAACATCATCATCATCATCATCGAAAAGAAGCTGTGTCTAGAACAGTCCGAGTGAAGTGCATTAAATGATAGAATATTTAGATAATAATCAGAATAATAATATTTTTTAGAAAAAGAAAATAAACACGAATCCTACGTTTGAATGGTTAGTTGTAGTCAGATAGATGGATGGATGGATGGATGACCTCACTCCACGTTCCATTCCATTCCATTCATTCGATTCAAGTCTTAAACTACCAAGCAAGTAAGTATTATTATAACCCAAGCGAAAATCCTCTCCGAGTTTTCCATCCAAGTCCCAAGTTCAAGGTCCAAGTCCCAGTGATTGCCCACGCCACGGTGTGTCCAAGGTCCAAGGTCCAAGGTATCGCCATGTCCACAGATAGAAAATGGTAGATAGATAAAATGAAATAAATACCACGAAAAAAAAAGAAAAAAGAAAAAAAGAAAAAAAGAAAAAGGGGGTGTCGGGTCACGAGGGAAGTAAAATAAATCAATAATAAGTTTGCATGAATAAATAACGTATCAGGTATTCCATCCATATCCGTGTCCGTGTCTGTGTGTCCATATCATCATTATCGTATCGTATCATAATTCCAATTCCAATTACGTTCGAGGTGGGAATAAAACAAAAAAGAAGGAAGAAAGAAAGAAAGAAAATCTCTTACGAAGGTTTCTTCGCCCCTCCTCCTCCTCTCATGCTTTCCGCCTGAGATATCTTCTGCTGCGATCTCGGAGATGGAGACGCCTGGGCCTGGGCTTGCTTCCCCTTCCCAGGCTTACTCCGCCACCGACTCAGCCCCAGAATCGACCTGGCGTATTGCAGTCCCCGCGTCGCGGCGCGGCTCGGTAGACACGCCAGCGCCCATACCCCCCGAAACGGCAGCACCAAGGCGGCACAGATCCAGTCCATCAGGATCGACGCGAGGCTCTGCTGCCGATGCGCCGCGGTGGCGGATGCGAGGGTGATGGCGTCGCGGACGCGCGCCTCGAGCTCCTGGAGTCGCGATTCCGTCTGGAAGGCGGCGACGGTGGTGCGCTTCTCGTAGCGCCGGACGGCGCGGTTGAGGGCGTCGAGGTCCGGCTGGATGGCCCTTTTCACGTCGAAGATTATTTGCGCGACGAAGGTTTCTTGCTCCTTCGACGATGATGCTGATGCTTGGGTGTTGTTCCTACCGGACGATGAGCCGGTTGCGGGAGTAGTGGTGGGAAGTCTTTCGGCGGCTGTGGCCGCGACATGGGCTTCCAGTTCCTCCAGCCGCTTGGCGAGGTCGAGGAGCCTTGCTGTGTCGACCTTATCGTCTTCGTAGGAGGATGATGCTGCTGCGACGACCCGCTGGAGGTAGAGCGTCCGCGCCTGGACCATCTTCAGCAGGTGGGAGAGCGGGCGGATCTCGGACGCGAGCAGGAAGATGGTCAGGTTGTAGTTCGACACGAGGCCCTCGGAGGGCCGGGACAGCTTCGATCGGATCGCGTGCAGGAGCCATGTCCCGATTATGGGGAAAATGAAGCAGGACGCCAGGGCGACGAGCTCGTGAACGTGTAGTTCCTTGCTGGCCGCGCCGACCGCAGGCGATTGGTGCGGCTTTTGTTGGGAATCCGAACGGGGAGGAGCAGCAGGAGGGGGAGAACTGCCTTGTCCGGACCCAGACTTGGGAGATAGTTCTTGCTCTTCGAGACCGTTGTCGCGCTCTGATTCCTCCGTGATGTCATGTATACTGCCAAAGACTCCGACGTCCTGCTGTCGGACGGCTTGCGCGGATCGATACCAGTCCCTGTAAAGCATGTCAGATTTCGTTTCGACCGGATGGGAAATTCTGTAGCGCGATCCCTGAAGTTGTTTACCTACCATGGCAGCCTGACAGACCAGTTAAGGAATATAGCCGCCAGAATCAGCAATGTGATGTCGGTGATGACGGCGCTCCCGTTCTTGAAGAATATCCCCCCAATAGCAGGCAACAGGGCCAGCACGAGAGGCGCAGACTGCCAATGCGACTCTTCGCCATGGAGATCGACTCCTGTGCCCTTGGTGACGCGCGGGAGGAACAGGTCGTCGGTGGAGGACCGGATGGAATTGCGCGCCTCGGACACCGAGTCGGACAGGGTGGAGTTGCGCCGCAGGTTCTGGGGGCTTGACGCGCCTTCTGCAAAGGTCGCTGCCCGCGTCACGGCACGATGGCGAAGGTAGGGAGCGCCGGGAGAGCTGGCATGGGAGCTGCTGTGGAAAGAGGCCTTGTGGGAGGTCGACGACGGCTGGGCAGTATGTTCAGCCATGGCGTAACGCGGCCTGGATGCGCAGTCGGTTAGTTAGACATATGCGGGATCTGGGATCAAGCGATCCAGGACTGACCATGTGCAGGCGCATCGCCCACTCTGCAAGGGGACGCAGGAACGGCGAGTCTGCTATGCTGTGGACATGGGAGTTGTGCAAGTCTGGATGATGCGGAGGATCAGCGCACAGGGTATGACGGCATCCCCAGGGCACGGCGCATCCGCCATCCAGCGCGCTCCACATGGCGGGGGAACCCCTGCGCCGTCCTTCATGATGTGCATATGGTCAAGGTCTACTCCTGTATATCATCCTCTTCTGCATACTTGTCATTTACCATGGACCTCAGATGCAAGTTCCCCATCCTCCGCGTCGTCTCTGGAACAACCGCGGCCCGCGCGTCCCCTCCGCCCCATCTGGGGTTTCGGATGCCAGACTCAATCGGAAATAGCGCTGGGGATGGACGACAAGACATCAAGTTCTTTGAAACCGTCCTTTAAGGCTGACCCTCCAGGACTTCTAGTGATCACATTTCTGTGGATTGCATATCTGTTCCTTTCCGGGCGGCAAGGTGCCTTGGGGGAGCTTGTCCCACTTCCGCGCTGACAAGGTCCAATGGACCAGTTTTCGAATGGAATTTTTGGAAACGAATAATACCTCTGCTCATCTGTTTCAGAGCCGCTGCTGGAGACTCGGCCAGTCGTCGGTCTACAGAGTTGACGCTGGATTGCCACGTGTCTGTAATGGAGAGCTCTCGAGACTTCGTGAGCGCCTAGATCTGGCAAAAAAGTGATATAATCGAAGCAAGAGCTTCACCGTGAAGCTCTTTTTCATCCTTCATATATCCTAGTGTTCTGTTGATATTCGCCGTGTGAACATCACTGAATAGACTGTTCGGACTCGTTGCCGGATGGACGCTGTCATATCGACACCAATGTCTGCCCACTCCTTCGAGCAAGAAGTCTCGTAGGTCTCAGCTTAGCAAGCTCAGCCTTTATCTGCTCCCTGTGTCGGATGGTGATCCACTTCCAAGCGATACTTCCCGTCTGAGCCTTATTGAAGCCCTAAAGCGGCCTGGTCCGTCACCACCACCATGCCAACATCGAGCTGAATAACGATATCATCACGAGTCGATAACCCTTCACTCTCTTTTATTTGGTCTCCTGCTGTCCTCCAATAGGTAGGGTTTCTCATCTATTTTGTCTTAGACAGTTGTGCACCTGACGCCATGAGGCATGGGGAGAACACCACACGGCGTTGGCTGGGGGGCCTCCCCTCCAAAGGACGTCCATCCCCATGATGAGGTTTCAAGAGTAGTCTCTACTCTCTACCCTCTCTACTTTTGTGTTGCTTCTACACTTAAACCATTCTCCCTTTGCACACACTGGCTCCTTTCTCTCCTTCTCACTGAAAGCCAACCTTCCGTCATAGGAAAGCCGTACCTCTCTTCCAGAGCGTCTCTTATCTGTTGTCTCCTGAATAACCCTTTTCCCTTCTTTACATTGGACGAGAAGTCCCTATCAGCTTCAACGAACTGAGTGTATGCCTTTTGCTTGCCCAAGAGGCATTACCGCTGGTCAGCTCCGATAGGCCTTGAGACGCAGAACCAACCACGACGACTACGAGATCCGACAAACCTCACGATGGCTGCCGGAACTTATGCCCTTTCTGCTCAAGCTGTGGTCGTACCGGCCCTGTCTGTCTTTTCGATCATTCTGAGCATCCCTCCCTTGGTCTGGCACTCGAAGAATCACAACTTTCCTGCTTCATGCCTTGTCATCTGGTTCCTTATCAACAACATTTTCAACATCGTGAACGCCGCTATCTGGCCGACAGATGATGTCGATTCGTGGTGGAGCGGCGTTGGCCTCTGCGATATCGAAGTTAAGCTGATGATAGCCGGCTATGTGGGCGTACCAGGAGCCCTGATGTGTATCTTCCGTACCCTCGCCCATCTCCTGGACACGGACCGTGTCGTTCTGGTCCCTAGTCGCGAGCAGTCCCGGCGGCGCCTTGCCTTCGAAATATTCTTCTGCTTGGTTGTGCCAGCCATCTCCATGATCACGCACTACGTCGTCCAGAAGAATCGATTCATGCTCTACACGATTTCCGGTTGCGTCAACTCCTTCGACGAAAGCTGGGTGACGCTCGTGCTTTCTTTCATCTGGCCCACAGTTATCTGCCTGATTGCCGGGTACTACTGCTGTATGGCCTTCTTTTTCCCCTTTGATCTGAGTATCCAATTCTGACGAGCCGTTTACAGGTCTGGTGCTATTCCGCCTCTGGAGGTACAAGAATCAATTCGGGACGATCTTCAGGTCTTGTGACAGCAGCCTGAGCAAATCACGCTTCCTACGACTCTTTTTCCTCGCATTCATGACGCTTCTCGTTATCCTGCCTGCGCAGGCTTACGTTCTCTACACCAACGTGGAATTCTCGCTTCCATGGCACTCGTACTCGTGGAGCAAGATACACGGACCGAGCTGGAACATGATAACCAAGATCGCGACGCACGGCCAGATCTTCTTCGACCGTTGGATTCCCATTGCCGGCGGCATCCTGCTATTCTTCTTCTTCGGATTCGGAACGGACGCAACCATGATGTACCGCTCGTTCCTCCTGAGGCTGGGACTGGGCCGCTGCTTTCCCGCTCTGTCACACCCTCACATCTGCAGTAGCCGTAGGACGAGTACAAGTTCTGTGAGCCCAATAGTATCATTCAGCAGCCGCGCGAAGCTGCTATTCAGTCGGACTCAATCTATCGTGTCGAGGTGAGACTCCCTCTCTTATCATCCTTCTCGGATCCAATTAGGTATTTACGTAGGAGTGGCAGGACAAACTCCGTATCCACTGAACCCTTCGAGCCCTCTTCTTCTTCTTTTCCTTCTAAGGATCTCGAGAAAGGATTCCCTTCCATTTCCAATACCACTACTACATTTCCACGCCGTCACCAACTCTGGGGCCTCTTCACCCCCAACCGCGAGCGTCGCCGTAGCCGTCACCGTCACCGTGACACTCCCATCCCTCGCCTCCCAGGCTCAGAGAATACGGTTTCCACCACGGCTTGGGCAGGCAAGGGCGAGCGGCGCTCGAGCGAGGCCGATACCGACACCATCCCGTCTCCTTCCAAGAATGGCATCATCAAGGTGAAGCAGATGATTCGGCAGACAAGCGAGAAGAGGTGAATTTTTTTTAGCAATGATCTTAACAGGGTGAAGGTTGCGGATTATCTTTTCCAAGGCTTCTCTCGAGCGACGCGGATATACGTCGTCGTAGGAAGGGTACGAGAGTGAGAGAGGCTGACTTGACTCTCCTTTGTAATTCTATCTTATGGATACAACACACTCACGGATGGGCAGGAAGCAAGTTTCACCTTTGTTTTTATTTTTTTCCTCCTTCTACAATGTGTTTTAATTTGCATGTTTTGAATTGTCCCTCTTATTTCCTCAAGCCAAGCCGGGATTATCAGATAATTTCCTTCATGTGTTGTTGAATCCATAGCTAGCTACCATCATGTTTCATATTCCGCAGAAGTTGCCCTAGGTAGCCTATTTAATAACATTCCGTCTAAGAACTAAGGACACCAGGTTTGAATTGAATTGAATTGCACCGTACAGACAGAGATCATTTCTGATGTGCCCGGGAGGCTTTTTTTGCTTCCTTTCCTACTAATCCAATCAATCAATCAATTGATCAGATGCGGTGGTCATTATGATTCATGATTACTCATCTCCATCATCCGGCTGAGCCACCCATGTAAAGTACAAGCTAATTGATGTTTCAGTCTTCCTGTGCGTAACGTTATTTGTACCTTGTATGGCCATCTGTTTAGTTATGTGTTCGTTATCTTGTAAAGTGGAGGAGGGGGAGATGGGAATGAGAGAGTGCTGAGTTAGTGATTAAATAAAGTATGGTACGGTATAGGCCTGCCACTGCCCCCCCCCCCCCCCCCCCACCCCCCCTTTTATCAGAGAACACGAAGGTCGTATCGTAGACATGCTGTACACAGTAGAATTGGGGCAGTCTTAGAGACCCACTCATCTACTGTACCTGTGTTCCTGCTGCATAGCTCTGCCTGCCACAGGGGTCTCATATATGCCCGAATCTGCACAGTTCTGAGATAACACATATATATGATTCCATCAAAAAAGAAAGAAATATGCTGATTTTCTTTGTAGACATGTTTTAGGAGGCAGAAGTGGAACAGGGGTGAAATCTATAATAAGGATTAGCGAAAAAGAAGATTAAGGATTTCTAGAATAGTTTATAAATGAATTTTTATGAAAAAAAAATAAAGTACAAATACTGTCTATTCTAAAGTCTTCTCTGGTGCTCCTGTTCTTCATCATCGTCATATATTACTTCACTAGTATAGGATGACTAGATAGCATCTAATTAATCGGTCTGTTCATCTTGAAGTCACTCTTTTTATTTACTTCATTGATATCATGCTCCCCATGCAACAGCAGTATACCTAGGGAAATAAAAAAGGAAGGGAACCTGCTCTCTTTCCACACACACACATTACAGTCATCTACTTCATTACATGAAGCGGACATTCATTCATCGAAACTCTTTTCAGGAACTTTTGTAACCCTCTAAGAGAAAAACCCCAAGCATATGTTCGATCGTGATAGAGGACTATTCAATGTGGGGGGATATACATATACATACGCAAATCCAACCGGCGAGATAGAAGGTAGGCTAGATATTAATTCACAGACCTTCTTCTAATCAGACAGGTGGAGAGCCATCATTCAATTATTTACTGCGATCCTCCTTCAGAAGGGGCTTCTTCAGGGGAGGCGGTTCTGGGGCGGTGCAGAACCTCGAGAGACTCTGATGATGAAGTGAAGACGTCAATATGTATACACGTAAAGGAAAAAAATTATCCAAATGTGAGTGAGACGGAACAAAAAAGACTTACTCTGCACGATGTTCAGACTGGTCTGCCTCTTGCCTTCCGCGTCCTCCCAGGTCTGCATGGTGGCGTTGCCTTCGACGTAAACGAGGGTTCTGTCCGCAAGGGGCAATGTGCGTGAGTGATTCCATTCTTTTTTTTCATATTTTTTTTCACCACAGTTTTCTGCAACGTGTGGTGAACAGATCTCACACTCGTGACACGAGGTATCGCGAAGGAGGGAAAATATCCGAAGACTCTGACCCTACTTACCCCTTCGGCAGACTGAGCACGTAGTTCCTCTGCGGGCTGTCACTCAGGAAGCTCGAGACGCGGAACCAGCTGGTCTGGCGGTTCTTCCTGGGGCCGTGCGAGGTGCCGACGACATACTGGACGACATCCCGTCCCGTCGAAGTGGCCTGGAGCTCGGGCGGGGCGGCGAGGCGGCCCGTGATGGTTATACGCGCAACGGAGCGCGACGGCGACGAGCTGAACGAACGGGCGCCCGAGAGTGCGCTCGGGGCGCGGAGAAGGGGACGGAGGGGAGTGAAGGCTGGCATTGTTGCTTTGGAATATCGGGATCGAAATTCAGATGGGTGGTTTCAGTAGAATTTCTCGCGTGCCGGTGGGAACAGGTGTCTTACGGGTTGCCCGCGTCAACGGATTTTGATGCGCGAGAAGTTCCTGTCCACAACATCACGTGACGGAAGGTCCCTTTGTCTGCCCCGTTTGTTCAGACTTCAGAGCGCTAGGCCTGGGCTCCGGAGACTGCCCCCACGATATGCTCTCACTCACTCTCATCGAGCCTGCAATTGGACGACGACAGAATGCAGATTGTCGGGGTTGCCTGTATCATCCTTGATCTTTACCTTCTCGCTGCTGCTGAGTTGAAAACATCGCATCTGATATAGGCTTTGCGAGTCTGAGCCAAGATCAATCATGATCGCCAACCATGTAGCACTGGCTGCCGGGTCCCATCGCTGTGTCTGCTCCGTACGGAGCAAAAGGGTCTTTAGGTTATCGATCGAGATTCAGCTCGTATCTTAGCGCGACCGCGATCCTCCAGGCTCGATGGATCATGGAGTTTCCCGCTCGTCAGCCGGGTGCACCTAGCGCAGGGGTCCGTAGATCTAGGGGCTAAGCAAAGCTGCGCACTGTCCGCAATAAAGAGGAATCTCTCACATCAAGGTCATGATTCCAGGGCCTTTTCCACATGTAGGCGGCCTCCTGGAGTGCAGAACATGCAGACCTCATTATTGTCCTGACCAGGTACCACGATGAGCAGCTCGAGCAGTTCTCTCACGCTGCGCAGGGGTGACAAATGTTGCAGGCCGTGTCACGCCTTGCAGCAGACGGAGATAGCACCCGAATATGACTCCGTACCTGAGAGCTCAAGTCCACACAGCAGTTCCACTAGTTGGCGGTTACAATTCCGTACGTTCCACATCTTCTGATAGGACGACGGTTCAACAACAGATCGCATGGCAATCAGACACGTTGATTATGCTGCGGAGCTGGTATTGCCTATATCTTCGATCAACAATGTTAGTCAGGAACCCACGAGGGATTCATGAACACAATTTACTCTCCAGGCGTTGGCGAAACACTCTGTGAGCTTCCTGAGAGCAGGATTGCAGTTGGATCTCACGTTAGGACAATTGCAAGTTTCGACCCTGTAGTTAAGTTCCGTACTGGAATGCGCGGACGGACTCCTTGACTGTACACAGTGTTCCAGCATCTCGACCGTGCACAACTAACCAGCTTTCCTGGCCCTAGAGACTTTGCTTTCTTTCGACTAACTATAGCTAAATGCTGCCGTCTATCTCCACAGCGGTTCTATTTTTGCATGATACTTGGCGCTCAAGCCGTACGACCTTGATCGATAATGACCCCTTCCGCGCCTGCTCACTCGATCAGAGTTCTGACGGGTTTTGAATCCGACCCCAGTCCAGTTCCGTTACTCCAGCCAAGGGTGACAGATTTCTGAGGAGTTTATCATGATCTTTAATGTCTGATCCTTTTCCAATTCAAACTTTTGGCTGGAAAAACATACCATCGAAAATCCGGACCAGTTGCGTGCATTTCTCACTTCACACGTCACCCAGCTTCATCTTCCCAGTGTCCCGGAATGCAACGCGCCTTGGGGGGGGGGGGGGGGGGGGGAGTCGGAAAAAAAGGTACCAGTGTCATGCAGTCCCTAGACGTAGTTAACAAGCATAAATTTTCTGTGACTCAAGCTAAATCACATTACTTTGTCACTTCTTCCCCTGTTTTCATGTAGTGTACTTTCCTTACTGCACTTCAGAGCAATTACACAAGTGAAATTGTTCTCCTCTTTGTGCTGTTTCCAGCAACTCTCCTTGGTTATAGGCGAGAAGAATACAGCGAAACCATGCAGACAAGGATTTGAGAATTGTGACTTGATCTCGGTGGCTGTCGATATTGCTTTACAAACTTCCCGCATTCGAGCACGCCGACTTGTTTGTCCCCGACATAGCCTGATATTTCATCATGCACCTTATCCCTCTGCTTCTTCTCGCCCTGTATATCGCTTTAGATGTCGTTGCTGTCGCATCGGACATTACTCTTGATAGGAGACAAGACACTGAGGCTGTAACGACATCATCTACAGATACTGCCTCAACAGAGCCGCCTCCGAGCACTACGCAGGCAATCAGTATGCTCACCTCTGGATCAGCGACGAGTACCTCGAGCTCTACGGAGACTGGAGTTCGTATCTCCGCGAGTGCTTTGAATAATACCGCGCCTGCGACTACAGCTAGACAAACTGCAACATCAAGCGGGAGAAAAGGTCAATTAAACTGGCCGGGTTTTTTCTAGAGCCCTTCTGACATTATTGCAGGAGATGTACAAGAACCGGACCACCTCCCTTTGCAACCTAAGACCACGCCCGCGCTGGGCGTGGCTGGTGTTTTCCTCATCACATTAGGTGGAGTGTATTCTTTGCTTGGAATAAAGAACCAATGGTATTATTCAGCCTCCGGATGAAGATGTGGTAGCTCGACTGACAACCGTGGCCAGGGTCCACGTATTCCTGTCAGCAGCATTCTTGGCAGGTCTGGGAGTTACGGTAAATCATAACCCGGCGTCCGGGTACGAAAGTTGCGCTGATTAATTCGTAGGTCCTCATAGTATATGTCATGAACCCTCCTGTTCGCAATGCAATACAGGGAGCATATTTTGTTGCTGCCTTCCTCACCGGATTGATATTCGGAGCTCTCTGCCTCGTGTTCAAGGAAATAACCGAGGGACTCGGTTGCATCCTAGGAGGATTCTGCTTGAGCATGTGGATGCTTACCCTGAAATCTGGAGGCCTCTTCAGTGTGGCGGGCGCGAAGGGTGCATTTATCGGAGCATTCTCAGCTGGTGCCTACGCCTTGTTCTTCACTCGCTATACGAGGCCTTATGCATTGATGGCTTCGACCGCATTTTCAGGCAGCACAGCCGTGGTTCTTGGAATTGATTGCTTTAGCAGAGCAGGTTTGAAGGAATTCTGGCTCTATATATGGGGTAATTGATGCAGACCCCTTTTATAAAAGTTCATGGCACTGCTGACGTCTGACTCCAGACCTGAACGAGGACATATTTCCTCTGAATACTACAACCTATCCGCTTACGCGTGGCATTCGCGTAGAGTCCGCCGTGATAGTGATCATCTGCTTTTTCGGCGTGCTCTCGCAGCTCAAATTGTGGAAGGTCATCGAACAAAGGCGGAAGAAGCAGGTGGAATTAGAAAAGGAAGAGAATGAGAAAAGAGAGGAGGATGAAGCTGAATTGGCAAGAAAGCTGGAAGAGGGCAACATGCGGGAAAGAACCCAATGGGAGGCCATGTACGGGAACCGGGATGTTCAGCAGTCAGAATCAAGTAATGAAGCAGAGGTGCCAGACGACCCGAAGAAGAATTCCACAACTGTGGAAATAGCGGAAATCAAACAGAGCGACGAAACGTGGTCGAAGTACTCGAGCGGTCCAGCGGAGAGGAGACCGTCACAGTGCGATGGAGAAGACCAGATGGACGAGAGAGATTCGGTGGCCTCCCGGATGCGTAAAGATCCTGAATGTACATATGACACCGGCACACATGAACAGCCTGAGAATTTCCCACAGGCTGTGGCTCCTCCAATCGAGATTCCAGATGCAGCAATTTCTCTGAAAGACGACGGGGGTTCTGTCGCGGCAACATTTGCTACCTCCGAACCCCTTTCACCACGACGATCTTCCGGCCATTCGCTATCGAAACGGCTTTCTCTGAAGAACAGTGCACATATTTCTTCTCAGTCCGAGGAGGCACTCATTTCTACTCATAGCCCGGCTTCATCCGTGACAGGAGAAATGGGCGAAGTTCGGGAGATGCAGCCCGAGCGGCAAGGTTTCGCGTGGAAAAATGATTATAACTCTGAGGGACCTACTACTATTACGCCCACTGAAGGCGAGAATTCAGACAGTCATTTGCCCAAAGAGTCTCACTCGGACTCGTCCGAAGAAATGACAGAGGAAGATGCTCCGGCGCAAGGCGAATCCAAAGCTAGTCTGTCTGCCAATACTAAGGTGCCCAAGCTATCAGTCAAGACAGGTCAGAAAGAAAGCTCTTCGCCTTCGGCTGCGGACCTTTTGCCGGCAGGAGAGATTCTCTCCCTGTTGCCAGTTACAAGTCCGCCTACAAGATCACCAGAAGAGACGGAGTCAGTCTCTCCATGCGATTCGGTCTCTAGGTATTCACGGGATACAAAAGAATCTTTCTCGAAGGAGAGATCCGAGGGGACCACTGGCAGGAGGGCAGCTCTCACTGCTGAGGCAGTGAAGACATTGCCCGACCACGAGTCCAGGATAGTCACGTCATACCGCACGAGCGAATGGACGAAGCATTTGTCTGAAGCAGACGCTCCCGAACCCGATCCTATAGAACCTGACAACGAGGATCCTGGTGATGGTGGAAATCCACTGGCTGAAGTGGCCGCACCTGTGAACGTAGAGGAGTTACAACAGACGGCTCTGAACGCGCAACCTCCTCCATTTGTGAACAGGCGTACTTCTGCTGCCGATAAACCGTCAACTCAAATGCATAAACAGTCTGTATCGGACGTATCCGCGCTCCCAGCGGGCGAGTCGCCCAAGTTACATCCGACCGTGAAAAAATCCTGCAAGCGTCTCTCTCAGATGTCTGCAGGATCAAGGGAAAATCTTCCGCACTCTCCATCCGCTTCCCCCCAAATTGGGTCCTCCTCCGGTGGACTTCGCGGCATGTCTACTCCTCTCCTAAGCAAATCTTCAGCGGCCGCGCCGATCCGTGAGAGTAAGGAAGCTGACTTCCCGGAACAGACGCGGCCTGCATCTCAGTCGCTCATCGCGTTACGTGAAAGCATGATCCGGAATCGAATGTCTGCCATGTCTCTGCATCGCGATTCGTGGATCGATCGATCAACCTCCAAGGTGTCTCTGAACGAAGCAAATAATTGGCGACTCCAAGCAAGCCAGTGGAACCTGGTCGACGGCGATGACATACCCCTCGCGCGACGCCGCACCTTCCTACAGCCGCGAAACCTCAATAGAAGAAGCTCCTCGGGGGTCTTCCCTACCACCGCCCCATTCTACTCGCACCAGTCTCTCCAACAACAGCAATCAGCCACTTCGATTGCAAAGAGAAACGAGGCAGCGATTGCTGCATGGCGAGACGCCATCAGAGAGGACACGAGTTTCCCGCCGCCGTCGACTACCAACTTCTACCGCTCAGGCATGCGGGAGGAGCGCCGCCAATCCTGGCAGGAGAAGCGCCAGCAGACCGTGTCGGCGAGCTACATAGACGGCGCTATTATCGCGGGGGGCATGCAGCGGGGCGACCTGCATGAGGCGCACAGAGAGGCGATGCGGCGAATGCAAGCGGCCGCCAACAGACACGTGTGAGCGAGTCGCCCATTTTCGAGTCCATATTTATCAGTAATGTTTGTTCTTTACGATAATATGCACATGATTTCTTTTATTTCTCCTGGCCTACGACTTTGATTGATGGGGAAAAAGAAGGTACGGGGAGTTGTCGGATATGTCTCGTACATAATCTCCAAAGATCAGGCCGCACCTCGAGACGAGTCGCCTCCCGTGCGGTCGATCGGCATATCCTTGTTTTAATTTAATTAATGCATAATCTTATCTTGCATGGGTCTGCGTGTTCCTGCATATTACGGAGCAGTTTTCCGGAGTCCACCCTTGTCTGTCTTAAGTAGGTTGTTTTCCGGGTCTCCCCGGTCAGTCACTTGATTATGTTTAACTGAGTAGTCGTTTTCATTCTTCCAATGGGAAGTCTTTTTGGGGAATTTATTTCTATCTGCTTCTACGTACGTATGTATGTGCTGTGGAGAGAAATTTTGCTTGATCAGGTGAACCCCCTGCATTTCCATCTACTCCGGTGCTGTCCTGTGCTGTGTACTCTCTATAGGCTATACAGTACTCAGGTAGTCACCTACTGTTCAGCTGTTCGATTCCCATACATACATAGCGAAGTCACATGCATGTACATGTACACGCAATTAAGAACCTAGTAAGCTGCAGCCCAGATCTCCAATGATGCTGCACACTGGATCGAAATGTGAATAAGCATGCACTGGAAGTTGCTGCATATGTATGTCCTGTACCGTCCATCCTTCCTTCTGAGCTTCCACATTACCATGGTAGGTATGTGTGTATGTATGTATGTATGTATGTACGTACTGTACTGTACTGTACATGTACATTGTACACAGTATGTGCTCATTATCTATTTGTGCTGTAGCCTGCACAGATGAGAAGTGATAATAGTGATCTGCTCCTCACCAGATACTGATACGACTACTAGGCAGGCAGGTAGGTAGCGCGCTTTAACTTTGGAACTTTGTGGGGAAGAAATAAATAACACTGGAACTGGGCAGAAGAGATGCGGTGCGATGTGATGTGATGTGATGTGGCTTGGCTCTAACGAGCTAACGCATATGCATATGCATATTTGGAGAATGATAGATTCATTCTAGCAGCTTCTATGCTTACAGAGAAAGCCCATTATCAATATCATATCATATCATATCAGCTGGATGACAAACAGATAAACAGAGATAGACAGAGACACAAGAATTTTTTTTTCCTTTGCTTATTCATAACAGCTAAAACAGCCAGATCCTGGCTGGAGGCTTGGAGGGTTCTTTTTAACTTTTTTTTATGCAAGCAGCAATAGCAGATAGCCTTATAAACTATAATAAATGCATATTCATGCAACGTTATCTTCCCTTCCGCCCCTTGAGGCTGAGAGATCCGGAGACCGGACCACCGGCGTCACCAATCGCGATTTACCGTCTGGGTCGAGGGACTCCCCTCCAGATGACGTGGAGAGACTCGAGAAAGATTACAGTACAGCAGATAGGCGATAGGCGAGGCGAGGAGGCGCAATCCCACGCCAACTCAATCCTCACTCTCGGATCATGACGCATACTGCAGCGGTAGCTGCTGGTGGGTGGCCTGGTGCAGTGGGAGTGGTGCACTGGGCAAGCGATGTAATACAAGGGCTCCGGGCTCCACTTGCGAGGGGGAAAGGTTTCGAGTTCGGGTTTTTGTACTGCATGGGTTTAGTTTGGCGTTTTGGAAGGTTGTTCAGCGGCCAGCCTACCCCTGGCAAGGCTGGCATTGGCTACGGTTGGGTTGGGAGCTTGGAGTTTGGAGATGGGGGTGGCTCGGGGTTCCTGGCTTTTCCCCTTTTGTTTTATAAATCGATGGAGCCACTTGAAAAAAAAAGCTCCAGCAGTGAGGTTAGGTGAGAAGGGCAGTAAGGCTGACGGAGTCGCCACTCGACAGAGACCCCCCCCTTTTAGGGTTTGGCTGCTAGTCAACTCCAGCTCCAGTACAGTAAATTTGTCACGAGCTCGACGACGCGCCCGTTCATAATAATTTGTTTTGGGTTTCCTGGGAAACTTGGGTTATATTGGAAACGTATCAAGGGTGCTCCTTACGGCGCAGTCGTGCCGGTGATGTTCCGGGTTCTGATCCCGATGGCCAGGTTGCTTGCTCTTCTTCCCCGACCTGCTAAACTCCGTACCTGCAGGCATGTTCATGCCGGCTGTCGTCATCGGAGCCCTCGTCGATTACGCTGTAGGGAGCCGTCCGTTTCGTTTCATGCTGTACGATCGCGGATTATTATCACAGACAGGGTCTCCCGGCTCCGCGGGAAGTCCGGTTTGCTTGGTTATCAGGACAGGGGAAAAGGGAAAGGGCTTGTTATGCAAGGTTCCGCGTTTCGAGGCGGAGCTTTTAAATTTTGGAAGTTTCACGCTGGTCCATGGAAAGATCCAACTCTACCTTTTCCACCTGCCGTAGTGGCCGTGCGGGAACATACCTGGGAGCGGCAAACGGTCAGGGCCGCTCAGGTACCCGGGGAATATGTAATGGTGTTTGAAGTTTATATCTGTGCCATGTGTTCCCGTGGAGCGCGCACGCGGCGGTCTGTTCAAACAGCGTCGGACTTCACGACCAGATCGGACGGGATCCGAGTCAGCGATGCTTGGCTGTCTGCGCCGTCTGACGGCAGGAATGCAGCCTCATCCTGTCCGGTGGTGCTTGTCGGGCTTCTTCTGCATCCCCGACACTGTTCGACGATGTCTGTTTGCAGACGGCGGCGGCCGGTGAAGAAAGATCCGAAGGACCTGCGAACGGACAAAGTGAGCTAGCTGTCTTGTGTCTTTTTTCCAGGCAATCAGAGATGATTCCCAAATATAATCCGCCAAGCGAGGGACAGGTCTCGACCGGCGGCGAGGCGCCTCTTGTCCATGCGACGGGCCATGGAGCCCCAAGCCCCGATCGCCCGTCTCCAAGGCCTCTGGTATATCTCGAATATTATTAGCCGGGCCGGGAATACGCAAGAGGCTGTCGCTGCCCAGCGGAGGGGTCTCTGGTCTCCACGGGACGGGCGATGTCTGCGGTCGTCACGGGCTGGCGGAGGGATGCTTTACTTTAACCAGCGGCCATCTCCTCTCTCGCGGTGATCCTGTGTTTTCTGTCTCTTCGTCTCCTGCTTCCTGTCGACGACATGGTCGAGCAGGCGGAGCGGCCGAGCGAGCCCGCCCGACGCGCGACGCTGCCCCTTTCCCGCCCGCCCGCCTCGCCAATCACCGCCGCCTCTGCGCATCTCCAACCCCGTCCTCCAGCTCCAGCTGCTGTTGCTGCTGTTCCTCTCGCTACACATCGTCGAAGACGGCGTCCTCCAGCAGCGCGCTGCGTCCACAACCCCCATCGCCGCGGGCGCCTGAAACCCATCGTCACGACGTCCCCGACGCTCCACCGCCTGTCGCCGTCGAGTCCTCGTCGGCTGCCCGACCACGGATCCAGGCACGGGTCCCGTCATCGTCCGCGGCGGCAAAGAATCGCCCTCTCCAACCACCGCCGCAGGGACCGCCCGACTCTCGAGGCCGCTCCTTCATCAGCTACTTCCATCCCGTCACCAGACCCCCCTCGTCGCGCCTCTGGAACCCCATCGACTACGTCCCCCGCAACACCCCCATCACCGCACGGCGTCCTCCGCAGTCCGACGATCATCGCGACGCCTACCCGCTGCTGACGATCCCCGAGCAGCGTCGCAGCCGCCAGAACCCCAGCCCCAGCAGCCTGGTAGTCGAACGCAGCACCGGCGACGCGGAGAGCGGGCGCACCAGCATCGCGTTGCCGCCAGGGCACCGAAGGAGTGACAACTGGCAAGGTACCGTCAGGGGAGGAGGCATGGCCGCCGAAGCGCCCGGCGACGACGCGAAGGAGAATGACCACAACCTACGTCCGCCGGAACAGGCGCACCTGAGGCAGGAGGGGAGCGGGAGGAGGGTTTCCAACGGTGGTGCGCCCGACCGCCCGCGCCACGTCGACTCTCAGCTGTCTCTACGGTCACAGACACACGCCTCGATTCCGTCTCCCACGGGCAACCGCGCATCTGGGGGCGGCAGCGAGGCCGATGTCGCCGAGGAGCTTGCCTGGGGGCCCGCGCACCCCTGTTTCCCTCACCTGAACCCGCATGTTCCCATCCACTCGGAGGAATACGAGACGACCCGGATCATCCGCATCCGACGGGACTGGATGATCAAGGGTGATCTGGCGCCGACGTTTTCGAACCTCTACCCGGAGATCCTCGACCCGCTGCTCCCGGAGCAGGAGTTCCGCAGGATCATCGCCAAGGTCAATTCAGAGCTGATCAAGGCGTTCGATCCCTTCAGCCTGCGCAACTGGATCGACGGTGCGCTGGGCCTTCTGACCGGCTGGGTCTGGGAGGACCTGGGTGCGCCCGCCGTCAAACACCGCCTGAGACGACTGGAGGAGTGGCTGGAAAACTGGAATCGAGAGGTAGGCGCCAAGGAAGGCGTCAAGATATGGAGCCTCCGGAGGACGGCGTACATGTCCCTCGACATCCAGATCCCCGATCCCAAGGTGGGCATCGTGGGCAGCGAGGCAACCTCGGTCCCAGGGACGCGGCCGAGCAGCCGTATCGGACCAGGAGCATAGCCAGCAGTGCAGCAGGATGATGTCGCCTGGCCATATACCTCCCATTTCCCTCCTCCCACGCAGGGTTCCTGCGGCCCGTATCGTCTTCTTCTTCTATCTCGGTTTGGATACTAGACTTGCAGCGCGATGCATGTTCTGTGAGCGGTCTTTGGGGTTTTTCATCGTTGATTTGTCCGTCTGCCGGAAAAGTTTTCGAGCTCTGTGATATCCCGATCTGGTTGTTTTCTTATGTGCAAGTGATACCACCCCCTCTGCCAGTTGTGCCTCCAAGGTTTTATAATACCTTTTGTTTCTACGAGATTTCTCATCTGATTTGATCACAGCTTGACTGCCAGGCTCATCTTGTTTCCCACCTGAGAGGATGTATTTGGAGTCTTTTGCCAGCACCTTCTTGTTTTCTTTTCTGTCCATGGGGAAGAAGGAACCCAGAAAGAGAGGACTGCGTTCAAGGGGCTCTGCTTTTTTTTTTTTTTTTCATCTGTTGTCCATATGCCGTCCTTGTCTGGACCTTCATTCCCTTCCTGTATCTTTTTTTCCTCCTTTTTTTTTTCATGTGTGATGTATGCGCAGTGCCCCTGGGGTGGGAATCTGTGGCCATGAGTCTGGGCTGAGCCGATCTTGGTGGGATCATATGATAGGATGAACGGAGGCTTTGTCTAGTGTATATTCTAGCTATCAATATAGGCTTCTTGCCTCGTTGAAGCTGAGGTTTCTTATCTCTGTAATCTTCTGAGCAGGCCATGAAGCAATGTGCTGTTTCGTTGCTGCATCTTGCATACGTAGCTTTCTGTCCGAGTTAAGGATCAGGTTGTTCACCTGCACCGTCAAGAAGGCAGACAATGATGACGCAGCTGAACGATGTTCAGACCTTGCCAGCAGGGGCAAAGATCTGATGGATGGAGCGCCACGGTCCGGGGCGGTAAGCTTGCCAGAACGCCGGGACCCGCGCCGGAGCATCTCGAGTGAGCCCCGATATCGACCACCTCCGGCACAAGCAACGTTATACGCAACAGCTCGTCAACCCCACGAGCTCTCTTCCTTTTCTCTTCACTTCCCCCAGTCTCCGCCACGATGCTCTCCGGCATCCTCATCTTCAACCAGAAGGGGGAGAACCTCATCTTCCGCTCGTTCCGCAGTGACTGCCGCCCGCGCCTCGCGGACATCTTCCGCATCCAGGTCATCTCCAACGCCCAGGTGCGCTCCCCGATCCTGACCCTGGGCTCGACCACCTTCAGCCATGTCAAGCACGAGAACATCTACCTGGTCGCCGTCACCAAGAGCAATGCCAACGCCGCGCTCGTCTTCGAGTTCCTGTACCGCCTGATCATGCTGGGCAAGGGGTACTTTGGCAAGTTCGACGAGGAGGCCGTCAAGAACAACTTTGTGCTGGTGTACGAGCTGTTGGACGGTAGGCCCTCTCTCCTTGTCTCTCTTTGTGCTCACGCTGCCTTTCCCCCCCCCCCCCCCCCCCCCCCCTCTGTTTGAGGGTATTATTCTGACAGTTTGGAACCGCAGAGATCCTCGACTTCGGGTACCCCCAGAACACCGAGACCGACACCCTCAAGATGTACATCACCACCGAGGGCGTCAAGTCCTCCATCGCCAATTCGCCCGCCGATTCGAGCCGCATCACCATGCAGGCCACGGGCGCGCTCTCGTGGCGACGCGCGGACATCAAGTACCGGAAGAACGAGGCGTTCGTGGACGTGATCGAGGACGTCAACCTGCTCATGTCCGCCACGGGCACCGTGCTGCGCGCCGACGTCAACGGCCAGATCATCATGCGGGCGTATCTCTCGGGGATGCCCGAGTGCAAGTTCGGCCTCAACGACCGCCTCCTGCTCGACGACGCCACGGGCCGGACCAAGGCGACCCGCGCGGCCGCCGGCTCCGTCACCCTCGAGGACTGCCAGTTCCACCAGTGCGTCAAGCTGGGCCGCTTCGATGCCGACCGCACCATCTCCTTCGTGCCGCCCGACGGCGAGTTCGAGCTCATGCGCTACCGCGCCACGGAGAACATCAACCTGCCCTTCAAGGTGCACCCGATCGTGCGCGAGGTCGGCACGACCAAGGTCGAGTACAGCGTCGCCATCAAGGCCAACTTTGGCTCCAAGCTGTTCGCGACCAACGTCGTCGTGCGCATCCCCACCCCGCTCAACACGGCCAAGATCACCGAGCGGACGAGCCAGGGCCGCGCCAAGTACGAGCCCGAGCAGAACAACATCGTCTGGAAGATCGCGCGCTTCTCGGGCCAGAGCGAGTACGTGCTCACCGCCGAGGCGACGCTGACCAGCATGACGCACCAGAAGGCGTGGAGCCGCCCGCCGCTGAGCCTGTCGTTCAGCCTGCTCATGTTCACGAGCAGCGGGCTGCTGGTGCGCTACCTGAAAGTCTTTGAGAAGAGCAACTACAGCAGCGTCAAGTGGGTGCGGTACATGACGCGGGCGGGGAGCTACGAGATCAGGTACGTTGCCGGACGTCTTATCGTCATCGTGCTGCTACTCGTTGCTAACGTTCTGTGCAGATTCTAGATGAATCGTCGTATCTTGCTTAGCCGTACGAGTTTGAATTGTGCAGATCTGTTCTTTCATAATTCGTCTCCGCGTTCTTCAAGGTCGACTGCGGCCATAATGTCCGCTTCCACAGAGTGGAAGCAGTGGGCCCACGGGATTTTTTTCTTCTCCTTTGTCTTCAAACCCGACAAAAACGAGTACCCAAATCTTTTGGTGACATACGCACGCATCGATACCGGTCGGAGTATTTCGGCGTTTTCTTCCATCTGTTTTGCCTTACTTTATTGTCTTTATAATTTCTCTTTGTGCAGGGATGATATCCACAGTTTTGTCCCTTATTATTATGGCGGAAGAACTCTGGGCTCTTTTTGCATACCAGTGTTGGCGTCAGCTTGGAATTTAGGTAACCAGGTTAGATATATATGATAATTGCATCTTTGTCTATTACTACTACTCGGTGCTGAGTACTGTATGTACTAGGTACTAGGTAACTTTAATTGGTGGAGTTTTTCCCCTTTTTCCATTTAATCGGGGGAACTGAGGCTGAAAGTGGTGCCGTCCTGGTTGGTATCGGTGGTGGTTTCTTGGGATTTTTTTTTGTTATCACAAAGCGCGATGGACGATGGATGGTGGATGATCAGGGGGATATATATGTACTGTATATATATATATATGTATATATCTGCCAGCGCCAGAGGGAACTCGGGTTTCTTTCTTTTTTTTGGGCTTTATGTAGATAGAATTTTCTTTCATGGAATGGATGTCAGGCAGTCCTCCCAGCCTTCCCGGGGAGGAGGGATTATTATTTATTCTAGAATGTTGTTGAAGTTTGATTGATTGCCGAGACGACTTCCTAGAAGTCTTGCTCTGCTCATTTTTCTGGTATACATTTCTTTCTTTCAATTGCTCAAATTTTCTTTTTCTCTCTTTCTCTTTCTCTTTCTCTTTCTTTTTTTCTTCTCTCCAGCTTATCAGATTTATTTAGCTGTGTTTTTTTTTTGTAATTTCTATTGTCCATTTTTTTCTGGAGAAATCCTGCTGAAGCTGCTCGAATTTTTTTCTCATCTTGGGCTTTTTTCTTTTTTCCCTTTTCTTTTGAGGACAAACAAACTGTAAAACAAGAGGCCTTGTCTTGTCATCTTAACGTATCTGCATTATCTTATCTACATGTAGTACAAGGAAACGAATGGAATAAAGCATGCATGCATGCATGCATGCGCGCAGTATGGTCTTCTTGATCTAACTACGTACAGTTCATGTAGTTTAGCCGTCCTATCTATGCATCTGTGGTGTCAATTTGCAGGGGAAAAAAAGGAAGAGAAGAGAAGAGAAGAGAAATTGATAGCCATCAGTGCTGATCCCGTATACAGCTGCATTCCTTGTTTTTTCTTTTTTTTTGCCAGCCGATTCTCTGATCAGGTGGATGGATGGATGAAGAATGGCTAAGATATAATAATAATAATAATAAGTAGGTCAGAGATGATCTTTTTCGTTTAAATAATATATATATATTCATATTCTAGTTTAGTCATGTACTATGCAAGATATTACTCTTTTTCATATGATAATGTGGTCTTTTTTTTGTCCGTTTTTGTCTCCACTACTATTGAATAACGCGATATAGTCGTTAAAAATCTCTTGCGCGAGTAGGATCTTCCTTTATTGGATCATAGACCGTATTACTGCGATGAGAGTTCTCAGGATGTCAATAAATAACTAAGGGAAAAAAAACGTGATCCAGGAATGGCTCCCTTTTGCCAAAAGAAAACCTCTCCTGACAGTCTATCAGCATTACAATTCGAATGTGCCATCACTGTGTCTGATGAATAGGTGGGTGCACATCATGCATGACACAGCATGTGTAGCTGCCGTCATCTTTGCTCGTATGATCGTCGAGTGGAGTTCTGCAACAGTTCCGCAACAGCTGTATTGCTTTCTGCCGAAAGATCTCATCGCTGCGTGCATCACTTTTCCAATTGGGAAATGAAGGCGACTGTGGATATTCAACCCTGTGGAGTCGATTAATTAGTACCCTGTAGGTTTAAATGAGCACAATCCGTGCACCGGCGTCTGTTATAGCTTTGTATTCTATGCCATGAACCGGTTCTGCCTGGTCCTAAACGTAGTGTATAATGGAAGCTATTTGGAAGGGTCAATGATTCCGTGTTCCTAGTATCTTCAAGCTAGCCGGAGGATTCGTTGATGTCTTGTAGTGCTAGAGAGCAATTTCCGACCACAGGGTTAATGTTTCGTTTTGTGACAGATAGAAGGATGGGAACTCATGAGGCCGCAAATATCATTATTATTTTAGTTTTGCCGTATAATAATCAGATGTGCAGCAGCAGGGTGCACATTTTATTGAAGTCAATATATGGCCATCGAATGACTCCATTTGCCACGACAATTAATTTGAGAGAGTGAGCTTATGAATTGACTCTCGGAGCTGTTGCGATGAGTGTTTGTGGATTCGAAGGCTGGCAACTTGTATTATATTTCTTAGCACAGGCTGCAGATGCTTGTAGAAAGTCCCATTTGTTTGATCTTATTTATCACAGCTAGGAGTGCATGGATGTCACATGCGGACAGTGCAGATCAAAGCGCCAACGGAGTCCACTGGCTCCGTACATTTGGGATCGCGCCTGTGAGAGCCTGAAGAAAGGTTATCAGACAGACAGAAAAAAAAAAGTTACAACGTCTTCATCAATATCAAGTTCCTGGGGGCTCGCCGGTTGTCGCAGCCGACTTGGATTCGTTGAAACAGGAGGATTTGTCGTCTGCATTCAGATCATTTTGTTTAATTGATCATCTGATTCATCCTTGATATCGCACAGATCCCCAGGGTTGCTTGAGATGCCATCGCAGAGTTTATCATCCTGATGCCCTGCAGGAATGCTTGGAACTCCGCCCAAGCGTTCAGAAACGCAATTGCTGCTGTAAATGGGTGATCAAGGGGATGGCTCGACATAATAATACTTCCTAATATGTATAACTAGAAGATAGTATAAACAGCAAAACGACCGTATAGACGCTCACGACAAAGCCCTTCATCCTCTCGCAGGCGTTATCTCACCAGATAAATACGCTCAGTGCAGCTCTCCCCAGAGGCGCTGGGGGCGCATGAAACGACGCAAACCCCGCGCTTTCGATAGGCGGCGGCGGCGGCCTCGAGAGATCGTCCCCTTCTTCTCCCCAGCTATTAGCCGGCTGAGCGCCGGGGGCAGGCTCTAAACGAGGCTCTTTAGCGGCTGACTCTCACCCCTAAGTGGGACGCAGAATGACGGTCTTAATGCCTTGTCAATGAGCTTTCCAAGATTCTCTCGGTGCGACTGCAGTGCTTCGATTGGATGGATGCCGCGGTATTTGTCTCGTATCCGCCGTGACATTTTTCGAGGAAGTGTATCGTTGCGGCGTTAGGTGCATTAATCCCCTGTCATAAAAACTAAATACAAAACGACAAAGCGAGGACCCGCAGAAACCGCCCATCATCGGCGACCCGCTGGGACGTCGACGGTGAACAGACAGGATGAGCCCGTAGATGCCGGACGAGAAGATCTGGACGAAGAGGCCTCAGCAGGCCGTACCTTGCTGGATCGAAGGCAGTTATATATCTTTCTCTAGGGTATAGTACAGTACCCTCATAAAAAGGTACTGTTTCTGGCACATTTCCGAACTCGACCAAGAGTGCATCCATATGAACGAGTTAATATTTCTCTTCAAACACCTGCCACTCTGCAGGCCTCTCTCCATTCTTCAATATTTTGCGGCACCTTCTGGAATGCCGTTTGTGGAGCCATTTTGTTTGATGGTGAGTGGAACATGTCTCTGGGCACAAAAAAATGAAGGAGAGAGAGCTTAAACTCGTTGTCGAAGTCAATGAAGCATGCATCAGGAACCCCCCCCCCCAATCCTCTCAAATCGAACAATATAATAACTATCCATAGTTCTGGTGTCCCTTTCTGTCAGTAGAAGCCATTCCTATTCGAACTCCAGATTTCGACAGTTGTCCTGAGTCATCTTCTCAAAGCCCATTACACTCCTCATGGAGGAAACCAGCAATGTCCTGACGTCAGTGCTTCCGTCTTCTGCCAGGAAGCCGATCTTATCTTTTGAAAAAGTCCAACAAACATTGAACCAGGGCTGGTTCCTGATCCTTTCCAATGCGAGTTCGGACTGGCCCAAGCCAGATCCATTAGATTTGACCGGATTCCTGGGGTCTATGTCGTTGACACAGGAAATATTAATATCTCTGATATTTTATTTGCTTATAAAAAGCATCATTGATTTGAATCCTATCCAAAAAGAAGGGAAAAAAGCAAGTAAACATTCACCCCATTTCTTCTTCCGGAAGAGATAGCGCAGAGTTCCCAGGAGAGATAGCTATATCGACGCCCAGGTCGTATATATCATATCACTTAAATAGAAGCAGCAGGAGTGACAAGCAACGAAGGGAACCATGTACTGTATACATTTGACACTCTGTCAGCCGTCAATGCATCATAGAAGAGCACATCCATCCGTTCAAGAACGATCGGAAGACCTTATCGTGTTTGTTCCTTGATTGCTCAACTGACTGACCAACCACTATTATCTCGTCTCTTCACTTGTTGGTTGGAAGATTCGACTCACTTTCAGAAGAATGACCAGAGGTATATCATATAGGAGTCGTTGGACCATCAGACGGAATGAAAGTAGATGGATAGCTTCCTTTTTCAAATATATATATATATATATCGTTACCGACGAACGAACTTCGGTCTCAAACTCGGTCCAGCGACCAAAGGTCGATCAGGGAATATAATAATATTAGTTTAGTTAGGCAAGTTGGCAGGTAGAGACAGGGCTGGTAGATAAATAAACCATCAAGGGTATTCTCTTCCCCTCTTTCTTGCGTTTTCACTGCAGCAGGAGCGAGAAAGGGAAAGGGAATGAAGAGGGGTGAATGCGATATTTTGGTGAATGGTATATTTTTCGGGTCGGCGGGTCCCTCCTCCTCCTATAGGACTCTTTTTGTCGTGGTGGAATCAGGATCGACTGGTAATTAGGTACCTAGTATTGATGATGGCGGTGGTGATAATGATGGTTGTGGCAGCATCGCATATGCAATGTACTGTACCTAAGATATGTGAGTTCTCGGGGTGTAGGTATGTATGTAGCTAGGTATATGCTTCTTGTCAGGCATGAAGGAAGTAGGGAAGAAAGGAACAAGGCATGGCAAGGGAAAAATGGCAAGAAAAGAGTAGGAGGAGGAGGAGGAGGAGGGAATATGTGAATGCGCAAGATTCCATGCCAATGTGAATGAATATTGCAGCTGGCATCCAGGTCCAGTACTTACTTACGGTCTCCAGGTACCTGTAAATCTAAGCCAGCCAGAGAGACAGATAGATAGATAAATCGTAGACCATAAAGGAAACAGAGCTACTGCGCCCTCCTTATATATATATATATATATATATATATGAATTTCAGTAATACTATATGTTATGTGGTTTGGTAAGAAAGGGAGTTAGGAAGTCCTCGAAACCCACCCAAAGCGGGGTACTATTACTATTATCACCAACTGATCGCTTCACTACATACCTACATGGATGGCAGTTTGCATTCAATCAAAACAAGTCTAATGATCCTGCCCACAAGCACTAACTGTGACTATCAATCATAAAGGGAATTCGGATAGGAATTAGTGAATCAGGTTCCTTTTTTTCTTCTCATTCTTTTGGGATCTCTTCTCTTCTCTTTGATCTATCTATCTATCTATCCCGTCATGTACATCCACATTCATATTCACATCTGTCCACGTCTCAGTGGACATGGACACGGACACGGACGTAGATGTGGACAAGCATGTCAGGTTAGATTAGATTAGATTCGATCCGAAGCAGGTACCTAGTTAACCCCCACAGCCTCACTCAGCAAAGACCTTGAAACATGACGAAAGAAGGGACCATCCTCGTCCTCGCAGGAAATGCGTAAAGTTTTCGTATGAGGAGCTCTTGATCACTTGTAGAAACTACGTATGTAAATGAAAAAAAATTTCGCAAAGGGAAGTAAAAAGTGCGGGCGCCCCGGGGCGTCTTGAAGACGACACAGCTAGCAGGCACCTCAACCACACACACCCTTCCGAGGTCCCTCCCGTCCGGGGAAAACAATGGAGACGGCTTCTACTTTCAGTACTGTCCGTGGATTTGGATTCGCCCACAAGTACGGAGTGCTGTATGTACCGTGCAGTACGTCTCTCTCTTTACTTTTTTTTTTCGCGGACACTATTAACTACTACTGAATGAGGTTTTAAGCTCCGCACACATCTATTTCACAACGTTTACTGCAGATACAGTACACCCAATAATAATTGAAATAGTGGAACGCCCGCTCAGAATCAGATTCCAGATCGCGTGGCCCACCAGCATCGGCGGGACCGGGACCGGGAACACGGTGCAGGCATGATCGCGCGTACGGCGCCACAGCGCGTTCAGTAGGTCCAGGACTGGGGTCCGGGTCCGGGTCCGGGGTCTCCTTGACGGTCGATCATCGGAGAGTTTTCAAAGCCGCCTAGTATATACGCCAACAGGTTTACATGTCCAACGAAAGCAAAAACAAACAAACAAATAAACAAACATGCAGGCAGACTTGATGTGGACACGATGTGATGGATCTCAAATCAAATTGAATCCTGAATCTGAAGAACCTTTTTTATTTATTCCACATCATCTGCATTTTCCCGCCGTAATAATAATAGTACAGTACACATATGTAATGTGTGTGTGACTAATAACGACAACAAACGGGGATAAACAAACAGAGAGATAAACAAACGAACAAACAAGCAGATGTCCACCACAACAGGAGACCATGAGCCGCTAGGGTACAGGTACGGGTAGAGTACATAGGTAGCTAATGATACACGCCCGCTGTTCGGGGGAGAGAACGTATGCCCAACCGAAGAGATCCAGCCCGATAAGAGATATCCGTGATGTCCTCCTAGTAATAGGGTCATAAAATAAGGGGAAAATAAATCCTGTTTCTCATAAATCTGGGGAAGGAAAAACGCAAATCACCGCCAATTCTCATCGACGCGCGGCCTGGCCACGCGCCGCCCTCGTCGTAACCCGACGTTGCCCTCCCCGACGAGGACCCGCCATCGCCTCCCCACGCTGTCGTAATCCTTGCCTATCCGGCGCGCGCACTCGTCCCAGTCCCGCTTCGACAGCTTGAGCTTCTCCAGGACGATCTCGACCAGCCGACGATCGTCCTCCGCCGTCCACCCCGAATCGGAGTCCTCTGACGCGCTGTCGTAGGGCTGCTCTTCGAGCGACAGGATCGTGGAGTCGTCCGGATCTGGGGTTTCCTCGCGCTCTGTCTGTTCTAGTCTTCGTCGACGGGGCGATCGAGGCGACCGTCTGGGGCTCGCGGACCCCGGGGAGGCAAAATCGGACGGCGCAAGACCCAATGGCAGATCCAGCGGTGCGCGCCTGGGGCGTTTCGGGGTCAAGAACTGGGTGTTCGAAACGGACTCAGTCGTTTCTGCGTTGCTGTCCTCCTCGTAGCAGTCGCGCCTCCTCTTGTTGACACCGCGAGGCGGTTGTTGTTGTGGCTGTTCAGATCTGGCGGTTCTCTTCTGCGCTCGCGACGCGCGCACGGGCCGTATCTGCAGTGGACTCTGGAGGCGCTCGGGCTTTGCGCGTCGCGGCGACGGTGCGGGAGAGACGTTGAGCAACGCCTGGAGCGCCCGACACGTCCCCAGCAGGCCGTTGCCGGCGGGCAGGCTGTCGTCGAAGGGCGGAGGAGTGGCCGCGAACAGGCGACCGGCGCCGAAGTGCGGCCCGTTCGGGTACGTTCGCGCGTCACAGGGTAGCGCTGATGGAAGAAGCATCTTCATGGTGCTGCTCGAGAAGGAGAATGGGCGTTATGTGTGTTTGTTTTTGTTTTGGTTGTTGTTGTTGTTGTTGTTGAGCGACGGCCGGCTGTGGTGAGCGCAGGCGACCGACGCGACCAGCTGCTGTTTGCGCCGGAGCCGTTCGCGATGGGCACGGGAGGGTTGCGGTCGCGAAGGATGGATCAAGGGCAAGAGCAGAGGTGTGCGATTTGATATGCGCAGCTTCCAGGCGGAGCGACAATGGAGGCGATGGTGAAGACGCGGTGGAAGCGGTCGCAGAGCAGGAGGGCAGCAGTGGTCGCGGGGAGAGGATGGGATGGGGGAACGGGAGGAGAGGGAGGCCAATTTTAGCAGGGGAGGGCTCGGCGCCGGGCCCGGGCGCCGCAGACAGCGCTAACGCTGCACACCGGCCAGGCACAGGCAGGCCAGCCACCTCCAGCTACTTCGCTGTTTTCGACATGTCTTGAGGACAGGTGTCGCTGGCGGCGTCTGCGAGGTACTGTATGCCTGCAGGGACTTGCCGTGACAGAGGATCATCCGACCCGTTTGCCTCAGACAGCTCCAGCTGCCGTCCACCTTGTTTCGTCGCAAGTCTGCACGGGCTGAGGTCTGCAGAGTACACCAGATGCGCGATACTCTCTTTGTCGCTCGTGGTCGTACAGGCCGCGCTGTAAGGAGCCTCATCCCATCCCTCCTCAACCTCGAGAGGCTGGGCAGCGACAAGAGGAGGCTGAAACCTCCCTCTCATCGCGCGGGGGTGAGGTCGTACCGGCTACCACCTGCCACGAGTTCTTTGATTATTCTGCTTGCTGCCTTGGCACCACGAGCTGCCTGCCGAAAGACCCGAAGCGGGCGACCACGACACAGGGACTGGGACATGCATACAAAGAAACCGCATACGCAGCATACGTAGCATACGTCGCATCCTGCGTGTGGCAGCACGTATGTATCTCGCTGCCATCGCTCCGTTTGCTCCGTTGCTCTGCTGCTCCTCCATAGCAACCGGCCCCATACAGGTTCCGGTCTTCGGCAGCCCCGTTCTAGCGCCCGACCGTCGCAAAGCTATCGCCGGTGCGGCCCCGCAGACGCGAGCGACGCGTCAATACGCGTCGACACGCGTCGCGTTCGCGTTGCAGCGTGTCGTCCAATCAGCGGGCCGTGCGTGAGTCCTGCCTCCTGCAGAGGGCCGGAGCAGAGCAGATCCTCGCTGCCCACGTGCAGAGCAAGGATCGCCTGAAACGTCCTCGAGGGGTCCGTGATCCTCCTCTCCGTCCGTGCACCGAGCGCCCTGCTGTCCTGGGGAACCTTGCCAAAATCCCTGCCCTTGCGCTGGGCGACGGAGACAGTAACCGCCGCGATCGGTGACATCATGGCCCCTCTGCTCCCTTGCTAACAGAAACGGCCACAAGGCCCTTTCAACTGTTTCATCTGAACACGTCCCTCAGAACAAAACCGGCGATCTGATCAAAGGGCGATCAAAACATAATCGACAAAGGGGGAACCAAGAAAAGAAAAGGATATCCATGTAGAGAGTACTGCGTACCCCTCAAGCTTCCACTATCACCCGTATAGTCACCTGCTCCATCGACGCGGCAGAAAGTACCTACAGAGTACAGAGAACGCGCACCATCCCAGCCCCCAACCGACGTCAGTCAGTCAGTCAGTCAGTCAGTCAGTCAGTCAATCTGCCTCCAGATGCACAGTGCGCATCCGGCGATTGGGCATTGCTGCGGGGTTAGATAGATAGAATCAGGTAGAAAAAAAAGTAACACCTGGCCCCACTGTGATGCTGCCTGATACCACCCATGTACAGTAGTAGTAGTAAGCACCGGATTGATATCATCATCCAAGACACAGAGGACGTAATTGCGTAGGTGGCTACCTATCTATACCTACCCCAGATACTCTATAGTAGGCAGCGGGACTAGTTAGGTTAACAAGGTTAGGTTGCTACCTGATCAACCGACGAACGAGCGCCTTGCATCCCCGTTGCGCGAAACGCGGATTATGGTCTTATCCCTCTGCGCAAACTCCAAAAATCAAGGTTTTGAACATGGACCATGTGAACTTGCGGGTATGGGTATCGCCTATAATACCCCGCACCACTGAGTGGACCGCAACCACAATCACCACCACCGGGTTGACAACCCTTGGATACCTACCTTACTACTACCCACCTACCCGTGGATGCCACAACAAACAGATCGGAAAAGATCCGATCCGATCTAACGCAAAGGGAGGGAAGGTAGGGTGGGTGAGCGGCGGCGCAGCACAGCCCAGCACCACAACACCTGCCAGGGACCCTGGTGGATGTCCTGATCGGCCAGCAACGCCCAATAATAATCAATCTGGCTCGCGTAGCACTCTGCTACCTGAGGTACCTAGGTACTAGTAGAACCCTAGTGCTACTGGCTAATGCATGCAACACTAAATAACAATAGCCTCTGCGAAATGCAAGTCATCTAGATATCCATGCGTGTTGTCCACCTGATGATGCAACCCCTCCCACAGTCACAGTCACGGTCACCTGATGAGCCCGACCTACCTAGGAACATATGTACACGTAGATAATACCGAGGAGGTAGAGACACTAGATAGAGGACTACCTACGACGGAGTCGGTCTCTACCGAGGCACGGCCACACGGGATATGGTGAACCTCCTACGGAGGGGCTTCGTGGCAAGTTCGGCACCAGCCTATACTTAGGTACCTAAATGGAATTCCGGAGGCTGGGTCCGTTGGATGGAGAGCGCTAGCGGCCGCTGCCAGTTCTAGGGAGTTGTGGCCAGTGGGTACCCATAGGTAGGGCTTGTCTTGGGGCCAAGGCTGCATGCCTTGCATTGTCTCGTTTCAGGACACTAGTTCTTAGCTCTAGAGGTTGTAAGCAGTGGGATATACTCTGTATACAGCCTGAAAGGATGGATGACAGCCTGATAGCTAAGTTAAGTACTATCTTAACTCGGAATCAACTATCCCAGCGACAGCAGGGGCTTGCTAAACATGAGTGGTGATCTCGAAGTGGCAGGGAAATTCAGATCATCAAAGGTAGCCATCCCAAAGAGATGGAATGGAGAGAAGAAAGTCAGAAATGAACAAAGGGAAGAAGGACTTCGCTTGCTGGAAGGCAACTGGACCAGATCCATCAATCTAAATATGAACCTTTCTCAGACGCCATTCTTATCAAGTCTTTGGAAATCTCTATGCACCAAGTTTACTGCCTATTTTCCCGTTGTTGACCATCATAACATCGTGAATTCCGTCTAGCTCATCATTCGTAGAGTTCATCGTCCTTGAACCTCTTCACCCTGGCGGCTGTAGTATTCGCGCCGTAGATGACTTTACGACGTTCTCCGGAAAATGCATTCTCGACCTCCTCGTAGACCTCGCCCTCCTCCGGTTCGGAGATGCTGTCGATCCGACGCTTCTTGCTCTGGAGGCCCCTAGCCTCGGAAGGGCGCCGCAATAAATAGATTCCCGTGGACGCTCCTGCGTCCTCAGTCTCAGTTGTCGTTTGAGCGTCGATCGAGGGTCTTGGGGTCGGGGTCGTTGATAAGGGAAGTTGGAGTTTTGGCTCTTCCTTATCATTCTTCTCTTCAGAAAAAACAGAATTCTCCCTCTTCTCACGCCACGCATCTGGACTGAATGGTAGGCGAATGCGTGACTTTAGCCTGTTAGTTATTATGCCCAGCCCATTCGGGTCGTCGAGAACTTTGGTTGCATTAGACTTCTGTCTTTTACGCAACGGATTCTCCCTTACATCAATCTTTTTCGCAGCTCCATTGAGTTTGGGAAGATCCGGATCTGAAAGGGTAGGCGAAGGGGATCGGCCTTTCCTGAATAGTGGTAAGGGAGAGCCCATTCCGCTCACGCCGCGCGTCGGCTTTGGGTATAAGATTTGGCTGAGTCGATGAGGATATGGTTTGTAAGGAGGATCGATTGGGACATGCTGCTTTGACTCTCTAACTTCCTTGTCCTTCTTCCTATGCTTCCATTTCTTTGCGACAGGATCATATTCGAGAAATATTGGGCCTCTGAAAGGACGAGGTTTCCAGTCCTTGATTGCTCGTTTATAGAGCTCCTCAAACTCCGACTTGTGTGCAGGGTTAGTGAACCAGTCGTGTTGTAGGGCCTGTTTCACGTCCATGCGTTTGGTTTCGTCGAGGACTAAAAGTCGATAGACGAAGTCTTTCGGACGTTCCCCTACGCTGATCCAGTTGTTGTCGGCTTCAAGTGTTTCAAGGTCACATTCTCGAGCATGCTTTTCTGAATACTTCGATGTCTTTGGGTCGTTAAACGGTGGGCCTCCAGTGAGAAGGACGACAGTAATACATCCTAGCGACCATAGGTCTACCGCTTTCGTATAACCCCGCCTGTTCAAAGAGGCGCTCCGAATTACTTCCCTGCAAGTGGTTGGCTCGTGGTCATCATTAATAGTCAGGTCTTTACTCACGGAGCTGTATATTCCAGCGTGCCCATAAGCGTAGACATCCGTTGGAGGTTCGGCTCGACAACTCTTGCACACCCGAAATCTGTGAGGACCACTCGACAGCCATCCGCCAGAGATGTCATGAGTATATTGTCTGGTTTGAGATCTCGATGAACAATGTTTTGATCGTGTAAGTATTCTAGTGCCATCAAGATTTGTCGAACAATGACAGCGGTTTCGATATCATTTAGCATTCCCCCTTTATATTCGAGAAAGGAGAAGAGATCCCCGGCAGTGATAAGGTCCTGGAAGATGTAACTGTCTTCATTCAGTTCAAGGTCGAGCACTCTAGGATTACGCACTCACATCGTATTCTGCGTCTTTATGACCTGCTCCAAGCTGATTATGTTTGGCTGCAACAGCTTCAGCGGAGCCCAATGGATTGCAACGGAAGAAGAGACATACATGGCGAAGATTCTCTAGTATCTCAGCTTCTCTATCATAAACCTTGAGTTTCTTTTCAATATATTTAGTCTGGTAATGTCTGCGTGTCCACTTATTGACTTCCTCCACCTGGTCACGATCATTCACCTCAGCAGCTGGTTTCCGCGAGTTGTGAAAGAACTTCGATTTCTGTGCTTCCAGTTGTTGCAACTTCTTCCTGAGCCCACGAATGTCGACCACTTTGCAAGCGAGCTGCTGCCCGGTCTCTTTGTTGATGGCCATATGGACCTGTCCATACGCCCCTGAGCCCAGCTTGCGATCTGTGATGATGTACTGCTTCTCGAAGCTCTGTAACAAGCATTGAGCTTAGAGGATAAAAGACCCAGGATAACGAGCACTCAAACCTTCATTTCATTGCGCTGTACTCTGTCGAAAGGATCTCCTTGGTTCTTAGTTTCACACCGAAATTGGAGGTAAAGGCGCGGAGATAACCGCAGGACGTCTCCATCGCTGAGGAGGACTCCGCCGGTACCCTTGCCAATAAAGGAGCCATTCCAGCAGGTACCGTTCCTCGACAGGTCCTGGGCGTAGACTAACGGTGCAACCTCTTCTGGGTTCTCGTGGTCGAATATGATTGTATAGATACGAACGTGCTTATTCGAGACGACAGGATCTTCAACCACATATTGGCTGATCGAGTGAGTACAGGGTAACCGAAGCGGGATAAACTTACCACTTCTTGGGGTCACGCCCAATGTATATTTCCTCGTCATAGCGGAATTTAAAGGGCTTACTGGCCTGGCCATTGACTGGATCCCACTCGAAGAGTGTGCCGACATAGTCGTCAAATCCTGGTGAAGGCGAGGATAGATAACTATGATTCCTAGCAGACATGACGATATAGGCAAAGATGAAAGATTGTAGAAAAAGAGAAAGTAAGTAGAGATAGATTACGCAGATGACCAGAGACAGATTGGGTAGTGAGTCCAAGCTCAGTACTTGAATACCGTGATCACACGGCACTGCATTTGCTTGAATCTAAGGATCAGCAGAGAGAAAGGTGATGGTCTGATGAGATTTAGGCTCATGTAAGCATTATTTCGACGTCAAAACGCCCATTGAGCTTGAACTTATCGGTTGAGCAAGAGGGGTTGAGGGGTGATGGAAATGCTGGATCGCTTTGCGGCCTGGAGCGAGGCCCGTACAAAGGCACCGTCCCGTTCAGGAAGGCGCACAAGCAGCCCTCCAAGGCAGGAGCCTTGGCTTCCACGGATGAAGCCGCACTTACGAAGGATGTGAAGGCGCCAGGGTTCCGAAGGTTCAAGCTGTTCCACCTGGCCTCCTATATGAGGTGCCGATTCTGACCAGACCCTTTCCCCCATCCAGAACGGATAGAGCATAGAAATGCCACTCCATGGCTACTCAGTCGCAGCATAGAATCCCGTGGGACGGAGATTATTAGATGTGGGCATCTACTTTAAATATCACGGAATGTTAACATGTACAAGTCTGGGGATGTGGAATTCAAAGACGTTCTACGTATTTGCTGTATCTGAGCCGCGTCTATGGATCCTTCTTAGTCCCTCGAATACCATGATATCAATCAGGGAGGCCACTGCTCACTGTTCGTGAAAGTGATATTCAACATCTCAGAAATCTATATATTCCCATACTGGCGGGTCCAGCCCGAGATTCGGAAAAGGTCATTTGCAACAATAGGTATCACCAAATGTCTCCAAGAGCCAGGCATATCATTACATGTTATCTGCTGAGATCGTAGCAAGCAAGGCAAGACGAAGAGCAAATAGAAACATGGTACCATGACGAAGGTAAGCTGTAAGATAGTAGAACATAAGTGGATCGAACATCTCAAGTTGCATGCATCTCAGCAACAGGGAGGTTCATTGTGATGAATCTTGCTTATCTTATTATTGGACTGAAGAGATATCCGAGCTACGGAATAGATAAGCTCGGTCATCATGTTTTGGAGCTCATGATCCCGGACACGAGCCCACCGTCAAGACACTTTGTTGGCGGCTTTCCAGAGACAGGCTGGAGAGTTAAACGTATAATTGGCCTTAGATGAGAAAAGATATCCTTCTGCTATGCTTCTTCCTTGGCTTCTCTCATCAAGCAAGCTCGCACTGGAAACGAAGGTATCATCAGACATGCTTGACTGTCTCTCGCTGTTGGTAAGGGCTCGACTAGGCTGAAGAGTCGAAGCCCTTGTCTACGGATTCCCGGTTGACAAGTGAGCTCCTATGGCTCTTCTTAGACAACCGGTCCCCAGCCATAGAGACTGTCATTGCATAAGCCCTTCGAAATGCTCGTGGGATACTCAAGTGCAGATTGGGCAGAAATTCAGTCTACTTCCCCTGCATTTTCCGGATACGCTCCTCGGCCGCCCTTGCGCGACGTTCCCTTTCTAATTTTATCCTCATTTCCGGGGTCATCCCTCTCATCTCCTCCTCTCTCTTCTCGGCAGCGGTCTTCTCAACTGCCCCCAGTGTCCGACCACTGGTCTTCTTCACTTTCTGCGACGCGGCAGCGTTGGCGGCCTCCTCCCTCTTCAGACGCTCCATCTCGAACTTGCGTCTATTCGCCTCCGCTTCCTCTGCTGCCTTTCGTTCCCGCTCCGCGCGGCTGTCAGCTTCAGCTTTGGAAATCGGCGCAGGAACGTGGGCGGCGTCCCAGTCCCACTTCGACTCCCCAAGCTCGTGGCGGGCAACTCGGAAGGCATCACGAGTGGCACGATCCCCAGCGAGATCAAAAGGAGTCTTGCCTTCCCCGTTGGCTATTGTAGGATCGGCATTAGCTTTAGTGAGAAGTGCTGTAACGATAGCCGGCGAGTTGAAGCTTGCAGCAAGATGAAGTGGAGTGGGAGATCGGAAATTTTGTGGTGAATCCGAGGGATAAAATGTGAACGAAGGGGGTATGGAGTTATTGGATATGTAGGACAAGAGCGCTGGCACTTTCGAGCGACGAATGAGAGCCTGAATCTGTGATGTATGGAGCATGGCCGCTTCATCCTCCTTCGATATCTTTGGCTTTTGCGGCTGGGCAGGTGGTTTTTGTGGCTTCGGCGCCGCTTCCCGCTGCTGGGTCTCAGCTGCAAGGAGAGCAGCTTCATCAACCTGGCTCACTTTGACGCGAGTCAGTTCCTTGAAGCATCTCATGAGCTCGCCTTGGGTAGCTCGCCGAGTGCTAAAAGGAAAGCCTCTCAATCTAGGGTCATTCTGACTTAGAACCTGTCCGTCGTATGGACCAAAAAGAATTCTCCGATTTGTGCTTCCTGTGGCCCGCACAAATAGCAATTGTGCTTTGTTAATCATATCCCTCCACTCATCCAGTAGCTCTCTGATTTCCTTCTCAAGCGCCGCTTCGTTGTAGCGTCTAAGGCTTGATCCTGCGGAATGCGCATTGCCCTTTGCTGCATCGTTTGCGGACTGCGCGCCACCTTGTTTCCGTCTTGTTGTATAGCGGTGGAAAGTCTTGTGCGCGATAACTCGAGCTTGCCTCTCTTCAACACCTCCCGGTCGTTTCTGAACCTCCGGCGCGAGCGCAACTACCATTGCCGCGAAATGGCCGCCGCCTACCATGCATAGAAATATGTGCGGGCTCGCTGCTGGAAGGGATGCTCCATTCTCTGGAGCCTGTGCATTGGTTCGCTGTGGATAAATAGGAGAGAGCTGTTTCTTTCGCAGTGATTCAACGAGGTGCTCCGGCTCGTCCTGTTCAGCTTCGGTGAAGAGAGCCCTGTAGATACCCAATGATGTATTTGCCGGTAGCAAGGAACTTGTAAACCAGAAAAGAGGACTCTTTCCAGCGCCCTTTACCTTCGGCGAGACCTCCTCGTCCTCAGCCGCCTGTGATAGCCTTGCCTGCTTTTTCAACAAAGCTGCGAGAGTCGCGTCCGATGCATGCGGCCCGTCTTCTTCATCCACGTCCAACTCCGAGGACTCGGATCCTGAGATCGACTCGTCTATTTCGCCAATCGCTTTGTTAAATTCCTCTTCATTCAAGGTGCGATTTCCCTTGAGCTGCGCTTTCAGGTTGTATCTATGGTGATCCGACCGGACATGATCTCGCTGCTCCTGGACGTTCAGGAACGACACCTGGCACATGGCACATGATGTCAACGTTGCAACGCCATTCTCTTTCTCAGACGGCTCATATGTTTCTGGTGGGACCGCTCCGCCAGTCTGGATAGGTATCTGCGGCTGGTTCGTCTTACTCGTCAAGGTCGAGAGGAGCTCCTGCGGGAGATCGTACACTGACCAATATTAGAATCACTGAGCCTGGAAAAGTTTCCATTATGCGAAGTACTTACCATATAACGGTCTTTTCAGGATTTCCTCCATGGTGGAAGTGTTCCGGTCCATGGCGAAAAGAGGAACCCTGCTTGGGAAGATCGATATCAAGTGTGGCGTTGCAGAGGGTTCGCCATGCGGCATGCCCGCGCCCAGCCACGCTAACGCCTTTTTATGTTGCGGGGTCTGCCCTGTGCGCCGATACCACAGGCACGGGCCGCTTCGCACGCCTCCATCACTATCGTTATTCCTGCAAGGCGCCAGTAGTAAGCGCGATCCCTGAGGTCCCAAAAGTGTATATCATATAAAATTCGGCCGTTCAAGCAACCGCAGCCTATCGAGTCTCTCCATTTCGAAATGAAGCATGCATCGCCACCAGGCAAACCTTTGCCCCTGAGTCATGCCTCGTAATAGCAGTCTTCGTGTCTGTCCCTTTTTCCATCGGGAGCTCAGTTCTCGCATCACAGAACAGCCTCTTTCTTCCTGTCGTGATAATTCTAGACTTGATGTCATGATATGGCGTCCTCTGGCTAACCCCATTCACTTGCTGGATTCAGCAATGCCATTGCGATCTTTTCTTGTAAAGCCCTGTGGTTCTAGTGCGTGCGCCACATAGAAATTCTTCCTCGACTTCCCGGCCCTTCGTCCTATGTTCAGTGGTAAGTTCAGTAAAACAGAGGCAGATAAAATTAGATATCTGATGATTGGGAGCTTCGTGCTTGCGGTTGCCATGTTTTTATTTATATTCTTGGGCATGGGGCACCTCGATAGGGCAAGGTCTTAAAAAAAATTCAAGCAGCGAATTTTTAATTTATGCGATTAACACATATTATTGCCTTCTTTATCTATCTATCTGGGTCAGCAATAAACATTCTCTATCTTGCTTTGACCTCATAACTTTGGCCCGTTCTCTCAATATGTATCGAATTCTGGTAACACGTGGATGCCAAGCCTCCAGGAACGTGCCGGAGATCTCGAGCATATCACCCCAAACTTCAAAGCGATCATGTTCTCGCATCCTTATACGGAGGACTCCGTAGTAATAGAACTCGCCGTCGCCTCTATGAGTGGCTCCCACTTAGTGTAGTATCCAGATACCTGGACAATTGAAGCAGTTGTTTAGGTCTTAGCCATTATTACTGTTAAAAAGGGCTTGAAAAATTTCCGGAGACAAAACTGCCCAGTCTTCAGAATAGAATTACCTATATAGCACTGGCGATCTGTCTTGAAAGAGGCAGGGAAGCTGAAACTAGATCTTGCGTTGTACTGTACTCAGAAGTAGACAGACCGCTCTTCCGCTGCGGTGCACGGAAGCCTTTCCCCAGGTGTGGGTAAGGGACGTGCATTAGTTCATCCGTCGGCTCGGTCAGGTGATCGTCGGCCAGTACCTCGCGAAAGCTGATCTGTTTGATTCTGAGCTCATGATCTGAGGCCAGAGCATCCAAGAGCGGAAAAATTTAACAGGGAAAGACAGAGCCATCGCTTTTTCATCTTATCCATTCACCATTGGGGTTTTGTTGATCGATGACGCGGACCTTTCCGTTCCGCGCTTTCTCGTGGTGGTAGCTATCTCCGAGCTCCGCTGCTTCGAGAAGCTGGCTTTTAGTCAGCACTATCCGTGCTCAGGCGGCCGCAGGTCGGTGAAGGTCTGTCTCTGTCGGCCCATAAAAGATTCTCTGAAGCCACCGTCGTCTTCCTTCCGCCACGACGTGCCGGATCAGTATATTCTGGCAGAGGAATCGCTGACCAGAAAATGGTCGATGGCACTTCCCAGACGATCTTCAGAGATCCTTCCTCGGGGCTGCTCTCAACGCCTCCGGCCCCAGATCTCCAATTCGGTCCACGACAGCCATTCTGCGGCGACGTCGAAGGATGGGGTCCGATAAGCCCGCTTAGGTTCGATTTCACGCCCTGCTTCCTGGATGTATGGGTCTCGCTGGTTGCGGCCTGGGGTCTGGTGATGGGAGCCGGAGCAATCTGGTTCTTGCTCAAGAAGCGGTTTCCCCAGCCGGTACCGAAGAATTGGCACTTCTACGCAAAGCTGGTGAGTTTCCCAGTCTTTCGACAGGTAGTGGGCAAGGCTAATACACTGCGTGGAAAGGCCGTTCTGTCTGCTCTGATTCTCGTGACCGCACTCCAAGCTTCCATTCAGGTAGAGAGTCACCCAGGGGTCTGGAAAACGGATTTCAGGTTCTGGACATCGATCTTCACCCTCGCGTCACTCGTAGTGATCTTTGGGGTCCAATATCTTGAGCACTGGCGCAGTAGGCAACCTAATGGAGTCGCGCTCTTTTACTGGGTCTTCTTCATTGTCGCGTACACTGTCAAGCTGCGCTCCCTTGTCGCGCGAAAGGCCTACCGCGATCGACTTCCCTTCTTCATCACATTCAACGTTGGCCTGGGCCTGGCGGTGCTGGAATTTATTCTGGAGTATTTCATTCCAAAGAAGCAGAGTGCCTACGACGCGTTGGGCGATGAAGATGAATGTCCCTTTGAGTACGCTGACGTCTTCTCTGTCCTTACCTTCAGCTGGATGACTCCCATGATGAAGTACGGGTACAAGCATTATCTGACCCAGGATGATATGTGGAACCTGCGTCGGCGAGACACTACCCGTGTCACTGGAGAGCAGCTGGAGCAGGCTTGGGAACGCGAGCTGCAAAAGAAGAAACCTTCGCTCTGGCGAGCGCTCTTCAGGGCATTTGGTGCACCATATTTCCGGGGTGCCGTCATCAAGATGGGAAGCGACATTCTCAACTTTGTTCAGCCGCAACTTTTGCGTCTTCTGATCAACTTCATCGATTCGTATCGGACTGACGAGCCTCAGCCTGTCGTCAAGGGAGTCGCAATTGCCGTTGCTATGTTCGTGGTTTCCGTCTCACAGACCATGTGTCTTCATCAATATTTCCAGAGGGCTTTCGAGACTGGTATGCGTGTCAAGTCAGCATTGACCGCCATGATATATTCCAAGGCCCTGAAGCTGTCAAATGAGGGTCGCTCCTCCAAGACTACTGGAGATATCGTCAACCACATGGCTGTAGACCAGCAACGCCTTTCAGATTTGACGCAATTTGGTATCCAGATCTGGTCTGCCCCATTTCAGATCACCTTGTGTATGCTATCGCTGTATCAACTGCTTGGATTAAGTATGTTGGCAGGCATCGCGGTCATGGTGCTCATGATCCCCTTGAACGGGGCAATAGCAAGAATCATGAAGAAGTTACAAATGACGCAGATGAAGAACAAGGACTCGAGAACCAGACTCATGACGGAGATCCTGAACAATATGAAGAGCATCAAACTCTACGCCTGGAACACTGCGTTCATGAACAAACTCAACCATATTCGGAATGACTTGGAACTGAACACTCTCCGCAAGATAGGAGCGACCCAGTCCTTTGCGAATTTCACCTGGTCGTCGACTCCTTTCCTAGTCTCATGCTCTACATTCGCCGTTTTCGTCTTGACGAATGAGAAGCCTTTGACTACGGAGATCGTCTTCCCGGCCCTGACGCTCTTCAATCTTCTTACTTTCCCACTCTCAATCTTGCCGATGGTCATAACGTCAATTATAGAGGCGTCTGTGGCTGTCAGGCGATTGACCGAGTATTTCACAGCGGATGAATTGCAGACTGGTGCCGTGATCTACGAGGAGCCCGTGGCCCACATTGGCGATGAGTCGGTTCGGATTCGAGATGCGTCGTTCACTTGGAACAAATATCAAGAAGGCAACGTGCTTGAAAATATCGACTTCAGCGCCCGCAAAGGGGAGCTTAGCTGCATCGTTGGGCGTGTTGGTTCCGGGAAGTCTTCTCTTTTGCAGGCATTGCTTGGAGACCTTTACAAGACTCAAGGAGAGGTCATTGTTCGAGGTCGCGTTGCTTATGTTGCGCAACAGCCATGGATCATGAATGCCAGTGTTCGAGAGAACATCGTTTTTGGGCATCGCTGGGATCCGCACTTCTACGAACTTACCGTCGAGGCATGTGCGTTGGTGGATGATTTCAAGAATTTACCAGACGGCGATCAGACTGAAGTTGGCGAAAGGGGCATTTCTCTGTCGGGAGGTCAAAAAGCTCGATTGACCCTTGCCAGAGCTGTTTACGCTCGTGCAGACATATACCTCCTGGATGATGTCCTCTCCGCTGTCGATCAGCATGTCGGCCGACATCTCATCAATAGAGTGCTTGGTCGGAATGGAATACTTGCCGGCAAGACGAGGATTCTCGCTACGAACGCTATAACGGTTCTGAAAGAGGCCGACTTCATTGGATTGCTGCGAGATAAGACTCTCGTCGAAAAGGGGACATACGAACAATTGCTGGCAATGAAGGGCGAGGTCGCTGCTCTTGTCCGTACCACAACTGACGACAGTGATCAGGATTCCACCAGGAGTATGCAGGATGCCAATGGCCTTCAGAGCCCCGAGAGCTCAGAGTCAGCGACAGTAGTAGGCAACGAGGAGGAGTCCGCGCTATCCGATGAAGAATCAGAAGGGCAACTCGGTCCACTTGCCTCTGTCAGATCTCAGACCCGAAGAGGATCCACCACTGCAACGTTACGACGTGCGAGCACTGCCACCTGGCAAGGCCCCAGGCGCCAGCTAAACGATGAAGAAGCTGGTCTCAAGAGCAAGCAGACTAAGGAAGTGTCGGAGCAAGGAAAGGTCAAATGGAGTGTATACGCTGAATATGCCAAGACCAGCAACCTCTATGCGGTGACGTTCTACTTGCTTTCTCTGCTGGCTGCACAGACGGCGAACGTTGCTGGCGGCTTCTGGTTAAAGAAGTGGTCCGAAGTCAACGACGTGGCAGGAAGAAACCCCAACATTGGAAAGTACATTGGAATCTATTTCGCCTTCGGCTTTGGGTCGTCTGCATTAGTCGTCCTTCAAACTCTGGTTCTATGGATCTTCTGCTCCATCGAGGCATCCCGAAAACTGCACGAGCGAATGGCATTCGCTATTTTCCGGTCTCCGATGAGCTTCTTCGAGACTACACCCTCTGGCCGGATTCTCAACCGATTTTCAAGTGATATTTACCGTGTCGATGAGGTTCTGGCACGGACATTTAACATGTTATTTGTCAACTCCGCTCGCGCAGGGTTCACAATAGCAGTTATTGCGGTGTCAACTCCGGCATTCCTCATTCTGGTCATCCCATTGGGTGCTATCTACCTAAGTTACCAGAAGTACTACCTGAGGACCTCACGCGAATTGAAGAGACTGGACAGTGTCACCAGAAGCCCGATCTATGCGCATTTCCAAGAGTCGCTTGGTGGCATCTCGACCATTCGAGCCTACAGACAGCAGGGAAGGTTCGCTTTGGAAAATGAATGGCGCATGGATGCGAACCTTCGAGCGTACTTCCCCTCGATCAGCGCGAATAGATGGCTGGCAGTGCGTCTTGAATTCATAGGATCAGTTATTATCCTTTCAGCCGCAGTGTTTGCGATCATCTCCGTCTCAACGGGCAGCGGTTTGTCTGCGGGAATGGTGGGCCTTGCAATGTCGTACGCCCTCCAGATCACTCAGTCCCTGAACTGGATCGTGCGCCAGACGGTGGAAGTGGAAACCAACATTGTTTCTGTCGAGCGGGTTCTGGAGTATGCCAATCTGCCGAGCGAGGCACCGGACGTGATTTTCAAGAGCCGCCCAACCATCGGCTGGCCAGCTCATGGAGGCGTGACGTTCAAGAACTACAGCACTCGGTACCGTCCAGGACTTGACCTCGTGCTCAAGGACATCAACCTGGACATCAAGCCCCGCGAAAAGATCGGTGTCGTCGGGCGTACTGGTGCAGGAAAGAGCTCGCTCACCCTGGCCCTGTTCCGCATCATTGAGCCAGTGTCGGGCAGTATCAGGTAAGATCCGAGATTACACGCCGCTTTTTCTGTCCATTTGTTGACGGGAATGTAGCATCGATGGACTGAATGTCTCTACCATTGGCCTGTTCGATTTGCGAAGCCGTCTCGCGATTATTCCACAAGATGCGGCCTTGTTTGAGGGCACCATTCGAGACAATCTCGACCCTCGACACGTCCATGACGACACGGAACTTTGGAGTGTGCTTGGTACTTGCTGCTTCCCCCTCCCTCTCCGAAAAGATCTGGACTAACACTGGACCTGCAGAGCACGCAAGACTGAAGGATCATGTCGCCAATATGGAAGGACAATTGGACGCTCCGGTCCACGAAGGAGGTTCGTGTGACTCACCGCGATTTGTTTCCGTCTGGAATAGCTCAAAGATCTGACCTGAGGCTATCTACAGGCTCCAATCTCAGCCAAGGACAGCGCCAACTTATCTCTCTTGCACGCGCCCTATTGACGCCAAGTAATATCCTTGTGCTCGATGAAGCAACCGTACGTCGCATCCCGGATCGGTTTCTACTGCCAAGCTGACAATTGGATATAGGCTGCGGTGGACGTCGAGACGGACGCACATATCCAACGTGCGCTTCGAAGCAGCGTCTTCAAGGATCGCACCATCATCACCATCGCGCACCGCATCAACACCATCCTCGACTCGGACCGGATCGTGGTCCTGGACCATGGCAGGGTCGCCGAGTTCGACACCCCCGCGGAGTTGATCCGGCGCGGCGGTAAGTTCTACGAGCTCGTCAAGGAGTCCGGTCTGCTTGATAGCGAGGCGGTGGTGTCGATGATGCAGTGAAGCAAGAAGTGTCCGTTGATCCTTGGACGCCTAGCGATCGGGGAAGCGGATCGTACCACTAGCTCGGGACGATGCCATATTCCGTGGCATCGCCTGTTTCGTGAATCGTCCCCGATGAGAGCAGCGCCAGCTTAGACTCAGCAGGGGCCTCAGGTGGACTGTGGTGGTCTGGTTGCTCTGGAAGATGTTGGGAGGCTTGCAGCTGGCGCCCACTGAGATGTTCTGGACCTGCGGCCTGGCTCAAGGTCGGCGAGTTGGCGGCCGGTGGCTGTCTGTGTGCGCCGTGAGAGGCTGCTGGCCTAGGGCGATCTGGGGTACGGAGGGGGTTGTTTGTCTCGGTCTACCCCTAGCTGCCGGGGATGGAATCGACAGGGGGCAGTGTGAAAAAAGTACGCTTATTTTTCGGGCCGTTGCTGGAAAGAGGGGGGGTCGGTTTTCTAGCCACGATTGAGTTAAGTAGAAGGAGGGGCAGAAACAAAGGAACACCATCGGCAGTGTTGGTAATGTTGTACATACAGACATAATTCTGCTGTACAGAATGCATGACCACGTTGATATTCTGAATTGGTGTGCTCGTTTCGAATAGGACTGGCCCAATCCGGGCAATCCGTGGGCATGGTCTGGTAGCCCAGATAAGAGCAGATCTCAACATACTCCTTAGCTGGTTGGCCTTTCACGATCCACTTTCCATAGAGTTGCCGCGTACCATCCTACTCCGCGGTTAAAGAGAAGAGGCATGGAAGTAGAAGCCATACAATGAGTCGACGTAGTTGGACTCCAGCAGATACCTACCTGTCCCGCCCGTACAGAGTTTACTGTGCAGGAAACCAAGACCTGCCTGCATTGCATAAACTTGGTCATGATGATAAACCCGTCTCCTTGTCATTCATGCGAGACCTTCCACGCGCGCAAGGACCAAGGACCACAGCCCTGGCCCCGTTGTATTCCCAATTCCAAATCCTCCTCCTCCTCCTCCTCTCTTGGTGTGCGTCACGAGTTCGAGTGTCACCCGCTTCCAGAGAACCGGGGAGCCGGATGGAGGTCTCGATGGAGTCTGCATTAGCTTGGTATTCAAGCTAGGCCTGTTGCTTCTTCCAGCGGCATGAGTGACAACTTACTGCTTGTCGCTGGCACCAAATTAGGTATATACGTACCTAGGGCTTAGATCTACTACCGCTCGAGCAAATATCTCCACTTATTCCATTGCCACAGGATTGGGCCGAGATGCTGCAGGCTGATTGATTCATCGATGACCGACGGTCGAGAAGCTTTCAAACTCTATCGTTGTCGAATCTCATCGACCTGGCACTCTGTATGGTTGCAATCTGTTTTCTGATGGAGGGACCACGACCTGCCGACAGTAACAGTCGGGGAGGACCCTTCCTCAGTCCTGAAAAAGTCAACCTTGACCATCAGGATTACTTTACAGGTTGCGGTTGAAGAAATCCTACCCAGCGGTGGTCATCTCACCGAGCAACCACTTCCTTCAAACCTATCTGGACTGTTAAACTCACAGTGTTCCACTATTCCAAACCCACAAGATCCATGCTTACGATGGTTTAAGACGTCGATCTCCCTGAAGAACCGTGGATCCTTTTCCGTCCGGTGCTTCTAGGTTCTGCAGTTTGCACAATAAAATAGAAGCTCATGCAAGATCGCCAAGAGACCTTCCTTTATTGCGTTTAAACCTGCAATCTGAGAAGCTCAGAGCCCAGTCACCTCATAACTCATCAGGCGAAACCAGCAAGCAGTTTCCCATCACGTTCATGCAGGGCCGAGGTCCTCCGTCCTCGCCTCAGCTCCATCGATTTGTGGACACACAGGCCCGGGCTCGACTTTCAAGAGGGGTTCGACGACGAAAACCTCGGAGCACCCTTCCCCGCCACTACTGCTGCTACTACTGCAGGTGATAATTAGCAGAACATCGGACTAGTATCTGGCTCCCGCCTCTCGATCGAGACCATGTGGGGAACCCAGAGACCTGAAAGGCTAAAAAAAACGGCTCAGACAAAGGGATCTCTTTCCCGTGCGCATCAGCCTATCCACTCACCGGCTTTAGTGATGATTTGCGATGCACACAGTAAATCCCGAAGTCTCATTATGCTCCATGCGGAAAAAGACAACTCGCGTGCCCTTGGGTTGTTGATCAGCGCCCTTGGCAGGACGGCACGATCAGCAAGCATAACGCCTAGCCCTATGAAGAGACATAACCCGAGCCTGAGCCTCTCGATGGTGGCGAAGGAGACAGGAAGACTAGCGTGCTGCACATTCCTTACCTACAGCAACTCACCGGTCAAAGCCAGCTGCTTCTGTCTCGTACAGACTGCAGTTGTCACTGCGCCGTTGGCGATGATAATGCATCGATCAGCTCAGTCTTTTCGTAATGGTTCGTGTTCGGTCGGGAACAGCACAGTAGAATCTCCCGGGGCATGGATCGCTGGTGGGATTGTTGCTCGTTGTATATTATATAATCATAAGTCAGAAACCCGATATGTACAGTACAGGACATGCCTATCCACCCTCCCCGCCGAGAAAGGTTCAAGTTTGAACCTTTTTCCACCGAAGAGATAGGAGGTAGCTCTATCATGGCTGCTATCTATTTGTTTCTTTGCTGTAGGGACTACTTCTAAGTGCTAGCACTCTATCTAAGTAGGCTTCAACCGGATCCGGGATAAAGAAGCCAGGAAAGAGACGTCAGAACTATCAAGGCTGTCTTCCAATTCCTTCCGAAGTCTTCCCGATCCCCTTCGCAATCCGCACCCAAAGTGACGCAGTGCCACTAGCCCCAGCCTCTCAAGAGTCTGGGCCCTTTTTAGCCTTTAGCCCTCCGTCCAACGGAGTTACGGGGTTGGACAGGCGGTCCAGGATTCCCCTTCCTGCTCGCAGGCTCCGACTGTCAGTGTCAGTTTGTCAGAGCGGAAGCCAAATATTTGGACGAAGATCCTGAGTGGGTCCGCAGGCTTTGCCCCAATGACTCTGTCCGTCTGTCGTGATGTTAGAGGATAGATATACTTTGGTCCAAGGGCCTTAGGCCTAGCGAGGCCCCTATCTCCTCTCCGCGGAGTTTGGAGACTCGGGGTCCATCTCCCGCGGGGCGCCGGAGACTAACCTAACCTCTTAACCTTAGCGGCCCGCTCAGGGCTTCGCCTTGAACCTTACCGGTGGACTTGATATTTTTGATGACCACGCAGGTCTTATTATTATTTATCTTATCTACTGCATAGGTATTTCTTCGATTTCGGGAGCTCGCAAACGGCAAGAGACAAAATCAGGCTTGTCCAATTGTCTTCAAGCCACTGCTAGTATTATTAATTATTATTTGATAGTCGTAGCAGCAGCAGCAGCAGAAGCAGTAGTCAGCGCACTCAACACTATCACGTAACCTAATGCTTGTCATGATCATCATTATTATCATCATTGCGTGTTATCTTTACGTGCATCTAGCCGGCGCAGCTCTCAATATGTATGCACGCAGTAATGGGAGGCACCAGTGTAAGTATATCACACTGGCAGTCGAAAACGGATATTGCATCGATCATTACTTGCAGAGCAAGAAGCAAAAGGAGAAACCCCCGCTCAAGTTTAAACGAGTTATGACAAGAAAAGAAAGATGTGCAGTCCTATACTCCATACCGGGTTTAGTGGAAAATGTGGAGTGCACCTGCATTATCTGGATTCGACTTAGTTGGTGATTTCTTTTTTTTTTTGTCTCTCTTCTGTTATTTAAGTGATGACAGACTACTACACATTAAGTTAGGGTACAGTACCTAGATCTTTTCCCTTCTCCCTTTTCCCCGTTTCCTGTCATGTTTTACACCATCCCCGCCTCCTTTCCAACGATTTCAACCCTGGACCGAACCAACAGAAGTGGTCATTTGCGGGAGCGGCGCAGTGCCAGTGGTCCAGTACCAGCACCAGCACCATCACGAGTGTCGGGTTATTACATGCCTATCTGCCCACTTGTTCCCGTGGGAAAGCAAGCAAGTAAGCAAGTGCATACCGAGTATCTACCTCGTGGTGCCTTTATTTTTCAGTTAAGTGGGCGAAACAGTTACGGTTCCAATACCGCTCTACCGTTGCCGTCCGAGTTCGCCCGACATACCGTCTCCCGTGCAGTGTGTATGTACACCCTCTCTGTAGAATACCCGAGTAAATAAATAAACAAATAAATAATTACTAGACCAAATCAATTATTAATTAATTTTCCTTACTCACTTACTTACTTAATCCCTCCATTTCATTTCATTTTATTATTATTAGCTAGGGTTCCACTCCAACCGTAACCGTTACTTCTATCCACAGACCCTTTAGGTATATGCACTTGCCTCCCTCCCTTGTCCCTGTGTGTTGTCCAAATTTTAAGCATAACATTTTATTTTTTTTCCCTATTTTCTTCTTTTTTTTACCGGGGTTATTTATCGTTTATTATTAGGGTTAGGAAACTAGGGTAAGGTATGACTGACTAGTTTAGTGAATAGACTACAACTACAGTGAAACTACCGAGATAAATACTACTATCTACAACTTACAAGGCAGATGGATAGACCTCAGGCAGTGCTACCTGTCCATCAATCTATACATCTATCTATTTGCTTGTCTTGTCTGTCACTTTGGCCGTTAGGCCTGTATGCGCCATCAGCTAGCTACCTAGACTACTGCTGTACATGCATTCAACTATTTACTTATCCCTGGCTGGAGGTACCTACATACATAGTACGTACAATAGTTTAGGTATGTACTTTTAGCTAGTCAGTTGGTTAGTGAGCTACTTTGATGATGATGATGTACAGTACATGCATTAGCTACCTAGCTAGCCTGGGATCAATCTTTGGTCTTACTGTCCGTCTGTCTGCGGTTCCCGGTTTTCGGCTCTGGACGGCGGTACGGAGGACTCGGACTCGATAGCTATATAAGTACATGCCTAGTCAAGTACCCTACCTGCCCTAGCTTTGGTACCTACTGCGCACTAGCAGGTTAGTTAAACGTCGCGAGCAGGGCTGCTTGCCTGCTTCAAGTTCACCGTTTTTCTCAACTGCCTAGCTACCTGGTTAATCAACGGTCATGATCCAACATAGGGCATAGGGCTCTTGGCCTCGTCTGAAGTATGATCTGCGAAGTACTCCGCACTCTGTACTTGTACCCTCTTTGCTAGCTTCGAAGTATGTGGGCAGTTATGCACCCTGCCCTTAGAACGCACCACTATAAATAAATAGTGCTTATGCACATGTACATTAGATACTTACTCACGAGTCCATGCACTTATCAATCCTTTCTTATAAAAGAAAGAAAAAAATTCAACTTCCCCGCACTGCCCGAATCAGGTCCACAAATTAGGGCTTATGTATCTGTAGCCAGAACCGTAATCGCATCGTATCGCAATAATGGCATTGGCACGGGCAGGTATGTATGTACTATGTACGTAAGGTAAGGTAGGAAGCCTGCCTGCCTACCACCATGTGGTCTGATTTGCAATAATGCCTCCCATGCCCATCCCCATCCCGTGTGCTGGGCTGGATTTGAATAAAGAAGAAGGGGGAAAGAGGCGGGTGTTGTGGGGGCCTCCTTTGTGCATGTGCTGCATGTGCATGTGTGCACTTTTTAGATGGATAATCATGATCGATGGATGGATGGATTACTTGCTGATGAAGCGATGTCATGCACCTTTCCTCCTCGTGCACAACCTGAATGTCGAATTCATGTGGGTTTTCTGCGCAGCAGAAAGAACACCTGAACTGGAGAAGTGCATGCAGCACCAGGCTGGAGGTTGATTTGCGCGCTTATCATGGATTTGCAGCATTTGCAGTATGTATGTCAGTCACTGAGTTCCAGGTTTTCTTGATGCAGTTGGTTGAGCAATGCAGACGGGTCCTTGCTGGCTGGCTGCTTACTTGACTCCTTTCCCCTTTCTTCCATACTTCCGTTCAGATCGATTGACCAATCTTGGATCAGCTTCATTCATGTGCAGTAGTTGCGGTATATAGTAGGCTGTGTTGTGCTGTACCTGATGCGCCGCAGTTTCCGATTGCTGAAGGGAGATACTTTCATTTGTTATAGCAACTGGCTTTATTGCCCATCCTTATCCTGCGTCATTTTTGCTCGCTACGCTCACTTACTCGTAACTTCCCAGGCGAGGCGACACCAAAGGCAGAGACGAGCCTAGGTAGAGATTGGCTGGACTGGAGCCGGGTTGGGACAGAAGACCGAGTTCAGCTATGTCTTGGATTCAGGGCGACCCGAGCGTCTGGGAGGTCTGCATCAATTAAGTTGACAGGTTGCCAGAAAAATAGAAGAGACGCGCTGCGGACGCTGTGAGTGCACAGCACATATCTGAGAATGGATATCTCCTGGTACGGAGTCGCCGGTGATGGTGTTTCGCGACCACTGACAGGTTGTGGATCACTGACCGGGTTGGAACGGCTGGCTGACTGATAGACGAGGGCAGGGTTGTTTGCTCAGGATAAAGGACCTTTTTTTCTTTTTCTTTTTTTTTCGTCGAGAAGCTAATCTAGTCGTTGAGCAGGCCGCCTGTCAGGCTGTCACAGGCCTCTCGGGAGTCGGAAGTTAGTCAAAAGGACCAGGATCTGAAGGAGCTCCCCCTGGCTAGATCGAGGTTCAACCACCTGTCAGTCACTCGCCCAAAATGCAAGCGAAGCAAGCGAGAGCTCGTACTCGTTCCAGAATTCTCTCACCCTCCTCTTTCTCTCCCCCCTCCCCCCCC
>Ga0207841_1000103_pt1 | contig 104548 bp, 108 predicted proteins | sample HigsolmetaGSP18D_FD_184846 | JGI IMG/M metagenome (GOLD analysis project Ga0207841, IMG submission 184846) | High solid enriched microbial communities from the Joint BioEnergy Institute, USA - SP1-8-D (SPAdes) | ecosystem: Engineered > Bioreactor > SSF (Solid state fermentation) > Aerobic >... | reverse complement strand
ACATCAAGGGGTTGCAGTTTATCAGATGAATGAGAAGGCATATAAAGAGGGATAATTTGATGATTCTTGCAGAAAAGATCAAACTCTGCTGATTCATGGCTAGCATGGCCATCAAGAATCAAAAGCCGATATTTCCCAATTGTACGAGCCATAGTATGCTTTTCAAAGACCTTTTCCAACCATAAAACTCCAAGGTCATTATTCGTCCACCCATTATCACTCAGGCCGATTAGCCAGTCAGGGTTGATATCTTGATACCATTGAGATTGGTGGACCTTGCCGGAGAAGATGATCATAGGGGGGAGAGGCCATCCAGAGGCATTGATGCATTCAATGACAGTGACCCATTCACAATTCCCTGGCTGTATAGCTCGTACGCGGCTTGTTCGATGACGGGATGCAGTAATGACCTTTGCTGTATGGGCTACACCCATTTGAAAGCCAGTCTCATCAAAGTTGTAGATATCTTGTTCAAGAATACCATATTTTACTATGGTATTCTTAACAAGACTAAACCATTGGTTGATGACTTCTGGGTCCTCACATTTTGCACGCTGGTAATCATATTTGCGGGTATATTTTGATATAAGATCATCATGCTGTTTGATAAAGTTGCTGACCCAGTTCTTTCCAGTAGATAGGCCTGGATTCTGATGAGATAGTAAGATATCCACCATTTTGCGTACAGTATCCTGAGTTGGTGGTAGGCCGCGCTCATTCATATCTAGAATCCATTTCTTTAAAGAACCCTCTTCTAGACTGCTAAGCTTCTGGCAGTTGGCTGGTATATCAACCCGTGCTTTGCGGCCGCTAATTCAATGTGTAAGAGTAGATTGAGGAACATCATATGCTGCTGCTGCTGCTCGTATGCTTTTAAACTGGCCATTTTGGTATGCTTTGACTGCAAGAGATATGCGATCTTCTAATTTAACAGTTGAATCTGGTTGTTTTGATGTCATATTGGATGGAAAATTGGGTTTGATGATGATCCAATGGATGCAAGGTTTAGGGGTTCTGAGGTGGCTCGCTCGGTTGGGTGGCTCGCTCGGTTGTGGATTACGTTACGTAAACTAGACTAGCTGGCCCGTCAGTGTCATGACGTCTGTGTCAGTGTCAGTAGTGTCAGGATCACCGATCACGCCACCCCCGCTACTTACTCCGTAGTGATCAGCGCGTTATTTATGCAAGTAAGTTACTTACTGTACGTAAGTAAGACTCACTGACTAACTAAGACTCTGGAGGTTTGGCCAAGTTTTACCGTAACTTGTTGACTGACCCCATACTACTATACTCCGTACGGAGCTAAGTAGCCCTGGTCGGGAACTGAGGGGCGTGATCGGGGATCAGCGCTCCGAGGTCAGACTGATGTCAGATACAGGTCGGAATCTTCTCCAAGTTCAGCTTCTTCTCCTTGGATTTCTTTTGAAATAGCCGAACGGCACAGCAAGAAAAAAAAAAGAAAAAAACCAGTTATGATAAAGATGCATTGTGTGTACTATACATTACAAGAGTTGGATAAACTTCGGGTAATGTCTCCGATGAGTCTTATCAGGGTATATATATCCCGTCCCCCCGCGGACGGGGGAGGGAGGGGGGGGGGAATCGCGGGTCGGACTGGAATTAGTAGTCAGGCTGACGACTTGCGGTGGCTAAGATACCTAGGTAGATAAGGCTAAAGGTTACTCCGTACAGTACGGAGTACGGACCCGAGAGATCCGGAAAGCTGCTAGCTATTAGCAGCGGGGACAAGGAATGGGATCTTCGAGGAAATGCGAGACATAATCATGGCTGCCTTTTAAGTTAAGGAGCGCGGGTCAATCAAGTCAGAGAGTGCCGATGTCGATATTGTCTGTTGCGATTTCCCGTGTGATATCGGTGATTAGGATCGCGACCATGGGCGGCATCGATGTCTCCGACTGTCTGCAGTCAAACTCCAAATCTACGGGGTTGATAAGGAAACTGGAAATTAGATATGTCTGCAGATTGCAGCATCCATTATTGGGGTATAACAATATAACATTACATTATATTATTGACAAAGGTACATCGACATAGGGCCCCGCAGACCTCCCCAGTACATAATATCCCAAGCCCAGATGAACGGGAAAACACATGACGAAACTCAGGCATGAATAGCGAAACCATCATCAGGGCCGCCATGATAAGACCCTAGACATAACGCCAAGTAATGCTGGTCCGAAAAGAAATCGGAAGGTGATAGATCAGAATAATAGGACCGACACCTGAGCAAGTTCGGATACGGCGGATCGAAGAATCGATGATCGCATCGAAGCCTGGGCCAACGCTGTCATGTGGAAAGCCAGGAGGATCCGGCAAGGTGGTGGTTGCTCTGTCACTCGAGGTGGGAAGCGGCACGACAGTGACCAGGCGGATGTCGCAACGCTCAAGTAGCTCCTGGAGTCGGGCCGAGTGGCATGACAATTGAGACGACTTCCACGGCGGCGAGCGTGCTCAGAAGCGATGTGCCTCGTAGTCCACACGCTCGATAGTCACAAGACATGCACGCCAGCTGAGTGTCAACGGCGTTTGCCAAATGCCACGGAAGACACCAAAACCGAAGGATCGCGGCCAAGTTCCAGAGCGATGATGCGGGAAGCGACAGGGATATCCCCGGCTGCAGCAGGGGTAAGAGACGCACATGATGCTTCTGCTGTACAAGGCAGGCCGGAACCGAATGCGATCAGACATGACCGCGTTGGCTGCCTGGCACGAAATCGTCGGGTGTCGTCAACCAACCCCGATGCCAAGGCGTTGCGTGCATTGATCGGTGCAGCTGGCCATTGGTGTCCAGTGCGATGCTGTCGTGCAACTGTGGCTTCCACGAGGCCGAGGGAAATGCACCAGACAAGGCGAATCGATTGCGAAGAACATTGTCCGTCCGAGGGTATGCACAGGAAGGCGTATAGAATGTGGTTTAGAGGAGATTGAATGGCGAGAATGTTTCGTAGATCCATGCCCAAGAGTGATTATACATTAGGAGCGTTGCCCAGCCTGCTGTGCGTCACTCGTAATACCGCCGTGGTTCGTAATGGCGTCGAAGTGTCCGGTCCGTAAAATTCGTCAATGAATTCTCTTATTTGGGGACTGGAGGAAGAGGTCCCTTGGGGGGCGGGCCCGGGCAGGGCGGGAACTGAGAAGACGAAGAGCCGACCGAAGGCATCTTTGTGGAAATCGTGTGTGCTCGAGAGGTGGGGAGAGAGACGTCAGAAATGCAAGGTATCCTCCGCAGACGAAGGGACAGCGATATCTGCTGGCTATGAAGGTCGTCACAGCTCCTAAATAACAAGAGCTCCAGTCAATGTGAGGGAGGAAAAGCCGCTGGTGAAGGAAGAAAAATCCTGCAATGTGCGAGAGCAGTCGGGAGGATACTTATACCCAGCTCCCTCCGGCTCTGGAGCTGACCCAGGATGCCGCTGACCTCCAGTGTTCTCCACCGTGCAGGCAACGGCGCGCAGGGCCTGTCCCATGACGTCGTCGCGCTGTGATTAGCTGCCTTGTGCGCGCTTTGGGGTCAACGAAAAATCTAGAAGGCGGGCTAGTGCCCGCAGGGGCAGGTGGGCGCCGCCTGCTGCCCTGTGTGCGCTGTGCCGACCTCACCGAGCTCTCGTACGACTCCTCCGTGCCGTGTCTTCGGCAGGCAGCGCGGAGCACTCCGGAGCCTTCGCTTAACGCACTGAAATCATAACGGCCGCAGCAAGAAACAAAAGGCCGGATCCGTGCGACCGCAGTGGTCTTCCCAGGGTGTCCTGCCACGGGGAGTCGTACAGGGGCTCTCCTACGCCCTCCCATCATCCCTGGCTCTGTTGACCAGGCTTCATAACCCTGCACCGTACTTCGTATACTTCGTATTACCGTTCAGGGGTGCGCAGCAATCAGCACAGGCACGGAGCAAAATATTACATACATGCCTTGTGCAGGCAGGCCAGCCCAAATCTCCAGGGGTGGGCCGTGTGAGATGAAGTGGGCTCGCTTGTCAGCACGGCCACCCCGAGTCGGCCGGGCATCGGCTATCCTGCTTTCTTTCTTCCTCTCGTCTTAGGCCTTTTGAAGAAAGGTCAGCTAATCGAATACGGAGTGCCAGCCTTAGCAAATTGCGTAATCAATGACTTGACAAGAGGGGTGTTGCTGACCCTGTCCAGTCTGTAACAGGGTCTCAGACTCTCAGCCGCAACCGAAGATCAATGCAGAGTACGGAGTAGTAATAATGCCATGGCCCACGAGTGCTTTCACGATGATCCTATCGTGGGGGCGCAAAAGTACCCCATGGTGGAGAGGGTAAGGGTCCATAGAGCCGCATAAACTTGTGTGACTGCGAAATTGCCATCGTCATTTGAAGTCTTTCGTATCTCTGCTGTATCGTGCAACTCCTGACCGCAACAAGCGATAGCTTTTCCTCTCTACGCTGTTCTTGACTTCCCAGCAGGTTCCGGATCCCTGCTTCAACGGGACTGACCGTCTCATGATGTACTCAGTACTGTACACTGTACTACTGACTGCTCTCTGCCAAGTGCTGATACTTTTACTTCCGAGTCGTAGACGTCACCATAATATCCCATTTGAAGTTTGGAATCGCTATACTCGATGGTTTTTTTTTTTTTTTTTTTTTCCAAAGGCAGTTTGTGCATAACACCGGTTGGAATACCGAAGCCTGCTATGGCCCTTTGGCGACACTATCATGTAATCATGATATCATAGGAGACCATATGGGGTACACCAGAACATGCGGTATGGAAAAGGTTACCGCAGCGTGGTGATCCATCTGTAACCATGGTACGATCAGGGCACATGGCACTAGACGGTGCCTAGCAAGAGATAAGAGTCTCCACCATAGGAGGACCACACCTGTGCACCGTTGTACTCTCCGTACGGCCTCCGAACTGTGGCGCGCCATTAAGGAAATTGCTGTTAGCTGCAGGTTTGAACAGTAATGATAGTAGTACCGTAGTTACGATCAAGCTGGCTAAACTTCGCGGAAGCTGGAGTGGCGATTAGTCAAACCCCGAAAGCTAATCTGCTCATGCTCCCGGCGATCTGATTTGACGATTCTGCGTATCAATGGAGCTCCGAGAGGGGGAACACCCGAGTTCCGAGGACCAGGCAAAAGAAAAAAAGAAAAGTGAAAACGGAGCCGCTTGGCAAAGTCAACTGAGAGTCGCACCACCACACTCGCAGCTACTACCCCCCTGTCAAACTGCTGATCAGTATATATCTCTCCCCGGATTTTCCTTTTCGGGAATATTGGAGGTTACTTCCCCGCGGCAACATTGCTCCTGTTCATGCTCAAGCAGGAGCAATTCTCATAGTCCATGAGCCTTGCCAAAGTACTTCCGCAAGCGTAATTCCGATGGCGCGCAGCGGCAGCAAGCGTGACGCCATTCCCCTCCTTGCGGACAAAAGCCGTGGCGCTGCTCCCTAGTGTCCCGTTCTTTGGGCCTAGCGGCAGGCGAAATCATTTCTTCGTATCAACTAATTTTAGATCCGCCCGATGCTGTTAGTGACAACAGGAGCCTAGCCTCTAGGAGTACGGAGTACTCCGTACATCTGTACAGTCGCGATCGCCGATGCGAGTCGAATCATCACGCAGTAAGCGGGGAGATCGATGTACAAATGCCAGAGTGCGTGCGATTTTCTCAGAAGCGATCTCCCACAAGATTGCAGCAAGTGTAAATGATCCTGGAAGACCGCTTCATATCACCAAAAGAGCTTCTCGCATCACACATTGCAACATTTTTATTGCCTTTTGTTCCAAATGCTATTCCCATTCATGCGGCTCGGAACCTCGGCAACAGGCCGCCAACCCTGTTAACGAAGTGACTTTACTCCATATTTTGTAGAATACCCTCTAATGACACTTGTAGAGTCATGAGATCATTGATGTTTCACTTTGTTGACCGGCGCGATAATATTCGGATGTACGCCCAAACCTTATTTCGTTCTTTGACTGTGGCTTATTAGCCGATTTCAACCTGAGCCTGAAGTCTGAAACGAGGTCAAGGACAAGAAAGACTGCATCCAGACCCCTTGGTAAGAGGTGCTCTACGGTACACAGCCCACTCAGAAAACGCTAAGAGCTGGCCACACTGGTACACCTAAATAAGCTCAAGCGCCTGTGCAACCACACAGAATTGATTAGAAACGCATGTTGACGGGTTGTAATTGCATGGCCGTGCACCTTTTTCATTGTTTGCTGCGATTTCCGAGATTCCGCTTGTTCGCATGGACTCCATCATCCATGGCCATCTATAACCCTGAACAGCGTACTCCGTACTCCCCTGTTCAGTTTAACCCGCCGCAGATAGGTGGATCCGGCAGCTTTGGCAGGCAAAAACAAGTATCAAACATGTGCTCAGGTAGGGATTTGCGCAGGCAGAGCCACTCGGAGTGCCGAAAGTTTTGATCGCCACGTGGACTTCATGCAGGTCAGGATCCTGCGAGCAAAGCCGGCCTGAGTTTCTTGAGCCCCACTGTGGATCATGAACTGCTCGAACATCGGAACATGGTACGCAGTAGATAGGGGATCCCGCATCCTTGACAAGAATAGATTTTAATACGATGACAATCGTGTTGTTAATCTGACAAGTTATGCGATGTGGTTTCCCGGCGAGTTGTGGATAGCGCTTTGTTTGGCGGCAAAGCAATATGGTGTGGCACTGTCCAGGTGGGAGGTGGTAGCTTTGAAATGCAGCCTCGTTGAAGAACCGAAGGCTGGACTACGTTGTGCGGAGTCCATGTGAAATCATTGTCCAGTGAACTCATCGCATATCCCCCTATATTTCTTATCAACGGATTCATTGCAGAAAGTCCTCAGTCTGAACACGGACACAGGTAGTCGCATATGCCTGTACTCACGCTGTGATGCAGGGTTGAGTGGATGATCGCTCAAATGCCCGGTTCGAAGTCAACACCTAGTCGCGAGACGGTCAAGAGCTGATGACATGAGACGGCGGGCGCCTCAATCCACGCGGCTGCGGCCTGCCGGTCAGTATTTCCCCGGACCACGTGTTGCATACGGAGTACTGTTCAGATAGTGGACGCTGCCCACACTCGCGATAAGCATTTAGTTTGGTCTTGCAGGTCCCAAGGTCGATCACCGGGCTATAAAAGACTGAACCCCCTGAAGTTATCAGGAGACTGTGCGGGAATATCATCAAGCCAGACCTGCCAACGCCAACCCGCTAGGGTCACGCCATCATTATGGAGGACGGATGGTGCCTACGCTTCTGCCCCTGTCGGCGATCGCGCATATTATGCTTTATCATCAACGATTACGCGGAAACTTGGCTGGCAATCTTCGTCAATCCTCATCAAGGTCTCCCGGCGTTTGCGTAGATATCCACTCCTCCATCAACGCCTGGCCGGATCCTCCCGAAGCGGCTTTGGTTGTTCTAGCCTTCTCGCCCCTGCGGGTGACGAGCAGGCATAGTACCCAACCCCAGATGTTGAAGCCGTCGTAGGTTGTATTCAAGCCCAGCTTTTTATCATCCTCTGTTCCAGCACCAGGTTCGCCTGGCAATTCTTCCTCTGATCTTTTTCTTTTTGATGCGTGATCCGTCTCATCTCCAGATGCCCGCCGCCGTTTAGGATTACCTTCTGCACCTTCAACTTCGGTGGCTTCGGGAATGTCTCTCAGGTTGATACCGGATTCATTATCACTCTCGACTAAAACGCCCGGGGCTGCTTCACCATCGCCATCATCAGTAATGCGAATCGGTTCCTCATCGATTCCGGTTAGCTTAGAAGAATTGCTTGTTATCTTTTTGGTTTCTCCGAACGTCTTTTGTCGAATGAGGAGGGTATGGCGCGTTCTAGATTCGCGGAGGAATATCGCGACCTCAAATTCATCTGTACAAGTAAATCAAATTGTCAACAACTGAAACAGGGGCATAGTTGAGCAGGTAGAAGATGTGGTGTGATGCGATTCGTACCTTCAACGATAACATCCTTGACGGGATTGCTCTTCTTTTTGGCCATGGCTCTCTCGTTCTCTTCTCGCAGCTTAGGCAAGACCAGCGGCCGTATAGCCGCAAAGATGCGAGGGAGGACGGGATCTCGAGAATTCAAAAGCCATCTCGTGTCTGCAGGATTTTCCAGATATATTCGGCATTCAAGGACAGAGTACTTGCTGATTCTAAGATATCGCCGAATTGGCGCCATGATGAGATATGTGGCGTCACACTTCGTGAAACCACGTCAAAATCCAAGATATATATCACTTCCTATCTGTTTGATGTAAGAACAAGCACGTCTGGCTCATAGGACGTCTCCAGTTGTTCGCAGGCGTGATCCCCGCATCGTAGTAAGAGCATCGATCGCTCTCCGCAGCAGCTGTACCCCAAGGCGGTCAGACACGTGATCGAGTTCGGCAGCCCTGCCCCAAACCCAAGACATGCCGTCAGGCCAATCATGATACGCAGAACATACTGTACGGAGTAGTTCTCTCAGGGTCATATCGCTGCATGTAGGTATCTTCTGAGTCTCTTATCACGTCGATACATCCCAGTTTCGATATATTGATGCATATTCTTAATCCAGCTGTAACAGTTTAATTTATGGAGGCATGCTGACACAGAACCTGACCGTTATAGATTGAGAACGTACATATAGTACTGTACATTGTTGAAATACTTATTAAGATTTGAAACTTGCAAAGACAAATAGGTAGCGTTGCCTTTTGTCCAGCAGGACTCAATCTGGAAATATAACGAAGTTTCAACATCAGAAGAGATATAACATGGGATTGCTCTGTTACGAAAGCCAGATCTAGTGGGACTCGATTCTATCTGCTTTCAGAACATGAAACTGGTCTTGGGTAAATGCAAATAAATATCTGATCGTACTGTCTTTAGTTGATGTAAAGAGGTTTAAGTATGTACCGGTTATAAGCAGCTTATTATGAGGAAACTACGCTTTCGAGACCAATAATATTATCATAGAACCCCTTTTAGAGTATTATTATAGATACCCTACATTGTTCTCCTAATAAGAATAATCATAGCAAGTCAAGAGTTCAAGAATAAAATTAACAGAGACTACGAACGTCAAAGACCCTAGAATCGTAGAGTAAATCCATTGATCTGTGAGAGAAAGAAGATTCATCAACATGTTCAGATCTGCTTACAAGCCACCCGCAGTCGGCCTATAGGTACAGTACGTTTTTAGTGTTCCCAGCTGTACATCCACATAACAGACCCCCTAGCCCGCGACGAAACTATAAAATCATGTAATGACAATCGGTAACCCTTCCCCCCTTGATAGAAAGGATGTCTTGCGGACACGCAGACATGACCAACACCAGATCCATCTCAGCTCGAAGAAGGATCGAATCTCCTGCCTTCGACACCGGCTCCTGAAACGACAGAGATCCATCCTTCTCGACGGGAACATTCATAAACAGGTCCAATGGTGACGGAGGTGTCACGATTCTCAATCCCACTGTTGCCAGCGCGCTGTGGAGATTGTCTGTACAGCTAGCGTGGTAGTCATTGACACCGAGCTGTGGTCATCATTATCAAAAAGTCCTGCATATATGTAAAATCACCCTCAACGCACTAGTAGGTCTATGAGTACACGGAAGAAACCAGGTGCTGTCATACGTGCTGATAGCGATACCTATCGCAAGAGGTGATCAGCATGTCATGGACGCCAGGACTGTATCATCCAGGATCGTGAGCATGGGCTCGCGCCGGTTGCTGACCAGCGTGTCTCCCATCGTGAGCCTAATCTTCTGCAATGAGGCGCGCGTATGCTCCATGGACATGTAATGGGTTGCATCTTGCGCGTCGAATTCCCAAGTATCCACAACTTGCTTCCCGTATGTATTGATAATCTGTATCGATTGGCACTTGTCTATTTGGACTGCAGCTCCCGATCGAGCTTGAAGGATTTGGGCAGTTTTGTCCACGCTGACTGGATTCATCCCTAATTATGGCTAACAGCGTCGAGGAATACAGAAGAAGACAAAAAGCGCAGTTAGGACTAGTTATGTATTCCAGACGCAATCTAGTGAGAGACAAGTAGAGATAAGCGGTGAGAGATAAGCCCGGTGATCAAAATGGATCTTCCATCTATCCGGCATTTCCGTCAAGAGGGGTAACTTCCGCCGTGCGGGGTGACTAGGATTTGAAACTCTTATCTCTTCGTTCGTCGAGTGTGCCTCATCTGGGTACCTACAGATCTCAACGTTGGCGCATTGTTGGCATTTGCACTTGACGGTCCAGTTAACTCAGATGCTTTACCCGATTATTTCGAGGCTGTGCCAGGCTAGTTTATGAATAAATTCGTATTCGTTTTAGGTGACAGTGTACTATGTATTAGTATTTTCTCCATGTCTAATGCAAACAATAGAAAAGCGTCGAGCTGTAGGACCCTCCAGATGATTTCTTCCAAAGTTGGAGCACTCTTGGATCTGAAATCTTCTCTTCAACCATGTTAACTTCTGCCAAGATAACATCATCAGCCTGTAATGCATGTTGCGCACATAATGGCTATAACGGTTTTAGAGTAAATTAGAGCATAGATAAGAACCTAGACAATAATAGGGGATCAACAGATAGATGTTGTTTATTAACATTCTTAGCAATATCATGCCTTCTAGATTGTGGACGTTGACATTTGTGAGCTCCATAACTCCGCCAAGATTAATTATCCAAGTATGTCTCTGGGAATAGCTGGGGCACATGTTCTGTGTCCCCTTTCCCCTTTGATGTGAATTCCATCGTTATCAAACTCCCGGCAGGTGGCACTCGAACAAAGTCAAGAAGCACTGTGCATTGTTTTAGAACTTACATTGCTGTCATCTTTAATTGGACGGGATCTGTCACTAATTCCCATAAAGCAAAGGCTATCATATCAGACAGGGACTTATTTGTCAGCTGTTGTCTGGATCTTATTGTGCAGAAAGATTGTGCTCCATGTTCCTGTCCACTTGTTCTTGTAAATCACGTGTCTTATCGGAACGTCGCCTAAACTTTCCGATATGAATGGACTTCACATCAATTCAATCGTGAATTCATGAGGAAAATAACTGGTCAATGTAGTAGAGAGTTGATCTCGACCTCGCTCCAGAACCTAACTGCAATCTTCCTCTCCCAGCAAGATGGCTTCATCAAGCAAGACTAATGTGGACGGTGACTCTCATTTCGTGCCCGCGCTTATCGTTGTCGATATGCAGGAAGATTTCTGCCCACCGGTGTGTACCTATGATCCAATATTTTCTTCTGGCAAATCCTTCCTAACCACATGGTTTTCTGCTCCTCAAGAATGGGTCGCTTGCCGTTCAAGAGGGTCGTTCTATTGCGCCGTTGATTAATTCTCTTCTTGCCAACCCTGGCTTCGTCATGCGCATTGCAACTCAGGATTGGCATCCACCAGATCACATATCTTTTGCCAGTAATCATCCGGCACCGAACAATCGTCCTTTTGAATCCTTTATCGACATGAAGAACCCGGCTCCTGGCAAAGAGTCGGAAACGAAGCGGCAGCGATTGTGGCCTGTGCACTGTGTTGCCGGAACACATGGTGCCTCCATAATCCCCGAGATTGACACTGATAAGATTGATCTGTATGTCAAGAAAGGTATGGATTCTCGGGTTGAGATGTACTCGGCTTTCGGCGATGCCTTCGGAAACATTGACCCCTCTGTCACCGCCAAGTCGGTAGATGTCGACCTCAAGGCGGCTCTAGCTGAGAAGGGTGTGACCGATGTTTTTGTTGTTGGGCTCGCTGGTGATTATTGTGTGAAGTTTACAGCCATCGATGCTGTCAAGGCCGGCTTCAAAAGCTGGGTTATTGAGGAAGGCACAAAATGCGTGGCGCCCGGCCCAGGCTGGGAAAGGACCAAGGAAGAGCTGAAAGCATATGGGGTCTCTGTCGTCGCTGCTGATAGCCCTGAAGTTGCAAAGGTCAAGTCTCGTGCTTAGAAGTGAGAGTCAGAAAGAGTCTCAAGCGCTCGAAAATTCTAACATGCAGAGCGTCTGTCAACAGGCCCCACAAAATACCAAAGTCTCCAAGCTCCAAAATGACATACATAGCTTAATTCTTTTTTGCAAGTATCCTTTCTCCTGTCTATGGATGTTGTGATATGGTTACTCTGTTTCCAGTTATTAGTTATCATCTTACCCTGATTCCTCAGAGACCATGGGTCGTTATCTGTGTCTGGTCATTTCCATGCACTCTGTTGAATTTCAGATGCAAAGTTTTGGCTCTGTCTTCTTTGAATGACAAAGCTGTGAGTAGTTCAACTTATGTTTTATTGCCGCATAAATGCAATTTCAGATCGTGGATCAATTCCAGGGCCCTTGCTGCGTCTCCCTAGGTTCGTCATGGAGTGCTTTGATCACTGCAATTTCTCGTTGTCGGTCAATCTTCCTTGTCGATTTTTAGCAGCTTCGTTTTTCTCTATCATATTCGGATCTTTTGATTTCCCATTCTTTTCAATTTCAGTTGAGCAAGGGGACCGATAAGGTGTCCTTACAACATAGTTTATACCTCGGGTCTCTTTTGCACCCTGCTTTCTTTCCTGATACCCTTAACGCTCGCGCCGTGAACAGATGAGCCTGTATGACATGTTTGCTCAAATGGTTTCCAGAACCCAGGTTTTCTGATATTCACAACTTTAATTGAGTTCCACAGGCTACTTTTGACAATGTTCTGTATAAAAAGAACACCTGGACAAATACAGGTGATATAAAACAGAGAGCAGAGATGGAAGTCGCTCGTGTGTCGGTCTCAAATACTCTGGAAAGATGCATATGTAATCAGATTCTATGGCAAAGCCAAATTTAGAACCGGACGTCACACACAACAACCACAGAGAGGCAGATTGATCCCATCTTATATAGAGCCCAGAGCCTACAGCCTGAATCGCGTGACGAAACACAATACCATGTCAGATGTTTATGAAGTTGGAGCAGTTCTATTCCAGCGGATCAAGTTTGCAGCTGCGATTCCCTCGCCCGATGTTATAGTTCTATAAAAAAAGGAGAGGAAAACCCGCAATTGCTTCCGCCGAGGATGGAAGATATACCGAGAAGACAAGAACCGAAGTTATATACGTTCCTTTAGGCACCGTCATGGCTTCCAAAATCTGCACCTGTGCCTCACAAAAAAGCACGATGCTATTATTTTATTGATAACCCAATGTGGAAGATATATTCGAGGAGATAAGAACCAAAATCATATACTCTTTTGTGCACAATCCGGACGCGCCATTCTATTATATAGCTATTTTTGTCTGGGTAGCATTCAGTGCGCCCCCTCTGGAAGGTGCAGACTGCCCGAAATCCTGTGTATGACGGTTAGTTGTCTTTACTCGTATAGCTTGCTTTTTATTGATACCTACCGGCGAGGCTTTCTGTTTGCCGGTCTATAGCGTCTTATTTATCAGGCGTGTGGTTGTTTAACAAAGATCCTAGTTCTGATTGTATCCTCATGCGCATTGAATGGCCTCCAAGACCTGCAATTCAGCGGACTGTAGATGCAGGAAACCTCTCCTGTCCCAACATCCACACCCGTTTGTGTCGTTTGTCATATGCAGAAACATCATAATACCCACAGAATTATTTTATTTTATTTTATTTTATTCCAATTGGTTTCCTGGTTTCTTAGTTAATTTCTCTTGTCTTCTCTTAAGGCTAATCTTCCACCCAGCTACTTGATTGCTACCAACCACAACATCAGGGATCCTGCACTCTATTGGCTACTGTCCTTGTCTCTAGTCCATTTTTATCTCCTCTTTCCTGCTCCTTGCCGTCTTGAGGTCTCTGGCCTATTTCCTCCACAAATCTTCCTTAAAGGATTTTGTGGCCGTTTCAGCGCGTATGAGAGGTGCGCATCTGGATCTCTGACACCTATATAACCGCCCTATTATTGTTCTACCTACCTTTCAACCCTTCTGTTTACGTCCGGCCAGTTTTGAATACTTCGCGGTTTTATTTCTCCCACAGTGTCTGCCATATCTGACCGGCTAAATAGGCTGAATATCAAGATTGTTCTTCCAGCTAGCTGACGTCTGGTGTTAGGATTCCTCAGATGGCTTCTATTAAGCCAGAAAGTCAAATGAATGTCTTCAATGTTTGCTTACGATGTTAATATCTAACGTGGGCATTGTCTTTAGACCTCACGCCGGATTCTCTGGCGAAGCTGGCTGTACCTTATATGATTGAGCATCATAATCCGGTTATGTGCGCATCCCAGAAGACTTCCCCATTACCTCTCATCTTCAAGCTACCAGTTGAACTTCTGCAAAAGTAGCCGGGTTTCTGGAACCCATCTGAGTGTTCCAACTTGAAGAGGCATGTAGCGACATCCGAGAGATGCTCTCGGGTCCTCAGGCTAATTATATGTGATATAAGTCTCTTCCTGTGAGCGAACAACAACGCTAGTACAACAGCGAGCATACTGTCTTCATCAGATTCAAACACCAGCCAGGAAACTGGATTTTTTTACCACGCCGGTGATGCTCGGCGGTCCGTACTGTGGCAGTATCGACTATCGCAGAGAAATCCTCGGCAACCTCCATAATTGGAGCCTCTGTCATATTTGTCTCTCAGCTATGGAGGACCGAAAAAGCATCCCCTATAATAGGCTCGGAATGTGTGACAAGCGTGTAGATCAATACACTGTTGGTAGGTAACAATATGTCGATATTCATATTTGATAACATCAGCTAATGGGACTCTAATAGACGAAACAAGAGCGCACCAGGTCGTCGGGCCCAGAGAAAAATCTCTATTGGATGTATGGTATGGCAATCCCTCACAGCTCGATCCCTGCTGGTCTCCTTGTGTACTCTACGGCTGTAGATATTACTTGCCGATGGTAGACCAGATCCTTCGGTGTGCTATCGGCATGGATTATAAGACCGCAGAGAAGAGGCACCTTGCACTAGGCGAGTATGCCAAATATTACCGGGCAGAACACTCCCCAATAGAAGCGTTTCGCCGGGATGTCTGTCGCCAGATCATCCAGATCGCCGAACGAATGTGGAATGGACGGGATCCCTCGCCTACCGAACACATCGATCCTCTCACGCAGCAGCGTACCTTTCAGCCTCGCCCCTTCATTGCAAGATTCGCGGTCTTTCGCACGCGCTTTGCTCCCACGTACATGCTACATAAATTTCTCTTTCCCTACTTCAAGCTCTGTGGCCACCCAACGTGGCTAGAATAGGAAGAACCTGGAACGTGGCTCGCAGATCCTACTGAGGGCATCAAAACCGCACATGAGGCGCAAGAGATCAACAAGGACTGGCTGATTTACCGCGCGGAGAACATGTTGCAGCGGTTAACCTGCTGCGAGAGCGATGAGTACAACCAAGAGGGCTACGGTGGAACCGTCAGCACCTGGATACAGCAGGCAACAGCCTACCATGTCCGTCGCTTGGAGAGAATGATTGACGATATTACCTTGTTTCAGCGAAACGCTTGAGACGGATCTTGGATATTAATCGTGGGCTTGGGGTCCCCTACACTCCGGATGGCAAACTCTGCCAATGCAATGATAAGATCATAGCACAGGCACAAACCACACAGTAACGGTGCCTCGGCTACATTAATTGCGAGTGTGATCATTGGCGTCCAGTTGGCTACGGTCTAGATGCGCTTGCCGAGCATACGCGGAGGTTCACAAGGAGGAGTTCTACACCCAGGACATATTTTGCCCCATAGGCTGAAAGCACTGTTCTCTGGTCTGGATAAATAGGTTGAGAGAAAGTGGACTCATCTGAGAAGCTGAATGTTGAGCATCCTTTCTGTGGAAGATGAGATGTCTTATTCTTTTTGTCCTTATTTTGGGTACAGGACTGATATTGGCTTCCTGAAAGATATCCTTCTGGTGATGCAGCCCTATTTCGTCATGATGGTTTCCATAGACATGCTCTTCTTCCTCATGCTGCTTATGCGATCTTCTCCTGATGATCACTTTGTAGTACGGAACTTTTGGCGTGACTCCAGCTGCATAGCAGCCACTGATTAATCTTCTTTTTTGCTTGTATGTACACATACAGTCAGATAGTGGCCAATGAGTGCAGCGTTGGCATTGGTTACTACCTAATGGTCATAATCTGTTTTGGAATGCGATTTGTTATGCGAGCACATCTCATTTCATGAATAAACATGTATCACAGAATCTTATCCGAGACGAACTTTTCTTCCTGCACCAACAAGTGACAAGTGCTTAAATAAGGGACCCATGCAAGCTTTTATCAGTGATGTAGTGTACCTAATGTTACACTGTTACACTGCCCCTGCAGTCGACCGACATGTCAATGATATAACATGTAATTAGATAGATAAGATCTATCTGCCTGCCTGCCTGCCGTGTCACCGGGGCAGGGCAGATCCGATCCCTTGTGTGATCCATTGAGGTACCTACATTCCTAGATGTACACAGTACTGTGCCGTGTTAACAGTATTGCATCCATACTCTACATCCATACATCAATATCTGTAATCAAATCGTCCTGCCCAAGTGGGTCATGTTTTGTTGAACCCTTGTTATAGCCAGGCCAAGGATTAATAATACTGTGTAATATTAATTGCTGCAGGCTGCATGCAGCATGGATTACTTTAAGCTTAAGTGCGGCGCGTCCAGTCAGGACTCAGCTGTGCGCTGGCTCGCTGCGGAGATTATAGTAGTAAATCAAATCAAAATTAATTAATTGACTAAATACCTCCGAATGTGTTTTTTCTCAACATTATTATTACTGTGTGTGCATATGCAGAACGCAGCAATTCTTGCTTCTATTTATTTCGATTACCCTTTACAGTAGTTAAAGAGGAACTGCGGCTATGATATGATTATTAAAGGAGGTGGCTCATGAGCGGGTCTACCGCCCGTATTTTGGCGGATCTTTTGCGCGCCGCTTGCGTGTTTTCGTTCGAATGCCGTTGCCGTTGCGGCGAACTTGCCACGGCTCACGACCGCCTCCGACCGTTAAGTCCGCCGTCCGCCGTCCGCTGAGGAACGGGAACGTGACGGAGTCGGGCCTCAGGAACGTACTGTACTCTGGGAAGAGTTGGGGCTTGATTTCTTGCTCTTTCCATTTCTCTTTTCCTTTTCTTTCTCTTTGGGCTTACTCGTAATAATTGGATTCACTGGGGCTGTTCTTCACTCCGTCGAGGTTATTATTGATTGCGTACAGTAGCAGGGCGGACCGTCTACATCTGCACTGGTCCGGACTACGCAGCTTCATAAACATAATACTAATAGCAGACCACCTACCTACTCAATCCAGACGACTAGACGAGAGACGAGACGATCGACCATCATGGCCGCATCCACGTCCGCCGCGACGACCACGATTACCACCACCGTCGACGACAAATCGTCCACGTCCGTGACGACCTCGATCACCGGCCAACACGAAGAAAAAGACAAGGGAAAAGAAAAAGAACCCCTCCCCTACTGGCTCGTCAATGTCCCCCGCGACCAATGGCCGTCGGAGTGTCCCGAGTACCTGCGCGACCTGGTGCCCAAGTCGATCCGGTGCCTGTCGACCCCGGACGAGGAGTATAAGAGGATCAGTTGGGACGAGGTGCAGGATATAATAAGTTGAGTGAGACCGGCTCTTTCCTTTCTGTCTTTGTTGAAACTGGTCATTGTGGCTACGGCGTGGACAGAACGCGAAGCTGACACGGGTGGATTCCTACAGGAACGAACCAGATCGACCGTTTCCAGCGCGTGCCGTCCGACCTGCGCCGGTACTACGAGTACACGGCGGAGATCAAGAAGAAGTACGGGTCCGTGATGAACTTCATCGTCCGGGAGAGGCTGCATTGGGGCGAGGGGAGGCCGGAGGATCTGAAGCCCAAGGGGAAGCCGTTCGAGTACGACGGTGAGTGGTTATTCTTGTTTGAACTCTGTCAGAAACTGACGGACTGGTGGCTTCTGCAGAGGACATCAAGATCCTGTACAACGACTGGCCGTATGGAGTGGAGAAGGGCATCATCCACCTGGTGGTCTGGACCAAGTTCGAGCTCGAGGACGACCCTGAGACGGACGACCTGACGCCCCAGGCGAGGAGAGAGATCGACGAGTATGTGCGGAAGACGTTCTGCTCGCGGGTGCCGCCTGAGAAGGTCAGTAGTCTTTGCGCTGTGGTTAGCAATGGAGGAGAAGAGAGAACTGATGGATATCTGCGAATAGGTCGTCTGGTTCAAGAACTGGAAGTCCCTCAAGTCGGTGCACGCGGTCGAGCACTTCCACGTCATGCTTAACAACCCGGACATGGAGTTTGTGAAGGAGATCACCAACGGAGATGTGCCGCTGGCTGAGAGGGCGAAGAATGGGACGGTGTCGTCGAGAGAGGTGTGAGGAAGCCAGCGGAAGCATCGTCATTCATGGCGATTCTTTCTTTTCGCATCAATTGCATGTGGACATGGGCTTTGCAGGAAGAATGCTCCTAGACGGCGTCATGGCGTGATGTTTGCGATGTTCCTCTTGAGTGCTGCACATGTACTGTACATGAATAGATCGATAGAGACATAGAGCATAATATTATCATCTTCCAAGTATCACTGACAGAGTATGCAGACCACATGGGATTACAAACGCGGTACTCGTGGGACGCTGGCAGGTGGCCCGAGATCAACGGCGGTCGCGGAGCTCCCCGCCTGGAAAAAAATTGCATGAAACCCCACCGCCAAGCGCTGCCCCTCCGGTCACGATGCTGCGATCTAAAGTGTGAGGGGTTCTTCTGAGGGCACAGAGGAGAAAGATGAAGGAAGAGACCGGGAAGCAAAAGGAGACAAATAGACACGAGAGACGAGAGGAGAGGCCGGCCGGGCCGCCGCCGCGAGCCCGAGCTCCAGCACAGCCTTCGTCATCGCCGGCGCCCAACGTCACCGCCAGCAAACCCCTGTCTCAACAACCTCAGAGCACTGCCCTCGACTGTACATCCTCAGGCTTCCTGTACACAGTAGTTCCTGACCTGGATCTCCAGGAGGATAGACCATATACCTAAGCCCGTGAGCATCCTCGTGGTCCGTCTCTTAAGCCGTCCAGCGACAACGGCGCCCGCAGCCCGTGAGCCTTCTCGCCCCGTCAACCACCAGGTGAGATCTGTATACGGCTCTATCTGTACAAAGCTACAACTCATCGCCATCCCGGGCGCTCCGCGGCCAATGCGGATGCCCTCGACCTGAGCGTCCTGGTCCCGCGTTGCATGGTGCGCCCGCGAATCGAGGAGAGCAGAGGGCGCTGCCACCAGCCAATATGCCCGTCCCCCACATCCATGGCCACCGCCGCTCGTCATTAAACAGTGAGTTCGCCGGGAAACTTTTCGCCGTCATGCCCATCCCCAGAACCCGCCATCGTCCCCTCTTCCCCGAAGACAGACATTCCCCCGCGACCTGCTGCCACGGCCGCCATGGGTGCTGACAACTGGACCTCCCGTGTCTTCCACAACACAGGCAATCGCTCCTCCGCCGACGAGTCGCGCCCCGACTCCCCGGGCCCCGAGGATGAGACCGTCGTCGAGCCCGAGCAGGGCAATGGTGAGTGCTGCTTCCGTTGACCCTGCTCCTCTCTCAACGTCCTCCCTCGTATGAGTCGTGGGAAAGTTTCGAGCTGCGTGGATGCTGACTTTTTTCTGTGGGATCTCCAGTCCTCTCCCACATCATCTCTCAGCTCCGTCCCGGAGCCGACCTGAGCAGGGTCGTGCTGCCCACCTTCATCCTCGAGCCGAGATCGATGCTGGAACGGATTACAAAGTGCGTGCAGACCTAGACCTACGATCCCAGGTGAAGAAGACATGCTAACACGGTGCGGGGTCGTTGTAGCTTCATGGCGCACCCGGAGACGCTGCTGCCCATGCCCGAAATCGACGATCCGCTCGAACGCTTCGTCTCCGTCGTCCGGTTCTACCTGAGCGGCTGGCACATCAGGCCTCCGTACGTATCCTCCTGAGCATATGCTGGACAAGTCTGCTAAGCTGCTGCAGAGGCGTTAAGAAGCCGCTGAACCCGATCCTGGGAGAGACGTTCACCTGCTACTGGGACTATCCGGACGGGACGCGAGGATACTACATCTCCGAGCAGACATCTCACCATCCGCCCAAGTCGAGCTACTTCTTCATGGCGCCCGAACACCACATCCGCATAGACGGCACGCTGAAGCCACGGAGCAAATTCCTTGGGAACTCCGCTGCCAGTATGATGGAGGGTGTTGCCATTCTGCGGCTCTTGAACAGAGGTGCGGACAAGCAGAGAGGCGAGAGATAGTATGTGTCAGGAGTCCTGTAAGGTCTGGCACGATACTGACAGGAAGCATAACAGTATCTTGACCCAGCCCAATATGTACGCTCGTGGGATCCTCTTCGGGAAGATGAAGTATGAGCTGGGAGACCACAGTTTCGTCCGGTGTCCGGAGAACAACCTGGTCGCCGATATCGAGTTCAAGACAAAAGGATACTTCTCCGGCACGTACAATGCGATCGGCGGAACGATCAAGAACGAGAAGACCGGAGAGACGTACTACGAGCTTTCGGGTCTGTGGAGTGCCGAGATGTACATCAAGGACGTTGCGGTATGGCTACCGGTCCCCTCAGTCGCATCATGTGGAGAGTATCTGACTTATGTTCCCAGACTGGAAAGAAGGAGCTTCTTTTCAACGCAACAAACGCAAAGCACACTCCGCCCTTGGTCAGGCCCCTCGAAGAGCAGAGTGAGCGGGAGTCGCAGAAATTGTGGTACAGCACCGTTCAGGCGCTCCTGGCGAGAAACCACGAGCTCGCGACGGATGAGAAGACCAAGATCGAGGATCGCCAACGGGAGGAGGCGGCCAAGCGAGCGGATGAAGGTATCGAATGGCGCCCGAGGCTGTTCCGCCCCGTGAAAGGCGGTCCCGGTGGCCCCGAGGAAGGCGAGGAAGACCTCGACTGGATAATCAATGCGCAGATGTAAGTTGGCTTGGGGAAGGTTGCTGCCTGCTATCCAGTTCCTAAGCTGATTTGGCTGTCCCCAGTGATCCGCACAACCCCGAGCTTGCCGCTAAGCAGATCCTCTCCATTACACCGATCGTCAAGGGACAAAAGGTGTCGCATCAGTTCGATATTCCCCCGCACTCCCCGAGCCGACAAAAGCGCCAGACGCAGGGCAACGACAACTCGCTCATAGATTTCGGCGAAGAGGAGACCACGCCAGCGCAGAAGCAGGATGCTAACCCAAGCGCACCCTCCCAGGATCTTCTAGACCTGAGTGACGATGATACCCAAAAGGCGTCCAACAACGGCTCTTCCGGTCTGATGCCTCCGCTCCAACCGTCGTCCAGCGAGCAGGCTGGACACCCCGTGCAGAGAAAAGACTCCCGAACCGAAGATGTGGAGGAGTTCGTCGACGCGGCGGGAAAATGAGGGGACCGAAACGGGTCCTGCGGCCGCCCTGAGTGTGCATGAACCGAACAGCCGTTTGCACCGTACATATTATTTCTGCGATCTGTTCGTTTAGGAATCGGTCCCTTCTTCGGACGAAGGAAGCCCTGCCGGCCGCTTTGATATAACAGAGCCATGCACAAATTTGGTCCAGAGGCAGTTCAACCGACGCATGATCTCTCCAGTCTGATGTGTTCAGTATATGGTCTTCGTTGATCAAACTGACCGTCCCTGCCGGGAGCTGGCTGGATACCCTGTGGATTGTGAATTTTTTTTCTCGTTGATAAAGGAGAGCGAAGGGCCGACGACAACATAGGCTCAGGGGACCAAAAAAATAATAAGGTCACAAACAGGGGGAAAAAAAAGGTTTCGACTCTTAATGTTTCAATCAAGCGGACGATGCGAGCGGGAAAAACAAGAGATACGAAATGGTGTGTTTTTTCTTCGATCGACCAAGCAAGAAATAATAATCTCCGAGCCACATGTTTGGCAATGCAATGCGATGCAATGCAATGCGATGACCGATAGACCAGAGTATTACTACATTAGTTTCTAGTTACCTGTTAGTTAGTTAGAACTGGTAATGGTGATGGAAGTTGAGGGACTTTCCAACTCCAACTTGAAACAGGGGCGAGGATGGGGATGGACGGGGGAGGGAGTTCTTTACGTGAATTGAATTCTTTTTATTATTTTCACTTTAAGCCGGGGAGCTGGGGTAGCAGCTGGTGTAGCTAGCTTAGGTAGGTAATTAGGTAGTTTAGGTATGTGCATCTCGGGATTTCTTTCATCTTTTCTTGAGTTGATGTCTACTGAAATGGCATCGTGTTGGCTGTCTCTTTTCTTGTTTCTCTTCTCTCTCTCTCTCTCTCTCTCTCATTGCACTCATTGCATCTTCTTCAGCTGCATGCATGGCGTGGCATGGCATGGCATCAAGGTTTCCGGGTGTTTGGCCTTTTTTTTATTTTATCAAGTTAGGTACTACAGTACGTAGTAAGTATACTTTGATACTAAGCAAAAAAAAGCGGGGGGGGCTTTTTTTTCTTTTTCTTTCAGTTTCTCTCCTAGGGGAGTTGCCTGCTAACGTGGAGTATCCTGTCTGTCTATCTATCTGTATAACGGATATATATATGTATTGACTTCAGTAATAAATGTCGTCGACGTATTATTATTATCACTATCGTCTATCTATATTCTATATACATCTATATACACCTGTACCTAAATCTATACTAGTACTGATCTCTCTCGCTCTCTCTCTCTTGTTGGCTCTTGCTGATACCATACCATATGTACTGTATGTAGTTTGTAAGTTAGATAAGTAGGCAAGCATTCAAATATATATATATATATACATTTTGCCTCAAGGCCGATGCATGAGTACAGTGCTGCATACATGCATACGTTGGGCAGGTAGCGTGCCCAGGTTAGGCACGGTACAGTAAGTACATACCTAGGTAGGTAGGTAGGTAGGTAGGTAGGTAGTAGATGTAAGTATTGATATAAGTATAGATATCGGTGTATCGATGGAGAGATAGAGATAGATATGTCTCTATTTATGTCCGTATGTACATGTACATACAAACGACAATCGTCAAGATGGGGGGTGGGGGGGACATTAATTAACGTCAAGCGTCGTGCTCGCATGAGTTAGTCATACGTATGTATATATATGTACAGAAAGAAGTGAAGTTGAACGGATTAGATCAATCAAGAGGAAACAAAAAAACCAAGCCAAATCAAACCAAGCCGGGACGGAAGAGGATGAACCCCCCTAGAAAGGTTAAGGTAAGGGGAAAAGAACTCGGTGGGTACTGGTTATTGCCAACGCCGAACGGAACCTGTGAATAAATTAAAAAAAAACAACAACCCCAACGGCAGCAGAAAGGCAAATGAAAAAAAAAAGGAACTTGAAGAAACGTAAAGAATCAACTCAGCAATACAGCTCGCCCCGATTCCCGAGTCCTCTCTCCAGATCCCGACGCCGGCTGCTCCTGCTGCCGGCGGCCCCGGGCGGCGGCCGGGTCGCGCCGGCGCCCTCGCGGTCCTCGCGGTCCTCGTCCATCATCTCCGTCTCCTCCTCGATCTCCTTCTCCATCTCCTCGCGCAGCCCGAGGATGTCCGGGGGGATGAAGCTCATCTGCACCGAGGGCGCGCCGCGCATGTAGCGCAGCTGCTCGCGCACGTTCTGCACCAGGCTGGCCAGGTACTGGCGGGAGTTCTTGTTCTCGAGCTTGCGCATCTCCGACAGGGGCGGGAAGAGGCTGTAGTCCGGGCCGAAGTGGTTGCGGAAGGTGACGGTCTCGGGGATGTTGGGGTCGATGTAGTCGGCGGCGTCGATGAGGATCGAGGTCTCGTGGGCCCAGGCGCGCGAGACGTTGCGCGGCGTGTAGCCGCCGCCGCCGACGACGAGCAGGGGCAGGCCGAAGGACTTGACGTACGCGACGCACGCGCCGTGCGCCTGCACGTTCAGGTTGAAGCAGCCCAGCCGGTCGCAGCCGAGGCTGTCGGCGCCGCACTGCAGGACGATGGCGCCGGGCCGGTACGTCTCGACGCAGGGGCCGACGACGTCCTTGAAGAGCTGGATGTAGTCGGCGTCCTCGATGCCGTCGTTGAGCGGGACGTTGATGGCGTGGTGGGCGCCGGGGTTCAGCGGGTGGGAGGGCCCGTTGGAGTCGAGGGCGCCGGTGCCCGGGAAGAAGTTGTCCTTGTCGTACTTGTGGAAGGAGACGGTGAGCACGCGGTCGGTGGACCAGAAGGCCTGCTCGACGCCGTCGCCGTGGTGCACGTCGATGTCGATGTACATGACGCGGGGGTGGTGGCGGAGGAGCTGCAGGATGCCCAGGACGATGTCGTTGACGTAGCAGAAGCCGCTGGCCTCGGCCTTCTTGGCGTGGTGCAGGCCGCCGGACCAGTTGATGGCGATCTCGCTCTGGTTGTTGCACAGCTTCCGGGCGGCGTCGATGGTGCCGCCGGCGTAGAGCGAGCAGTAGTTGTACAGGCCGTCGAAGATGGGGCAGTCGTCGCCGAAGTTGAAGCGCGCGATGTTCTCGCTCTGCTCGGCGTCCTCCATGTCGGAGGGGGTGACCTGGCGCAGGAAGTCGAGGTAGTCGGTGTGGTGGAACTCGGCCATCTCCTCGTAGGTGGCCGCGCGCGTCAGGTACAGGTCCATGGCGTGGTGCATGCCGTACGCCATGACGAGCTGCTTGGTCAGCGTCAGGCGCCAGGGCTTCATGGGGTGCGACGAGCCAAAGTGGTGCGGCTCGACGGCCGGGTTTGCGTGCCACGACACGCGGTAGCCCTTGGGGCGCGGGATGCCATTGTGCCGGCGTTCGTGGGCGGTCTTGCGGTCGACGGAGAAGGTGGAGGAGCGCGGCGGGGGGGCGTATTCCTGGACGATGGCGGAGCGCGCCATGAGACGGGGTCTATGGGCTGCGCATGCCCGCGTTGCGGTGGTGGGAGGATGTGGTGGTGGTGGTGAGGGAGAAGATGGAGGATCGCAGGAGATGGAGAGGGAGCGGAGGCCGGGCGGGTCGGCGGGTCCGATCTGTCTGGGCCGCGAAGTCCCCAGCGATGAACAGGGGCTGTTCTTCCCAGTCGAGATATATCACGAGTGTCGGAGATTGCCAGTCGGCGGTCCGCTTCACTCCTATGGAAGCGGAGCGGACAGAGTGCACGCCCTCGACGAGGTCCCGGGGAGTGTTGCTGGTGGACGATCGGAGACGTCCTGCATGCATCCATCGGCCGACTCGCTCTCCTGTCCTAGGAATAAGCGGTCGTGCTCGAAACCCGCATGGGTCACGCTTCCTCTCGACAACTTCGATACGATCGTAGCTGGAGGGACATGAGTGCCCCGGGCGTCGATGCCAACAGCGCAGGATCGCCATCGGGGCTGCTGTCAGTGGTCGTCGGCGGACGAGGGCGATCGACCGCCAAGCCGGCAACCGTCTCTCCAGCGCAGATCGATCCGAACAGGCGGTCGACCGAGATATCAGACCGCGTCCACCGCACCGGGTTTCTCCTCCGGTAGACATGCGTTTTCTCTGTTGACACGGATCTTCGGACACGTCTCGCTGGCGCTGCTTCGCCTGCAGACGCTGACAACCCCGCAAGACCCGATATCGGAGGCGGTGGGCTGCGGCGTTCCGAGCATCCGGACGATAAATACAGGATACAGCTCTGTGCTCGAGATGATTTAATCGCCATCCCCTCCGGACGGGAAGAGTTGTCCTGCTCTGTGGCGGAATCCACCGATAGATACCCCTCGTCTCTGATTCCTGACCTGCTCACCATGGCAAACGTCTCCGCGGCGACCACCCTCCGCCGCAAGCTCGAGGACCCCGACTCGTTCATCGTCGCTCCCGGCGTGTACGACGGCTTCTCGGCGCGGATCGCGCTGTCCGTGGGATTCGACGCGCTGTACATGGTCGGATAACCGATTCCCTCATCGTCTGCTTTCTCCCGCCGGATCTCCTGCTGACCACGCCAGACCGGCGCCGGCACGACCGCCTCGCTGCACGGCCAGGCCGACCTGGGCATCTGCACGCTCAACGACATGCGCGCGCACGCCGAGATGATCGCCAACCTCGACCCGTCCGTGCCGCTCATCGCCGACGCCGACACGGGCTACGGCGGGCCCATCATGGTCGCCCGCACGACGCAGCAGTACGCCCGCTCGGGCGTCGCCGCGCTGCACATCGAGGACCAGGTGCAGACCAAGCGCTGCGGCCACCTGGGCGGCAAGATCCTCGTCGACGCCGACACCTTCGTCGCGCGCATCCGCGCCGCCGTGCAGGCCCGGCAGCGCGTGGGCAGCGACATCGTCGTCATCGCGCGCACCGACGCCCTCCAGCGGCACGGCTACGACGAGTGCCTCGCCCGGCTGCGCGCCGCGCGCGACGCCGGCGCCGACGTCGGCTTCCTCGAGGGCGTCACCTCCAAGGACATGGCCCGGCAGGCCGTCAAGGACCTGGCGCCGTGGCCGCTGCTCCTCAACATGGTCGAGCACGGCGCCACGCCGAGCATCTCCGCCGCCGAGGCCCGCGAGATGGGCTTCAAGATCATCATCTTCCCGTTCGCGGCGCTGGCGCCCGCGTACACGGCCATCCGGGCCGCGATGGAGAAGCTCAAGCGCGAGGGGCTCGCGGGCGCGGGGGAGGAGCTGACGCCGCAGATGCTGTTCCGCGTCTGCGGGCTCGACGAGAGCGTCCGCATCGACGAGGAGGCGGGCGGCTCGGCCTTTGCGGGCGGAGTCGACCTGCCCAGGTAGCGGCGGGAGGAGCGTGGGGGTCTGATGTGGAGAGATGCGATGAAGACCATATACAGATGCATTGATATATAGACCTGTGATGTCGCTGTGCATATCGATGAATGTACGTACATATCTGCAGCGATGATACCGATAAGATGTGATCGAGATTCCATCGTCCCTTCTATACTGTACAGTACAGTATACTCCATCACCCTGTCCCTATAGGCTATGGGCTATGGCAATACCCAAGGAGTTATAGAGCCCCAAAGGCAGCAGAGCAACTCCAAAAAGCCACGGAACAGTTCCGATTGATTCCGTCTTCGATTCTAGGCCCTATGTATGCCCTTTGAAAAAAAATCCTGCAGAGACATACAGCACACCTCATGCCTCTCCCATGGTCTTCTCAGAACAGAATCCCCTGACTCAAACTCAAACCCAACAAAAAAAAGGCTCTTCCCTCAACCGATGTGATCTGCCTACCTGCATATATATATATATATATGTGTGTGTGTGTGTATGTATTAGATAAGTCGGTTTCAGTCCGTGGAGCTTCTTCCCGAGACCTTTCAAAACAGGACCTCCTATACATATATATAAGAAAAGAAACAGGCGTCCGCTTCGTCAAGGATCGGATTTACGTACTATACAGTAGATCCCGGATCCAGATCCAGATTCAGATTCGCGTAGATACATATACATATCCTCCGTACACGTACGCATGCACTGTATGTACATACTGCATATGAACTGCCGCGTGGGTGTGGATCCCACCCACCACCCATCGGACCGGACGTATGCAGCATCCATTGTTGCATTGCAGATAGATAGATAAAGGAGCGGAAAGAAGGGGTCTTTTTTCAACTTTTTTCTTGATGCGATGTGATGGTCCGAGAGTGAAACAGCGGAATTCAATAATAACAGACGGATAGACGGATTTCAATTGCTCATCAACCAATCAACCAACCAACCAATCAATCAATCGATAGTTCCAGCCCCGGCAGGGTACACACCTCCAGTATAACAGACCTAGTTAGGTAGTAGTCGACTCGAATATTATTTATTTCTTCTTCTTCTTCTTCTTCGACGGTTCGGAACAGCACCAAGACCAGACCAGACCAATGTCTTTGATTCTTTCTTCTGTTTCTTTTGTTGTTGTTGTTTTGCCCAGACAAGACAAAACAGATGCAGGAGTTTTAGCTCGGGAAAAGACAGAAAAGTAAAGACACTAGGTTTTCTTTGTTATGTAAGTGGATTGGGTGGATTTTTTTTAAAAAAAAATGACTTACCGGAGGCTGCTGTGATTCCGACCCTAACATGTTTGTTGGTGGATGTTTAGTATCTACTGGTTAGGCGAGGTTAGGTTAGAGAGATACAGCCCCAAAAAAGGATACTGCAGTACCTTGATTTCATACTGCCGCATCGTTATTCTGAGGCAAGTGATTGTAATGTAGGACACCGTTCAGTGGCTCCTGCCTACGACCCTCAAGGAAAAAAAAAAAGAAAGCGATCAGGATCATATCCCACGGCGTCCCTGGATTTCTTTTCTTTCCTTTTCTTGCTTTTCGTTTGTGCCCTTTTTTTTTTATTTTTCCTGTGGAGATGGTGGATGTATGAGGTACTGTACTGTACATACATCCGCTGTAGCCGTAGTTACCGTAGCTGTAGCCACGGGTCTCTGAATGTTGCACCATACCTAGGTTACTTATATAGGTAGGTACACTTGGTCAGAGACTTCTGAGTATTATTATTGTCCATCTGCATGCATGCAGCATGCTAGCAGTGGACGGCTACAGCGACAGCCACAGACAGCTACACGAACAAACATCTACCACAGGAGGGGAGGTTGGTTGCGAGAAAGGAGTGGAAGAAGATGATGGAGGTATCTTGTATCCTTACCTTTCCATGCGGGGTGCCCTTGAGAACAAATTAGCAAGGAATAATAATAATAATAATAATAATAATAATAATAATAATAATAATAATAAAAACTCACTTCGATGAAGAGAAGTGGGAGAAAAAAGCACCCCCATCGCGAAGGATGAGGGCGGCTAATTGACCAGACTGGGGTTCGATCCCAGGACCTTATCGGTGACATCGGCTTCTAGGGGAAGCCCGATGTTAACGATACGTGATAACCAACTACACCATCCGGCCAATTGTTGGGATGCAGGTGAGGGTTGCAAACTTTTCTGCCCGGTGGGCGCTGGTTGTGGTGGTCAGGTGGTGGTCGTGGTGGCGACTAGACGGCTAGCCGAGGATCCAGCGAGGGACCCGAACCTTGGGACTCGAAAAGTTTCTGCTTTTTCTAGGGTTAGGGCTTTGGCGGGGCTTGGCTGGCACGGCAGGGTGCGGGTTGCTTAGTCAGCAGCAGCATCATCCATGGCATCGTCTTGGCGTTCAAGATGGCACATGCCCAGCCCTTGGCTTCAGGCCAGTATCATACTATATGATACATCCAAGACTTTGCCAAGTTCTTGTGATGTCTGGGTTTCAGATAGCGTCGTTGTTCTCGATCTCGGCGTCTGCTGGATTTGCGCGATTTTGCTCTGGGAAGCCTTTGCGGTCGTTGTCGAGTAGAAGGACCTACCTAGGTACAGAGTAGGTATCTATGGTTCTGTGCGCTGATCACTCTGCCCACGGAGCCGGGTATGCGTGTGCTGCGTACTTAGGCATGTAATATCAATAATAATGTGCCTAGGTTTGATGGATGTTCTCGGCAGGACAAAGTCGCTGGTCCTGTCTCTTGCCAGGTTGTGAGGATGTCGATGTCATACAGGAAGTGCATGGAGTGACGCGTTGATCGGGATCCCGATCCAATCTTTCCGGCTTGAGATGGAGGGATATTGCTCTTGGGAAGAACCTACCCTGCTGGGCTGACTGGCTGTGGGCTTCGAGTCATGAATCAATCGACCTGGATTAATCAATGATCGATTGGTTGGATTACGTAGGGCTGGTACCATGCGTTCGGAAGCAGCTGCAGCGCATACTGTAGAGGACGGATTTCTATCAAGAGGTCTACCCGGAAGTTATTGCCGTAGATATACGTTTCTGTATCTATCTTCTCTATCTCGATCTGTTCCCTGTTCCAGAGTCATTTCTCCTACCTTCCAAATAGCTGACACGGCATATCTGAAGCCCATTTCGATGCCACACTCCTGCGTAGATTCCTGATCAAGTCCTCGGGCAGACTGCGCGATTATCCATCGGGATACTCATTCGCCTTGCGAAAAGCAAACCAAGAGGCTGATCGTGCCGCATCTGCACCGAGGAACCGCGGACGAGGGCCTGCTCGTGACACCGGAGCCGTCTGCTGCAACCCTTCTCCGCGTCAGCAACACCACGGCCATTCGCTCAGGATCCTTCCGCTGTTCTTGGCCGAGAACTCGGTCGCGCGGGGCGGATCAGGCGAGCATCAATGATCCACCGCAGGAGCAGGACCAGATCAGACTGCCATCTTGCCATGGGGATGACAGCTGACAGGCATGCTGGAGGCGAAAGATTCCGATGCGACCCTGTGTGCCACGGACACGTGGGCCGGAGAGTGGGAATTCCAGTCTCCAGACACAGAGTTGGAGAGCCAGACAGGGACGCCGTACATGGATGCCCAGTTGTTCCGTGTTGTTTAATGAGCTGTGCCTCCCCCCGTCGTTCCTATTGGCCGTGCTCGTTTCCGCGGGCGCCCGCACCCAGACGTCCGTCCGTCAGCGCTCAGCAGAGCGCGCCCTCGACGAGGGCCACGAGAGCAGCCAGGAGGCGAGCAAAAGATGAAGTTGAGGGTTGTGTCTCCATGGCCGAGGTTGACGTTGACTCCAGGCCCAAAACTAGCACGCTTATCGATGGGGATTCACGGGCATCGCAGGGCTGATCCATCTCCCCCGCGCCGACTTGGCGCCCACCGGCGGCATCGACGCCGCCAGGCAGAGTCGACATCCAGGGCTCGGGTGCTTCCCGGTCCCTCCCTCGTTCAGGACCTGAGTCCTCAGCGTTTCACTGCGAGTCGACGGCGGGCGCCGTGGCGGTGACTATGCGGACGTGGCGCCGTCCGCAGATGGACATCACCCGTGGCGTGCAAGATACGGGAGATTATGCCATGCAGCGTGTTTCAGCGTTCTGCAGCCGGCCAGGCACCAGAGCGCTCCAGCCGGGGCGCCCCTGGCGCGCCCCTGGTCCCTGGCAGGCCAGACCACGTACGCCGCTCCACCGCTCACTGGCCCATCCGCGGCGTCTTGCGTGCGCTAGAGCGGCGGCGCTCAGGGCCGGCGGGGCGTTCTGGAGCGTCTCGAAGCCGGTGCCATGGGCGACACTGCGGGCTGGCGCCCCGGGGCCCCTGCTCCAGCGCCTTTATATAATTCCTCCCCCGTCCCCCGTCTCCTGCTCCTCGCTGTCCAGCTCTGGCCTCTTTGTCCTCACTCCCTCGACCAGCCCGGGTACGCATTCACTCCTTTTGAGCGCCGACGCTCGCAGTCACTCCTTAGCAACACATTCACACTCCTTCGGCTTCCCTGCTGTCCTGGGCAGAATCCACCTCCGAGAGCGCTTCGGAACGGCACATAGAGCCCTTCCCGTCAGGAATCGAAACACACCGCCGAAATGCAGCTCAAGAACTCCCTTCTCCTCCTCACGGCCTTGAGCGCCGGCACCGCCGTGGGCCGCATGCACGCCCACGAGCGTCGCCACATGCAGATCCACCAGCAGCGCGAGCAGGAGGCCGTCGAGAAGCGTGCGGTCGGCGACTGGGTCACCGCCAAGATCAATGGTAAATACGTCTCCTGGCAGAACACGTACGACGGCGGTGCGGCTGCGACTGCCGCTCCCGCCCCCGCTGAATATGGCAGCCCGAGCGCCACGGTCGTCGTCCCGACGGGCACCGCCTCTGCTTCTGCGACTGCGTCCCGAAGCGCCGACGATGGCCAGTTCACTTGGCAGGGCTTCGGCGGCCGCACCGCGCCCTCTGGCAGCGGCATCAGCTACCGTGGAAACGTCGGTAACCCATGGGGCAGCAACATCATCGAGATCCCCGAATCCGAGAAGGACAACTACAAATACGTCGTGCACTTCGAGCCCCCGGCCGACGGCCAGAAGTGGACCGTGACCTTCTGGAACAAGATCGGCCCCGACGGCAAGATGACGGGCTGGTACGGCAACTCGGCCCTGACCTTCTCCATCGGGCCCGGTGAGAACAAGTACGTCGCTTTCGACGAGGACTCCCAGGGTGCCTGGGGTGCCGCGCCCGGCGACTCGCTGCCCAAGGACCAGTACGGCGGGTACTCGTGCACCTGGGGCGAGTTCGACTTTGGCAGCTCCATCAACGGTGGCTACTCCGGCTGGGACGTCTCGGCCATCCAGGCTCAGGCCGCTCACCAGACCGTCCAGGGCATGCAGATCTGCGAGGAGAACGGCTCGGGCTGCTCTTCCATCTCCGACGGCGCTTCCCAGGTCATCGATGCATACACCTACGACCTCAAGGCCGTCGACGGCATCGGTGGTCAGGCGGGTCCCGGCCCTGTCAGACTCCGCGTGGTCCTTGGCTGGAACGGCGGCAGCAGCGGCAGCAGCACCGGCTCCAGCAGCAGCGGCCAGACCTACAACTAAGCCTCCTCCGTCAACGTCTGTCGACCTTGCTTTTTTTCTGTTCCTTTCTTGTCGGAACTTTGGGTTTTCTTTTTGGAAGTGGACATAGATATCTAACAGCGCGGTGTGAAGGTTTGGGCATCGTTTCCGCGAAGGTTTACCAAGATACCAGACCGTCGTCGCGGCTGCTTTTGTTTGAAGTACATTTTTTGGAGGCTGGAGACGTTCTTTCTTGATGTACATGTACATATTCGAGATATATGCTTGCGTCAACCTGTGAATCGAGTCCGTCTGCACGATCACGAATATGTATCATACACCTTTTATTAACCGCTTTGGAAATTTACAACTTTTAATATTCGTATTTGTTTGAACGGCATGCCGAACAGCTTGACTGCAGTACTCTGTAATCACATCGTAGACAGCATAAATCCAACATCGAGCAACCGCCGTCTTGCGTTCCCAGTCGTGACTAGCCCTGCTCCATCCCTCTCTCATCGCCGAGGCTTCTAGAATTCACTCCAGATAGATACCCCGTACAAAGCACGGGACACTCTGCACTGTCATAGTGGGAACATCCACTATCTCTATCTCTATCTCTATCTCTATCTCTACTTGCGTGACGCGTCCTGGCCCAGCTGCCCTGGTGAGCACTGAGCTGAGAGCTCAGACCATCATCACATGTCGACTTTGGATATCGTTCTTCGACTTAGTCGTCGTCGTGGACTATGCCTTCCACGTAGTAGTCAGATCATCACGACGCCAGTACAGTAGTGGGCGGCGGCGCGGGTCCTTGATCATTATTTATTTTATTTGGTGGCGCACTATCGATTGATCGATTCGACTCCGCTGTGTCTATCAGACACTCTCACGCGATGATCAGTGCTCAGTGCTCCCCCTCAGACTTGGATAGTACGGAGTAGTACAGTAGTCTTCTGTATGGAGTGCCCCGTCCGGTACGTGCATCAATTAGCATTTATTTAGGGTGTAAGCACCGATGGAGTAGTAGGGTTGTCTGGGTAGACCTTAGACAAGGGGGGGGGGAACCTAGGTAGGTATGTACGGGGGACGCGTTACCAGATTAGGTAGGACCCCTTTTCCGCCCGGCGGGCTCCAGTCCATCCACCACCATGAGCATAATAATAGTAATAATAATAACCATTCAAGAATGGTGATAATAATATGAAGAATTGCCACGGAGTAGTACTGAACTACACAGTACTTAACTGTACATGTACTGTACATACGTACAGACGGAGTACTGCGTACATACGGAGGCGTGGGTTGTAACTGTCTGCGGGTTCCCTTAAATTACACTGGTTATATTACAGTAATCCGCCCTGAGGTCGAGGCCTGAAGCTCTGGAGTGCTGACCTTTACATCATACCATTCAATCATTACCTTAACATGGTGCTCCATCTGTTTAAATTATTGCTCAACATGCTCCTGTGATGGCTCATTTCAAGCTTTAACTGAAGCTTCTTTGGCAGTCTTTTTATCTTATGAGGCTCCATGGGCAGACTCAGGTTGCCCAGGTGATCAGGTGAAGCTTATCACGTGATCAAGCTGTATGACAGACACAGCCAAGCCAGGCCAAGCCCTAGTCCCCACCCGCAGATAATTAGAGCCCACGCCTCCATACCTCCATTGCCGTTTGTGGGTGTGTGTAAGTAGTAGTTGGTACCGCGGGCAACTTCAACTCGACTCCATACATACTTAATTGATACTGCGTACTACTGCGTACAGATATACTTGTGTAGATATACTGCGCAAAGTAAACAGGACAGGTACAGTATACGCCAAAGATATAGCCGAGCGATATATACTGTGTACAGTACGTATGTACAGTACTGTACATATGCTGACTGAGCATGGAGTGAGTACACAGTACTGAGGTCCGTACGTACTCTGTGCGTGGATCGATTGGATCGATATCATCGATTGGATTGGATTGGATTGGATTTGATCTTGGGGAGCTAGCGGTGTACGGGCTACCTAAGCGCTGACGTCGTGTCATGTCATGATATGCTAAAGTTGCAAAAGTTGCGAAGTTGCAACTTGCAACTGGGACCTGGGCGCCGGACCTGAACCTGGACCTGGGGCTGAAAGAGGCTGAAACAAGCCCTTGTCGAGCAAGTTGACGGCGTGACACGACGCCCGGGTGTTCCTGCCCCAGGCCCCAGGTCCCAGGGAGTTATCCCCAGAAGAGGGAGAATAGCGGTGATTGGAGTCTAGGACCCTGAGTCCCTGCAGTAGTGGCCGAAGGCTCTAACTCTAAGAGGGTAAGAATCATTTAGTTAGACCTTTTAAGGAGAGGGGTGGGGGGAGGGTACGGAGTAGTGATGCTCCGTACCTACTTACTTTAGGTACCCAGGAGATAGTGCTAGTAGTACTAGTACTAGTCTTCTATCTAGGCTTTCTAGCTGCGGGCCTGAGCCTTGAGGAGGTCCTGAGCCTTGACAAGTTGAGGGGGGCTATTAATTAGTATGGGCTCAGTGCTCGATGCTAACTTACTAAGAACTTACACAGTACTGTGGAGCTCAGAAGCTCAGTGCCTACAGTAGAAGCTCAGTGCTCAAGGAGTCAGGACCAGAGGGACTACTGACCAGCGACCAAAACGGGGTCGTTCCAGATTTTGACCACGACGGCCAGACAGGACAGCCTAGACAGGACGCAGACCGGACCAGAGACACACTTATGCGAGTTACTCGTTACACAGTAGTAGTACTCCGTACCAGAGTACAGATACAGTACGGGGCACCTACCTATGCGGCAGTTAGGAGCCAAGTCGGTCAGGTGTCTAGAAATACATACTGCGACACCGGGAAGGTCACGGTACCTGATCTAGCTTAGATACTGGAGGTACGGAGCAGAGATACACTGATACTTAAGGAGTACTTACTGCGTATCATAACTGAGATAGCTACCAACATCTAGCCAGTACGGAGTAGTAGAAAAAATAAAAGTACATCATGCCTACTACCGAGATAGAAATAGGGAATGATCTTAAAATAGCAAAAAATAATTGGCTTTTTCTTTTACAGAGTACAGTACAACTTTGAATTCAAGGGGTGTGGCTTTTGCTTTGCTTTGCTTGCCCTTGGCTTGGCCTGTATCATATTCCTATTATTCCATACTATCATATCCAACTGCTTGAGCTTGATCTTGATCGTGATCGTGACAGTGACCAGTTTGACTTGACTGCTGTGTCAGTTCAGTTCAGTTCAAGTGCATAAGTAAGTGATTCAGGGATTACTCCGTATTTTATTACTATTACTGTTAATGCTGCTGAAGCGTGTTATGTATAGTCCTCTGTGCTGTGTTTGAACGTGATATGGATTTTTTGTGATGATGATGATGATGATATACAGAGATGACTACTGTTTTGCAATAATGTGAGAACACTGATCTAATGACAAGAGAGTGGATCATCTCCCATTTGATCGGAGGGAATATTCTAGAAGTCCACGTGGATGTTATTAAGGGGTGTGAGAGTTGATACATACAGAGTACAGTACGGAGGATGAATCAGGACCCACTGCTACTGTCTTTCTCGGATGAAATTGGAGAGTGAACAAGTCTTGTAGTACGGAGTACGGAGTACTGCGTAGCATGAAATGAAAAGAACTCTGTATATATTTGTGTAGCTGTTATTTTCGTCTTGGGTTCTTGACTATTCTGTCTTTTTGAAGCTATGCTGTAGTCGTTATTGGGTATCTAATCTGAGTATGGACAGTACATCTCTGGCCTATGTGGTTCCCTTGTTGGAAGTTTCAGAGTCAACTGAGCGTATTGCAAACCTTGGGAAATCCTCCAGAGGATTTAGGGATGTAGAAGTTGATGCTTTCTATTATCTACATTAGACATGGAGGAACTATACACAGTACAGTACATTATCAACTGAAGCAAATTCAAATCTCTTCATCAACTCTCCCGTTACAGATATATGCTTAAAGCTTCGCCGGCGCTGCAGGATCACCAAACACAATCTTCCTATCCCAATCGGCCTCGGCTCTCCAGGACTGCCCTGGACGGTTGCTTCCCAAGGTCCAGCGCCTTGCTATTTCAATCGCAATCTCATTGCCATCTCTTGCAGCGTCCATCACCAATAGACATCCACACACGAGCGTGTCCAGATCCTGCAGGTAGTCTCTGCCTTTCCACTTCAGCTCATCTCTATCTTTAGCTGCGAGCTCAGCAGAGAGCTTATCCCACAATGTCTTGAGCGTCTGGCATTCGTCATTCAGTCCAATCCTTCTGCCGGCAGCAATTGCCTTTGCCACCCAGCTGCCAAGTGCAGCAAGGACATCTGAACCTCCGGCCCCTTTGATGACGCGAATGAGATCATCAGCCATGATGTCCGTCGTGCCCTCCCATATGCTGAGCACGTTGGCATCGCGGAATAATCTTGCAACGTTCAGCGCAGGATCCTCGTTTTCGAGATATCCAACTCCACCCAAACTCTCCATGCAGGCTCGTAGGCCACTGATAGACGACAGTGCGGTCTGGGCCTTCGCCAGAGGCGTGAGGACGCGAAGCAAGGCCTTAATCTGCTGCGCATCGTGAGGTATGATGGAAGAGCTAGCGGTAGGGTTGTTTGAAGGATTGTGGCCCTCCGAGCAGCCCAGAAGCGCAGCAACGAAGTAGGCCAGATGCATGTGAGCCCTGTACCTCACGTGCTCTTGGGCAAGGCCTCTTACGTGCGCCGGGATATCACAGAGCAACTTCCCACCGGAGACCCTGACGCGCGCGAATGCACGGCTTATGGCCAGCCCACGGCCCCAACCGCCGACTGCGGATATGATGTTGTGCATCCTGGTGATGTTCAGGATGGTCGAGATCTCCTTCACGCCTTCGCCCTCCTTGCCCAGCAGGTACCCGCGCATTCCCTTGAGCTCCAGCTCGGCAGTCGGAAGGGCCTTCGTGCCCAGCTTGTTCTTCAGCCGTTGGATCCGCACTCCGTTGAGCTCGGGCTCGTTATCCGACCCGCTGCCCTTGACATGTCTCCATAGCGGAGCGTAGAATGCACTGATCTTGCCATCGGGCCCAGTCTTCGCCAGAAGAACCGTCATGTCGGCGTCTGTGGCGGAGGAGAACCACTTGAAGCCGTCGATCTGCCAGGGCCCGAGTTCCATGCCTACGGCATCGACTTCATAATTCCCCTGTTTCTCCTTGCCCTCCAGTTTCCTCGCAATGGTCTCCGTCCCACGGACATCACTCCCGCCCTTTCGCTCGGTCATCCACTGTCCACTCGTCCAGGCCGTGTCGGGATCTCGACTGATGAGTCGTCTCCGCGTCTCCGCAAAGATCGCTCCATTCTCATCGTTCAGATGCTTGCCCAGCAGGCTTGCCGCGCCGTCCGTCATGGCGCTCGGGCACGTCACGAGCGCCGAGCTCCCGCACCAGAGATGGTACTTGATGAACTGGTAGACGCGGCTGTTCCATCGATTCTTGGTATCCTCGTAGCCCAGACCCACGATGCCCTCCTTGATCCCTATATCCTGGAGCGCGCGCCATCCCTCGCTCGTCACGAGCGGATTCTGCTTATTCTCCGCGCCGAAGGTCGTCAGCGGTTGCAGGGACGGAGGGTGTCTCTCGGCGTCTGCGACGTAGGACAGGACGGGTTTGGAGAGCACGAAACGGGAAAATCGAGACAGGTCCTCGTCGATCGAGGGAGGTATTGGGGAGGGCAGATGCAGTGAGATGATGCGTCGGAGGGAGCTGTCCTCCTCATACTGCGGCGGAATCACGGGGGGGCTTTGGAAGAAGCCCTTCGTGGAGCTCGACGGTTCCATGATTTCTGGGGTAGAAACAAGATAGGTAAGTAACTACTAAGTAGGTAAGGAAGCTTCTCTTTTCAGAAACCCTTGCTCGTTGGCAAGGCAGATATAGTACAGGTTTAGCAGAAGACAATCTCTTCACCGTAGGTCGATCCTTATAGAGGATTTATAGCTTCACATCTTGGCAACCGTTAAATCTCGTGTTGTTCACATCTTACTCGGACTGTCCCCGCATAGGGAGTCAGCTCGGAGTAAGCTGCAGCTAACCTCGGCATGTGGGAAGCAGATCCACCAGTGGCGGAGGTTCGTACATCTATTAGCACAAAAGTAATTGGATGAAGAAGCCATGTGGTCTGGGGTGCGGCACTTTTAGCCTGATACGCAGTACTCCATACATAGATGATAGACGTTAGGTGCCATTACAATCATTGCAAGTGGGAGATTCTGTCTACACAAAAGGCCTAGGTGTCTTGAGTCCCGAACTCCGAGGTTTTACATGGTGACCTCTTGAATTACTCGCTTTTTTGCCTCAAATTTATGCCAGGGTGATTTTTCGAGACAATTAATGATCAACGTGCAACAAGACATTGCAGCCTATATTAAGTAGAAGTAAAGCATGGTTTAGTAAACATGCACATGCTCACCTCACCTCAGACGTTGCAGCTGTCACGCAGGACGCTGACTAAGCATCCGTGCACGGGCCAGGAGAGAGTTCCCTCAAAAGGCTCGACCTCGACGGAAAACACACAGAGGCCCTTTGTCCTCAGTGACGAGGCCACAAACCTCGCGTCTCCAGCACTTTTCTTCAACCTGAAGGGTGGTGTAGACGATGACAGTGTATGTCAAGGTACGGAAGTGCGCTTTCCCCGCCACCCCTTGATTCATTCACTTCTGTAGCCAGCGTGATGACCACTTTATTGGAGCTGTCCTAGCCCTGCAATGCCGAAAAACTAAATATACGCAATTTTATCCTCTGACTGGCTTCAATTCTTACTCTTCATTGAATCTTTTACAATCTTCTTGGTGAATCCTGCTGACTTCACGTCAGTTCTTCCGAGAAGCTAGTGGCCGAATCTTCCACCCTCCCTGAGATCTTGTACACGAATCTCAATAATCTTGATAGAGCCCTTCTTCTCCTCGCATTTCTAGTCCTTACACACGTCTCAGCTACTGGGATAACACAGTCATATCTTGCTTTATAGATATAGGGCCACAGACACAATATGGCTACGGATCCCCGACTCGCGAAGACGGAGTCTTCCACGCCGGAACCTCCTCCCCCTCCACCGCCTCCTCCAGAATCTGCTTCTGCCACCCCAGAGACCTCTCCTGCTACTGGCTTAGACGGACAGCAAGACAATGTAGCGGTGCCTCGTCCTTCAGATCCTACGACTTTCAAACTCAAGTTCTGCACCGTATGTGCGTCGAACCAAAACCGGTCGATGGAGGCTCACCTTCGCCTTGCTACCGCGCCCACTCCATATCCAGTCATCTCTTTCGGAACCGGCTCGCTGGTTCGTCTGCCGGGCCCGACAATCACCCAACCCAATGTCTACAATTTCAACACCACTTCGTACGCTCAGATGTACGACGAGCTGAACGCCAAGGACCCGAGGCTGTACCGCAGCAACGGGCTTTTGAACATGCTCGAGCGAAACAAGAGCCTGAAATGGGGCCCCGAGAGATTCCAGGACTGGGTCCCTGGCATCCCGCGCGTCGACCGCGTAGCGAAAGGCGACAAGGGGGCGGTGGGAACGGAGGGCGGTGTCGTCGATGTCATTATCACATGCGAAGAGCGGTGCTGGGATGCCGTCGTCGACGATCTCATGAATAAAGGGGCGCCGCTCAACCGGCCCGTGCATGTCTTCAACGTCGACATCAGGGATAACCACGACGAGGCACTGATCGGTGGCAAGGCGATCCTTGACCTGGCCGACCGGCTGAACGAGGCAGCGAACCAAGAGCGCAAATTGAACGGTACTGCCGGCTGGGAGAACGGTACCGGTCCGGCTCGGAGGAGTTTCGACGAGAGGGTACCGGAGATCCTGGCAGCATGGCAGGAGAAGTGGCCGAACCTGCCGGCATTATGGACCTTGGCCTGGTTCTGAGAACCCAGATACACAAGGGGGCTCCCGGTTATGTATTGATATTGATTGATTCGCAGCGCGGAGTTCAGGGATAGGGCAACTTTTTCTCTCTTGTCCGTTCGATGTGGGTTGTGTCATTACAGAGTAGTAATTAACTTAGTATACTCCTAATATAAAGATATACCCTCTGCACGATGAATCTGTCTGACATGCATCAGCAGACTCATGCTACAGTGGCAGGCGTAATAACATTGACTTCGCCTCATCTGGCAAAGAACCCTCGATCGTGCTGTATATATGATCTTGCTGCTTGGTGGAATACACCATACAGCTTCACGTTACTGTTGCTATTGCATTCCAATCCACTCAGCAACCGCAACGTGTATCTCTAACCAATTTAATAATCTGGTCCCAACCGAGCATCAAGCCATGCACTGGTGGGTTTCCGCCCGTGAAGAAAAGAAATACTCACATACCTATTTATCTATTTAGTCTTTAACCCTCCCTTGAGAAGTTGAGTTCAGTAGATTGGGTCTCGACCCGATTAACTACCATCTCATCGGAATCAGATCTGAGGGGTAACGGGAATAAATAACGAGGATGGCAGGATAAATTCATAGAAATAGTATAGAACCAACCATTCTTGAGGAGGTTGAGAAGAGCTCAACCGTTCTCCACTTGCTTCCCACACTATTGTTTCCTTGATACTGCTGCCACCACCAAGCAGCTGCAAAGCATCAGAGATGGTGGCAGCCTTTCCCTAGCATAGTGCTGTGTAGCGGGATGGCCCGATACCTGAGGCCACAAAAGTCGGTCTAGGAACCCCACTACTAACAAGTCGCCGGTCTCTGTGGCGCAATCGGCTAGCGCGTCTGACTGTTAATCAGGAGGTTGGAAGTTCGAGCCTTCCCAGGGACGGTTAATTTTTTCACTTTTTTCTCCATCGTCTACCAACAATTCTATTTTTGTCTCCCTTATGTTTGTTGACTACTGTTGCTCTGGATTATTATTTTTCATCTTCCTTTTTTTTGCAGAATCAATGAGGTATAGATTGTTTCATCTATTAGCGACGGTCTGATCTAGCCTAAAATTTCGAAATGGAGATTGTGTGGGGAGAATTCAATCGACGCTGTTTCTATGGCACATAGACTCGATAATAAATTTAAATATATATTCATTTCACACTACCATGTAACTATTAACATAGCAAAGGGGTATCAATCGCTAAAAACAACCAAAACGCCTATCCCTCCAACCATTTTCTCTATTTAAAACACTATCCAGCAAACGGGAACGGCCATCATGAAGTCTCGGCCTTTCCAGACGCGCCATCATCTTTATCTTTCTTCAAGAGTATTTCCCTCCTCTCTCTATACCACCGCTCAAGACACGCCTGTCTCTGGGCGGATGTCATACCTTCCACGACCAGCGCGAATTCTGTGGCGCTCTTGAACCCAAACCGCCTGGCCATGCTGCAGAATTGCCGCCTCATCACGTCCTGGGGAGGATGGTACTTGAACCGGACGGGCCGGCCGTCCTTCTGGAAGATCGGATTCCTGATGGTCAGCTCGTCGTCCTGCGGGCCGCCGAATACTTGCATCTCGCCCATCGTGTCGTCGGCCAGCTCGGCGCGGCGGCTCAGACGTTCCTCGATCTTCGAGGGTCCGACGACTTCGCTGTTTAGATGTGAGTACTCTACCCCCGCGCCGGCGAGGATCGCTTGGATGGGGTCGTGCTTCTTGGGAATGACCTTGTTATTCGCCGGTGTGGTGGAGCCGTCGGTTTCGCCCCGGATCATGGCAGCAAGCTGGCTCATTGTGCCGTCTTCCTCGTCGTTCGCTGGAGCGAAGGGCAGGTCTTCGTTGACATCCTCTTGATCGATGTCGATCCCGATCACTTGGACACCGGCCTTGCTCTCGGCAATGTTGGTCTTGTTGACGATATCCCTCAGGACGATATTGTTGTTCTGATATTCGAAGAGGTTGGTCAGACCAAAAATCTCCCCCTTCTGGTCCTTCTTCTCCTGCACGCCCTTGAAGTACCTCCGCTCAGAGCTTGCGTTGTAGCCGATGTTGGCTTGCTGCTGCTTGTAGATCTGACGTGCGTAGACGATTTCCTCTATTGTACCCGCAGAAATCAAGCGAAACACTTCAACGTCTCTCTGTTGGCCGATGCGGTACGCACGATCCTGAGCCTGCAGGTCATGCGATGGGTTCCAATTCGGGTCTACCACGACGACTTTGTTGGCGGACGTGATATTCAGGCCCACCCCTCCAGCCCGTGTTGATATCAGAAAGACGAATTGCTGAGGATCCGAATTGAAGTCATCGACAACTTTCGCTCGCTCCTCATAGCTCATAGAGCCATCCAAATAGCTGACGTTGTAGCTAGTATGGGTGAAGAGCATCTGAAGCATCTTTAGCAACCGGACGCTGTGTGAGAAGACGAGAACTTTGTCTCCATTTGCGTGCCACCACTTGAGGAGCTTTCTCAGCACTTTCCATTTCCCACAGAACTCTGGGTTCGAGTAATTAATTATGGAATCTCTCGTTCGATAAAGCTCTCGCCATCGGTCCGGTACAGCAATCTGTAGCATCTCCAAATCTCTGTCCTGCTTTTCCTTCGAATCTGTACCTTGCGGGATGAGGATTGCCAGGTGGTTGCTGAGCTTCTGCAGATATGAGATGGCTGGAAACACGTAGCTTTGCCACTTCCCTCCTCCAGGAACATACATCCGGCAGCACCAACCGGCCTTCTTTCCTGATCCGCAGTCACACATCTCAGAGGAGTATTTGATGTAATAGATTATCTCACTGTTCAGGAAATTCTCGTAAGCGTCGGCCTGCGTCTCCGTGAGAGGACAAAAGACGACTCGGTCGCTTTTCTTCGGTAGTTGGTCTGCTATCAGAGTCTTCATACGTCGAAGGAAGAATCGCGGTAGCAAATTTTGGACCAGCTTCTTAGCAGTCTTTCTAGCCTTGCTCAGCTGGTAGAGCGTCGCATCGTGTGACTGACCAATTTTCAGGGGCTCGGAGATGGTTGACTTCCAGGTCGTAACTGGGCCGAGCTTTCCTGGATTTGTCCAGTTCAATAAGGTCCATAACTCCTCGTAGTTGTTTTGGATGGCCGTGCCTGTCAGGCCGATCCTGCAGAGGGCATTGATTTCGTTCATTGCGATTGTGGTTTCGGACTTTCGTTCTTTGATGACATGGCATTCATCCGCGATTACGCAGTCCCAATCAACCATGTTGATAGAATCTTTATTCATTCGGTATGTTGTGTATGTCGTGAGCAATATTTCCAGTCGACCAGACTTTGCCGCCTGTAGGGCCTCTTCCTTTCTGTCACCGTGGAATGTTTCGATGTGCCACCAACCCCAGCGCTCGAATTCCGACCTCCAGTTTTGAATCAATGTCCCTGGACAAACGATCAACGTCCGAGGATACCACACACCGCGCCCGCATCTCCTCATCTTTCGCATTCTCTTCGCGTCCCTCTCGTCGCCGGTCTTCCCATAAGCTGCAGTTAGGAATGCGATGACCTGGACTGTCTTCCCCAAGCCCATATCATCTCCTAGAATACCACCCTTTTGGTATACGAAGAGTTCGTGCAAAAATGAGGCGCCCTCGACTTGGTAGTCACGCAACCACTGAGCGACGGGCGCTGGGATCAGGCCGAGAGAGTACGGCAGAGTTATATCCTCATATTTCCTGCATGGTTTGATATTTTTGAATATTGGCTTCTCTTTCAGAAACTCGAGGCGTTCGTCATCCGAGAATTCAATGTCGTCAAAATCCGGCGGCAACTTCAGCCCGGCCTGCTTGAGAAGTTCCATCCTCTTGTCAAACTGCGCACGCCGCTTCTGCAAATAATCCGGCAAGGTATAGTCCATCAGTTCATCGTCCGACGACACATCGTCGTACTCCCTCATCTGCCGCTTCCTAGCCGGAGGATTCTCGTCTTTCTTCGGACGCCGGCCGACGATGGTGTCATGATGTTCGGCCGCTCTGGCTCTGCGTGAACTCGCAGTAGCACGTTTCCTCTTGCGACCCTTCCGGGTCTTAAATGCCTTGTATGCAGCTTCACCGTCATTAAACTCGGTGTCATCGCTATCATCGTCCGATAAGATCACCGTCGAGTCCCGTTCCTCTGCTCTTGGAGTAGCTTGCCGCCTCGTAGTATCCTTATTTCCGGAGGACTTCACGGTCGCACTGTCGCGGTCATTCGACGATACCTTTCCTGAGCCTGGTACAGTTGTTAAACCAAGTCTGACTTTTTATCGCGGAGGTCGTAGGAGCCGTCATACCAGAGGCAGCAGGACCGCGCCTGTCCAACGGGCGCGTGATTTCCAGGTCATTATCGTCATCTCCACTAATGGTGACAGCGTCAGAATCCTGGAGCTCCCAGTCCGATCCCATACTGGTCTGGAGATCTTCATGCGGCAGGGATCAGACGCGTATGGTGGCGGGGAGTCGAGGGGCAAGTCGGTCGCGTCCACCGGCGGAGTCGCTCTTAGACTGCCGAATCGGGAAAGGAGCTTCTGCTTGGTTTTGCCCGCCCTCTCGAGTCCGGCCCACGGAGCAGACAGATCTTTGTCCCCCGCTCACTGCTCTAACTTCTGGGTTTGAACAATCTGCCCTTCCAATTTAACGGGGCTCCGTCTTTCTCAATTGCATATTCTCCAGTCTTTTCCATTTCCTTCTCAGGCTTCCCGGCCGCCACACGAAACTTTTTTTTCAACCTATTTTTTGACCGAAGTACACGACGATTGCTAAAAGAACGGGGGCGCCAGTTCTAGGATTACATAAATAACAAGAATTGGTAGCTTTTTAAAAATGCCTCTCGATACTTCTACAACTTATCCTCTCACCAAACTTCGCCTCGATGGCCGTCGCTGGAACGAGCTCCGTCTCATCCAAGCCCAGATCTCGACAAACCCAGCCAGTTCCGGTTCCTCATACCTGTCTATGGGGAATACTGCCATTATGTGCACTGTCCATGGTCCGGCTGAGGGGCGCAGAGGAGAAGCAGGTGGAGGAGCTGGAAGTGCTGCTGGCGCCATTGTCGAGGTAGATGTCAACATTGCAGGATTTGCGATGGTTGACCGCAAGAGAAAGGCTGGTGGAGGCGACAGGTATGTTACTTTCCACAATTACTTGGAGGATCTAATCGGTGTCCTTGCTGTTAAGTTTGCGCATATTCTGACTTGTGACACCTCAGGCAATCTGCTCAGCTCTCCACCTGGCTTCGCTCTGCGTTTCAATCCCACCTCCACACGTATCTGTACCCACACAGTACCATAAGCATACACGTCTCTGTTCTATCGGCGGATGGATCGCTCTTTGCTGCAGCTATCAATGCCTGCACGCTCGCCCTTGTGGACGCTGGTATCCCAATGCCTGGTCTTCTGTGCGGCTGCACGGCTGGGATGAGTGGGAGCGCCTCTACGCCGCGTGATCCAAAGAATGATAATCTTGACCCGCTGTTGGATCTCTCCTTACCAGAGGAACAAGAGCTTCCGTTCATTACCGTCGGGACTACAACGCCAATTCCGGGCGACGAGGACGCCATGGAGGACGAAGTGGATGATATGAAAGTCGCGGTTCTAAATATGGATTCCAAGGCGCATGCCTCATATTTGGAGACCATGCTTGCGGTTGGGATAGACGGGTGCAAGCAAATAAGAGAGATCTTAGAAGGCGTGATCAAGGGGTCCAGAAGAGTCATCTTGTCTGAAGGCAGGGACGACGTATGATTTTAGCGATGTTTGGAAATTATCCGGGGAGAACACACTGTGATTGCATATGATACCCAATGTCTTTTTTCGCCGGTGCTGCCTGTGGCTGTCGACGGATGAAGGGATCAAAGACATCAAACGAACCGAGCATACTTCAAAGCGCAGTCGACCGCCATTACTACTTTCCGAAGCCGACGAGATCCTCAAAGGTCTTGTCGGGGTCCTCGTCTGAGCGGCAGCATTATACATCAACCGGACTTCTGCTCCAACGGCGGACTGCCGGTTCGATAACAGTCGTTAATCAAACGCTGCAGAAAGCGCCGCCACGCGAGGTTCGCTCCGCCTTTGAGAGAGCCTGCCACTCGAGCGGCGGTGACTGGCAATTCTGCGAAATATAGTTCTCATGCTGAGGGGGTTCTCTCGGTGATATTGGTTCAAGGAACCGTTCAATGTTGAATAACTGCGAGCATTTTCAGTCTTCGAGGTCTTAAGTCGTCCTTCCAAAGCAAACCGAAATCTTAGGCCAACATGGACCCCTGATTTTGGGATAGAAATTCTCGTAGAACCGCAACGTCTTTCACATTTCCTCCTCTCAAGCATGTTTGTGCACCCGTTTCCTCTCTCTCGCTGCTTCAATGTTAGATGTATGCGCTGCACATATGCCTACATGGCGGTGGTTCGGAACTTCTCAGATCTTTCTAGGCTTGATATAGTGCCAGGTATGTTCCTTGTATAATCTCTCTAGTGACTACATAAGTGTATGTATCTGGTCCCAGTTCGTTCTAGAGGCTCAGCCCACCTGTCGTTCGGTCCGAGCCGAGCGGCTGCATAATGTTCCGCCACTCCCGCGAGTTCCATTCCACCCCCAGCGGATGGTCAGGATCCCGCGGGCGACTTTACGGCTGACCTCCAAATCTCCAGTTCTCACTCTGCTCCGCATAAGCAGAGAAACAATAATATCCTGATACACTCCGGCGATACCCTCCTGCATCTGCTATCCGGTTTCGACGATGCTGAAATTCTAACCGCCTTAACCATTGTCACTGCCATCTACATCATCTACCATCCTGCAACCAGACCAATGTGATGCGGAACCACCGGTGTCAACGATAACAACCAACCTGTACCAGAGGACGGGAGAGATGGATCCGCAGGGCAAACCGTCCTCTCCGCCTCCCCCATATGAGCTCCACGACCCCCTGCGGTGGCGGACCGTCGCCTCTTCCTCTTCGCCCTCTCCCCGGCTACCATACATACGCCCGCCTCAGCGGACCCCAGTCTCGCAGGCGCAACGGCAACAACAAGACGAGTCTCATCCTTCAGCAGATCACGGCAACGATAATGGGGGAAATTGGCGCAGCCGCAGCAGCAGTCTCGAGCTTCAGGTCGACGACTTGGACGCGGCATTGGCGGTCCTGGTGGAGGAACGGGAGCGGCATGCCCAGCAGGTCCTGCGGCAGTTCAGCAGCGTGATCGCGTTGGTCGTCGTCGCGGGGATTTCGCTGTATATCGGGTGGTGGATGGTCGTGCTGTATGCGAAGGCGAGGATGGGGATGGCAGGGCCGGGATAATGATACCAGAAATGACCAGGATAGAAAGGGCGTGGAGAAAGAGAGGGGGGGGGGGAACGAAGCCGAATCCACTTGGATGATGACATATCTACCTTAACCACCTACCTAGGTACATATCCGGTTTCATTTATTCTTGTATTAGTATAGTAGTTTGCTCGATCGAGTTTCCGGCGAATCCGTTTCGGGTGCTGCAACATATCACGTACTATCCTATCGATTATCTTGTCAATTTGTCGACACTGACCTTGTCATCCAGCTCCCACTATTATCTTTTATCAACTAGCCACGATGCACCCCGCAGACTCGGTATACATCTCATGGGGTGGTACCTGTTACATATTCCCAAGAAGGCGAGCACAGAACGCACGTAGCTAATTATGATGCGTAGCTATAATATTGGTTCATTATCATTGGAATATATATACTCTGTACTATCCTTGTTTGACCGTGTACTCAGTAGAAAGTGCCGTACATCTTAGAAGAGGCCGCATATGTGTGCATCTGCCTGTAGCATGTACATATAATTAGCAGTACACTGTACTGCACTGCGCCTCGCCGTGCGGAGTAGTCCTCCGTACGGACCCGGGAGCTCGTGCCCGATCACGCGTCCAGTCCGATCCCGAGAGCGTGCCACTTCCAACCCTAGGCTAAACCAAACATAAAAGAAGCCCTAAAAGATAAAAAACAAACAATTAATCTGCTCAATCCCCCGCGCACCGGTTGCCTTGGCCCTGGCCGCCCAGCCCCCGGGGCCGAGTCCAAAAGGGAAAAATGTGCTCAAGGCCCGGTCTTGTCCTGGGTCCCGCCGCGCCCGCCGGCCAGTCAGTGCGCGCGGGTGGGCGACGGTGACCCGGGAGTAGGTATCTCTCGCGGTTGCCATTGGGGCTGGGTTGCGAGAAAAAGAGCAGGATGAGCGCGAGACACTTCTTTTTCACGAGAAACGAGGCAGCCCTGCAGGCATTGTGATTCTGATTTAGTATCTTAGTTCAACGATGACGGGCCGAGCGGGTTTCATCCACATGGCGTGCGCGGTGTGGTTCTGTCCGCTGGATCGTGACGAGATACAAATAGGTACTATGATACCTTAGGTACCTACCTGGCAGGTGGTGAAGTCTTGAAGTCAACCTTATGTTTCTGCTCTCTGCTCTCTGCTCTTTGTTCTGCTGAGAGATCGGTGAGAGATCTGTCGAGATACCTGACTTGGACGAAGGGCCACGAAGGTTTCTGTCCCTGACATCTCTCATTGCTCTCTCTGGCACTCTATTGCCATTTTTTATACAGTATACCCTCCGACGACCTTCTTTGCTGGCCCCATCACTGAGACATCAGGCCCTCCTCGCTCTTCGCACCTACCGTCGTGAACCTGTCTCAGCTCAGGTGATACCCCATTTCTGTCCTGGGTCCATCATACCTTTCTCGTCGTCACATCTCGCCGCACGCCTGACCTTTTGTGTCACCGTGTACTGTACATTCTCTCGGGAACATTGTGACATCCTACCCCATATATCAGGGGCGGTACAGAGCGAGGGCAGGGAAAGTGAATACAATCCGCGAGTACTTTGGAGTTTCTGGAGGAAAGGAAGCGAGCACTGAGCGATAAGTGAATCGCCGTTGAGAGAAGAATCTCTACTCCGGAGAACCGCCAAACTCGAACGAGGAAAGAAGACCGGACACCTACTTTGATCAGCCATGGACCACATGGACATGTCTACGATGGCCACGACAACCGCTACGGCCATGATGACGGCCATGTCGACGGGGATGCACTCGATGGACATGACCTCGACCGCCTCCGCGGCCATGGCCTCCAGCACCGGGATGGACATGGGCAGCATGGGCGGTATGAGTCACGGTAGTGGGAGCGGCAGCGAATGCCAGCTTTCGGTACGTATTTGACTTCCTGCTTGATGTTTCTGGAGAGATAGAAAGAGGAAGAAGGATTATGCTGCTCAAGTGAATACATTTATTTCTGACGGGATGATAGATGCTGTGGAACTGGAACACGATTGATTCCTGTAATAACGCCCTTTCTTCTTCGCATACCACTCCGCAACCCTCATTTCGCTGATGACATAACAGGCTTCATCTCCAAATACTGGCACATCACCTCCCACGGCATGTTCGGCGGCTCCTGCATCGGTGTCGTCTGCCTCGTCATGGTTCTTGAATTCCTGCGCCGCGTGGGCCGCGAATACGACGCCTACATCATCCGCCGTGCCCGTGTGAGGAGGCAGATGGCCTCGTTGTCTTCTTCTGCAGCTGCAACTACTACCGTCCCAGAAGGTGACGGCACCCCGTCCTCGTCCTCGAACAAGGGTGCGCACGCCAATGTCGCCGCCGCCGCCGCTGGAAGTGTCGATAACAGCCCGGTGCGGCCGACGCTGTTCGAGCAGCTTGTCCGGGCCGCGCTCCATATGGCCCAGTTCGCGGTTGCGTATTTCGTCATGTTGCTGGCCATGTACTACAACGGGTACATCATCATCTGCATCTTCATCGGAGCGTTCTTGGGGGCGTTTTTCTTCTCGTGGGAACCGATAGGCACCGGGGAAGCGTGAGTAGATCGATTTCTTGACGTGCCTTATGCTGCTTTTCATCCTGTAGACCTACCTATACATCACGCGACGCATGCTGACAGTTATTACTTATCATGAGCAGGCCTGATGCTACTGCGGTCACCAAGTGCTGCGGATAACGGGTGCTGGGTGTTTCAACGGACAAAAGCCTCTAATAAGAGGACCATAGGAGTAATGTGGTGCATGGAATGCTTTGATATTCTCAGTTATGACGAGCAAATCCCTACTTAGATACCTGGTGAGATGAGTGTTCTGTCCATTCGAGATGTAACTTTCTAGTCCATATTCGATATCTCACGATAATAATTCAATCAAGAGTTACAAATCCACTCAGAAACAAGCTCGCCTTGCAGTCATTGTCCCCTGACATATCTTGACTCTTCATCTTTTTCAATCCACGCTTACGCTTACGCTGCTCTATTTGCTTCTTCATTCAACTCCTATGGAACCAGATCTTCTCCGCCTTCATCGACGCCTCGAACTCGACCCCGACCTCCCTCACCGTCCCCTCCGGACCCACCCTGAACTCGGCCCTCGTCGCGCTGTGCTCACCCGAGAACTCCATCCCCACAAGCCAGAACTCGCCCGAGACATGTCTGAACTCGATCGTAGCAGCAAGGACGTTTCCAGGGATGGTAGCGCAGAGACTCAGTGGCTGCTGCCGCCGCCGCCGCCGCAAGTTTTCGTTTTTGCTGCCATTACCTGTGGAGTTTGGTGGAGTAAAGTCTGGGAAGATGCTGGGCTGCGCGCAATGCGCGCTGATGTTCAGCGTAGGGTACGCCGGGTGGGTGTAGATGCCCTCGTAGGCGGAGATGGGGAGGGAGAGGGGCAGAGGAGGGTCCGGGATAGATGGGTAGAGGGTGTGCAGGGCGTCGGGCGAGATGGAGGATAGGGCTGATATCTGGCTTTCGGCTCTGGATATGATAATATATCAGTACGATGATCGCTCTGCGTTAGTCCTTACTGTCTTCTTTATACACGGACACGGGATAGACATCATCGCCAGTTCATGACTTCCCATGGAATGGAATAATATCAACGTCTAGGGGATAAGCAAAAAGAAAGAAAACTCACTTCTTCACCCAATCCACCCTCTCCTCCACCGGCACCCCCAGGAACTCATCAACAAGATGATATGCCAGCACCGACATCGCCCCTCCACCACCAAGCAGGCTGTTGCTGAACACCGTGACCCCGAACCCGCGATCGGGCAGAAACAGCACCAGCGTCGCGAACCCCGGCTGTGCGCCCGTATGCTCGACGATTAGCTCCCCGCGGTAGACGTGGATCATCCACCCCAGGCCATACGTGACCGGCGCCGTCTCCACCGGCGGAACGCCCGTTGGGAGCACGATCGAATGCGCGCCGAGAAGACTCGCATATCCCTCCTGCGAGATTGGAGAAGAAGAAGAATTGCGCTTGATCATGGCGCGGACCCATTTTGCGTAGTCGGAGGCTGAGGAGAGGATCATGCCTGCGCCGCGGCCACGGTCCCAGTGGTCGTAGCCGACGTCTTCGTATTCTCCTTCTTCTTCTCCTCCTCCTGTCTGACCGGTGTGATTATTGTTATTGTTGACGTTGTATTTATATTTATACCCCCGGGATATCTCAACCCCAGCCTTCTCCCCCTCCTCAAGAGAGAGATACGTCTCATTCATCCCGAGCGGGATCCAGATCCTCTCCCGCAGAAAATCCCCCAACCATTTTCCCCCGGTCACGACCTCCACGACATGCGCCACAGCCGCATACATCAGATTGCAGTACTGGAACGTCGTCCGGATCGGCGCCGTCAGGGGCAGATGTCTCATCTTGCGCACCGTGTCGCGCAGCGTCGTCGTGTTGGGGTCGTCGAACATCCAGGAGACATCGTGCCTGGGGAGGCCGGAACGGTGGGAGAGTGCGTCTTCGATGGTGACGTGCGTCGTGGACCAGTGGTCGTCGTCGTTGAGGACGAAGTCGTCCGGGATGAGGGCGTGGATGGGCGTGTCCCACTGGACGTGCGGGTAGTCGACGTTGTCGTCGACGAGGAGGGAGACGGCCGCGGCGAGGAAGGCCTTGGTCGTGCTGCCGGCGAAGAAGTGGGTGTGCTCGGTGACGGGGGTTGATTCGGAGAGGTCGGAGACGCCGTAGCCCTTGCGTTTAAGTTAATAAATTAATTAATTAATTGGAGAGTTTAGTTTTTTTTTTTTTGTTTTGTTTTGGTGAAGGTGATATCGGTAGATTAAAGAGGTAGGTAGATATGATCTATCATCGCATGTTCTCTCGTATCACATGTCATTTATCTTGGATTTGTCGACCACGGGGATGGGATTTGGAGGGAAAAAAGCCCATCATTATCAATCATATCAACTTTTAGGGTATGTACAGTAGGCACCTACCTTGGCAAAAGTCTCATCACCCCTCACCACCGACACCGCGAAGCCCGGGACCTTGAAGTGCTCAAGGGCCCAGGCGACTTTCTCCTCGAAGGCATCGTCGAGCGGAGAAGACGAAAAAGAAGACGAGGTTGACTCGAACCTCTGTCTATCACCATCATAATCATAGGAGGTATCGGTATCACGAAGAGGGATGTTTTCAGCAACGACGAGGCATCGACATGCCGTCGTCCAAGAGAGCAATGGTAGTGATATCGTGGCATGGAGGAGAAGAAGGAGAAGCATTCTGGGCAGTAATAATAACTTGAACTTTGGAATTATTTGTTGCAAATTGAGCCTATTCATTCGTTTCATTTACCAGCTCATGCTCTGTAAAGAAAGAAATAATAAGTAGGTTAAATAGGTGGGGATCAATATCATCCAACAAACAGATACGTTGCTATCTGATATGATATGACAATGATAACATATGATTAGATAGAGAGGCACCTAGGTACTACCTATATACCGCATATATTAGGAAGTTAGGTAGAAAAGAGGACTGCACCGCACAAGATTGGGAAGTTGCGTCTGTCTGATACTGACAAAAGCCAAGGACAAAGAAAAGAGAAGATGCAGGAGGAAAGAAAGTTCGTACCATGTATGTAGGCAGCCGTTATAATCATAATACCCCGTCAAGAATAATATACATTCATTTAGTATAGTAACAGGCGCCTAATCATTATTATTCCCTGGCCTAGCAACAGCATCACCAGTAGGCTAGTGCCGACATAGGTCAGTCGGCCTTCGATAATACCTAATAATAATAACGTGGATGCTTACCAGTAGTGCATATTAATCCGTCTATTTCAGCCGCGGAGTGAGTGAGGATTTAGACAAATTCGACCAATAATGACGAGGAATCTGCGTCCTGGAATCAATCAATTTCCGTCGTGCAATGTGATGCAATGCAATGCGATACAACCTCATCTCACATCATCTTCATCCTCGTCCATACAGACAGAGGCTTCCTGGAGGTACTAACTAGTACAGTATAGTACCTATCTAGGTACCTAGGTAGGTAGTGACCTTCAACAATCAACTGCCAGGAGTCGTACTGTGAATACAAGCAAGAATATCTATCTGCATTATGAATAGAAAGCTTTTAAGCCGTCAATTGTAAACTAAAACTATTACCAATAAATCGATCCCCATGTCCCCCAGACTCCAGTAGTGTACAGTATAGCGACGTCCACTGCATGAGAAATAGCCGGGAAGACCCCTGCTTACTGTACTGTACATTTACATACTGCACATCGGACGAAAGCAGCATCCGATTCGTCCGCCTATGTACTCCGTACATACATACCTAGCTGTACAGGGGGGTGTGTGCGCGTGCATGTGTGTGGCTTGGATGTTGCTCACTGCAGAGACTTGAAAATTAATCCAAGACAGCAGTGATAACAGATCGTCAACGGTCAAGCAACGCTGGTGATGGTGCCCAGTAAATGGATTGGAGCGCACAATACTTATATCTTCTATCTGTAGATGTACAGTACATACCTCGTACATATGCACAAGGTGAGATACTCGGAGACTTTGTGGGAACAATTTCGAGTCTCTAATGGCCTTATCTACTGTGGGCGCCTTTGTCGAAGTAGAAAAAATTGTACAGAATAATGAACTGGAAACTTGCGCGCCAGAGATGATAGGATACGTGGATACTGAGGCAATAGATGGAGGAGGAAAACAGAATGCTCAGAAACGCGACTCGCTGCTAAGCTACGGGTAAAGTCTAGTTACAAAAGACAATCATCACCGTAGGCCTAGTTGCATGAGAAGCGCTCCGCTCGTATCTAAGATCAAGATCAACATTGGCGCCTTCTATGGGAGGCGAAAAGTAACCTGGTTCATTACGCGTCACCGCAGTTGATGATCTTTGGCTTGACCGCGGATCTCACGGCACCGGATTGGCTGCCAAGGGCCTCGATTTCCTTGACAACCTTCATCGACTCCTCGTCGGCAACCTGGCCGAAGACAACGTGCTTACCGTCGAGCCATGAGGTCACGACGGTGGTGATGAAGAATTGGGAGCCGTTGCTGTGGGGAGGAAAATGTTAGTCGAGAGGCTTAACACAAAGGGCAAAAAAAGCCATCAACCATAGATAATTACGCCGCGGACAGGGCATGCCAACTTACGTGTTTGGACCGGCGTTCGCCATGGAGAGGATACCAGGCTTGTCGTGCTTGAGCTTGAAGTTCTCGTCGGGGAACTTCTCACCATAGATGGACCTGCCACCAGTGCCCTATAGCCGGGAGAAGACACATTAGTGTCAAGTTCATGTTATTTGACTTTGCGGGTGCAGCTTCATCCCGAAATGGAGTCCTCCACCGGGGAGCTGGAGTGGAGGTTGAGTTCAGACAGTAAACGAGAACACTCACATTGTGACGGGTAAAGTCGCCGCCCTGGATCATGAATTGCGGAATGATACGGTGGAAGGTCGAACCCTTGTAGCCCTGGCCCTCTGGGCGCCTGCAGAGCTCACGGAAGTTCTGAACAGTCTTGGGAACAACATCTTCGAAGAGCTCGAAGACGATGCGGCCCCTCTTTGCTGTTATCATGAGAAAAAGACATGGTCAGCCGGAAGTTTCCAATTGATGACGGATAACGGCCTTCCAGGCTGGAAAAATGATAATTGAACGAGAAGCGAGTGTACATGAGATGGGAGGGAGGAGATGGGATGAAAACAGGGATGGCGGGGTAGTTGTGTTTCTACCCCTCCACCGGGCCACGGAGGGACAGGATGGCAAACTTACGGGTAGAGGTGCCCACAGGGGCGTACTCAACTTCGAAGAAGGATCTAGGGCGCGACATGATGGACGAGGATTGATGGAAAGCACGGAAGGACAGGAGGTGGCTTTTGTTGGAATTGAGGACGGAGGAGATGAGACGAAAGGAGGAGGAAGAGCAAGGTGGGGTTGTTGTTGACCTCAGGGCTCGGGAGAACATTGTTGCTGGTCGGGAGGGGCTCTGGGCAACGGCGGGACACGGGACGACGGCGCGAGGCTAGAGGGGCGGCCGGCTGCTGCGGTGCGCGACTTCGTCAGCCTGTACCGTCCAGACACGAAACTCCTGCCTCCAGCTGGTCGGCGAGCAGTGGTCGATGGGATCAGAATATGCCCCCTCCGCGCCTTGGTTGGCTACGGCCCTCTGCTCCGAGCCCACCATCGGAGGCAACACACGGGCTGGGAAAAACGCTGCACTTGCCTTTCAGCGGTTGCGGGTTCGTGAAGCGTCCAAGGAGATCGGATCCTAGAAACGCAGAACGGGCGGTAGTACAGATGATCCAGAAGTCCTTAATGATACAATGCGAGAAGGGAAGATCAAAAGATCGAAGGAGGGAAGTTAACAGTGTCCCAAAGATGGCCCTGACGAGGCAGATGCAAGGGGAGAAAAGCACTGTGGACCTGGCTGATATCCAAGCACAACGGAAAAAAAGATGCATGGCTAAATCCCAGGCGTTTCTACAGTCATGGACACGTGATCCTGCCTTCCTGCGATCTGGCCGGCTGTCCGGGAGCCAACCATCAGCCGGGCCAATCGGCTTGCCACGTAAATTAGGTACCTAGGTACAGTACATGGGTATGCAGTTCATGCAACACCAGTCGTCAAACGGGCTTGAAGATATCCAGGGCTCTTGTGAAAAGACAAGCCATTGACCAGCAATGGACCGTTGACTCTGTCTCTGGCCTGACGCTGTATATAAAAACACAGGCAAAGGTATCAGATAATCTTGGAAGTCGAAATCATGGCTGCTGGCCGAACGGCAACCTAGTGAGCAGCTTTGTTTCATTGGTATAGGGCGAGGACGGATGAGTTCATTGTTGTACCGTGATCTCGATCCATATATTCAACCTTACAAATATTCACAGCCATCGGAGAAGAGGTATGGCTATCAGAAAGAGATGTAACTGCATAGATGTTTCGTCAATCTCCATGACTAGAGCTCAAAAGACGTAGCCAAACCTACCACCGTGCTTTGACAAACACTAGCGGATATTTCCCACAAACAAAATGTATTCGAAGACAACAAATGTCCCAAAATCGATCAGGAGGCCGAGCGATCGTAGTGAGAATTCAAGCCTGGAAAATCCACTGGCGACACCTTGATGGCAAAAATCGAAGTGCGACGGAAGCTAAATTAAATCAAAAGAATAGACAAAATACATGATAAACGGTAAGCCACTGTTCGTGAAGAAAAAGTCAAGAAAAATCCATATACACCTGAGTTCGTTCACATCATCCACGTTCCCATCCCTTGTCGAGAATACTTCAGATAAAAGTCAAGATCGGAACTGAGACGCGAAGAGAATACCTCAAGCGGGTCAAGTGTAGGGGGAAAATGCGAAGAAAACGGGTAACAGGATTTATCGGAAGTCATCTTCTCCACCATCGTATTCGATTTGGTCCACACGTTGCACGAGCTCCTTTATCTCCCTGGCAATTTCGAAGGCGATAGGCGGAAGTTTGCTGGTTACTTCGCGCAACTGGCTGGAGCCAGCGGTCTCCTCGCCCTCAGCACCCGTTTTAGACAGACGGTCACGACAATCTGCTAGTGTCTGAATGATTGGACCGGCACGCTCCCGGAGAGCTGGGTTGGCGCCGGGCTTGTTCATGGAGCTATCAGTGGTCGATACTACATTGGAAACGACAGAGGATATGGCAGAGATGTGGCCGCGGATGGTCGTGAGGTCGTCCTCAGCACGAATACTGGCAACAAGAGCTTGTATAGACTGGACGAGACCCTCGGTCTGGTTCTCAAGGTACAGCTTGATGTGAATGTCAGCAGAGCGTTGAGAAAGCAGAGAAGAGATAACCGGTTATATTACCTTAAGTTCTTCCAGGTCACTGTCTTGAGGTCGCATGCCATATCCTAGCTTCATACCGCCCTGTCCGTTTGGAAGGCCATTACGGGATAGGGATCGGCGAGAGTTCGTCGCGCTTCTGGACCTAACTGATGGAGAGCTAATGGCGCTGTATACAGACTCGTTGGTGCTCATCCGGTTCTGACTGGGAGCCACACTGAAGTAGCCAGGAGATTGCATTGGGGCGATGTTGTCATCGTCCTCCTCTTCGAGCTCATCTGCCGGAGTAGGGCGAATCTTCACGGTTCGAATGAGTTCAACAACTGCAGCTGACAGATGGGATGCGGCTGCATCGAGAAGGGAAACCGGGGAGAGGCCACACGAATTGGCAAAGTTCTTGGAAGCCGTGATTAAGTTATTCGCAGTTGCAGAGACCTTGGCTTTGGCTCTGGCAGGGAGCTGGGCAGGCTCATCTCCACTACCTTGCGCTGAGTCGATGTCCTGGGTGATGTGGCGGACGGCAACAACGACAGCCTTCATCTGTTCTAGAACAAGCGTTGGCTCGTCGGACCTAGCGATGCGAAGCAGTTCGTCGATGGAAATCTGGAACTTCGTCACATGCACATCCTTGACCAATCCATCTGGCTGTATGAGCTCATTCTGCTTCGCAAAGGCCCCAACGTCCGGACGAAGGCCGGAGATCCCGACAGAGGCGGCTCGTAGATGTCGCAACTGGGTTTTCGCCTTGGCGTATCTACTCTTCCACTCCTTTACCTCTTCCTCTAGCCTGTGAACGTCGCGAGACAGCTTCTCCTCCCGTTCCCAGTTCGCATTACTGCGTTCAGACATTGCCTTCATCTCCTTCAGGAAGTTAGATGCCTCCCGCCTGACTTCCTCTGTCACCTCTTGTTGTGCCCGCAACTCAGCCTTGAGACTCTCATGTCTCTTCTCAAGATCATTGTACCGAGCTTGCAATTCACTATCCCCGGAATTTCCTCGCGAAGCTTCTTCGAGCCGTTGCCGAAGCTCCCGTTCCATATTTGCCTGCTCCGTTCGCACTCTTTCCAACTCGAGCTGAAGAGAGTTGTTGAGACTCTCCGCCTTGGAAACCTTACTCTCCAGTTCCGCTTTGAGCTCCTCCCATTCCTTCAGTGGTTCAGAGCCATTGACCTATAAAACATTTAGTGATCTACCTTTAATCGAACGTACGCTCCGAGTCTACATACCTGAGACTTGTCTTTCTCCTCCTGCAGTCGGGAGATCTCTTGGTCTTTCGATTTGACCAATTCCTCCAACTCCTCTATCCTTTCCTGCAGTGATGACACTTGGGACTGGGTGTCTGCCAGGAGCTTTTTGTCCCGCTCTGACAATGTCGCTCCCGTACCTCTCCTGCTCTGGAGGACTCCATCCAAGGCGAAGGCATCACTTCGTGTATCGTAATCATCTTCTACGCCTCCCGCTTCATCGTCATCTTCAACCAAGGTACTTTTATTGGGAACAATTGTATTACTCTGGAACGATTTGGGTAGCGGCTCGTTTGCCTCGCCGTTCATGCCCATCCCTGGAGGCGGTCCACTCAGAGACCCCTGACGCGGCGGAAACCGACCAGGCGGAGGACCTCCAGACGGGTATCCTCTTCCTGGTCCCGGAGGAGGTCCACGAGACTGTGATCGTGGAGGGTATCCATTAGCCGGATAGCTATTTGAGCCTGGTCTAGAACCTGGTCTAGAAGGTGGGTAGCCGTTTGGTGGTGGACCGCCACGGCCTGCAGGACCACGGAGACTTGGGGCTGGACTACCCATACGAGGCAGGTCCGCTGCAGCGAACTGAGGAAACCTTCGTTCCAATTCAGAAAACACGTCGGTAGCCAGATCCTTGAACCTCTGCTGCTGGAGGGACGCTAGTTTCTGACGGGCCTGATTGCGCTTTTCGTGGAACTCTTCTCGGGGAGGAAGGAACGGAGGAACGTCAGGCCTTGGCGGTCTCCCGGGTGCCGGCATGGATTGTTGTCGTCGGAGCAGCTCATCATACACGTCGGTACTCAGTTCCTGGAATTGAGTTGGAGAGAGCCTTAGCAGCTTATCCCGAGCTTTATTGGGTTTCATATTTGCTCTCTCCTCCCGGGGAGGCGAATTAAGAAATCTTTTTAAGGCGTTGTAATGCAGCGCTAAGGTCTCCTCCATTTTCTTGTATCGTCTACTCTGCTGGTCTGCCAGTGTCCCATCACTCGACCGCGCTGCCACTGAAGTTGGAGGAGACGGATTTCCGGAATCGCGAATTCGAGGAGGAGGGCCACCAATATCGCTCATACTTGAGGAAGGAGATGGATTTCCCGAGTCACGAATGCGAGGAGGAGGACCGTTTGGAACATCAGCATCGCTCATATTCGAAGAAGGCGGCGGACCCATCGACGATGACGGGGGTGTCGAAAGGGTGTCGCGATTCGACATTGTCGGCGAGAAAGGCGGCTCTGACTTGTTCGTAGCATTGTACTGGTTGATCCCTGACCACTCACTACCGTCTGCAGAGACAGTCGACATGGTTCCCGTGCGGCCATTCATCGTCTACCGTTCGAGTACGGATTATATCCAAATCGTCTGGTCGAAAACGTCACGTCATATAACCCAATGTTTAAGATTTCAAAGTAAGTTGCCAATCGAAATTTGCTAGCATGTGCTCGGAGGATGCTGTGCAGTAGACGCGCAACGCAAACAATCGACGAGGGTTCGCAAGTGCAGAATCGAAGAGATCATACGCGGGCGTATAAGAAAGCGTCGACGTAGTCCTGGGGTTTTTGTGAAAAGGCTCGTGGCACGAGATCAATACAAGGAGAGGGGGGAAATGCTATATACTGCAACAAAAGGCTCCAGGAGGTAGAGGTCCTCGCGAACCCGGAGCAAGAAGCAGTCGTCGGCGTCAAGAGTCCAAAAGAGTGGAGGACTGACGGGCGGCCGTCGAGAGCATGAAGGCCGGAGCAGCGACAATGCTCTGCGCCCGCAACGAGGACAGAGAGCATGTGCCGGTGTGGGCGAAGAGATCGAGAACCGCGGACAGAAGAGGACCGCAGACTGGTGGACGCTCTCGTTCGTCGAGGTCGGAGACGGGGGAGAAGGGCCCGGTGGTCAATCAATCCCCCTTTCCGGGTCTGGGGCATTGCGCGTGGCCCAGCGTGCCAGGCACCGCGCGCCGTCGACGGCGGGAACCGTGAGCCCGCTGCAGAAGATTCGCCCAACCCTATCCGGCTGCCCTAGCCCCTCTCCGGTCATGGTCTCCTTAGCTGGAGGCTTGTCCACTCTGTAAGGTCAGTGTCCCTGAAGAAACCCCGGATCCCCTTGCTCAGCAGCCGTTAGTACTCGTCTCTCCAGCATGCTATCGTCCTAGGCGCCCTGAGGCGCTCAATGGCAAATGCGCTCCCCCGGAACTGACCCGCAGCGGGAGCACACAACCTCGTTTGTCGGAGTCCGGAGTCCAGACCGTTCCTTCTGGGGCAGATACGAGGAGCCCGTTGGTAAAGAATAATTGCGGCAGTTTTTGCGGCGTTGTGGCTCTCCAGTCAGTAACGGTCAGTGCAAGATCTTGAGAAGACCAGTGCAAACACCACAACGTCCTTATTCTTTTTAGCCCGCTCCGACAAAGATAAAACGGCAGTTCGCACTCCAAGAAACCGGTTCTTGTAGATCAGACAAGTGTAATTAATTATCAAGGTGGAGAGGAAAGCTGGTCGTCGGCCGCAAGATCTCTCGCGCTGGATCTCCACTTTCTTCAAGCCGGATCGCGAATTAAGGGATAGTCTAGCAACCCATACAGCTCTAGCGGTGAAATAGGAAATAGAGATCTTCTCTATCCATTCCATTGATCCAGTCTGTTTGTACTGCAGGAGCCCGTGCGCTACCATCTTGATCCGCTGCATCCCTCCAGGAAATAATACTCTGACCAAGCCAGCCTGATCCGGTTCTGCCTCCTACAAGTCCAAGACGGGACAGGAATTAGGCATGCTGCATAGAGCCCTATCTAACTATAGCGGAGAGATGCATTGTACATATCCTGTAAACAGCCTGTTGGCTAATCAATTATGACAACAGACAGTCGTCGATAGATTTCAAAACCAAAATTCGTGACAATGGCGAAAAGGAACAATCGAGAGGAAAATGGGCTGCTGATTTCAGAAAACCGGCTGATCTCCTGCGCTTCATTCATGCTTCATCGATCTTTTTATTATGCAACACTCCATCTCCAGCCAAAAGGTCAGTTTGCCTGCTCATTGAGTTGCTTCACACGCCATTGCTACTCCCTCGTTGAATATGTAAATACGTCTACACAGTACATCCTAAAACAGGACCTCAGAGAAGAACGGAAATGATAAAGCTGCAGCGTGGAGACAGAGTACCGTATATGCTACCTTATGGGTATCCAGGTAGATAATATGGACTATCAAGCAGAAAAAACACAGACTGCTAGCTTGATCGTAAAAAGAATTCCGTCTCCATACCATCAGACACTAGACATGCATTAACTCGTAACCAAGTCACTACTGTATCTTGCAAAGACAGATGCACAAAGTTCCTAGGCACAGTGATTAGGAAAGTATTGAATCATGTCATAATATTTTCCCCAATCTCGTCTGCCTGCATCATTTCAAACAATGCAGATCGGCATTATCTCCTTGCCTCCAGTCGGACATATCTATCTGGATATTCTCTATTATCATCCCGCAGTCCACTTCTTGGAGTACATTTTTCTCGTAAACTAGAATCTGCAATATAGATAAATGCAACAGAGCGTAGATGTAAAACATGGGGCAGTCATATACAAACCATGACCCAGAAATGGAGAAAATTAGAAAAGGGGAGGAATTATTAACTCGGAAATTCATCCGTTGTCTCTGTCATTAATCGAAGATAGGTACGAATTCAGGTAGTGGTGACAAGAGCAACATAGCAAGAGCCCACGGAATGATGCCGATCTGATTCATTATTCTTCACCATACATCCATTGTGCGCCATATCATGCATGGATGTATATATATGTACAAGATGCATGATATTTGACATCCTCGCTTATCGCGAGGCGGTCATGGCTAATCCCTCTGCGCTCTTTGCCGCTCCGACGGCTGTCGACACAGGAGTTGATGATCGAGTTGGCACGGTGCTGCGGTTGTGTGCCATGTGTGCCTTGACGAGGTGGCCTGCCGCCAGAGCGGAGCATAGACTAAGTTCGCCGGCGAGCACAGCGGCGGCGACAATCCGGGCAAGCTGGCGTGCATTGTCGCCAGGATTAGTGGGGTGGGAGCCGCGCACGCCAAGTAGCTCGAGCATTGCAGATTGCGCCTCAAGGATAGTGCCGCCACCGATGGTTCCGACTTCGATGGATGGCATCGAGACGGAGATCTGCAGGTTCCCATTGACACTGAGAGGTGGTTAGTCGAAAGAATGGCTTCTTAAATACGACAGAGATGTCATCTCATAGACTTACTTCTTCATGATAGTGATACAATTGCTGCTTTCGACATTTTGCGCTGGGTCCTGGCCCGTTGCCAAGAAGAGGGCTGTTACAATGTTGGATGCATGTGCGTTGAAGCCGCCTAGGCTACCCGCCATTGCGCTCCCAATCAAGTTTTTGCTGGTATTGAGCTCGACCAGTGCGTTCACATCGCTCTTCAGTACACTTTTGACGACATCACCGGGGATGATCGCCTCCGCCACTACCGACTTGCCGCGACCGTCAATCCAGTTGACTGCAGCTGGCTTTTTGTCAGTGCAGTAGTTACCGGAGACTGAAATCGTGGCCATATCCTCGAAGCCGCACTCGGTAGCCATCACATGAAGGGCCTTTTCGACACCCTTAGAAATCATATTCATACCCATTGCGTCTCCAGTTGTCGTCTTGAATCGGATGTACAGATAAGTACCGGCAAGAGTGGTCTTCATAGACTGAAGGCGGGCGAAGCGGCTGGTGCTGTTGAACGCTGCGGTCATGATACGCTTTCCTTCTTCGGAATCAAGCCAAACCTTTGCAGCAGCCGCCCGGGCAAGCGTAGGGAAGCCCACGCAAGGACCACGAGTCATGCCATCACCAGTAATGACAGTAACAGCGCCGCCGCCGGCATTGATAGCCTTGCAACCTCGGCTTGTGCTCGCGACTAGAACTCCTTCAGTAGTGGCCATAGGGATGAAGTAACTTTGACCGTCAATAATGAGGGGGCCAGCGACTCCGAGGGGCAAGGGGAGATATCCAATGACGTTCTCACAGCAGGCGCCATGGACGAGAGTGTAGTTGTAGTCCTTGTATGGCAGCTTTGACGACTCCAGGAAGCCCGTTAGTGCTGAGGTAGCAGGCGTTCTCGATACCACAGCTCTGCGAATCTTGACCGCTCTTGTAAAGGCCTCGAGGCGACTCATGATGGGCTGGTCCTCCAAGGTCTTTTCCAGAGCGTATCCCGGAATCTTACCACGCAGCGAAAGTTCGATCAGTTCCTCATCTGTCAAAAGAGACGCTTTCTTCTCTTTCAACATTGCCTCGCACTCTTCTATTGTTCTTTTCGGCCCATCTTGCTTCACTTCGGGCTTCGCCAATTCGACTTTCGGCTCCGTGACTGGCGGCCTTTCAACCTGGCTTCTAGATTCAGGTTCCTTGATACTCCACCGTGCAGCGTTAAAAAGGTAGCCGTTCAGAATGAGACTCAGAGTCAAAGCGGCAATGATCCACTTGCTTATGACAGGATCTTCAATACTTTTCAGCAAGCTCTCAATTACCCGGCCGCCCACAACATCCAAAAACTGGGCATTGTACCCAATATCAAAATTTCCCCTGTCATCCGGCCCAGCGTAATGCACAGATGGATATTCCAGCTTATATTTAATTGGCGGAATGACAGTCACAACAGTCTCCAGTCGACTGCTCTTGGCGGAGACGTAGATAGAATCGAGACCATTTTCAGCGACCTTGAAAGGATCGATGGGCGTTGGTGCCAGGAAATTGGAAATTCTCGATAAAACAGGTAAGGCTCCCACTTTATCCGAGTTGCGGAAGGGAATAGTGGACAAGTTCACGATGTTGACAAGAACGAAACCGGTGACCATTAGAACCTTAAACTTGGGCACACTGCTCGCTCTAACCTTCTTCCCGAAGACGCCAGTGTCGTTCGCCGCACTGTTTCCGGATCCCACCTGGGGCCAGTCATTGCTCGAAGCTACATTCTCAGCCACACGTTGGGTGATTCCATCCTCCTCCAGAGCCTTGCGAAGTGCAACATGGCGCTTGATTCGCGTAATTTCGAGCTTAATGCAAAGAATTGTGGTGTAGAAAGTGAACAGCAGAACGCAGTCAAAGAACAGGATCCAAGCAGCGAGAAAGCAAAATTGTCTGAGACCGCCCTGAACTCCAGAGGCAGCCCCGGCCGCTAGAAGAGCAATCTCGATGCAGTAGTCCCGGACAATTTCAAACCCCTCTTCTTTGACCGCAGACTGGATAGAGTCCTGGATCGACTTGGGCGAGTTTGAAGAGTTCGGGCCACCATGACTAACACCGGCCGTCGAAGGCGTATGTCGTCTCTTGTCCGTCGACGCAGACACGACAGCCTTTGTGAGGATAATCGGTTTCTCAAAACCGATGGTCACTACAAGGAAAGGTAGCCCTTCGGAAAGAAGCCGCATATTAATAGGGACACCAAGTTTGGTAGTGACCAGGAGGCCGAAGAGGAATGCATAAACGCCAGAGAAAAGGACCGTGGCTGCAAGCCAGAATTTAGAGCCCAGGCGTCTCATCGACAGGAACAGGGACACAAAGGTCAAATGCATCGATATGTAGCCAAGAGTCATGATCACGATATCTATGGTTTCGGCATGCTGGAACAAGTCAGAAAATCCTTAACGCAATTCTGACACTGACAGATAGATACCTTTATCAAGTCGACAAATGAGCTCCATGCGTCTGTAAACCAAACCTTCAATTCTCCACGAGACCCATAAGCAGGACCGCGAACAGCCCTCATTATCCACTTCTTCTGTTCCCCTCTACCTTCATCTGCCGCTGGGTCTGGGATCTCTTGAACTGCCTTGAGAAAGTCCGACACATGTTCAAAAGGAACGACGAACGCCAGCGATGAATCGTGAGAGAAGGGAGCAAGGAAGTTTGGTGTATGAGGGACAGGTCGAGCAGATGCATTGGCTGGCACGGGAATCTCGTCCGCTAGCGGAGCGGTTGATGCTGACTTATAAGAGGAGTCCGGGAAAATGAAAGTTGCCAATGCCAGATGTTGAGCGACCTGCGACCCGTGCGTGAGCAACCAACAGGCCCTTTCCGAAACGGTTCAAGAGCCTACCTCACGATCCTCCGACGCCATGGTGTCTTCGACCTGCCATCTCCAGGCAGTGCGTTCTCCCAGACGAAGGTTCCTACTTCCCTCGAGTAGCGAATCCACGTCCAACTGCCCCGGAAGATTCCTGGAGCTCCTGACTGCATCAAACAGACTTCCTTCGAGAAGACCAACGTAGGTTGTACTAGCAAGTAATGCGATCACGACGATGGTATGAATGGGGTGCATACACGCGCGGCGAGACACAGACTGCAACACAGTGGTAACTTGACGCTTTAGCCATCCGGGTTCAGCGCCATTGTCTGGATCTGCGCGTCGAAACCTCCTTGGGATAAGAGAAGCCATCATGCTAGGCCGAGACCGAAGTACAGCAGTGCAAGCTGCGCGCGAAAGTGGACGCAGTCTTGACGGTCCACAGCCTAAGACGGCAGATATACAACCACCCTAACCGTTCAGAAACCCGGATTGAAAGCTTAGCGATAATCCGAAGATGTCTGTCTTTGCACGTCGCAGGCAAGCATGAGGCTCTAGATGGGACAAGTCGTACCAAGGCCGATGCCTAAAAATTAGCACACCTTCGGCTAACACTCGCTTTGAGCGGAGAAATCGGACCACAAACATACAGGGACCAAGGACCTTGTGTGAGACTGGACCACTCTCTTGTGGGAGCAAGACACGAGGTAGCAAACTCGAGTCGCTGGTAGAGCACCGACCCCTGAGAATTGAAGAGAAGCTCCCGTGCCGGGCGGTGAGCAGCCAGAGGACTCAAAAAGTTGAGCTGCGAACTGCCGCCTGGCGGCTGTGTAAACCCCAGGAAGATGACGAATTGGAGGGGAGAGGAACCGGAGGACGCAGTGGGATTGAACTCGAAAATAAAGGTATTTAACTGTCAGAAAGGCGGTTGAGAGAATTGCCTCCAGTGGAAGTCGACGACCTTGGGGGACTCCGCCATCTGGCTTCGCCGTCATTCCCGCCACGCGTCGGAGCATGGGACGGTTCGGTCCAAGGTTCCTTGGCTTCATCCTTAGTCCCTGAGCAAAGACCCCAACATTGCTCCGGCATTACTCACCATCGCGAGGTGATATCTTTCACACTTCCCAGGTTGCCAATTGAACAGCTGCAAGGGTGAAAAAAAGAGGAAAATGCCAACGATAGCGCAGCTCCCTGCTGTTAGTCTCTATCTCAAAGACTACGCAGTAGGCAGTAAGGTTATGTGACAGCGTAGCTGCCTGCTGGCTGCATGAGCGCATGCAAGATGACCACTACACCGTTCAACGTCTCATCTCCATAATCATAGGCTCTGGTTTATTCTCCTGTTCCCAATACAGGCAGCATCTCTGTGAGCCAGCATGATGGATCACCATTCCATGGTGTCAGCTCTCACAGGTTCTTTACAGGACACCACCGGTATGAGAGCTGTCGTGCATTCATTATTGCGATGGCGGTGAACAGTAGTATGCATGGTCTATTAGTATTCTTGTCTGCCTAATCTGTCAATGATCGCTGTCGAATTTGACAATATGGCCCTCATCGCCACAACTCATTTTCAAAAAAACTCACTGCATACAGTACACTGGCCATTGAGACATGAAGTCGCTACTCCGTACTGCCTTGAAGTGATCTAACTACAGCAGCGGTCCGCATAGACTCTGCGGAGCAGACTTTGCGGCACTGGTACATACATACATAGGTATGATGCAAGTCATATTTCTGCTCGATATATTATATGTCTATTTCTTACAGCCCCCCGGTTGATTCTACTCTGCAAAATCTAACAATGAACATCGTTTTAGCAAACGTTTCCCACCTGGCAGATCGCAGGGTTCAGGTCATCTGCCTCAGAAAGACTAGGGAATGCTCAATATTCTACTAGTTGTAAGATGTATGCAGAGTTGTCTGTGTACTACTTGAGTGGGCATCTAGGTACCATCTAGCAGGGTTACATGTCAGAGACCTAGAGACACAAGTGTCGTGAAAGGCTCTAAATACTTACCTTACTAGACACATATCTATCATCCTATCTATTTATTGACATGACTCCATCCACATCGTGTTAGCCGAGGTGATGCGATCCCTCCTCTGAAGGTCTCAACTGCTATCTTTCATCAGATAACCAGTTAACGATTGTGATACATCATGCCTTGTCTTTGAATAATAAGTTGATTACCAGGAATCGATCGGTTCCTACTGAGGCTTGAGCAGACTTAGCGCTACGACCCGGGAGGTTGCGTGGAAATCGTAGCTTCTGCAGAAGTTTACGTCACAAAGCCTAAGAGTAGACATTTCTTCTAGTGTACATTGGGGGGAGCACGCTGTATGCTTGACATGTCTGAAACGGGCGCTTATTGGATCTATATGGATGTTCTTGTCGCAACCAGTGGTGGGTGTGCCCTCCGGTTGCGCAGAGTGCCAGGCTCGATCGCACTGACCAATTGGCGATGTCCCTTGGCGGTTTGCCAATTCGACTTCGCAACAGTCATCCTTCATTGCTTCAGATGATCCTGACAACGTGCGCTCTCTGCCAAACATTGTCAACGGCTTGCTATTCTATGATATTTTGTGGACGCGACAGAGCGGATCATGGTTCCGTTATTCATCAAGCCCAGTTCTGGATCTCTGTTTGTCCATAGAGTAGCGTTTGTGCTGCAGACAACGTTCAAACAGGGTCCCTCTAGAATCCTCACAGGCATAATAGAATGATGCTTTCGTACTTTGACAGAGAAACGAGCTCGTCAAAAAAAAGTCGCATATCACAGAAACAGGTATTTCCTGTGATATTTGAATCAGCGTCTCGAGTTCGCGATGCGGTGTCTGGCACGATTTCCAAGCGCCAGGTATGGTCGAATAATAATCGCCACCAGTTTGGCTCTGAAACATACAAGGAAATACCGAGAATTGAACCGTTTAAGTGGCATGTCTTGCCTTGCCCTTGATTGGCCCAGTCTCTCTTGTTAGCGCTCTTTCAATCTCAGATCTCTTTGGTTCCATCCAGGGCTGTGGAATCTATCGACGGTTTTTAGATGGCGCTTCTACCATGAGTTACAAAGATCTTATTTTTGTTTCCATTTTAAATCAACATTATGACATTTTCCGGGATTTATGAAGGACGGGAGCCATCTATTTAACACATATTATTGTGTTTGGTGGGCCCGAGATCAGGCAGTTACATAAAGAAACAAAGGCGCTGTTCTTAGCTGCTGGCGGCCTTATTCAGATCTTATTGAATATACATTGTTAGTTCTCTTTGTTCTTAAATATGCTTATTGTGAGTTTCCGAGTTCTTATTGTGGAGAACTTATTGTCTGTCTCTTCCTTTTCAGTGACATGCTGCTTATTCACTGCATTGTTGTCACACTGACTCTGACTCCATAAGAATATTTACACCCTACAGGGTTCTGCTGCCACAGCTATCTTCGATTCTTTCTTTCCTACTTCTTACCTACAACAGTCTTTGATCCTGATCACATATCCTGAACCCCAGACACAATGCATATACTCAACAAGCAAGCCTTGACGGCACTGTTTACCTTCCTCCTTTCGACAGTCAGCAGCCATAGCTGGATCGAACAACTCATGGTAATTGCTCCGAACGGCACCTTTGTCGGGGCTCCGGGGTACCCGCGAGGCAATGTGCTTCGCACTGCGCCCGGATTTAGTGACTCCAAGATGGTCAACCTGATTCCACCAATCGACCGCGCAACGAACGAGATCCTCCCAACTGATAGAATGTGCAAAGACACTCAGCAAAAACAAATCCAGACAGAGGGTAGTCCGAGATTGCAGGCAGCTCCCGGTGCTGCTATCGCCCTTCGATTCCAGGAAAATGGCCATGTCACACTTCCACAGAACCAACCCGGAAAGCCAGAGAACCGTGGCACTGTGTACGTATATGGTACGACACAGCCTCGTGAGGACGATACATTTCTCGCCATCCACAAGGTGTGGAATAAAGACGGTACCGGAGGCGACAAGCGAGGAGTTCTTTTGTCCGTACAGAACTTCGATGATGGTCGTTGTTACCAAATAAACAGCGGTCAAATCTCTAAAGAGCGTCAAGCGAAATTCCCACATCAACCTAACCAGCTGATGGGAGCCGATCTGTGGTGTCAACAGGACATCGCTCTGCCGTCAGATATTCCTCCCGGTAAGCCTTACACCCTGTACTGGGTTTGGGATTGGCCCACAGCTCCTGGTGTCGACCCAAATCTTCCAAATGGAAAGAAGGAGATATATACGACTTGTATGGATGTCGATATTATTGAGGGTCCCAAGGTCCATAGCAATGTGGCGACAGGATACATCGAAGGTCAGCCTCTCGATAATGCTGCCATTCCGTCACAGTTCGCGGAACTCTTCAAGTCTCGCACAGTACCAAAACCCGCGGTCAACAACTCATCCTCTTCAACGATGCATTCACATACTGGAGCTCTTGAGTCCTCGTATCAAAGGGCGGCCCCTACCTCTGGTAATTCTGGAACGGTTTCATATCGCGGCTGTGGCCAAACGCCCAGATCTTACGCGAAGTCTGACTCCGGACCGGTCGAGGCTAAGCTCAAAATTCCGTTCTACAAGTCTCCACGCCTACCGGTGAGGTCTAATCATGACGAGTACTTCTACTCCCAAAGTTAAGAAATAATTGGAGTCGGACCGGAACTGGGTATCGTATCTTATACGGACGCAACGAAGGCCTCTGAGCTCGTTCAGAGATCGAAAAGGTGCATGCTGGTTCGCTTGGCAGTCAAGAATTCGAACTGGGATCTCCCATGTCCTCTTTCATTGATCACGAGTCTATTTCAAATCATGAGCAGCATACACCCAGGCTTATTTTTGAATTTTATTGATCATTGGCCCTATTCGAAAAGATGGCACATGGATTCTCATTGAGAAACTTGGTAATGGTGCCTATGAATATGGTATTTGCTTGATACGAACGAAACAATCTTCCCCTCTATTTTTGTGGATAGAGCAGGTCTCTCCACATCGCCTAACAAAAGTCGAGCCTCTCTGTGTCTAGTTTCACGACAAGGTGGCTGTTTAGGGGTGCAGGCATTAAGGGGAAAAAAGGGGATATAACAATAGCCAACCTGGTATTTGTATATTAGGTTTTGATATTCTTTTCAATGAAAAGAGTAGTTAGATGTATTTACAGCGACGCATTCATTCTTTTTTTTTCACTTTACCAAGCTTTTTGGCATAGGCTTGACAAGAGTCTATTATTATACACGCCTAGGCATACATACCCGAGAAGGATTTGCTCGTATACTCCACACACTGTCATGAATGGCTCCTGGTTCTAAGGAGGTGACACACTAAGAATGAGAAGGTGCTAGGTACTACCTAGGTAGATGCTATAATAAGCCTTTAGGATTTTTTGCAGAGATTTGTGGAAGACCAATGTTACAACGTAGCTTGAGCGCTGCAGATATTCTAGCAATATTCTAGAAATCTAGATATAGCGTTGTTTAATGTAATGATAAGGGTAATTAATGATGTTGCAAGCACGGGGGTAGCACAAAGGCGATCGTCCCAAGGACAGCCCCATGCGAGGATCTGGAAAAGCACGACCTGAAACACACTAGTCGGCACGGTCCTCACGTGGTTATCACGTGCATGAAGTCGAGACTTCTGCAATTGAAGCCAGAGACAGTGAGAGGAGTCGGAGGACGGCAGAAGTTGTTTTTCACAGGCAATTCTCTCATATCCTCACGAAGCACATCCTCTGTTGAAGTGGCCTTCGTCTCTGTTTGATCCTGGCGAGAGCGCGACTGTTGCCACGGCCTCAGTCTATGAGGCGACTCGGCCCCGTCGATCAAGGCACGAACCTACCTACTTGCAGGCACAGCCCGGGTCGTTCAACTTAGCCCCAAGGTAATCTCCGACACCAGGGCCTCCTTTCTCATATTGCGTCCTTAATCATCTCATCCTCCTCTTCTTCGCGTTGGCTGGCCATTTTGCTTTGTTTCGTTCTGTTCTACGGCAGTACTTGTTTTTCTCCGGCACACTTCAGCGCTCTCCATTCCGCGTTCGCTGACACCCCTCGTTTGACTGCTTGCTATATTTAGAATCCACATCAGTCCTCGTCAAGTCGAAACCGCGGGACAAACGCAGCAAGCAATATCCACAACCCCCAAGCAGGCTGGCTATTCGCACAGCAGAGAGCCACTACTACCGCTGCAAGAAATCTCAACTACTTTGTAGCAAGTCCCTCGAGCTCCACGTTCTCTCGGCGCACCACGTCCTCGCTTATAGACGACCTCAACCTCCACGGCGTCCTCTGGTCGCTCGCCGTACTGGCTATCCCTATCTACATCGGCGCTTAGATTGACGTGTCGATATCGTTTCGCGGCTCTCCTCCCACAACCATTCAGTCCCCATTTCATCTTGTTACAGAAGCAGGCAGATCGACAGCGCCATCCGGATTGACTTGCATCCCGCATTTGTCGCGGATCAGCAGCAGGCATTGTGTGCTATCACATTGGCAAAGTTCTCTGTTCTCTTTTCTTCGGAGGAATAGTCTTTCCTTTCCAGGTTTCCCACCCGATCCCGTCTCTACAAAACAGCCATATCGGGTTAGATCTCGCACAGATAAGCACGACGTAAGAGGTCTGTCGGATATTATCGATCATTCGTTGCTCATTGCGGGAAGGGAAGATCCCCTGCCAAGAAGCGCGATCGATGATCGAGATGCGCAACTAGGACGCGAAGGATCTCAGTGGAAGAAATAGCACTTATTTCTTCGTTTGCTGCGAATCCAGGCTCTTCTTAGACGCGACGATTGAGAATATAACAATCCGTTGAAGCTCATGGCGACAACCATGTCATCTCCTCCGTCCTCTCCGCCGCGCGACCTACCCTCTGCGAATGTATCGAGCCCGCCCCCTGTAATTACAGAGCCACCGGTGAAGCGATCGAGTTTGTCGCGGCCGCCATCGTTTGCGAAGGACCGCTTGTCTACATACTCCAATGCTTCATTCACCTCCCAGAATCGGTCGCGACCTACCTCAAGCGTCTTTCCCATGTTCCATTCTAGCCTGTCTTACGCCCTGGTACGGGATTTCGCATATCCTGTGATTCACCCCCTTCACTATGGACCACCTCCTCCTTCGTCTGGCGTGTCCACACCCGCAAGCGAAAACAGGCGTCTGTCAGACCCTCCGCCAGCAACCTGGGATGGTTCGAGAGGGCAATTGTCAGCGGGACCGTGGACAACGGAAAGTATCTATGGGCATCAGCAGCTCCCTGCCATGTCTTTTGGCGATGGGCCCCCATATAGTGAGGATGAGGATCTGCACAGCCCTGTTGTCACGACACGTCACCGAAAGCACAGATACGCCAATGAAGGACGAAGGGGAAGAAGCCCCGGAGACAGCGGTCGTGGCTCTGGGTACCAAGATGATGACGATCGCGGAGTGTTGGTCAGTAAGAATGGTAATGGCAGCGAGACGTACTACGTCAAAGATGATGGTGCGACTGATGATGGCCCGGGTGGCGAGTTTGTCACGTATCCAGCGAGCGAACGCAGATACTCGTATGATAACTCTGAATTCGGGGACTCCTACTCTCACCGCCGAGGTTATGATCCGGATGCTGGTCATGATTCTGACGATGATATCTCTGATGCGGATGAATACTCTCGCGATTATCGATTTTCTATAGCTTGCCCGGATGAAGAAATGCATGGGAAGGCAGTTGCGCTCTTCGACTTCACCAGAGAGCATGAGAATGAACTTCCTTTGAAGGAAGGACAGGTGATCCTGGTCTCGTACAGGCACGGTCAAGGTTGGCTAGTAGCTGAAGACCCCAAAACCGGCGAGAGCGGACTCGTTCCAGAGGAGTATGTCCGATTGGTACGGGATATTGAAGGTGGTTTGACATCACTTAACGGGGAGCTTAATACGGCCTCCACAGAGGACGATACCTATCTTAATCCGGAGACAACGGGGCCAGATCAAGCAGAAACACCGACGCAAGACGAACATTGTATATCACCCTCAAATGCTCACTTCACTGATTCCAACAATGAAAGTAGCAGTGAGACGTATCCATCGGTTGTCTCCACCGTTTCCACCAGCAGTCATGACTCGGATCCCCACCCGTCTCACCATCAAGAAAAGGCAACTCCTCCAGATGTAGAGCATCATGACGAGAAGAAGTTAGAGAATGGAAACCATCTCAGCACGTCTTCGACCACGACTTGAATGCCTACCGTTATTTGATGAAAAGCGACAATAGTGATACTTCTGTCACGAAAATGCGGCATGTCCCGTCTGTGATATTACCAGCCAGTGCTGAACTTGGGTTTAGCACATCCAGAGCTGATCATATAATCTCGTATGCAGTCCCCGGCCAGAAACAGAAGATTGCCATATCACCGTGCACCCGTGATCGATGCTCCTGCCGATAGGCGAAGAGGAAGAAGCAAGTAGACCTAAACTGGTCTGTTATCAACCAGACTCGGGGCATCAAAGCAGGCCGAGAGAGAGTGCACCGATAGACGTCCGAACGACGTCAAGAAGAGAAGGTACCAACGGAGTTACATGTTAGAGGATGGTTTGGAGAACTCACGGGAAGGTCAGGTAATCGAGCTTGATGTCTGAAAACGAATCAAAGCTTGAATGAGCAATGGTTGTGCCTGGGCAACATACAATCAATAGAGCTGACAACCTGCTCTTCACATCTTGTACATAACTATTCTTTCTTTTGTTACCGTTCTGCATCTTTTCTCTGCGTTCATCCGCAACCGCAGCAGCATCATTGTCATTATGCTCATCTGGTAATCTAATGGAACGGGATGTATCGGCCGATCTGCTGGCTGGTCGGTCCGAAATTTCATACTCTGTTCCGAATCTGCTGTCTTTTCATTTACCGCCCTTATTAATTACCCTTTCACTGAGGGTAGCCACGGACTCGAGGGCCGTAGTCCGCTGGTATATATGTTAGTGTCATCTTTGTCACTTTGGATTAGGAGTGAGGCTTTGTTGTTGGCCTGATCTCATGTAGAATAAGCTGTCATGCAGCGGGACAGTAGTTGGAGAAAGAGGTTTCAGGATCGAACAATGCCATGGGTCATCCATAAGATCTTTGTATCTAGCTAAGAAGGTGGAAGAATTCAGAGATCCTGATGCCAGTTCTCTTTTGGCCAATGTTGGTGAGTTGAGGTGACAACTCACTATTCTTTATCCAAATAGACCTTGGTGATGTAATCAGGTCAATATCTCATGCCGATGGCGATTCAGATGTTGTGGTAGTGCAGGCGTTGAACCTAGATCCAAGAATCTATGTAAAATTGGATCTAAAATCTGGTCTCATACAAATTGTCATTAAAAGAATTCTTTGATAGCCTAAGGACTCAAGTTTTTCAAATAAACCATGTGACGAACGCCAGGCAACGCTTGTGATTCGGCGTTTCGTTAGCCGCCCGCAATATGTACTCCGTATCGCAGATGCCCAATCCAAAGCACTAACACATCATTTAGCGCTTGGGCAGGAATCGTGAAACGGCTGAGCCTCTTTCCCTGCCATCAACGGAAGCTAAGAAGGCTGGCAAATTGGCCATCTCTTCCTGTCTGATAAAATCGCAGCCAATGCGACTAGTTATGCTGCACGGCGCAGCATTGGGGGTGGGGGGGAGGCATGCTTGCTGTTTATGCCTTAACCCGTTCTCCTGAGTATTTGAAGCTGTCCAAGCAGTATGCATACTGGTAGGTATTCTTTTCATCAAAGCAGACATCTAATTTCTTTCTGGAGCACCTGGTTCTTGAGTTAAGAAAGCTTTCCTTTTACGCTTGCAGACGCACTACCGCTTGCATTACATCTATGGCGGAGGCTCTTGCTGCAATCGGCATCGTTTCCAACATAATTGAAATTGTTGATTTTGGCTTTCAAGTTGTGTCTCGTCTCAATGAATTCCAGTACAGCGTTAACGAAACCCCGAAGTCATTTCGCCAGATCAAGACCGAGTTGCCCTTGTTACTGCACACCCTAAAAGAGACAGAGAAGGCCATCGCATCGGGTTCTATTAGCGAGGAGGCCGCAAGAGCACTCCTTCCTGTTACCGCAGGTTGTCGAGAGCAGGTCGAATTGCTTGACTCTCTTATTGGCAAAGTACTACCAGCCAAGGGTGACTCGCGCGGGAAACGACATCTCAAAGCTCTATCATCGATTCTGTTTCTGGACGCAAAGCTCGAAAGACTGAGCAAGTCTATCTCGAAATATATCCAGACATTAACCTTTTATCATGCTGCTGCTACATCTACGATGCAGCCTTCAACCGGTATAGGCGACCATTTCACGAAAGATGTGCAACTAAGTATAAGTACTAATATGCGGTGCCTACTAACTATGGTATTCTAGAGGAGAAACTCTCTAAATTGCGTCGCTGGTTATCGGCACCGGATCCATTTCAAATCCATCATAAAGCGTTACAAGACCGTCTAGCAGACACTGGTATGTGGTTTCTCAGAGGCGAGCAATATTCCAAATGGAAGGCGGGCCTCGAACCGTTCCTCTGGCTGTACGGGATACCTGGCTGCGGTAAGAGCATTCTATGCTCGGCGATCATCGAAGATATTCTGCAGGATTCCTGCAACGACTCTGGCAAGGCGGCCGCCTATTACTACTTTTCCTTCAGTGACTCGCAGCATCAGGTGCCTGAGCTGATGGTGAGATCATTGATTGATCAATTCTCCAAACAGTGCATACAGATCCCCGAGGGTCTACATTCGCTTCTCTCTTCAGATCTGGACGGGCGGCGGCAGCCTACGCTGGACGAACTTCTGAACATGCTACACCAAATGGTTCAGCATTTCCCTACCTCATACATAGTGCTAGACGCTCTGGATGAATGCAACGACCGACCCCAACTTTTGAGGATCCTCGAGATAATGGCTGGATGGGATGTACAAATAATTGTCTCAAGTAGAGACGAACAAGACATCAGGAGCTCTCTGAAGGAATTAGTTGACGAGGACAGTGTCATTTGTCTCCAGAGCAAGCTGGTGGATAAAGATATCTGCCTCTACGTCCGACATCGGCTGTCTAATGACAAGAAATTGAAGAGATGGCGGAATGATCTCGAAGTTCAGCAGGAGGTCGAGACGCAGCTGACAAAAAACGCCCATGGAATGCAAGTGTTTCTCCCACTGGCTTCATAAGTGTGAACAAAGTGCGTGATTTGCTAATTACTAGGAACAGGTTTCGCTGGGCTGCATGCCAGCTGGATGCACTGGGGAGGTGTTTGAATCGCTCAATGCTGCGGAAGTCTCTGAAAGAGCTACCACGAACACTGGATGAAACCTACGAACGGATTCTGTGTGCCATAAATGATGACTACCGTGAATATGCGCTGCGCATTCTTCAATGGCTCGCTTTCTCCGCCAGACCGCTTTTGGTGGAACAGGTTGCGGAAGCCGTCGCAATTTCCGTGGACGACTCTCCTCTGTTCGACAGAGATCAAGTCCTGGAAGATCCTTTTGACGTGCTAACCATTTGCCCCAGTCTTGTTACTGTGGTATCCATTCCTATGATGGGCCCCATGCCAAAGGAATTCGCCGAAAAGGGCATTGCCTACGAGCATAAAATCTTTACCTTGGCACATTACTCTGTTAAGGAGTATCTGCTCTCTCAACGCATTCAACAGGGCCCGGCAGCGGCATACAGCATTCAAGAAAGGGCTGCTAACACATTTCTTGCAAATAGCTGCCTTGCGTACCTTTTACAATTCCGGGAACCGGATTGCATTAATGATGCCACATTCGAGCAATCAAAGTTGACAGAGTACGCCGCGGAATTCTGGGTGCATCACGCTCGGGCTGCCGAAACGGATAACGAATTAACGTATCAGCTAATCATGGAACTCCTTTCGCCCGCAAACAATGCTTTCCACAATTGGATTCGGATATTTGACTTCGACAGACCTTGGCTGGGCTCCGACCTTACAAGGAACTTAAACGACATCCCAACACCATTTTATTATGCATCGTTGGTAGGGTTATCGAAAGTCGTCCAGCTTTTAGCTGCAAAAACAACCGTGGATGTCAACGTGCGCGGCGGAGTACATGGCAGTGCGTTACAGGCGGCATCATATAGCGGTCATGTTGAAATAGTACAGCAGCTATTGGAGATGGGAGCAGATGTCAATCTGCAAGGTGGAAATGGCACTGCATTGCAAGCCGCTTCTGCCGAGGGCCATGAAGAGGTAGTGAAGCGGCTGCTTGACGCAGGGGCCAATGTCAATGCAGAGAGTGGATATTTTGGCAGTGCACTTCAGGCAGCATCTGCTTTGGGGCATAATAAGATAATAAGGCTGTTGCTGGAGGCAGGCGCAGATGTCAATTCAAGGGGTGGAAGATACGGCAGCGCTTTGCAGGCAGCGTGTGCCCGTGGCCATGATACGGTGGTGAAGCTGCTGCTGGATGCAGGTGCAGACATCAATGCAGAAGGCGGAGAATATGGCAATGCGCTGCGAGCAGCAAAGGCGAAAGGCTATGAGAAGATCGTACATCTACTGTTGGAGGCGGGGGCCAATGCCTAAGACTGATTAACGACAACAGCTTACGCTGTTGGTATCATGGAACGTGAAGAATGATGACGGGCCGGACGGGTGAAGACGAAGAAACCACAACGAAGGCCTTGAGGTGTTGTCAACTTCGAGGATTCTGTCGACATATGTAGGTAGATAGAGATAGAAGAGAGGGGATATGACTCAAACGAGATACTCGTTTTTGGATATCGAATATGTTGTTTAACAATCCAGTTATGCGGGCACTATCTGCTTGCTTTTTATTCTACATTGCACGAATGAGACATACAAACGGCAATAGACTAACACTGACACTTTTCTCCCAAAGTTAGGTACAGTACCTAGTAGACAAGTATTTTTCGAAACAGAAGGGGAAAAAGATTACATTCCGACCGACAAGTGCTAATGTCTTCTTCACCAGCAGACACGAAACAATAAACAATTGTAAATTAGAAATTCGGGAGAAAAGAAAGCGAAAAAAAAGTGGGAGAGACGACACAATGGCTCCTGTCCCGATCAACCTGACACATTCTGGATGGGCGAGAGAGAGAGAGAGAGAGAGGCATACCGCCCATGTATGTATGTACCTAATGTACAGTGAGTACCTCTCTTCCATTATCTTCATCCAGAGCGCAACCCGTTGCCAGTCAAATAAGACGACGTTCTTTCAAATATTATGTGACATCTATTATTCGCTCATGCACAAACGCCATATTCTCATGGTTTTGCTGTGAACCTATCTAGATTCACAGACAGGAGACTGGACTTAAGGGTAACCCTTAACCCAGCAGATCGTCGAGGGCTGAACCGGTGGACTTTTGCCCTTGTTGCTGTTGCTGCTGGGCCTGGGCCTGGGGCTGGAGCTGAGGCTTATTGATATTAGACTGGCCGAGTACAGGGGTCGATGACGCGGATGTCGAGGTGGTGGAAGGGGCTGGCGCACCCCAGATCCCTGCGCTGGACCTCTCCTTGGCCATACTGGCCAGGTCGGGCCCTTTTGCGGGCAGAGGAGCCTTCTGGATCCCCGCGCTCGCGCTGGCGGCCGACCAGAGCGAGCCGAACACGTCTACGCCGGACTTCGATCCCGATGGCTTCTGCCCTGCGGAAGAGGTGGATGTGGTGGATGAGAAGGAGGAAGTGGAAGTCATTCCGGGCCTGTTGGTTGTGGAAGAGAGAGGCTGGGATGTGGTGGGGGTGGTGGCGGTGATGGAAGTGAAGTAGTTTGGTGTCGCGGGCTGGTAGCCTGTCGGCTTTGGTGGCTGCGACGAAGATGTGGTCTGTGGGGATATTGGGGATGTGATGGAGCTTGAGCCAGTAGGCGTTGGAGAGGTGAAGCCGCCGACTAGACCGCTCAGGTTCACACTCTGAGACGCGGAGACGGGTTTAGGCGCCGCGAACTGTGTGCTCGAGTTCGTAGTGGCAGTAGTAGTTGCTGGAGGAGGGATGGAAAACTGGGTGGTGGATGGTGCAGCAGGTTGAGTAGTGGACGGGGTAGGAGCCGACTGGAAGTCGTCGAAGTCATCGTCGTCGATAGGATTTGACTGCCCGTTGCTGCTAGAACTAGCAGGCTGCTTACCTGCGGCCGTGGTGGTGGAAGCCGTCTGGGCGGGAGTAGGCTCGTCGTCACCGAACTCGACAAGATCCTGTTCAGGCTGCTTGGGCTGTTCGGGTTGCTTCGACTCCCGCTTTGCGCGTGGTGGACTTGGTCCACGCCGCCGGTTGGGGGCTGTGTTCTCCTCATCATACTCGTCGTACTCCTCGAAGCGGGTGCTTCTTCTCCCTGTATCCTGGAACTCGTTCGTGTTACCTCCGAAACCACCTCCGTCACCGTAAACGCCTCCGCTGTATCCTCCGAATTGAAGACTGTCGCTGCCAAAGCCCCCATAGCGACTATTCGAGCCTGCTAAGCCACCCCCCATGCCACCTTCGATGCCACTGAACTTGTTCCGGTTCTGCCTGGCCTTCTTTCGCTCCGCACGGATCAGGTCGTTATCGCTCAACAGCTTCACCAGCTCCGCTGACCTGTTGCGCACGTTGACACCTTGGTCCTTCCCGTTCTGGTCGATGTAGTGGAATTGCCGCAGCATTCGCAGCAGGGAGAGGTGCGATCGCGCATCGTCGACGACCCGTTCGGAACCGTTCTTGATGAGGAATTCAAGGAGCTGAAGCGCCTGTTTATACAAAGAGAAAGCGTCGGTCAATCAATCGATATTCCCAGAATCTCGAAACAGCGCCCCACGGCCGTAAGAACATGCACACCTTGTATATCTGCCTCCACTCTTCGGCGCTCTTCTCCGTGAATCGCCTGTAGATCATGGGCATAATCTCGTTAAGCAATTGACTATAGAACCAAAAATCAGGAGCGTCAGCGAACATTTTTCATTTGAACTTTTCTCTCGATAGGAAATAAGTCTCGGCGGGAGCCGACTTACTAGTTATGCGTTCCGTTCGCGATCTCCTGCATCAGCGTCGTCGAAGCACCCCATGGTTCATTATTTGTAGCTTCCCGGACCTATTATTGATCAGTCTCGTAAGCGGCGACGACCATGGAAATCTTCCCGGAAAGAGTAACGCTGAATCGCAATAGCGGGTCGTTGTCCGGGAGAAAACGCAGCGACGAACCTTCGCCTCCATCTCGGTGTAGTTCATGACAGCTAAAAGGAACGTCAATCAGCAGATGCTCTTGGAAAGATCTTGGACATCCGGAGCCTCAGGATGAAGGCAAGAAATTGCTAAGAGAAAGGGATTCGGGGAGTAAATAGATATACCATTCTGCACCTTGCGGACACCCGCCTTGATATCGTACAAGGTCAGATTACTGACCTGCTCCTTGAGGCTGGCGAAATCCATGGCGCACACCACACGCGCGTGTCCTCTCGTGCAGGATCAATGGAGGGAAGGAAGGTTATGACAACGGGATCAGCTATAGAGCGGGCCAGGGAGAATCACGGTAGAGTTGTCGGAGGAGCAGGGGGACCAGACTCGACTGCGCGGGCATCCCGTCGGGCATGAAGGAGGATCGCGGTCGAGTGGCCAACAAAGCCGCGCCGCGCCGGCGGACCCCGGCACACGTGATGCTCCGGGCAGCGTCCTCCCGGGCCGCAGAGGCCATCTTAAAGGGCAACATAACATGGTACGATATGGCTCCTGAAGGCTTCCAAACTCTCCCTCATCCATTCTGCTGAAGCCTAGAGCGTTTCAGGATATCATCAAAACCTTTGCGTTCGGCTCCGCCGCATTTCACAGGAAAATCGTGACCAACGTTTCATATCAACTAGAATATAGGACTAGCTTAACTACGTACATCAGGGGGGGGGGGGTTGCATCTAAACAGTCATAAAAACAAGCAGTCGTCTCATGAGGCCGGTCCACTTTGTGTAGCGCTGGAATTCCGGCCGACTGACTGCTCGCCCAAGTCATCATAAACGCCTGAACAGTCAAATGCGAAACATCAGATTAACACCGGTCACGGGAGCTTCCAGACCTCTTCCTTTGTTCCCTGAACACCATTCGTGAGATCCAGAAACCTTCCCTGCTTACATTGGATATCATGAAAGCAAAACGTGTTTCTGAAACAGAGATATGGACATCCTGTCGACCCATCCGTTCGTTCATTCTCCCTTGCCCGAAGTAACCCGTTCATTCGTTATAGAATTTCCTCATAATCAGATGCAAGAAAAGGTTGACATTAACTCGTAAAGCGCCATCAAAAAGGTCTAAGAACTGAGTGTTGTTGAACTGCGCCTGCAACAGGTCGTCCAGCGGTACCTGGGCGCTCGCACCGGGGATCATCATATTGCCGCTGCTCCCATCGACCATGAACACGCCAACCTCGTTACTCGAGATGGTCAGGTCAACCCTATCCCATTGGCGTTCTGTATAGCCCTTCCAGTATACCAAGACGCCCTTGTCGGCAAGGTTGCGTGCCGAGTATTTGAAGGAGCCAAATTTGAAGACTCGGCCGGATTTCTGAAGTTCGCGTTCATGGTCCCACTGCTTGGTGAATGGCATTAAGAACCTCTTCTTTCCCTTTTTATTCTGCAGGGTCACCATTGCCTGCTCGATATAGTCATTATACGTCTTAAGCTGCTGTTCCAGATACACAGCTTGCTCGTTCAGCCGTGCTAGAGTCATACGAACGCCCTCGAGTTCTCGCTGTCGTTGGATCCTCCGCCGATGTTTCGTCCGGATGTCGAGCGCAATGGCGTTCAACAGGTCTTGATATTGATTTTGGCGAGTGATCTTGCCAGCCTGCTCGAGTTCGAGAATGTTCTCAAGCGCCGTTCGCTTGAGTTCCGCGTAACTCATTGCTCCAATGTCGAGAACCGTGTTTGCCTCGGAATAGGCTCCTCTCCGCCTATTGCTCGTTGATAACTCATCCCGAACCAGGGTCTGCCATCGTTCTTCGTCCTCCTCCGTTGGCGGCTTGACCATAATTTCCAGCAAGTTGGCTCCAGTCTGGACTCGGATAATGTAAAGGATGCATCGTTTTGTCTCCATAAATAGAGCCTTGATTTCAGCTTCAGGGTCTATTCGATGTCAGCAAAAGGCTCTTTGAGAGAGAAGGTGGTCTCCATACCTTCAAGATTTTGAAGCTTTGGATGAAGAGTCAGGCTAATTTCCGAGGAGCTGACGCTCATCAGTTCATTCTCGTTGGTTTTGACGTTTCCCAGATCCCGAATGACCTCTTTCAAAATATCATCATTGGGACAGATGAATTGGATTTCGGACGCAACGAGCTGATGAATCGAGAAGATGTCTGACATCTTGATGTATAGCGTCGGCTTTGTTTTGGCATAGAGGTCGTTGAACTCGTCAATGTCGAAGTAGGTCTCGGCATTTTGCACCGATATCACTGCGAAGTTAGAAGCACTCGAAGAATGATCGGGGAGAGAGATAATACTCACACTTGCCCCACGTCTGACCCAGGCGTTGGATCGACTCCCCAACATAGGTATTAAGCGGTTGCAAGTAGATATTCTCGTCGCCAAATAGCCTCCCAGAAGCCACTTGGGTGAGAACCTTTACTACCTCCCCGAGGTTTCTCTTTTGTTCTTGATTTAAGCCTCTGTCCACTATTCCGTGCTTCTCCGGCTCCACAAGGGCTGGTTGAAAGTAACTTCTCCATACCCACTGGCCGACGACCTGGAGAATAAACCCCGGGTCTTCGTCAGCGAATTGGGAGAGGAGATATTCGTACATCTGTTTCGCGATATATCGGATTCCAAAAGGCATTCGATGTAAGAAATCCTCGACAGCGGTGAGGAATTGATCAGCGATATCGCGAAGGTCCTGCAAATGCTGAATGAATGTCGCTCTGGTTTCCGGATCTCTGATCGCCTCTTCTCTCGGGACGTCAGGTCGACGTCGACTTCGTCGACCGGTACGAAGCTCCTCACTGCTGATTGAAGCACGGTAGATCTGCATTGGATCACTTTCCAGATCCAATTCCGGGTTATCAATTAAGGTTTCCTTGAGAACCGGTCCAAACACATCACGGATGAATTTCCGATCCCGTGGCGACTTGATATATGCACCAAAGAGCTTGTTCCAGAACGAGTTACAGCGCAGATAGTCCTGAAGAGAAACAAAGCTTTCAATCTCTTCCTTGATAGAACGCACGATCAGCTTGATCAGATAATATTCCTCACGTCTCTTCTGAGAGTATCCGAAAAGCCCCATCATCAGATGCTTGATCCTCTCATATTCCTTTTCGGTCGTATTCAGCTCTCGTAGTCTTCGAAACAACTTGGCAAGATACTGAGGCTGTGTCTGCAGCAGAAAGAACAATACCTGGTATTGTTCTAACTTCTGTCTTGAAGCCTTATTCAGAGCTTTGAGATCGAAAGGATCTTTCGATGAGATATCGGCATTCGGTAACAGGCTGCCGACATGGCCCCCAAAGTGCTTTTGATGCTTCACAACTTCATCAAGTGTAATCTTGTTCTTGACGAGGAGCGCAATCTTAATGTCCAGCTGAGTGATATATTGATCGGCTAACTCGTTCTGGCGAACTTGTTGCACGACTAACTTCCTCAGGCGCTCAAATTCGATTTCTTCCTCAAAGTCGAAATCACTGTCATTGAGAAGGTGGACAAAACCTTTGACAACTCCGACAGGAGGATTCTTGCCGCTTGTGAGACTCTTGTACGCTTGACCCTGTATCTTGCCTCTGACGATACTCTGGACCTTGATGACCTTGTCCATATTCTCCTGGTACCAACGACGCTTCTCCTCAAATCGAAATCGAACACAGCTGCCTCTTATCCGAGCTTGAAGGTCAGTAATTATGTCCTCTTCTGCCTCCAGATCAGTCAATGCCTGACCGACATCTAGTCGGACAAGCATGGCTCTGGCCAGAGCTTGGAGCTGGACAATTTCGTTGCAGTTTTCTTCAAGTTCGGAGAGTATGCCACCAATGTTGTTTCGCAGGATAGCTGCTCGAGCAAGCGCTTGTAGCTTGGTGAGCAGAGGCGTCTCCCGCTCAAGAGCTCGCAGATCGGCATTCCATTGTTTCCTGAACAGGAATCCCCTGATTACAGATTGCAAGTTTAGAACTGAAGTTTCGTAATCTGCCAGTAAATTTAGTTGAGCATCGAGAAATTCTCGAACCGATTTTGCTCTAATTCTGCTTTGCAGTTCCAGTATTGATGGAGCATGTTGCTTCAGCTGCCTTCGAAGCGCCCTGAGATTCTCTCTTACAGCAGCACCCCGAGACATAGACTGTAACGCAATCCACGTATCGTTCATCTCAGCTAGCGCTTCTTTCTGACACGCTTGACGGACTCGAGCCGCAAGAGCTCTGGCGCCTGCCTGAATGGAGATAATGGAAGGACTCTCCTGATGAAGAAGTGCACGCTTCTGTGCCACGGATCTACGCGCGAGCATGCCTCGAATTGCGGCCTGGAGTGACTGAATCTCATTTTCCGCATCTCGAGTCTCCTCGCGCTCCTCGAACACCTGCTTCCGTCGCAAAGCACCTCGAATGGCAGCCTGGATCGATTTGATCCCCGAGTGTTCCCGCCGCATTCGAGTTTTGAGGTGATTGATTTGAGCTCTGACTCTCCTCGCCCGCACTAAACTCTGCAGCTTCAAGATATCTGACTCCCTCTCTTTCAACGATTTTTGGTTGTTTCGCAGTCTCGATCGCACAATGAAGCCGCGACATATTGCCTGCAAGTTCACTGCAAACCGCCGCATACTCAGTCTGTAGTCGACGATTTGACGTGTCCAATCGCCACGGATTCTAGACTGAAGGTCTACGATCCAATGCTCAACATCCCATAGTTCATTCATCACGTTACCGAGTCTTAGCCGCAATACAGCTCCCCTCACCTGAGCCTGGAAATCACTGATATATGCTTCGTTCTCCCGGAGCTCCCTTTCAATCCGTTCTTCTTCAGTTTCCACGGGCTCGGGCTCGGGCTCAGGCTCAGGTTCTGGCTCGGGCTCGGCACCAAAGCTGGCACCCATTCCAGAAAAGCTAGGCATGCTAACTCCTGCCTTGTCTAAACCTCTCTGTGTCTCCTCCAGCTCATGGTGCTCAAACTCAAGCTGCCCGACAAGGTTGCTGATCCGAAATTCGACGATCCCTTTCTTATACAGCAGCCACGACAGTGCGTGGATGCAGTGTATGACCTTTGGGATGTTTTTCTTTTCATACAAATCGATAAGTTCGAACCGGAAAAGCTCTGGCAACTCGACTTCGTCTAAAAACCGAAAGAACAAAGCTATGTTATCTGAATGCCGGTATTGCAGCTTCGGATGTCGGAAGATTCGAAGTGGGCGGTTGGGACACAACGCTTGCACGATTTCCGCAAGGGTCACACCATCTCGCAGCGCCTCCTCCAGCTGAACAATTGGAGGAATCGGTTTCTGGATGACATCCTCGATCCACTCCTTCGCCTCTCCAATATGGCAAAGGTATTCATAGGCTTGAAGAAATTCTCTCTGCTTATCCATCCAATTTCCCGCAGCCCACGCAGAGGTATTTTTCCTTCTGGAGGCTTCACGACGAGTATCGGCACGCTTAAGGCGTCGTCTTCCTTGGAGTCCGACAACGGAGGGCGCGGAGCTGTCGATCGAGAATTCTTCGCTCTCTCCAGATTTCGCAATTTTAGAGAGGGTGCGAAGATGGCCTGTGGAGGACTTTTGAAACGTCTCCAGCTCGGGAGCCGTCACGGTCCTGGTAACAATTGGTGTATTGGGGGTAGACAGGCTGTGTGAGTGCTGTGGCCTAGTGCGAGATGATATCGGCGCGCTGGCGGGAGGAGCCGTCTGCGAGCAGGAGTCTTTATCGGGCTTGGTCAGGGGCTCATTCTCCTGCAAGTACATGGTACGCGGTTCAGGGGTGCCGGACCCGTGGTCCTTTCGATACTGCGTGTCATCGACTGTATGGCTTCTGGAGTGGCGGAAAGGATGGTTCTGCTTCGCCGGCGACGCTGCATTGGGTGCTTGCGGAAGCGGCCGCAACGAGCGCCGGACTTGTCCATATGTCTCTGCAGCGCTCTGCGCGCCGTCCGCCGCAGACGACTCTGCTGCTGCCGCGGAGACCATGGTGCTCAGTTCGCTCTTTCCGCGCCTGTGGCCAAAGCTGCCTGTGGAGGAGGCTGTGGACACATGGGAGGAGACGGTGCTCGTGCGGCTGGGAGCAAACGAATTCGAATATGCAGAATAGACGGACGAGCTTGTCGATGCCGTCGAGTCATGGCGGACAGGACTCGACGACGAGGTGGAAAGGTCCGTCTGCGCTCGTTTGAGAGATGCCAGATTGTTTGACATCACGCACACCGTTGGTCAGGCAGGAATGCGGGAATCGATAAGAATGGAAAGATCCAGTCTTCAACTGGCCGCATACCTGCTTCTACACAGGAGCAGAATGCAGAATGGCACAGCAATTGTTCGTGAGGATCCTTGGTTTTTCAGAAATATGAAAGAAATGCTGAATCAAGGGAGGGATCGCATGGCGCAGTTCGTAACAACGCCAAGGTGTACCGTTCCTGCAAGCGAGAGAAATGAGTATTTAAAGACAGTAAAAATCCTCCAGAAAAGAACGAGAACCCGAGTCAAGCGTCCGGCCTTGTTTTGCCTGCCCGGTCGTCGACGGGTGCACGGAGTCGATCTTAAGGCCCGGATGTTGATAGCGGGGGTAGGCCGGCAACCTCGCCATGTAAACAAATCTCCCGAAGCGGCACAGCAGACCACGTGATCGACACATGCGGTCCTCGTCCGTCCGCACGGGCTCACCGCGCCCGCGCGACCTCCGCCGCTCCCATCGATGGAATGTTGGAAACCCTGTCGCTGTTGCAGTCGCTCGATGAGGATGTTCCTCCTTTGCGCGTCGCGTCTCTTTTGATTCTCGAACGTGTCGTTTTGTTGTTGTGCGTACCGTGGACAACTCATCCCTCTCGATACCCCCACTGGGCTGAGACTTATCTTTGGATTTGGTCTGTGCTTTAGCTCCGGAGTCCAGCCCTGACAGCTCCCGCGCATTTACCACATCTTGATCTCGCCAAGGCTGAAGAAATGTGACTAAGCCCGACAAGATCCGGATCTCCCGCGCATAGACTGCTGGGTTTCCAAGGTTCAATGTTTGAGTTTTAAGCCCCGACAAGTGTGAAGCCAAGGGAAGCGCCGCACTGGCCTCAAGAAGGGCATTGTCATATCTCTTAAAAAATTCTACATTTCTGGAAGCCAATCGTCAGGGGGTGGATCCACCCGCTCCACGGACGTCAGAAGGGTCGTTCTAGCTTCGATAGATTTCTGGCCGACATCACCGCAGGTTTCGTATGCATCTAGCATGCGAACCGAGGCTTTCATTCATGGACATGAAGCAATAACTCTCCATGGGGACCGCCTGTTGAACTACCAGGGATGGATAACCTTCCAAAGTGTCTAACTTATTGCAGCTTGCACAGCCAATTCTTGCTGCGTCTGTATTCTGCGACGCTTGCTCACCCTTCCACTGTGTTACGCTCGACAGCTTCCCGCTCTTGTCGAGCCGTTACAACATTACTGGCGACATCTCTCCAGCCGCCAGGCACGCTGCTTGACTGGACAAAGAAAACAAGCTCTAGTCGAATGGTGCTATGGCCTACTGAATGAGTCTGATTAAGCTACATCCTGCCATTGGGTGCGCTGCATATTCCTTGACACGCTCAAAGTACTGAAAAGGAAAACCAGGACCTTCATTATACTTTGCAGAAATCGTACAGACGTTCCCCTTTTGCGTCTTTCATCACGGAGGTGATAGGTATACATACGGCTGGAAGATGTGGAATTGTGGATATTATTTCCACTAGTCTACCACGGGACAGGTACTGAGTAGGTCAACCTACTCTGCAGCAGTAGTAGTAAACTGACAGTTAAAGTTGTTTGGATGTGGCTACCTGCCCGAAGCCGAAAATCTACTTTGATTGGACAGAACCGAAATTGTTCAAGCCCCGCCGAGTTATCGGCATTTCATTTCATCATCACAGAAGGCAACAACTTCTTGCAATTGACCAGGAAAGAAAGACAATACGTCCTAATCCGTTGTCCCTCTTCACCTTCTCTTTCTATACCTAAGATTGAACGTGAAAGAGCCCAGAAAAATGATGGACTCGGAACCCCGGTATCTATATAAGATCATTTCCTCCCGCTCACCGGTTACCGAACCCATCCCCGAACGTCTTCCCGTCAGTGACCTTGACAGGCGCTCGGGGTTCATCCACCTCTCGACGGCGCGACAAGTTCCAAACACGCTCAAGCACTTTTTCAAAGATGAGCCGCTCGTGTACGTGCTCCGAATAGAATACGAGAAGGTGATGGGGGATATCCGCTGGGAGAGTCCTGACGCGTCTGACTGCGGACCGAGGCCTGGAGAGGGACTGTTTCCGGTATGTGTCCCTTTTTTAGAAAAAATATTGTAAACTAACAAATTCATTTTTACCCTTACCACTGGATTAACAATAACAGCATCTCTACAATGGGCTCAAATTAGGAAGGGATGAGGTGGAGAGTCTCGCCTTGTGGAAGAACGAAAACGATTGGGAGGTGACTCTGAAGAAGGTCAGGCCATGGCTTGTGTATTAACGCCGGGCCAGCCTTGTCTGTGTTTGGAGTCCATGCATTGTCCACCTGGGAACCCCAACCGGGTTACACAAAGTCCAGCGATATCGTGAGCTTGAATAATTCCTCCTTCGGTTTATCAACTGTAGTGATTGAATTGGATGGAGTTGGTTTTCAGTTCCAGATTTTTTCCTGCTTGGATTAGGAGTTGCGATTGTTGGAGAAGAACAAGGGCTTAGAAGATTTGCATTCAAAGGATTTGTACTAGAATTATATATCATTTTTCGTTTATATATAATACGATGTCTAGAATATAGGCCCATTTCTAATCTCCTAGAGGATAGGGATGCAAAACCTGTCCATCTATTGATGAAAAAAAAGATTAGCACGTAATTCGGCTTAAAGTGACACGTACGACAAGCAACAACCGATTGTTTGTTTTTAAAACACTTACAGTAAGTCGCTGCTTCCGGGCTCGCCAGGAAAACGAAGGAGGTAGCAACCTCGCTCGGTTGAGATGGACGTCCCAATGGCGCTTTCGAGTGCCAGCCCACCATCTCCTCTGCAGATCTCGTGTCGACCTGGATAGGTGTATACACGGCGCCGGGGCTAACGTTTTTTTGACTTTGTTAGATTCAAAGTAGGTCGAGAGGAAACATTAGGGGAATGAACATACGCGACAGCGTTCACACGGATGCCCTTTGGTATCAGATGGACCGCCAGTGACCGCGTGAAACTGACAATCGCACCCTTCGTGGTCCCATAGTCGATCATGCTGCTCGAACCACGGAACGCGATCACGGAACTCGTGTTGATGATCCTTCGCGTGTACTGTACGTTAGTGAATTAAATCCATATTACCATAGAATAAAAAACACGGAAGGTCAACGTACGAATCGCCTTTCTTCATGTGGGGAAGGGCGTATTTCGTGATAGCGAACATCTGCAGGATGTTGCTTCTGAAAACGCTCTCGACAACGTCTAGATCGATCTGGGTAAAGTCCTTGCACATCCATTGTTTCGAGGCATTGTTGACGAGTACATTGACCTTTCCGAAGCTATAAATAAAAATATATAGAGCGAAAAAGGTCAGTCGAGCGACTAAATTTGGCCCGTCGAAGGAGTTCATTCAGTAGGGTAAAAGACTGACTTCTGGACATGTGCCTCGACAGCCTTGCGGCATGTCTCATTGTCCATCAGATTGCCGGCGAACAGACTGCAAGTTCGACCTTCCTTTTCGATCATTTTCTTGGTATCTTCGGCGTCTTCTTGCTCTTCGGGCAGATACACGATTGTAAGATCGGCGCCTTCCCTCGCCATCAACACGGCGACTGAACGACCGATTCCGGAGCTGCGAGTACAAAGTACAATCGTTAGTGAGCAGTTTATTATAAAGCGCATAGATTTCAATACATTTGTTAGATAAGTAGGGAAACAACGTACTCTCCACCCGTAATGAGGACTTTCTTGTCCTTCAGTTTACCGCTCCCAACATATTCGATAAATTCTCCCTCTGACTCTAGTTTCGTCGGCTCGCTTGGTGGGACCATGCGTTTCTCCAATCTGTATAAAATATCGTGTAAGGATGTAGTTGAGATGTTCAATTGAGCGCACAAAAAAGCCTACCCGGGTTTCTCCTGGCTTTGCGGAACCTGCGGGGCCTTGAATCTGCCATGCTCGCCCATCTGAGACGATGCCATTTTTCATGGATTGGGTGTATCTGTTTGTCACGAGGAACCTGAAAGACCGCACTGCCGATCTCTGCGAAAGAAAGAACATCTGCTCCTCGATCTCTTAATGAGAAGAGATCTTAGCAAATGTACCTATAGAAGATTGATTTATTGAAATATATTGTGATTATATCTGTGCATGCTGTGTTGTCAGCTTGTCGTCATATTGCTGCAATCATCAACGACCCAGTACTCTGGAAGCCGAGCGGTGACTGACCGTGGCACGTACTGTAGTTGGGAAGATCAGGCTTGCCGTCTCGAAGTGGCGCAAAAAGATCGTTGGTACTGGCAGTTATGTACAATAAACAGAATTATGATATATTGGCGATATATGAAATTTTACATGCGGAAAAGAGATGCCAGAAAATGTCACCTTGTTCAGGTGACTGAGCTGGCGGGTTATGATGGATTCATCAACTCATGAGCTTAGTCAATTTGAAAATCACGACTCGATACCATAATGAATTTTCCAACCCAGTTCCTAGATGCATCACGTCACGGACATCTATCAATGCATACATCACCATCACCAAACCATTTGCACGACTGATATGAAAATCATCCAACCCTGCGCCCAAAGATTCGGGAAAATAGCCAGTAGATCGCAATCAGAAGGGAGTTTCTCCAGCTTAAAACCATGCTTAAATATGCGCCTCTCCATACAAGCCACGCAGTCCTGCCCTTGATACCTTCAGGAATCACTTTGCGCTTCTCATCGGCATTTACATGAGGTAGCTGCATCAAGCCCTTATTATCGCCAATATATGTCAAGAAGCCCAAGTCTCGAAAAGAGAATCCGGGAACGCGGTCGAAATCGTCACTGTTCAGTCTCTTTGCTAGGTAGCGTGCCTCCTGGTTGGTAGCAATCGCAGTCGCTGGTGGAGTTCCGGCCTCCAGCATACAGTTGTCGCCAATTGCAAAGACATTGTTCATGATTGCAGTAGCTCCGTCCTTAGACTGCAACTGCACCCGGAAATAGCCATCCACAAGGAGAGCGCCAGGCTTTATATTCTTTTTGACTTTCCACGAGGTTTCTTTAATGTCAACTTTTTCACCCTTGATTGTAGCCGACGGCGGCAAGGCACCGACATCAGACAACGCCTCCTTGATGAATGGATTCATTGCATTTCCCGTGGTCCAGACGCACATGCCCACACCCGTCTCACCATCCTCTTTGGTCCTCAAGGTCAGGCAGGTTCTGGGATCCATCCCGATGGCCGGCTTGTTCGGCTCGCCCCAGCGAAGCTCTTCTATATGATGTGAAGTCTTGATTTCCACGCCTTCTTTTTTCATATTCTCGAACGCGTATGAGGAAAGAGACTCATCGAACGTGCCGAGAATTTTTGGTGCCACATCATACAGACTAATCCGGACCAGATCTTTTACTTGTGGATAGTAAACCAACAAGTCCCGATGGATATAGTCCGACAAGATACCGGCGAACTCAGTCCCTGTCGGTCCACCACCTACCACGGCAAAGTGAAGCAGGTGCTTTCGTAATTCAGGAGGTGTGCTCGGCAAAACTGCCAACTCAAAACACTCCCGAATTCTCCTCTGTATCCTTCGTGCGTCCGAAACGTCTCTGTAGAGCAGTGCATTCTGGGTCACTCCAGGGATTTTGAAAGTGTTGGTGATACATCCCGTGGCAATCACCAGTTTGTCGTATTCTAGTTCCATTTTTGTGCCTTGTCGCCATTTCTGAACGTCCACTTCCTTTCCTCTTAGTTCTCGGGTACTCTCTGGTTTATCAGTCTCCCTGATAAGCACAATATCTGTGGCCTCGCCCTGCACGACACTAGCCTCGCAGAAGACTTTCCTGTTCGCAAAATCGACGCTCCTCGCAACAGCGGGAACATAATTAACGTTATTCTGTCGGTCACGGACCGATTCAACGACGTGGGAAAACTCCAGGGTGCCAACGGTAGCATCGGACAGCAATGGTGTGAAGACAAAGTTTGGGTGCGGTGATACGACAGTTATGTCGTATTTAGCAGGCGAGAGGCTGCGAGACAGTACAAATCCTCCCCATCCCGAACCCAGGATAAGAATACGTTCCCTACCAACTTTCCTATCCGTTGTTTGATTTGCCATGCTTCTGAATCGCTGGAGGGGACGGAGACGTGGTGCCAGGGTGTCAGAGATGAACAATCTTGTAAAAGGAGCACCCTTAACTACACGAACATCCTGTAAGATGATCCTTGGCTTTTTTATCCTACCAGATTGATGGCCCTGATAACAGCACAGTATTCCTTAGGTGACTTCATGGTTGCGTACCTCAAAGGGTCGCCGAGAGATTCCGCAACGGGTAGTCATGCTGTCATGATCCATGGAGGGACACTGCACTCAGAAACAGCATCCAACGTCCAACGTGCACGAAACCCGAGCAAGATGATAAGACCATCGATCAAGGGTATAACTTTGTCGACCCTGACCCCAGCCGAAAGTATATCGGGATTGAATGTAGCGTCGCTGTATTCGCCATAGAATACTGCTGTGCAGGCAGCAGCAGACGTGAACCAGAGTATCAAGATTCAAGCGTACCTTATCTAAGCATCGTTAATCGTTATCGCTCTGACCGCCCTGGCCAGGCTCCGAACCCCTCACAGCACGGACCAATCAGAGGAGGGCAGGTCCCCACTCGGGCAAGGTAAAATCACCACTGAATTTTCGCCGAAGAACTTTTTTCTTTCTTTCTTTTCTTTGGGAAAGGAGACCCTTCCCCGTCAACAGGACGCTTTGATCGAGGCTCTGTTGACTGGTTCCTCATTCTCATTCCTTTTTTTGATCATTTTATTACGAGTTTCGATTGAGACGGTCCTTTCTCACCCTTTTTCGCGATGACTGTCACCAATGGCGATGCCCGTGGGTTTTTCCATACCCAGGGAGAAATCCTGGACTACACCAAGGCCGTGGAGGTCTTGAACGAGTATCCATCGAGAGATGGCCTGGATGTTGACACGCTGCTTGACTCCGACAAACACGGAGCACTGACTTACAATGACTTCCTGATCTTGCCGGGCTACATCGGTGCGACAACCTTCTTGAGCAGTCTCCTGAAATAATATTAACATCCTTGATAGGCTTCCCTGCTTCGGACGTGACGCTAGATGTGCCTGTTACCAAGCGTATCTCTTTGAAGGCCCCTCTGCTCTCGTCTCCCATGGACACTGTTACGGAGCACAACATGGCCATCCACATGGCGCTCCTGGGAGGTCTTGGCGTCATCCACCATAACTGTTCTCCGGAAGACCAGGCAGAGATGGTCAGGAAGGTTAAGAGATACGAGAACGGTTTTATCTTAGATCCTGTTGTGCTTTCGCCCAACGCGACTGTGAGGGAAGCGAAGGAACTCAAGAAGAAGTGGGGTTTTGGCGGATTCCCTGTAACTGGTAAGTTCGAATTTTTCTCTTTTCAATTTTGTGTCTTTTCGATGATGCTTCCAATCTACCCCTAACGTACATAACTTTCGTTCCACCGCAGCAACGAGAGTTGCGATGTGGAGAAACAGATTATTGTCTGAGAAAATTCTTTTTCTTCCGCGATACTTGATAGATTTGCTGAAGTCAAGTACTGACTTGAGATTTGATCTGTAGAAAAGGGAACCCTCCGCTCCAAGCTCGTTGGAATGGTTACTACCAGAGACATCCAGTTCCACACCTCCCTCGATGATCCTGTCAGCTCTGTCATGTCGACGGATCTTATTACCGCACCATATGGTACGACCCTGGCTGAGGCGAACGAGGTTTTGCGCCGTTCCAAGAAAGGCAAGCTTCCCATTGTTGATGAGGAGGGCAACCTTATTTCGCTGCTGTCTCGAACCGACTTGATGAAGAACCTTCACTATCCTTTGGCTTCAAAGCGGCCCCACTCCAAGCAGCTGATTTGCGCGGCTGCAATTGGAACGCGCGAAGAAGACAAGGACAGACTCCAGAAACTTGTTGACGCCGGCCTCGACATCGTTGTCCTGGACAGCAGTCAGGGAAACAGTATATATCAGATTGAAATGATCAAGTATATCAAGAAAACTTACCCTCAGCTTGATGTCATTGCCGGCAATGTGGTGACGCGGGAGCAAGCTGCCCCACTGATTGCCGCCGGTGCCGATGCTCTGAGAATTGGCATGGGTAGCGGAAGCGCTTGCATCACTCAGGAGGTTATGGCCGTCGGACGGCCCCAGGCCCTTGCTGTCCGCAGAGTTGCGACCTTCGCCGCTCGCTTTGGCGTGCCCTGTATTGCCGATGGTGGCATTCAGAATGTCGGCCACATCGTCAAGGGTCTCGCCATGGGTGCTACGACTGTCATGATGGGTGGTCTCCTGGCAGGTACCACGGAATCTCCGGGAGAGTACTTTGTCAGCAATGAAGGGCAGCTTGTCAAGGCATACCGAGGAATGGGAAGCATTGCCGCCATGGAGGATAAGAAGGCTAGTAAGGACGGCAAGGACAGCAAGGCCAGCAATGCTGGAACGGCGAGATACTTCTCTGAAAAGGACCGTATCCTTGTTGCCCAAGGTGTTTCCGGATCTGTCCTGGACCGCGGTTCGGTAACCAAGTTTGTTCCATACCTCATCGCTGGTATCCAGCACTCGCTGCAGGACATTGGTGTGAAGAGCATTCGGGAGCTGCATGAGGGCGTTAACAACCACACTATTCGCTTTGAAATGCGCAGCGGCAGTGCTCAGGCCGAGGGTAACGTCCATGGCCTGCACAGCTACGACAAGAAGCTCTACGCATAAAAAGAAAGTCCGATTTCCTTTTTGTTTCTTTTTTCCTTCTCGATACCACTGGCAGTCATTGACGATGAATAGCCAGTTTTAAAACACAAAAAAGGGTACAAGTGGTCAGGAGTTTTTTTTGCTTTGTGTGGAGAGTGATGGTTTTGGTGTTCCACGGACCTCGGTCTAGCTACGGCTATTCTTTCCCCGCGTCTCGTGCACATCTTCATTTTGGTAGCTTAGCTAGATGTACTTAGGAAAATCCTATGTTGTATTTATCCCCCCGTACTCCTTTCCGCTACTCGAGGAGATGCTCTCCGTACTCGATGTCTCTGTGAACCCAATCCGCCGATCACTCCATAGAACCGTGCATTCACAGGTTCAGCTGAGGTGCCTGGCACGCTGCCGCTGTCCGTCGCGCGTCGGGATCCGCTCCTTACAGGCCTCGCTGGGGTCAGGCAGTTACGTCAAGAGAGCTGCCTATTCGACAGTTCCAATTTCCCCTGAGCCGTCACATCCTCAGAATATGCCTCCCAAGTCCCGCGATGGGGCCAAGGCCCAACCATCGCCACCGAGGCCCAGTTCAAGGTTAGATTAATATCCAGGCCACTTGCACATCACGAACACGCGCAGCGCAGGGTAACGTCTACCCAGTATATGTCGCCTACTGCTCGCTTGTTCTAATGCAACCGCTTCTTTGGCTCAATTCATTCATGAGTCACACAAAAGACGTCATTGGACTAATCTGACAAATGACAAATGCAGCATAATCCTCATCTCCCCGAAGAACGAAATTCTCCTGCTGCATCGAGTCCAGACTTCGTCGTCGTTCCCGTCCGCGCATGTCTTCCCGGGAGGAAACATATCGGAACAGGATGGGGAATGTCCGCCTGCAGGTGATCCGAAGAGACATGACGAAGCCGTCTATTACCGACGGGCCGCTATTAGGGAGCTCTTTGAGGAGAGCGGGATCCTGCTTGCCAGAGACCGGACCACGGGTCAGATGATCACTCTGGACGAAGCCGAAAGGGAGAAGGGGAGACAGGCAATCCATAGGCAGGAGATCACCTTCATCGAGTGGCTGAAGAAGCACAATGCGGCGGCAGAGCCGGATATAGGTAGGTTAGATGCGCGAAGAACAGGTTCCTCCTTGAAAATTGGAAGGATCTTTCTCACCAGCTGACTTACCAGAGCCATTGATCCCCTTTACGCATTGGATCACCCCCGTAGCCCTCCCCAAGCGGTTTACCACGCAGATGTACCTCTACTTCCTGCCCGTGCCCGAGGAGTCCGACAAGCGCCTTTTGGAGGAACTCCCGGCAGAAGGCGAGCGCGAAGAGGTCCAGGTTCCCACGCCTGATGGCGGCGTCGAGATCACAGAGGCTAGGTTCCTGCCCGCCTCTGAGTGGCTCCAGATGGCTCGCAGCGGAGAGATCATCCTGTTCCCGCCGCAGTTTTTCCTGCTGCACCTCGTTGCACAGTTCCTGGACAAGGAGCCTCGGCGGGTAACCTCGCCGGAAGAATTGAAGCGACGGAGGGCGGAGCTCTTGGAGTTCGTAAGCTCCGGGACGCCACCGTGGACGCAGAAATACATATCCCCCAAACAGCTCAAGGTGTCGTCTGATGGGCGGGCCGTGTTGGCATTGGACAGTGCGGGACCGGAGCTGAAGGGATCAGACAAGAAGGGGGATCCGGATCGGGTTGTGCTTGTTCGATTCAAGAAAGAGGGACCTCGGGAGGTTGAAGTGCGGTGGAGGAAAGATGTATTGAGTGATGATGCGCAGAGCAAGAGTAACTTGTAATTCTGCACTGCAGTCAAATCAAGCATGAACAATTTGTTCTACAGAGCAGTAGTTGGGATTATAGCTAACAGATATAGTATCGGTGATATTATGGGTATATCGAAAACACTTCTGTAGAAATTGGCGTTTGTATCCAAATAGAGAATACCGATATTGACTTTCGCTGTATGATCCCTACATGTGTGCATTTTCGTGTAGAATGTTACCTTGTGAAGATATATTCCAACTACGAAGACTATCCTATCCACAACGTTCTGTTCTTAACAAGGCTTTACTTCACCATAGATATCTGCAAGCAATTGGCTACGTTAAGCATACTGCGAAGAGTTCCTGCAACATCCAGCCAATGCATGCATCTCTTCCACAATTATTTTTTAGAAAAGAATGTCAGGAACACATCTGCGAAGAATATGTCTGTCCCGGCCTAATCAATAATGCTGAAGATCGCGAACCGATCTCAATTGGTAAAAGGCATTGAAGGGAAGAACCGATTTCAGAGGAAATATCATATCGGCTGAGCTAAGAACATTAAGCTGAAGCCTGAGCGAACTCAATGATTTTGAGACGAGGCATGGAGCGTTCACAAAGGCGCCGCTCATCAATCATACCTGGTACCAGGTAAGAGATCAGGTGGTGGTCGAGAACCCCACCCCTGCTCGTCTAACCGCTTAACGCCACATCCGCGCCCCCTTCTGGCCACGCGCCTCGAGAGCCCTCGACAAAAAGTCACATGACCCACAACGATCTATCGCTACTTTGGGGATTTGGAAGTCAAAGCGCAACCGCGTCAATTCCACACGACCGTTCCCCAACGCCAGCAATCGAAACCGTTTCCTTTTCCCACCGCCGTCGACCTCGAGACAAGAAAGGGCTCTACACGCAAAACCCGCCAAAATGGAGAACGAGAGAGGAGAGATCGTTGATCTGTACGTATTCACTACCCTTACCTCGTGACTGATTTTTTTGAGCCCCGAATTGTTCTTGCCTTGGTTTCCTTTTTCCCCACCCCCTTTTTTTCCGTTTAATCCCGACCGACAGTTTCGAAGTGCATGAATTTTTTTTTCGCGGATTCAAGATTCTGGAGAAAGGAGTCTATATATGAAAATGAAATGGTCTGAAAACCGTCTCTGACCATCCGCTTTCTTCCTGAACAGCTACGTCCCGCGCAAGTGCAGCGCCACCAACCGCATCATCAAGGCCAATGACCACGCCTCCGTCCAGATCGCCATCGGCAAGGTCGATGAGAACGGCCGCTACACCGGCGAGAACCAGGTGTACGCCCTGTGCGGCTTCGTCCGCGCCCGCGGCGAGAGCGACGACTCCCTGAACCGCCTCGCCCAGCGCGACGGCTACCTCAAGAACGTGTGGAGCGCCCAGCGGTAAACCCCCGGGTTCTTACCGCTGCTGTTGGAGGGTGATGTCGGTGTCGGATAGGATAGATATGGGAGGTTTTGTGTGATGGTGAGGATTTTTGACGATCTCCAGACAGATGAAGGGTGGACGTGGTGGCCAGGCGCGACTTGTGTGCTGACTTGCTCGAGTGGAATTCAGATATACGGTTACAGTGACGTATGAGGCAAAGCAACCAGATCCAGGGATGAATACGGGAGGTTTCGAGAAACTGTTATTATCTATCGAGGCGGATAGAAAAATACAACAAAGGGAAAAGAAGAGCGAATGATGAAAAAATAAAGTTGTTAACCCAGCTGAATTGTTCGGCTAGGGGAACCAAAAAAAAAACAACGGTATCCTCGGACGGGTTTTGCTGGTGCTAGATAATAAGCTTCTTCTCGAGCGTCACGGCTTCCCTGGACAAAACAAACAAAAAATGAAACCTCGAGGTCTACGATTTGAATGATGCCCGGTTTCTCTTCTTTCTAAACCGTAAGTAAGAAATAAGGCACATACAGAACACAAAAGACAGAACAAACCGGCACATCAAGGCCTCCTTGCTCCGCTCCCCCATGAGCGTGGAGGTAGAAGTAGATCATCCACCACCAAAGCCGAACATCATACCCCGCCTTCTGAAGAGCCGCGGCGGCCGAGAGTACGCGCCGAGGCACAGATACGGGTGGGACATTTGTCATTCTGTCTTCTCTCCTCGTTTTCCTCTCTTTTCTTTTCTACAGGATAGGTATTATTTATCGTAGTAGATGAAGAATATAACTAAAAATATAAAAGGTCTCCAATTCATCTGCTTTTTTTATGCCTATGGATTGTCATTTCATACTCGTACCGCGTAGCTCCGTTCCCTCCGTTTGAGAATTTCCTTTCCCACTGTTCGTGCCTCCGTGAGAAATCTATCATGAGACAGTGGTAGGCAAGGCAAAAAGGGTATGGTATGGTGAGGTAGATGTTTGTAGTAGTAGTATATATCAGTAACGATGATGGATTTTTTTGTTCTTTGTTATCTATCCTGCACTGCAGACCAGGACCCGCAACGGCACCCCTTCCCTTCTCATCCTGTTCTATGGTTCACCAGCCCATATATATGACAAGTAGGGATCCGTTTTTTAATCCTTCTCAAGCCGAACAGCCGGGTTCGTCTCGATGAAGTTGAGGTCGACCTTGTGGCCGAGCAGGTCTCTGATGTTGCTGACTCCGTACCTGATAGAGAAAATATTCGTCAGTAACCACGATCTATCTAGAAACGGAAAGTACAGTATTGGTCTAGATCCCGGAGGTAGGGAGGCAATAGCTTACTTGATCATGGTCGGTCTCTCCAGACTCAGACCCCATCCGTAGACCCTCATGTCCTTGGGCAGGCCCATGGGCTCTAGCATCTCCGGCCTGAACATGCCGCTGTTCCCGATCTCAACCCACTTGCCCAGCCCCGGGTGGTACCCGAAGATCTCCATGCTCGGCTCGGTGTACGGGTTGTACGCGGGCTTGAAGCGCAGCCGGTGGATGCCCATCTTGGCGAAGAAGACCTCCATGAAGCCGATCAGGCCGCCCAGCGAGAGGCCGTAGTCGGCGATCACGCCCTCGATCTGGTGGAACTCGGCCAGGTGGGTGGCGTCTACGGCCTCGTTGCGGAAGACGCGGTCGATGCTGAAGTACCGGGCCGGCCGCGGGTTCGCAGCCAGCTTGTGCAGCATGTACGTCGAGACGGAGGTGGTGTGCGTCCGGAGGACGAGGCGGAGCGCCTCATCCTCGTTCCAGGGATATCGGTACCCGATCGAGCCGTACTTTCCGGACTCGTGGACCTGGCGGACGTTCTCCCAATATTGCTTGTAGTCGAGGGGCTTCTCGACGGTCTTGGTCGACGTCAGTTGTGTAGAGGGCTTGGGGATGTGAGGGTCGTTGGGCGGGTCTTCTCGCGGAGGGTCTGCTTTCTCGGGATCGGCGATGTAGAAGGTATCTTGGAGGTCACGGGCGGGATGTTGCTGCGGCACGAAGAGGGCGTCGAAGTTCCAGAAGCCGGTCTCGACGAAGCGGTTCGTCGGCATCTCCTCGAAGCCCATCTCGAAGAAGATATTCCTGAACTCCTGTCGCACCTTGTTGAGCGGGTGCAGGGCTCCGGTGGGGGTCGGAGCGCCCTTGGCCTTGAAGTTGTACGGCTTCAGCTTGGCCGTCTTCCACGACCCGTTGGCGAGCATCTCGGCCGTCAGGTCCGTCTCCTCCTTGACGAACTCCCTGGCGAACTTGGGCCCCTTGGAGATCTTGTAGGTGATCACCTTCTGCACGGTGACCAGCTTGCGCTTCTTCAGATCCGCGACGACCTTGGCGTCTGGATACGTCTGGGTCTGCTTGATCGTCTGCAGCTGCTCCCGCGTCTCGTCCTTGATCGTGTCCGTGTTCGCTCGCAGCACGTCCCCGTCCTTCTTGATCCATCCGCGCTTGAAGGCGTTCCCCTGGCCGACTTTTGCGCTCTCCTTGCCCACTATCCCGGGCAGGTCGCTGATCTTCAGCCCGTCCAACGCGGCGGCAACGGCCTCGAAGACCTTCGCTTCGTGGCTACCATTGGCCGCGATCCCTTCTCCCTCTTCGGTCAGGATAACCGCTTCTCTGTCCAGCGTCTCATATTCCACCATCTGCCTCGAGGCTAGACGGTCGAGCGCACTTTTGACCGTCTGTGCGGGGGTGGAGGGGAAGGCATCGCTCGAGAGAATCGGCCCGTCGGACGCGGACAGGGCGTCCAATACCGGCGCCGTCATATCGGACGCCATGGCTGCAACCGTTAGATCAGCGTTAGGGAGGCGACGGTGAAAGAGAAAAGGGGGGCGCCGATAACGTGCAGTGGAGGAAGTTTTGAGGATTGTCGTTCAACACCTGCTCAGCCCACTTCCCTCCACCAACTGTGACTCTTCGGTGCATCTAATTTCGATACGGCGGGTTGGAGGGGCCAGAGGCGCTGTGGATCTGGATCACGTGATTTTACCCGGCCTGGCCAATCATGCCGCGGAGACAGCATTAAGCTCCCTCTGGATAGAGTAGCACATCCAGTGTGCTCCTTGAAGATCTTGTGCACATGTCGACTCTCTCTATGGCAGGTCGGATCGATACTTTATCTGTGATATGACTTGTCTTTACCTCCACATTTCTGTAAGCGCCACCTAGCTGTGCGGCAACGACAGATGTATTTCACTGCTCGACAAGCCATGTGCTCTCTGAAAAAGCACACGTGATGTGATGAGGTGTCAACATATAAGGAGACCACCATCAAAATGGAAAAGCCAGAAATGGAGAGAAATGGGCTTTACATTGACTAGATCTTAGAAAGAACCAACAGCTAATCACTGATCACTGGGCCTTTCAACGTGACATCGTGGACAGTCGATACGAGGAAAGGAGGACGGGGATCTTAAATAAGCTCCAATTTCCAATCGCAAGCGGCTGGAAAAGCCTCGAGAGCCGATTGAAAATTACACACGAGGAAGTTGTCACCGGTAGCTTCACCGAAACTGGGGTGCCAAGTATGCACCTAATGTACTTACTACTGTACTCTGTACAGTACCACGTGCTGTAAATTGGGCCATTGGTGGTTCCTTCAGGACGTATCTGCCGTACTTTCCTCCTACTCTAAACTTGGAGTCGCGACACCTCACCGGGTTGTCGAAGGTTAAACGCTGTTACGTGATAAGCGACAAAAGCGCGTCCTACACCGGCTGTTCGGGACCAGCTGTGCGACAACAGCGGGGCCCCAACAAACACTCCGTAGATGCGTACGGTGGCTGGCTAGGTTATTATAAAACCGTGAAATGGTGAAAAAGAGATCCCTCATCGATGCGTCTCCATTGTCGCAGGATGTAGAGATGAATGGAAGTCTTCCGATTTGGAGCTTATGATTTTTTGGCTCTGGGATTTGCATTTCGCAGATTGTCGTTTATGGATCCAAAATCCTTCCATGCCGCATGTGAGTTATTTGTCGTCATCAAATTAATAACATGTCTCTATCGTCGCTACACGATGACAGACTGCAGGCTGTCAGGGAATTAAGAGGTAGAAAGTGCTCTATTGGGGAGATCCAGAGGCTGCAGTTCCGTAGACGAAGTGAAGCGTTCGGAAAACAAGTCGAATTCCGGGGCGTTGTTCGTTCGCTTCGAGTGTTAGACTGCAAGTGCAGGGCGCTGTACGACGCTCCTGGAGGCCTGCTACTAGGCCCGGTAGAGAAGAGTAGACGAGATGAGCCGGATCTCAAAGCTCACGGGCCAGTTGAGTGACACATTGGTTGAATCCCCACGGGAAGAGCGTTCCGATTGCTCTGCCTTTTCCCAGAGTTCCCAGCGTCCAGCGTCACACAGGAGACGCACGGAGTCGCTGTCTCTGTGCATTGTGCGGCGCCAAATCACTTGGCTACCCTTGCGCCCGGCGGCGCGGTCGAGGCCATAGCGCTCCCCGCGTCAGTCCTTTTCGCCTGCATACCTCGGACTTGTCGATACAGGATCTCGGTACGGAGTAGGTGATGATAAATATTTCGTGTGAGATTGATTGCCCAGTATCCCATTCCGCATCATCTCCTTCCCGCTCATGTGACTCCTCCATTGCGTGACTGGTTCATTGCTTGCACCGATCTATCCAGGACGGATGCCACTGAAGCATCTGTACTGGGGAGACGGCTTGGTCCCCCAATGCAACAGCATGATAATAGTAATGATAATAATGATTGAACGAGGGTGTCTCGGCCATGAGATGGCTGGAGAGCCCGAAGCCACGGGCCGAGTGAGCGGAATTTCCTTTTCGACGCAGCGGCCGGGGGTGGCTAGCGGAGGGGATGATTGTTTGCTGCAGAGCTGGTAAAAATGCCATGGTTGGACAGCGACAGATTTCACATTTACCCTAAACGAGGGAAGGGAAGGCGCCACGACCTCTGGCGATTGGGGAGACGAGGCCGGGGTCCACTTGGGACTCGGTCGACAGGGAGGGGACAGGCCGTGCCTGGGAGCAGGACAAAAGGGTAGAGAAGCAGGGGGCAACAGGGCGAGGAGGGCGCGATGGAGAGGTGATGCAGCTCTCAGCGGCGGCGGAGATGCACGCTGGGGAGATCGAGGGCGTCCAGAGGATCTGCCAGGACGACTTCTGGAGCGCTGTCCATGACGTTGGAGGCGGTGGGCGTGGGAGACGAAGGGGGGCTTCCCTGCCGCCTGGGATGCCCGCAAAGCCACTGCTCCCCCACCGGCTGAGCCGTGGCGTTCGAGCCCTGGAGGGACGCCCTAAGTCCGCGCCGCCGCCGCCCGACGGTTGGTCGACGGGGCGGAAGCGTGCAGCAACCCTGCCAGAGGGCGTGTCCACTGGCCTGGCCTCAGGAGCTGACCTAGCGGGCTGGTCGTGCAGACAAGAGGTCCGAGAGAGAGGTCCGCGAGATGAGGGAGACGGGCAAGGCGGCAGAGCATGTCTCAGAAACATAGCAAACAGCGCTGGACGTGTCCGGGGCCGGCGCGCGACCGTTGAATCTTGCTGGCCAGCGACACCCCGGGCCTGAGGCCTGATCGCCTGCCCGGCAGACCGCCAGGCGATCCTCAGGCCCCGAGCAGCGAGATCTGAGGCTGCTCAGAACTCTGAGAGCTCTCGGAGCCCACGGTCCCACCGCCTGCCCAGCACCCTCTCGCTTCCCTCTCCGCCCTGCTAGCAGAGAGCATCCTCCCCCAACTACGCCCTCTTTTATCATCCCTTCGCCGCCGTGTCCCCCCCCCCCCCTTTCATCCTATCTTCTCCCGATTCTTTCATCTCTCCTTCTCGTCCGCCGGCCGACCGTCCGTTCCTTTCCCTTTACCCCCCTCCCCCTCCTTCCCTCCCCCTCCCTC
>Ga0207841_1000102_pt1 | contig 105548 bp, 97 predicted proteins | sample HigsolmetaGSP18D_FD_184846 | JGI IMG/M metagenome (GOLD analysis project Ga0207841, IMG submission 184846) | High solid enriched microbial communities from the Joint BioEnergy Institute, USA - SP1-8-D (SPAdes) | ecosystem: Engineered > Bioreactor > SSF (Solid state fermentation) > Aerobic >... | reverse complement strand
GGCTTATCCTTTAAAAAATCTTTTTTTTCAATTGAAATTTATTATATTTGAGTGATAATGAGGCGTTCATTAAAACAGATATAGAGCTGAAAATTTGAAGTGTATAGGGATGTAGGAATACAAATACCAAGGGCAAGAGTTACAAGACGAACTTGGCTTAGGATGGTACTCTTTTAAATACCGAAATTATGATCCTGCTATTGGGAGATTCTTCAATGTAGATCCTCTTTCTGAAAAATACGCTTATCAATCTCATTATAATTTTGCTGAAAATAAATTAGGCTCTGGTAGAGAATTAGAAGGTTTAGAGCTAGGTCCTATGTTAGGAATATTTTATTCTGAAGCAACATTAACTCTCGGTACCGCTCAAACAGGTTATTACGCATCAGCTGGTTCAAGTTTCTCGACGACTATGACAGCTACAAGTGCGGGGTTAACTAGTGCTTCAGGTACTGTTGGTGCATCTATCTCTACAACAGGTATTCCTTTAGACCAAACGATACAATTACAAGAAGCCACAATTTCAAGTTCTTCCAAAGGAGGTTTTTGGTCTGATATATGGAATGGTATAAAATCTGGAGTAGAAAGTATTGGTAGAGTATTTAACAATGATTCAAATACTGCTTCTGAGACAACCAACACTGAATCCTCTAAGACTGATACAGGTAGAGGAAGTAATAATAGAACAGCTTCTGATGAAGCTGAAGGTGATCATTCTGTAATTAATGAAAGAGGAAATACTACTTATAGAGTCAACCAAAATAACCCTAATAAAAACTCGAAAGGAAAAGGATTCGAAACAGAAAAAAGGGTAGATTACCAAGGTAATTCTCACAAAAATAAAAACGGAGAAAGTATTCCTACTCCTCATGTTCAAGAAAAAGGTAATGTTAGACCTGCTATCCCAGGCGAGGATATGCCTAAAAATTTAAATTAAAATGATTGATTGGCTACAAAATTGGTATGAATCTCAATGTGATGGAGATTGGGAGCATTATTATGGGATTAAAATAGAAACTTTAGATAACCCTGGATGGGATATTTCTGTAGATATAAACAATTATATTGTAGCAGATATTTCTTGGTCTATATATGGAGATTTTAATTCTAAGTGGATTGGATTTAAAATAAAAGATAGTAAATTTAATGGATCTTGTGATCCAACTTCTTTTAAAATATTATTAGAAGTTTTAAAAGAAATCATAGATTATCAAACTAATAATCCTAAGGAGTTTAAAAAATATTTTTAATGGTAGTGTTACAGATGTGTTGTTATTACACAACGTATAATTCACAATAAAGCAAAAGGCAAACAAACGTTTGCCTTTTGTTATTTTATAAAGTAGCTACATTTTTATTAAAGAAATCCTTAAATTTTTTCTTAGTCAGCATCGTTTCAATCATACCAAAAACAATCGTTTTGTCTTTTTCTTCAAGCTCAGAAATAAGTCGAACCTGTTCGTTTGCAGTTTTATCTTCAAGCGTTATTTCTGTAGGAACTTCATTACCCATGTGTACAATTTGGTCAATCGTAATTCCATAAAATTTAGCAAGTTTATCTAACAAATCAACAGAAGCTTCCCTTTGTCCGTTTTCAATTTTACTGTAATGAGAAATACCCAAACCTACCTCAGTTGCAATTTCTTTCTGCAAAAGTCCTTTTTCTTCTCTTAAACGCTTGATATTATTGGATAAAGCCATAATCTTAAATTTATTAACCGTAATACAAATATAGACATATAGTACATTTTAAGCAATAATTATACAAATAGTCGTTTTAATAGTTGCCTATATGTACATTTATATTTAGTTTTGTGATGTACAAAATGGCACAAAATAGTTTAAGCAATGGAAATAAGCGAGATAAAAATGAAATTAAGTTTAGCAAACGTACTACATCATTACGGATTAGAACCAAAGAACAATATGCTGAAATGTCCCTTTCATTCAGATAACACAGCAAGTTTACAGGTTAATTTGGAGAAGAATTTTTACAATTGTCATGCGTGTTCCAAAACAGGCGATGTCATTCAGTTTGTGCAAGATTATGAGAAATTGAGTAAACATGATGCACTTAAAAAAGCTACGCTTTTAGTGAATAATGAAAATTTAGAAATGAATAATGTAGAAAACGTTGAACATAAACCGTTAACCGTCGACCATTCAGCGTTCTTTCAAAAGATGTTTTTAAGTTTTCGCAAAGGATTATTATGCAGTGAACCCGCTCAAAACTATTGTCATTCCAGAGCCTTAAATGTAGATGAATTAGAAGTTGGTTTTAACTCGGGACAATTTCATCACGGGGCGAGAAAAGACGAGAAATTAATCAACCAATGTGTAGATTTAGGTTTATTAATTCCCTACGGAACCAACAGCAGAACAGGCGGACAATCCTATAAACCATTCGGAAATAAATCCCTTGTTTTTCCATTAAAAGATAAAGAAAATCAAATCGTTTCTTTTTACTTTAGGTCTACTATTGATGATAAAAACGCTCGTCATTATTATTTGAAAAATAGAACAGGACTTTATCCAAACTATCCAAGTTCAACAACCAAAAAACTGATTTTAACCGAAAGTATTATTGATGCAGCGTCACTGCAAAACGCTTTAAGCTTAAAGCCGAACGCTTACAGCATTTTAGCATGCTTTGGAACAAATGGACTAACCAACGAAATCCTTTCTGCAATCAAAAATCTAAATGAATTGGAAGAAATTATTTTCTGTTTTGATACCGATGAAGCAGGGAGAACAGCAACATTGAAGTATGCAAAATTACTTCAGACCATTCATCCAAAAGTAGCGTTTTCTACGGTAGAATGGCTTGATAAAGACGTCAACGAAACCTTAACCGCTTACGATGAAGCCACTGTTTTAGGCTGTTTAGAGAAAAGAAAATCAATTGATTTTTCTTCTTCTACTCCTTCTTTTTCAATTGAAAAAGAAACTCTACCAACACCTCTGGAACAGCCTAAAATGACCACTGATTTATTTTTTCAGTTGAATGATTTAATTGAAAAAAGCGGAATTGTAGGCGAACAGGACAGTCGATTGTTACTATTTATCATTGCAAGTTCATACAAAACCAAACATCCGCTCCACGCCATTGTACAAGGAAGTTCGGGAAGTGGAAAAACCCATTTAATCAGTAAGATAGCCGATTTAATGCCACAAGAAGATGTACTTCGTTTTACCCGAATTACCGAAAGTAGTTTGTACAATTGGGGCGAATATGAATTAGTCGGAAAGCTTCTCATTATCGAGGATTTAGACGGTTTAAAGGAAGAAGCCATGTTTGCGATGCGTGAGTTAATTAGTAATCAACGTTTATCAAGTTCGGTATCGATTAAAGATAAAAAAGGCAATATCAAAGCGGTTAAAAAGGAGGTTCGTGGCGTGTTTAGTTCGCTTTCAGCCACCACAAAAGGCGAGATTTACGAAGATAATATGAGTCGTAGTTTTCTGTTGGCGGTGGATGAAAGTAGTGAACAATCTCGAAGAATTATCGCCTATCAAAATCAAAAATATGCTGGCGAAGTTAGTTTTGAATCCGAAGAAAAAAACAAACATTTTCTACAAAACATCATCCGAAATTTAGTAGCGTATCACGTGATTAATCCGTTTGCTACTCAATTAGAATTACCCGAAGAAGTGCATAAAATCAGACGTTTAAACGAAATGTTTCAAAGCATCGTTCGTCAAATCACCTTGATTAATCAACAAAACAGGCAATTTACAGAGGATGGAAAATTAATCACACAGGTGGAAGATTTAAAGCAAGCAACAGAAGTTCTTTTTGAAAGTATTATCCTCAAAGTAGATGAATTAGACGGGAGTTTACGTCAGTTTTTTGAGAAACTTAAAGCGTATTTAAGCAAAAAAGCACACAAAGAAAATGCAAATGGTTCTGAAATAGACTTTACGCAACGAGAAATCCGTCAAGCCTTTAACATGAGTAAAGCGCAGTGTTCACGCTATATGAACAGCTTAATTGAACTCGAATACCTAACCAGTAAATATGCAGGAAACTTGCGTAAAATCGCTTATCGTGTGGATTATTGGGATGATTATCAAAAGTTAAGACAAACCATTAAAGAAAAGATTTTGAAGCAAATAGAACAATTATGATACCCACTGAAACAATAGGGAACAATCTTGGAACAATTATTTTAGACGTAAACAACTCAAAACTAAAAACTTAAAACTCATAACTCTATCATTGTTCCATGTTCCAAAAGTAGACAACCTCAAATCTAACAAAGTGATTCGTAAACACCATAAGAAACAATAAAAACAATGTGAACAAACCCGTCATAGTCATGCAAGATATACTCGATGAATTTAGAACAGAATTACAACAATTAGGCTATTGTAAAACAATTGTTGATAATTACCCAAAACACGTCAAAGCCCTGTTTGACCACTCAAACGAGCTTATTACAACCATTGAAAGTCATCACATTGAAGCTTTTTATTTTCATTTGAAAACGGTGATTAGTAGCCGAAGAAAAAAGCCGTTAAGTAACAGTTATATTCATTCGCAACTCTTTGCGATTCGCTTGTTCTTCGCTTATTTATTACGTACAAAACAACTCATCAAAACGCCTTATACTTTAAAAATCAAGCGTTCGACCTATAAAAGTAGAGCCGTTTTAAGTGTTGACCAAATCGCTCTACTCTACAGCAATTGCATCAGCTTAGAAGAAACGATGATTTTAAATCTCTGTTATGGTTGTGGTTTAAGACGAACAGAAGTTGAAAGGCTGTGTGTAGAAGATATTCATTTAACTGAAAAACGCTTATATGTTCGAAGTGGAAAAGGAAAGAAAAGACGTGTTATTCCGCTTACAACAAAGCTTGTAGAGGATTTTAAACTTTACCAGGATAAAACAAAAAAAAGACGAAATGATGAACCTATTTTACTGCTCAATTCAAATGGAAAACCAATGAGCGGAAACAAGATTTATACAGTTTTTTGTGGTGTTTTAACTCGCTGTGGATTAGATAAACAGGGATTTAGCTTACATAATTTACGTCATAGCATTGCATCTCATTTACTTGAAAATGAAATGACCGTGGAAATGGTTCGGGATTTTTTAGGACATGATTTACTGCGTACCACACAGATTTACACGAAAATAAAACCGTATGACTTTAGAAGATTATCTTGAAAAACAGCTCAATAAAAGTACCGTTAGCAATTATTTATATGAAATCAATCGATTCAAAAAACAGTATTCTAATCACGAAAAATGCCATTATCCACAGCTGATGCAATACATCGGGATTTTACGAAATCGTTATCAGCCCAAAACCATTAAACGTGTGGTGTACGCTCTTAAAAAATACTACGATTATCTGATTGAAATAGACGTTAGAAAAGACAATCCTGCTCACTTTATCAAGCTTCGGGATGCCAAACCAACAGCGGTACAATTACAGGATTTATGGACGGATAAAGAACTGAAAACCTTACTTGAACCACGAAAAGAACGTTACCCTATTTTAGCCAAACGCAATCAAATTATACTGAGTTTATTCGTTCATCAAGCCGTTTTGGTCAAGGAAATAACCCAAATTCTACTCGAAGATATCGACCTCGAAAAAGCAGAAATCTACATCCGTGAAACAGGAATGACCAATAGCAGAACCTTACCATTAAAAGCAGAACAAATCCTTTTATTTTATCAGTATTTACAGGAAGATAGACCCGAATTAGAGCGTACAAAACAGCCGTACTTTATCCTCAATAAATTAGGAAGTCCAACTACTTCAGACGATATTAATTACCTTTTATCGACTTATCAAAAACAATATGAAAAACGATTAACTTCGGTTAAAATCAGACAAAGTGTGATTACCAATTTACTCAGTCAAGGACATAATCTTAGGGCGGTTCAACTATTTTGTGGACATAAATTTTTAGACACCACAGAGAAATACAAACAATCTGGAATCAAAGCCTTACAAGATGCTATCGACAAGCATCATCCTTTACAATAGTCTTTTTTCTTTCAATTGAAAAAAACTACAACAAAACAAGTCATTTTTCGGGTTATTTTGGCTATTTACGAAGTGCAAACATAAAATAAATTATAGGCTGACAATGCCTATAATGGAAGCGATTTTATGTTAAATAGCTTACCTTATTTTTTGCTGGCGTAAGTGAACGGGGAGCGCGGAGTGAACAACTTTTTGTATCAAAAAGTAGGACAGCAAAAAACAAGGGCAAAATAAAAACCGAAAAATGGCTTGGCTTATCCTTTAAAAAATCTTTTTTTTCAATTGAAATTTATTATATTTGAGTGATAATGAGGCGTTCATTAAAACAGATATAGAGCTGAAAATTTGAAGTGTATAGGGATGTAGGAATACAAATACAACGGAAAAGAACTACAAGAGGAATTTAACATTTATTTATACGACTATGGTGCAAGAAACTATGATCCAACGATAGGTCGTTGGTTTAACATCGATCCGCTGGCAGAGAAAATGAGACGACACTCGCCTTACAACTACGCATTCAACAATCCTATATTCTTCATAGATCCTGATGGAATGATGGCAATGGCACCTATTTATGGAACTAACGGAAATTTTTTAGGAACTGATGACCAAGGATTAAAAGGTACTCCTATAGTTATGAAAGAAGAAAATTTTAAACAAGGTATGTCTCATAAAGAAGCTCTAAGTTATAGTGAAGGAATTGAAGGATTCGAAAGTCAGGAAGCTTTACAAACATATGCTAATACACAAGCTAATCTAAAAAACAGACCTGATTATGATGGATTTGTTACTATAAATGAAGGGGTTCAATGGGCAAAAGATCATCCCAATTCTACAAACAGTGATAATCCATTGGATGCTCTTTATTTAGATTCTTCAAAACTTGATTTTGGTAATTTAAAGTCTAGTGATTTAGTAGAAGGAGTAAAAGGTAATGTTAATTTATTTGATTATGTCGATTATACTAGTAGTAAATCCAGATTTACTACTTACGCTCTGGGAAATACACAAATAGAGTTAATTAATAAAAGTAACGGAACTGTAAAATTATTTTCAGATGTATATGATTGGGATTATCATGACAAAAATTATAAACATGACTCATCGAATCCACCAAGTTCAAAAAGAGATAAATTAGTTTGGGGAGATAGAGAAATAAAAGGATTAAACGATACACATGGTTTTAAAGTTTTTATGTATGGAACGGGTACGCTACGTAAATAAAATATTATTTTTATTTATTTTTTTCTTTTCTTGTAAAGAGAATAAAAAAATTTATAATCATACAAATGATATAGTTGAATTAGGAGATAATTTTTACTATTTAGGGGATGGGAAAGAATCTCAAATATTATTAAATATGAAACCAACTTCAAATCATAAGTTTGGTCAAACAATTATACCTTCTGAAGTTATTAAATATAACTTTAATGAAAGATACATAATAGCCGAAAATCAGAATATAAAAGGTAAAAAAAAATATTGGATTATTGATAAACATCAGAATAAATCAATAAATTCATTTGACTCATTATCTTTTTTAAAAAAAATAGAAAATATTAACTTAAATCTGAAAGATAGATAAGGGGGTAGTGTCTCAAATATGTTGGTTACCAACATTCACAATAAAACAAAAGGCAAACGCTTGTTTGCCTTTTGTTATTTTATAAAGTTGCTACATTTTTATTCAAGAAATCTTTAAATTTTTTAGTGGTTAGCATTTTTATTTTCTTATTTTTATAGAGAAGTTCTTTGAGAGCGGAGCGTTAAAAAATGTTTTGTAAACATTTTTAACAAACGAGCCAGATTGTCTCGGAGGAGGTAAGATTAATTATGTCTACAATTACACCGATCATTTTGATTCATGAGAGAAAAGCTTTGATAAAGCTTTTCGTGAAATGACCCGAGCAAAGCGAGTGTCCGATTGAGTTACCAGAAAGAAGCAAATGGCTCGCTAAAAGTATTGGAAGAAAACAACTATTATCCGTTTGGTTTAAAACATAGTGGCTACAATAATACCAATCTTGCGAATGCTAACTATAAGTACAAATACAATGGGCAAGAGTTACAAGATGAACTTGGCTTAAATTGGTATAACTACAGATATCGCAACTACGATCCAACTATCGGACGCTTCTTTGGTGTTGACCCTATTTCAGAAGACTACTACAATATTAGTACTTACCAATTTGCTCATAACAATCCTGTCTGGAAAATTGAGATTGAAGGTTTAGAAGGAGCTCCTACTACAAATCAAGATATTCAAAGCTACGCAGGAAATAATAGGGATCCAGAATTAGAACTTATTGAAATGACTGCAGGAAGTATAAATTCAGTACGAGCATCATTTTCAAATTTAGTTGTAAGAGGAATCAATGTTTTTACAAATAATAGTATAAATAAAAAGTATGAAGTAGAAAACGGAGCGTTAGTCTTGTACAAAGATGTACCTAAAGAGTCTACTGGAGAAAAAATAATTAATACAGTAGGAGATATTGCTACATTAGCATTGACGGCTATAGGGGGAGTAGAAGGAACATTGACTGCACAAGGAGGTAAATCTGTTTTAACCAATACTGTTAATGATGTTAAACAAAAAGTTGTAAAGACATATCAAACTTATACTAAAACAAATATAAAGACTGGTGAAGTATACACTGGTAGAACTAGTGGTACAGGAACAGCTCTTGAGAATGTAGCAAAAAGAGATAAAAACCATCATATGAATGATAAAGGTTTTGGTCCAGCTGTTTTAGATAACTCTTCTACTAATAAGAATGCAATTAGAGGTAGAGAACAATATCTTATAAAAATTAATGGGGGAGCTAAATCTCAAGGGGGAACTTCAGGTAATGCTATTAACGGTATAAGTCCAAATAATAAGAATAGAACAAAATATTTAAACGCAGCGAAAGTTTTTGGTTTATGAAAAAACAAAGAATAACAAAAGGTAGTATATTAGAAATACCTATTGATAATAAATATTATATATATGCTCAAATTTTAGAAAAATCAAGTTATGTATTTTTCGATTTTATATCTAAAGAGCAAATATCAGATTTTGAATTACTAAATGAAAAACCAATTTTATTTATTATCTCTGTTTATGATCAAGTTGTTACAAGAGGAGAATGGCTTAAAGTAGGGAAAATAAACATAAGAAAAGAATTGGAGGTTTTACCAATGTTCTTTATTCAAGATCCAATAAATAAAGAAAAATTTAGGATTTATGATGCAAATACAGGAGAAATAGTTCCAGCAACAAAAAGAGAAATCATAGGGTTAGAAAGAGCATCTGTTTGGAATAAAACCCATGTTGAAGATAGAATAAGAGATTTTTATAATAAGGTGCCTTGCGTATGGTTAGAAGAGGACAGAAAGTTATTTAATAGAGAGCTTCCTTAGGTAGTTTTCCAGATGTGTTTTTATCACACAACTTACTAATTCACAATAAAACAAAAGGCAAACAAATGTTTGCCTTTTGTTATTTTATAAAGTAGCTAGATTTTTAACGTATAATTTTTTAAATTTATCGACATAAGTTCTTTGAGTTTGTTTTAGAAGAAAACAATTATTATCCATTTGGGTTAAAACATAGTGGATACAACAATACCAATCTTGCAAATGCTAACTATAAGTACAAATACAATGATTATGGAGAAAAAAGTTTTGAGTAAACTTTTGACGAACATAGCGCACGAAGTGCTGAACTGCAAGAGGAATTAAGCTTAAATTTATACGATTACGGAGCGCGTAATTACGAACCTGCGATTGGACGTTGGATGAATATAGATCCGTTGGCGGAGAAAATGAGACGTCACTCGTCTTACAACTACGCTTTTAATAATCCTGTATTCTTTATAGATCCTGATGGGATGATGGCGGAACCGCCAACAGGATGGGCAAGCGATTGGGAAGATGAAACAGGAAAGTACGTATATAATGAACAAAATCAATTACATAGTCGTTATGTTAACGGGGAGTTTGAAGGTTTTTATGACTCTGGAGAAATAAGTCTAGAAACAGCGGTAGTATCGGCAAAAACTGAAGGCTTTACAGCTTCAGCTTTAAGAGCATATGACAAAAGTTATAATCCTGATTATAGTCCGTATAATCCTGACGCTGTTACTATGGGAACAGGAATAACTATTACTGGGAATAAAGGGACTAGTTATACATTTGAAGCTGGAGTTATTTTTGCTCCTGGCGATATAGGATTATATTTTAATTCTGGAATGGGAGTTGGGACAACACCTGGAATAGGCGTTCCTGGTTTAAATGTAGGGTTTCATGATCGAAGAGAAAATAATATAGAAAGAGATATGCTTAAAAATATAGCTGGTACTTCTGCTTCTGCAACTATTGATGGCTCAATTATGGGATACACTATTGGTCACAGTTTAAATGAAAAAGGTGGTATAGATAATAAAGGAACTATAAGTAACACATTAACATTAGGAGACGGTAAATTTTTAGGTATTGGAGCAGGAGCCTCTGTATCTAAATCTTACACATTTTCTATAATAACAGGTAAAGTATATAATTAAACTTTGATTATGAGAAACCTTATTATTTTTACTCTATTTTTTTTTCTTAATTCATGTAAAATTGATTTTACCAATGGACAAGAACAATACGAATTAGATTATTCAGTAAACATTATTTCGAATAAAAGTTATAAAGAAGATAGAATTAAATCAGCTTTTTTCACAATTATCGGAAAAAATCCCGATACAAATAAAATTGATACGTTTGAGGATGGCAGATGGTTTTCTAACGTAAGTGATTCTATTGAAAAAGGTGATACTCTTTATAAAGTAAAAGGAGCGAATTTTTTTTTAATAAAAAAGAAAAATAATATTTTAAAAATAAATTCTAAAATTAATACAAATGGAGAAATGATAGAAGTTTTAAAAAGATAGAATCAAGGATATTATTTAAAAATGGGTAGTGTATAAAAAGTGTTGTTATTTCATAATACATTAATTACAAATAAAAATTCACAATAAAGTAAAAGGCAAACGTTAGTTTGCCTTTTGTTATTTTATAAAATAACATCAAATTATATCGTTTAACGCAAAAAATAACATCTAAATAAAGTTGTGTTTTTACTTATCTTCTTCGATAATCCTTCGACCGTTGTTCGATAAAACATACTTTTTCTCGAACCATTGTCGAAGGATACTCGAACAAACCCCGAAGAAATAGGCTATTTTGTCCTTCAAAAAAATAGACGATAAAATAAGAGGTATACCTTGTTGTGAAAAAATAAACTACCTCACTAAAATCGTTTTTAAAAGAGGTTATATATTTTACTTGTATCCAAAATATCAAGATGTGCAACAGTTAAGGTTGTTATCAGCTGGTGTTCGTTCTTTAGTGTTTGTAAAACTATATTGAGCTTTAGTTTTCTATTTATTAAGTAATTGATTTTTTAGCTTATTATTGAGGTTTGTTGTTTGTTAATTGATAGATTGCAGCTTTCAAAACTTGCCAACAAATTCTTGCTGTATGTTCGTCAGGATTAAATCTTGAATTAACTTGTTCGTAAGGATGAATATAATTTCTAAAGTCTCGCAAGGAATGACTGAATTTCTTTACATCTTCTTTTAAAATGCCAATGTCATGTGCTGTGTCAATAAAATTGTTTAGTGTCCATTCGTGATGTGGCTTTACTTTCCCGCTTTGATCTTTAGGTGAAGTTTTCGATTGATTAAATTCTTTCGGATATTTTGATGCAATTCCTAAGAGTATTCCTTCAAGTGAACTTCCTGAAAGGAAAATCACAGACATTGGTGCTTTTACATTTAAACATTTCTTTATTTCGTTAAATCTGATATTCAACGTTTCTGTGATGATGTTGTCAAGTCCCAATTTGTCTAAAGAAATATTGCTAAACTCTTTTTGCAAAAAATCATCTTCTTTTACGTCAACCTTTTCTTCAAATATTATTTTGCCAGCTTTGGCAAATGTTATCTCAGTTTCCTTTCTAAGAACCTGCCAACCGTCAAAAGCTAGATATTGATTGAAGTCTGCAATTGACTTGTCCAATTCTCCAAACCTTCCAATAAAATTGACTGGTGCAAAAAGTTTTCGAATACATTTATCTAACTCTGGTGTTCCGTTAATTTTAGATAGTTTTGCGTCTGTATAAATCCATCTTGAAGGAAAACCTTCATCTCTGTTGTAACTATCGTTTTCTCCTAAACTATTAAAGAATTCAACAAGTTTAGGTCCTGAGCGATATTCAGTTTCCTCGTTGATTAAATTTCTTAATTTCTCTAATGTCTTTTGTTGCAGTTGCATAATCTTATTACAATTTTGTTCTTAGTTTTACCATTTCTTCAACGATTTGATTCATTATTATATTTATTAAAATCAAAATCTAAAAGAATTTTGGGATGAACATTTAAAGCTTTAGCTATTCGGATTAAATTACGTATAGTTAAGTTTCCTTTTTCATACTTATTAATATCGCTTGAATCAATTCCGCTTAAGTATTCTAAATAATCTAAAGTTTGATTTTTTTTTCTCTAAGATATGAAATTTGATTTCCTATTTCAATTAAAAACTCATATGTTATATCCATTTCTACAGTATTTCAAAGCAAATTATAATAGTTTATAATTTATAAATCTTCTATTATTACTTCCTTTTTTCCAGAAATATATTTCCATACATTTAATAAGTCATATGAAGTAACTTTGATATTACCATTAGCATCGTACTTACGTTTAATTTCTAAGTTACATATGAATTTTGACCCTTTCTTAAATTTGATTCTTCCAGACTGAACTTCTGATTTAAAAATATTTGATTTCATATTAATTGTAATATCTTCTCCATTAAGCTTTCCTTTCCATTTATAAGGTTTATCCTTATCTAACACAGGAGAAATAATTTCGATCTCAGCTTGTTTATCTATTATAGAATTTAATTCCGGTGTATCTACAATAAAGTTTTTGAATAACTCTTTTTTAACTATTTGTTCTTCATTGTTTGATTCATTATTAATAAAATTATTAAAACCTATTTTTTTAACTTTTTTGATTTTGTTTACTTCCTTGTAAAAGTTTGATCTTGAGGTAATAATTTTTAAATTATCTTGTAAATTATTTGACTTTTCTTCAATCTTTTTTGTGTTTAATAGTAAATCTTCTTTTCTTTTTTCTAATTCTAGTTTTTTATTTTCTACGTCAATATTTTTCTCTTCTAGTTCTAATTTTTTTATTTCAAAATCAATTTGATCACTCTCTTTCTCAATTTTAGTTTTGAAAAAATTATCAAATAATTTTTTTGCAGGATTAGCTAATAAAAAACTTGCACATCCTGTTAAAGTTTCAGATAAATATGGAAATGCTTTAAGAGATTCTTCAATAACAGTGATATAAGTTTCAAATCCTCCTTCTTTTGCAGGTTCTATTTCAATTTTATGTATTATTTTAAAAGTACTTGATATTGTCTTAATAATATCTAATACATTTTTTAAGTTAGAAAGATATACTTCAGCATCAATACTATGTGATCCATCCGAAAAATAATAATGAATTTCTAATTTAGTTTTCTTATTTTCAGTAGTGTTATTAATAATCATAATAATTTATTCAAGTGTTTCTTATAATTCCTATTTTCTTAAAATTAAATTAGTAAAGAGAGAAATAATTTTATTAAAGGTTATTAAATCCTTTAATAATCTATTTAGAGTCCAATAATAATTTTAGTTTTTCGGTGCTCATATTTGTATATTTTTCAGCATATTTTTTTTCAATAAAAATACTTTCATTCCCATATTTTTGTTTAAGCTGTATTATTAATGTATTTCTAGGTTCTTTTCTTAAAAGATTTGTAATACTAGTTGAGCTTTTTTTCTGAGCATCAGAATTCATTAAGGATAGAAGAATTTTTGAAGTAATAGGTTTATTTAAAATACCTTCATTTATTAAACGATCAAGTTCTACTGCAAGAATATTAGATTTATCACGGATAATAGAGCCTTTTTTCTGTCTTTCTTTAATTATTTTAATAGTTAATTCAGGAAGACTACTTTTTGAAGGTAATTTAAATTTTGGATTTGCAAAATCGTAATATGTAAGACCGAATACAGATGCAATATTAATCATCTTGTTAATATTTAAGCCAACTTCACCATTAATGATACTTCTAATATTGGTAGAGTTTGAATCAATTAATTTAGCTAAATCACCTTCTGTAAGATTATAATAGATTAAGAATTTAGAAACTCTTTTTCCATATTCTTTTTGATAAAATTCTTTATTCATATCAAAATAGATTAATTTATTTTGTTTTATCTATTTTTATTTATATATTTGTTTATGAAAACAATAGCGACAGAAAAAAAGTAAATTATAAGTTACTTTAGACGATGTCACTCGTTCGAAATCCGCCAGATTGCCACGAGTTGACCGAGAGTTTGCCTATTGCTGGAATTTTGTAACTTTGCTAAATATTCCAGTAGGGCACTCCTCGTTAACTTTTAGGCAACTCTGACTTGTTCAGAGACGGTTTCTGGCGGAACCACGAGTAAAAGTTGAGGGTGCTCTATCTGGTATTTTACCATATAATTCCTCTACTTTGTAAGTACATCGTTCCATAAAACCCAACACAAAATGAGAACGAAACAATTTCCATTCATCCGTAAAAAACCACCAGACAAAGTCTGTTTGTTTTTTCCATTCTTTTAAAGAACAATACTCCGTATTTATAACATTTTTAAAACACGGATCGTAAAGTAAAGGGCTATCCTTTCTTTACACGCTCTCTATCAGAGCCTCGGTAAGGAGACTTTGAAAGCATTCGTTTTATCTTTTTTATTCGCACACTAAATGTAAAGCGTTTCATGTCATTTTCCAAATTTATTGGGCTCTGCTACCTATTATTTAGATGTGAGATGTGAGATTTTAGTATTGAGAGAATTCAATTATGTACAGATTAGATTTCTTGAAATGACAGAATATTAGAAAATAAAGTGTTAAAAAGTGTTAAATTCCTGTATCGGTGTATATCCAAAATGACACTTTTCTGTATCGGTTGTGTATCCGCGCTGTATCCATTCTGTATCCATTGTATATGCGTTCCGTATGGTTTGTTCGTGGTTCGTGTATCGGAAGGGATTGTTAAGATGTAGTATGTATTAAGTAAAAAGTACAGATTAGATGTGGGAATTGTAGTATGTAAAAAGTATAATGTAGTAAGTATTTGAGGTTAAGAATGAGGTTCTGAACATAATTACGAGAATAAGAAGATAATTAGTAGTTCATTATTTTATTACGTTCATTTTTACTCATGAGTTATTATTGTTTTTTAATGAATTCATATGCCCTACGGGGAAGTCTTGACACAAAAACGAACCAAAAAAGTCAAGTCTGTGCTTACAAGTCGGTCAATAACGGCTACTCGCTAAATGCTTTAGAACATTCGCATATGAAATGCGAACATAAATCATTTTTAACGCTCTTTACGCCGAATTGACACTCGACTTTTCAGCAATGACGGTTTTGGAATTCGTTCTTGAAAGTGACAACGAATTTGAGTATTGAAAAAAGAGTTAAAATCCGACGATTTAGGATCGAAATGCAATTCAACTCTAAATTATTGGAATAAAAAAGTTGAGGTGTTTGAACGAAGTGAGTTATCAACTTTATGGAAATAATTTATTTAGTTGAACCATTGAGAGACTACTGTCGGCATCTTTTTTTGTTTCGTTTTTTTGGATGCTCAAAAAAATGAAAGTAAAGAAAATATTTAAAATAAAGAAAAAACAAAAAAAACCTTTCCCCAAAAACAAAGTTGGCGCGATGTACTGGAAAAGGAGTGGCTTTTAAAACGAATGTTGAATTTAAAAACAATGTAAAAACGTAGAACGTAATACGTATCACGTAAAACATAAATAAAACCACCTTTATTATGCTAGAAAAAGAATTTGAATTATTAAAAAAAGGTAATTCTGCTGCCTTCGAACGTATTTATGTCAGGTACAATAAACGAATCTTTTGGTTTGGTAAACAAATAATTGAGGATGAGTTTGTAGTAGAATGTTTGGTACAAGATGCTTTTCTGAAATTATGGGAATATCGTGAGAAGATTGAGTCCCTTGATCATATCTTTTTCTTTTTGAGGCTTGTAATGAAGTACAGTTGCTATTTACATTATCGTAAACCGAAGAATAAGTTTTTTGCAACAGTAAACTCGCTAGAGAGTTATGAGAATTATCAAAGTTATTTGGCTGGATATGATCCCGCTGATGTAATAGAAAACCTGAATGAACAAGAAACACAACAGCACTATTTTGATGAAATTATAAAAGTATTACCTCTATTAAGTACTGAAAGAAAACATTTGATAGAACTTTGTTTAAAACATGGATTTAAATATAAAGCGATTGCTAAAGCAATGGGAAGAGGAATAACAGAAACCAGTAACGAAATTAAACATGCTATAGCGGATCTTAAGAAGATTTTAAGTCATCATGATAAGTTAATTATTAAAACCAAAACAGTCTCTACTGAAGAGAAACAAGATAAAATATCCGAAACACAATCGTTGATATTAAAACTTCGATGTAAGCATAAACAATCTTTTGCCAATATCGCTGAAGAATTAGAACTGTCTCAAAAAGAAGTACACAACGAATTTATAGTCGCCTATAAATTCACTCAACAAAACAAAGTTCAATCACTAAACTATTGATGATGGAAAAATCTACTTTAATACTCACTCGAAAAATACAATTAATTATCGATTTACCAACTCAAGAAGAACGTAAAGAAGTTTTGGATACGCTTTATAAATGGCAAAATAGATGTTTTAAAGCCGCTAATTTGATTGTTTCTCATTTGTATGTACAAGAAATGATGAAAGATTTTTTTTACCTCTCTGAAGGAGTTAAATATAAATTAATGGACGAGAAGAAAGATGCAGAGGGTATACTAGAGTGCTCTAGAATGAATACCATTTATCGTGTACTTTCAAATCGTTTTAAAGGAGAAGTTCCAATGAATATTTTATCTTGTTTGAATAATATGTTGTATCAATCTTTTAAAAAAGATTGTGTCAAATATTGGAAAGGTGAAATCTCATTAAAAAATTTTAAACGAGCTATGGCATTTCCTTTTAATAGCAGTAAAATAACTAAATTATGTTATAATGAAGAGAAGAAAAATTTTTGTTTTATCTTATTTAAAATACCATTCAAAACTTATTTAGGAAAAGATTTTACAGGTAATAAAAAACTACTGGAACAAGTGATAAGTGGAGAAATAAAACTTTGCACTTCACAAATAAAGTTAGAAAAAAGTAAAATATTTTGGTTAGTAGCCGTTGAAGTTGAAAAAGAAAACCATCAATTACAATCCGAAATTATTGCAGAAGCTTCCTTGTCGTTGGAATATCCATTGGTTGTAAAAGTAGGTAAATCTCGGCTTACTATTGGTACTAAAGAAGAGTTTCTTTACCGAAGGTTAGCGATACAAGCATCCCGTCAACGAACGCAAGCAGGAGTAGCCTATGCGAAATCGGGAAAAGGAAGAACGAGAAAACTAAAAGCCCTAGATAAAATGAGTCAAGTAGAAAAAAATTATGTGCATCATAGACTACATGTCTATAGTAAAATGTTAATTGATTTTTGTATCAAATATAAAGCAGGAACACTTATTTTATTGGATCAAGAAGAAAAAATCGAGCTAGCTAAAGAAGAAGAATTTGTACTGAGGAATTGGAGTTATTATGAACTGATGACTAAAATAAAATACAAAGCAGAGAAAGCAGGAATTGAGCTTATTATAGCATAAATTATAATTTTTGAGGGTGATTGTACACCCATAAGGTGAGGTTGATTACGAACACTCACTAAATGTAAACAACATATACTAAGAGTGTTTGAGTGTATACTTGAATAGATAAAGGCAACATAGTGGCAGTAGAATGTATATAAAAGATTTTTGTAGTTCAGGTGTTGTGATGCTAGTTTAGTTGTTTTTTATACAAAAAGTCATGGTTAAAATATTTTATACAAATGTTTTGATTTTTACTACAACAAATGATTAAACGGTGATGGTTTGCTGATTTAAGCAAAGCAACAGCGGATACTTTGTGGTTAAGGACTCGCGAAAATTACCGCGAAGCGGGAATCATTAATTAAAAAAACATTATAACTTATTATAGCATACATTAAAAACAAGAAACATTGATTTGATTTTTGTAGATTTGAGAAGCAAGCATCTCCTCTACTTCATTTATCAACCAAATAAATAGTACATACCATAAATATTCTGTAAAAGACTTAGCTGAGTTAGGAGGCTTTTCCTCTGTACGTCACTTTTCTGATGTTTTTTTTTCAAGTGACTTCGTTACGTCCTTATGAATATATAAAACAATTGAAATTCAATTTGAACAAAGACGATTAAAAAGAAAAGATGGAAAAATTATAATAGAAGTTTTAATAATCAAAACTCCCTTGTATAGTAAATTTAGGATTAAGATCAATTGGTGTATAACTATAACAGGATTTATTTAAAAACATGTATAGTTATTTTAGGACGGGTCATTAGGACGGGACAGTAGCAGGATACTCCCAACATCAAGGCAAGATGAAGGCAACATAGTGGCAGTAGAATGTATGTAAATTAAGTATTATGATGATAGCCTAGTTGCTTTATAAAAAAGATAAACGTATTAAGTTGTGATAATTGTTTAAATAAAAAAGGAGCTATTAATTAGCTCCTTTTTTATTTTGATGTTTTTTGGCGTGCAATTCCTTCAATATTGCTTTTTGTTCTGGCGTAAAAACAGCATTGATTTCATTAAACTCCTTTTGACGAACTTCTTTCATTTTCTTTTTCAATTCAATTTTTTCGTCTTTGTAGCTGTCCTCAATTTGTTTGATTTTGATGACTTGAGCATCTGTCAAGTTCAAATCTTTTTTTAATTGTTGTAATTTCTGCTCTCTCGATCCTTCATTTCTGTCTTGCGCTGAAGCAGTTGTTAAAGTGAAAGCAATTAATCCTAATCCTACATATTTATAAAATGCTGTTCTCATAATTATCAACTTTTTTTGTTTTATTTATTCTTAAGACTTTAAAAAATTAAAAAGGTTTAAAACGATAAATGTTAAAATTTTTCGGTTATGATGAAATCTTTTAAAAGATGTAACATTTGTGATGAATAATCGACCAATATTTTTTTAAATTATTTTTGAAATCGATTAAACCTTTTCCAAAAAGGATTGTCAAACAAGTTGTAAAATTATAAAACTACAAAACGAAAAATTAAACAAATGAGGTTAAGAAGTTTATTTGCTTTGATTTTTATTTGTGTTTGTGCAGGATTGAATGCGCAAGAGCTTTTAAAAATTAAAGGGAAAGTCTTATCAAGTGAAAACAAACCTGTAGAATACACTACAATATCGCTTGAAAGCTCGGAAGATGGAGTTGTGGCAGAAGCGGCAACGGATGCAAAAGGAGAATTTACAGTAGAAGCAAAGGCTGGGCAATATGTTCTTGTGATTGAGCCATTGGGATACGATGTAATAGAAAAACAGATTAATTTAGAATCTGCATTAGATCTAGGTACTTTTACTGTAAAAACGACGCAAACAGTTTCGTTAGGAGCAGCAGTTGTAACAGCGGAAAAGCCAATTTATAAAGTAGAATTGGACAAAAAAGTGTATGATATGGCGAATGATCCAATGTCGCAAGGTCAAACATTGTCTGATGCTTTAGCAAATGTACCATCGGTTTCTGTTGATGCAGAAGGAAATGTTTCGTTGAGAGGAAATGATAATGTAAAATTCTTGATTGATGGAAAACCTTCGGGAATGTTGGGTGTTTCTGATGTAGCGGAAGCTTTAAAAAATATTCCAGCCGAAAATGTAGAACGTATTGAATTGGTAACAAACCCTTCTGCTCGTTACGAAGCTTCAGGTTCTGCGGGGATCATCAATATTGTATTGAAAAAAGGTTCTAATACAGGTTTTAATGGTTCTGTAACCTTGAATGGAGGAATTCCTAAAATGGTTGGAGGAAATGTAAACTTGAATTATAAAACAAAAAAATATAACATTTTTACAACTTTAGGTTCTCGTTATATGGATAGAGAAGGTGAAGGTTCTGCTTTTATGACAAGTTATAATGAAGGAACAGATGTTGTAAAACAATATAGATCTACAAACCGAGATAATAATAGAATTCGTAGAAATTACAACATTCGTTTGGGTGGAGAATATTATTTAGATGATAAAAATACAATAGGTTTATCTGCAGGTTATCGTTACAATAATGGAAATAACAATGCTTTAGTTGATTATAATTATTTTGATAATGCAATGACTTTCTTGAAGAATGAATATAATCTTCAGAATGAGAAAGAAATTGAAAATAACTTTGATTTAGATTTTAATTATAAACACGAGTTTGATAAAAAAGGTCATGAATTTGCATTCACAGGACGTTTTTCGTCTCAAAAAGAAGACGAAGATGGTTTTGTTAATGGTTTAACAAAAGTATTAGACAAAACTACAGGTAACTATGTAGATGAAATTACAAATCGTATTACTGATAATTTAGAAGATCAGAAAAATGTTGTATTAACAGCAGATTATGTTCGTCCAATTGGAGAAAAAGGAAAATTTGAACTAGGTGCTCGTGCAGATTTTAGTGATACGAAAACTAATAACAAAACATTCTTTTTAACTGACGCTGGAGATTATGAAGAAGATAGTAGATTTTTCGCAAATGTAGATAATCAACAAAATGTATTAGCGGCTTATGCACAATATGGAAATGCGATTGGAGAAAAATTTCAATACTTCGCAGGTTTACGTTTAGAGAGTTCTGATATGAAAATCAAAAACTACACAAGCGGAGAAAATATTTCAAAAAAATATACAGATTTATTCCCAACATTAACATTGAATTATAAGTTTACTGAGAAAAACGAATTACAATTAAGTTATTCTCGTCGTGTTCGTCGTCCAATGGGATTCATGTTAATGCCTTTCTTTTCTGCAACAGATGATAGAAATGTAAGAAATGGTAATCCAGATCTTAATCCTACTTATACAAATTCATACGAGTTAGCTTATATCACAACTGTAGGAAAGTTGATGGTAACGCCAAGTTTATTTTACCAAAGAACAACTGATATGATTAATCAGTTTCAACGTAAAAATTATAACGATAACGGAGATGAAGTATTTATTACAAAACCAATCAACATTGGTGATGAGGATCGTTATGGTTTAGATTTAACAGCAACTTATAAACCTGCTAGATGGTGGAGTTTGATGTTCAATGTAAACTTATTTGGATACAATAGAACAGGTTTCTACGAAGAAACAAACGTTGTAAAAGATCCTGTAACAGGAGTAGAAAGTACAAAAGTAGATACGCAAGATTTCTCTGGAGACGGATTTAGTTCTCGTGGACGTTTGTCTTCTAACTTTATATTACCTGCAGATTTCAAAATTCAGGTTGCTGGAAATTACATGGGAAGCATGAAAACGGCTCAACAAAAAATTGAAGATAATTTGTCAATGGATTTTTCTTTATCAAAAGATTTATTCAACAAACAAGCTACATTATCTTTAAATATTCGTGACGTGTTCAACTCAAGAAAAAGAGAATCTACTACTTATGGAGCAGATTACACTAATTACGAAAGTATGCGTTGGATGAAACGTTCATTAAACTTATCGTTTACATATCGTTTTAAGAAAACAAACGAAAGAGAAAAGAATAAAGAACAACGCACAGATGGAGAAGAAATGGGAGGTGGAGAAGAAATGCAAATGCAAGTAGCTTCTTAAGAGTTTGAAAATAATAGATAAAAAAATGGATCGCAATTGCGATCCATTTTTTTATCATTTTGAATGAAAACGAATTATTTGTTTTTTAACAAATCACGAATTTCAGCCAATAATTCTTCTTGTGTTGGTCCTGCAGGAGCTGGTTCTTCAGCAGGGGCTTCTTTTTTCAATTTGTTAATTCCTTTAATCATTACGAATAAAGCAAATGCAACAACTATAAAAGAAATAGCAGCAGCTAAAAAGCTACCATATTTAATTGCAGTCCCTGGTATTACTAATGCAGCTAAATTTTCAGCGTCAATAGCTTTCAAGGCTGGATTTAAAATGGCTGGCGTAATGATATCTTCAACTAAAGAAGTAACAATTTTACCAAAGGCACCACCGATAACTACACCGACAGCTAAATCTACTACGTTACCTTTTACTGCAAACTCTTTAAATTCTTTAAAAAATCCCATAAGTCTATAATTTATTTCTAAGTTTATAATAATTCTAAGGTTGATTGATATCTAATCTATTTTTAGAAGAGATAAATAAGTATAAACCGATTAACATAAAAGGAATACTTAAGATTTGACCATTGTTTAATCCTATATTCAACATTTGAGCAACTGCTTCTTCTCCTTGATTTTCTTTATAGAACTCAACAACAAATCGTATTAAAAATAATAAAAATAAGAATATGCCTAACAAAGCTCCTAAATATTTTGTCTTATCTGTTTTGTTGTACATATAAAGCATAATAATTCCTAAGATAACATATCCAATCGCTTCATAAATTTGAGCTGGATGACGAGGAATTACTTCTCCATATCCCAAACTTTGTTGATGAAATTTTACTGCCCAAGGTAATTCTGATGCTTTTCCTACAATTTCTGAGTTGTAAAAATTTCCAATTCGAACCGCAGCTCCACCAAAAGGAACAACAACAGCAATACGGTCTAACAACCACAATACATTACGATGCAAATATTTTCTACTAAATAAATAGGAAGTTAAAATTACACCTAATGCAGCTCCGTGACTTGCAAGTCCACTAAATCCTACAAATTCGTAATCTTGTAATAATCCAAAGAAAGCACTTTGTCCTGGTGAGTGTTGTACAGGTAAGAAAACTTCGATTGGTCGTTCAATAAACGCAGCAGGATCATAAAAAATATATTCTCCGAGTCTTGCACCTACAATTGCTCCAATAAATGTGTAAAGGAATAAAGGGTCAAGTAATTCTTTTTTCTGATTTTCTTTCTTGAAAATATTTGACATCAAATACCAGCCTACGACAAAGGCGACTATCCAACATAAACTGTAAATATGTACTTTGAATCCTGCTATTTCAAATAAATAAGGTTTTGGATTCCAATCGATAAACGAAATTAAGTTAATCATTAATTTTTCTTTTTAGGTACAGGGTCGTATCCATGTCCTCCCCAAGGATGACAGCGACCAATTCTTTTTGTTCCGAGCCACAAACCTTTTAGCAAACCATGTTCTTTTAGCGCCTCTATCATATAAGAAGAGCAAGTTGGTTGATATCTACAATTGCTTCCCATCCAAGGAGAAATCGCTAATTGATAAAATCTTACCAACAGAATAAATGGTGTAACCAAAATTTTGTTCATCTCACAAAGTTAATCAATAACCGAAATAAAAAAGAATCAATCTAAAAAGTTTATGCTTTTGCAGATTGATTCTCTATACGATACGTGCTTAACGCATATTATTTTTTAGTATAACTCGCTGGATCTAATGCTTTGTAAGACCAGTTTTGTAAAAACTCTAACACAACTTTCGGATCATGTCCTTTCACTTCTTTGCTTTCAAGATAAGCTGAGTTTTGTGTGTGAATTAAATTTCCTTTCTCATCTAAAATTACAAAAACAGGAAACCCAAAACGCTCTGGATGTTTCAATGCAGCTAACGTTTCTTCGTTTTTATTTTTTGGAGAATAATTTACATGAACCACTTCATAATTATTCGCGATATAATCTTTTACTTCTTGATTTTCTTTCGTCAATTTATCAAACATAATACACCAAGCGCACCAATTTCCACCAATTTGCAATAAAACGTGTTTCTTTTCAGCAGAAGCTTTTTGCACCGCATTCGCAATATCTACTTTCGGATTTGCTTCTTCGCTATAAATTTTTGGTTTTTCTGTTTGTTGACCAAATGCAAAACTTAATGACAAAATCATTAAGCTAAAAAACATAGTTAATTTTTTCATTTCAAATTCTAAATATTAAGTCGAATTTACAATAAAAAATTATGCCGAAAACGTTTTTCTACGAATTAATAATCGTGTAATATAAATTTAGTTTTTCTTGAACCGAATTTATTTCATTATTTTTTTCGTTTTGATTAAATTGATTAATCATATTGATAGAGAATTTTGATTCAAATTCTAAACGATCCAATTCAATTTCATAAAAATTAATTTGATGATGAATTTGCGTGAAATAATAATTTACCAATTCAACATACATCAATCTAAGTTCTTGATTAACTCTGATAAATTCGACAAATTCTTGCAATTCGACCAAAAACTCAATCATTTGTTTATTGATTTCTGATTGTTTATCTTTTAGTTCAATCTTTTTCAAATAATCAGTTGATAAAGCAATTTTATCACCCAAAAGTTGGTGCTTTCTTGTTAAAATTAAAGCACATTCTAACGCTTTCTTCATCATTTTAATTTTTATTCTAACACAAAGAAAATAAATCTAAATGCCAAAACATGTCGTCTAAAAAATCATTCATTTTGACAAAACATTCCCTAACTTTGAAATCTAAACAAGATTTTATGAATGCTCCTTTAGCTGAAAGAATGCGTCCAAAAACGCTTGAAGAATACATTAATCAAAAGCATTTGGTGGGCGAAAACGGACCAATAAAAATGATGTTGCAACATGATATGATTGCTTCGATGATTTTTTGGGGACCGCCAGGAACAGGAAAAACGACACTTGCACAATTGATTTCCGAATTAACTGATCGACCTTTTTATACGTTGAGCGCCATAAATTCTGGTGTGAAAGAAGTACGTGAAGTAATTGAAAAAGCAAAGAATCAAAATTTGTTTTCGGGAACAAAAAATCCTATTTTATTTATAGATGAAATTCATCGTTTCAATAAATCACAACAAGATAGTTTGTTGGGAGCGGTAGAAACTGGTTTGGTGACGTTGATTGGAGCAACAACCGAAAATCCAAGTTTCGAAGTTGTACCAGCTTTGCTTTCGCGTGCGCAAGTTTATGTATTGAAACATCTCGAAAAAGAAGATTTAGTTGATTTAATCGAACGAGCTATAAAAAAAGATACGGTTTTATCTAAATTAAATATTGAATTAGTTGAAACAAATGCATTATTAAGATATTCGGGTGGTGATGCAAGAAAACTGTTGAACGGTTTGGAGTTGGTGATTAATAGTTTTTCTCCAACAGATAAAATCATCATCAATGATGAAATTGTGCATGAACGTATTCAGCAAAATTTAGCACGTTACGATAAAACGGGAGAACAGCATTACGATATTATTTCGGCTTTTATCAAATCGATTCGTGGTTCAGATCCAAATGGAGCGGTTTATTGGTTAGCTCGAATGATTGAAGGTGGTGAAGATTTGAAATTTATTGCGAGAAGAATGTTGATTTCAGCTTCCGAAGATGTGGGAAATGCAAATCCAACTGCAATGATTTTGGCGAATAATACATTTCAGGCTGTTTCGGTGATTGGTTATCCAGAATCTCGTATTTTATTGAGTCAATGTGCGGTTTATTTAGCGAATTCTCCAAAAAGTAATGCAACCTATTTAGCGATTGGTAAAGCGCAACAAGTTGTGAAGCAAACAGGGGATTTACCTGTTCCGTTGCATTTACGAAATGCACCAACTAAGTTAATGAAAGATTTGGATTATGGAAAAGAATATAAATATTCGCACGATTTTCCAGGAAATTTTGCTGAGCAAGAATTTTTACCTGATGAAATTTCGGGAACGACTTTTTATGAGCCAGGAAATAATAAGCGAGAGCAAGTGGATAAACAATCGCTCAATCAAAAGTGGAAAGGAAAGTATGGGTACTAAAATTAAAAATCCCAGTTAATCATTTGTTAACTGAGATTTTAAGGTTTGGTTGATTTTTTTGGTTTAGATTGGTTTATATGATAATAGGTTGGTAATTGTATATACACAAGGTTTATGCCAAAACTTAATAAAAAGTAAAAAATTGATTAAAAAAAAGAAAAAATTAAACTTTTTCGATCTAAAAAAGAGATTTATATTTATAAAATAAAGAAAATGAAACAAATACAAATTATAAACGGACCTAATTTAAATTTACTTGGCGTTCGCGAACCAGAGATTTATGGAACACAAACTTTCGAAGATTTTTTTGAACACGAATTGAGAAAGCAATTTCCAGAAGTTTCGTTGCATTATTTTCAATCAAACCACGAAGGAGATATTATTGATAAATTGCACGAAATTGGTTTTAAATATGACGGAATTATCTTGAATGCTGGTGCATATACGCATTATTCGTATGCGATTGCAGATGCGATAAAAGCGATTACGACTAAAGTGATAGAAGTTCATATTTCGGATATTTATGCGCGCGAAGATTTCAGAAAAAATAGTGTAACAGGTGAAAGTTGTCTAAAAATTATTTCAGGAAAAGGTTTACCAGGTTATGTTGAAGCTGTGAATGATTTTGTGAAATAATTAATAATCATTATCTTAACAAGATTAAAATCTATTACCTATGAAGAAAATTATTTTAGGATTAATCTTTGGATTAACCATTGTTAGCTGTAATGCTAAAGGCGATAAGAATAATGCGGAGGAAAAAGAGCAAGCAATGACGGCTTGTGAACAAGCGGCAATAACACCAGGGATATCTGCGGCTAAAAAAGAACTGATTACAAAATATTGTGACTGTTCGACAGATAAAATGATGGATGAATTTACGTATACAGAAATGATGCAGATGAATAATCCAACACCTGAATTACAAGAACGATTAATGAAATTAATAGAACCTTGTATCAATGATTTGAAAACAAAATCTGCTGAATTAGGAGAGTAATAAGCAAAAAGTCGGAACAACGTTCCGACTTTTTTAATATTCTTTTTTGTATTGTTCTTTCTTGAACTCGTCTACAAGATGTTCGTTCAAACTATCAATGTAGCCTAAGATTTCTAATTTACCAATTTTACTCGAAGCCGAACTTGTAAATATTTTTGGTAATTCTTCCCAAGTTTTTAATAACTCGTTTTTGTAATGATTCAAGTTTTTTTGCATTTGTGTACTCGTTAGTTTATCTAATTTTGTAAATACAATCGCAAACGGAATTTGTTTGTTTCCTAACCATTCCATAAACTGTAAATCTATTTTTTGAGGCGTGTGTCGAGAATCAATCAATAAAAAAACATTGACCAAGTTTTTACGAAACTCAATGTAATCATAAATCATTTTATTGAAACCACCACGAACACCTTTTGGTGCTTTAGCAAAACCATAACCTGGTAAATCGGCTAAATACCAAGTATCGTCCATTTCGAATGTATTAATCAATTGAGTTTTACCTGGAGTTGCAGAAGTTTTAGCTAATGCTTTTTTATCTGCTAACATATTGATTAATGATGATTTTCCAACATTAGAACGCCCAATAAATGCGTATTCTGGTTTGAAAGGATCTGGACAATCTGTATATTTTTGCGAACTTTTTACGAATTCAGCTTTTTTAATCATAATTATGCTTTAGTGGCTGGATCTAATTGTTTTTCGATTAGCCATTTGTATAAAATTTCGTTGAATAATTCAGGGTGTTCCATCATTGGAGCGTGCCCACATTTATCAATCCAAAATAAAGAAGCGTCTGGTAATTCTTCTTCAAATTCTATTGCAACTTCTGGTGGAGTTACATTATCTTGTTTTCCCCAAATCAAACAAACAGGCATTTTGATGTCTTTTAAATCATCTTTCATGTTAGATTTGATCGCGTCTCTTGCGATATATAAAGTTTTGATAGCTTTATTTCTGTCATTTACAGTGTCAAAAACATCATCTACAATTTCTTTTGTAGCGATAGCAGGATCGTAAAAAACTTCGCGCGTTTTACGTTCTACATATTCGTAATTACCACGTTTTGGATAAGTTTCTCCAAAAGATTTTTCGTACAAACCAGAACTTCCTGTTAAACAAAGTGCTTTTACATATTCTGGATGTCTGTGACAAACCATCAAACCAATATGTCCTCCTAAAGAATTTCCAACTAAAATAGCTGGTTCTTTAACGACTTCTTCAATAAAATTTGCAACATGTTTTGCAATATTTTTGATATTAGTATTGATGACAGATAAAGAATATAATGGCAATTCTGGTGCGAAAACCTTATATCCTCTTTGTGCATAATAATTTGTAAGTGAGCTGAAATTGCTAAGTTCACCCATTAATCCATGAAGCAAAACAATTGGTTGTCCTTCTCCTTCTTCTATGTAAGAGAACTTATCTTTTTTCTTTAAGCTAAAAAACATTTACTCGATATTAAGTCGACAAATTTAATTAATTATATTTTTTATTTCGTGGTTTATATGAAAAACTTTAACAATCCATATTAATCACTTATCAAAACAAGGTCTATATAAACATTATTTCTCATTTTATACATGGGGTTAGCGTTAGAAAAAACATAACTATCTGATACTAAATTTTAAATTGTTGATAACTATTTCAATAAAAGTGGTAAAAAATGGTAATTTGTGGTAATATTTTATTTATTTTTGGAAAAATTCTATCATGAATTCATTAATTGGAACATATGAGTGTAAGGTAGATACAAAGGGTAGGCTCCCAATACCAGCGGGTTTGAAGAAACAACTTGCTGAATGTTTGGAAGATGGCTTTGTGTTGAAAAGATCTGTGTTTCAAAATTGTTTAGAACTGCACCCTATGAAAGAATGGGAAAAAGTGATGAATGATTTGAATAAATTGAATCGATTTGTGAAGAAAAACAATGATTTTATTAGAATTTTTACGGCTGGACTAAAAATTGTCGAAGTTGATGCGAATGGAAGGCTACAGATTTCAAAAGATTTAGTGAAATTTGCAGAAATTAATAAAGAAGTAGTTCTTAATTCTTCTGTAAACATGATCGAGATTTGGGATAAAGACAAATATGAAGAGTCGATTAATGTAGATGATTTAGATTTTGCTTCTTTGGCAGAAGATGTAATGGGAAATTTAGGAGAAGATGAGTGAATATCATAATCCAGTATTATTAAAAGATAGTGTTGATGCGTTAATTATTAACGAATCAGGTATATATGTAGATTGTACGTTCGGGGGTGGAGGTCACTCACGTGAAATATTAAGTCGTTTGGATCAAAATGGAAAATTATTTTCATTTGATCAAGATGTGGATGCGGTTCGCAATAAAATTGATGATAATCGATTTGAGTTAGTTGAGCAAAATTTTAGATTCTTGAAAAATAATTTAAGATTTCGTGGAATAAAACAAGTGGATGGTGTTTTGGGTGATTTGGGAGTTTCTTCTCATCAGTTTGATACGCCAGAACGTGGTTTTTCAACTCGCTTTGATGGAGAATTGGATATGCGAATGAATCAGAATGCAAAACTTTCTGCCAAAACAATTATTAATGAATACGAAGAAGAAGATCTTGCTCGTGTTTTTTATGATTTTGGAGAATTGCAAGGTTCGTATCGTTTGGCGAGAGAAGTTGTGAAAGCAAGAGCAGATAAACAAATTAATACAATTGATGAGTTGAAGCAAATTTTTTCATTCATTCCAAAAATGAAAGAAAATAAATTTTTCGCTCAAATGTTTCAGGCATTACGAATCGAAGCAAATGATGAAATGGCTGCATTGAAAGAGATGTTAACGCAATGTGGAGAAGTGATAAAACCAGGTGGTCGTTTGGTGATTATTTCGTATCATTCGTTAGAAGATCGTTTAACAAAACGCTACATGAAAAACGGAATGTTTGAAGGTGAACCTGAACGTGATGTTTTTGGAAATTGGTCGGCACCTTTCAAACCTTTACAATCAAAGGTGATTGTGCCAACGCAAGAAGAAATTAATGAAAATCCAAGAGCGCGTAGTGCGAAAATGCGTATTGCGGTTCGTAATGAGGATTAAGAAATAGGAATGGCAAAAAAGAAAAAAATATTACCAGAGAAAAAAACTTTTACAGGTTTGTTGAGAGGTGAGTTTTTAATCAAAACTGGCTCAGAACAAAACTGGAAGTTCATGTTGTATCTGGTAGGTTTGGCTTTTTTGAGTATTTCGAGTTCGCATTTAGTTGATCGTAAAGTGGTTCGAATCGCTGAATTACAAGATAAAGTAGAAGATTTAAAATCTCAATATACAGATAAGCATCGCGATTTGATGCGTATGCAATTAGAAACGGAAATTTTGGAGCGTACAGCAGTGTATGGTTTGAAAATTCCAGATAAACAACCTTATTATATAGTAGACAAAGTTTATGACGAAGTCAGCGAAAAATAAAAACAATATTGTCATCAAAGGATGGGTATTTGCCGGCGCGCTAGCGATTTGGGCCATCTTTATTATTGTTTTTATGTTTCGAATTAATATTGTAGAAGGGGTTGAATTAGAGCGTTTTGCTGAAAAGAATAATTTTAGATTAGATACCGTTACGGCGGAGCGTGGTAATTTATATGCTTCTAATGGCGCATTAATGGCTACAACTGTTACAAAACACAATGTTTATGTGGATTTGACGGTGATCAAAGATGAATTATTTAAAACAGAAATGCACAATCTTGCCGATTCTTTAGGTAAGATGTTTACAAAATCACCTTCTTATTTTTACGACAAATTTTCGACAGAACGTAAAAAGAAGAATCGCTACATGATGTTAGTAAAAGATTTGGATTATGAGCAATATCAACGCATCAAAAAATTTCCAATCTTCAACAAAGGTCAAAACAAAGGTGGATTTATTCATGAAACTGAGTCAAAACGAGAATTAATTGTTCAAGACATTGGTGTTCGTACAATTGGTTACGATGATCAACGCGGAAAAGTTGGGTTAGAAGGAGCTTATTCTGACTTATTAAGCGGTATTGAAGGTCGTCGTTGGGAGCAATTTATGGGACGTGGAAAATGGAAACCAATGAAAAGTTGGGAGCAAGAGCCCCAAGCGGGTTCATCAGTTTACACAACAATAGATGCCGATTTACAAATGGTTGCTTACGATGCTTTGTACAAACAACTTTCTGAATTTGAGGCGCAACACGGAAGTGTAGTCGTGATGGAAGTTCAGACAGGGAAAGTTCGTGCAATTGTGAATTTATCTCGTAAAAAAGATGGAACATATATAGACGATTATAATTATGCGGTTGGTGAAGCTGCAGAACCAGGATCTACTTTCAAAACAGTTTCGTTGCTTGCAGCAATGGATGATGGTTTTATTAATAAAAACTCGACAGTAGAAACGGGAGGTGGAAGTTATAAATTCTATGGTCGTACGATTACAGATACACACGGATACGGAACATTGACTGTAGATGGCGTGATGAAAAAATCGTCTAACATTGGTACAGCTAAAATTATAAATAAATATTACGGAGAAAATCCAAAAGCTTTCTTCAAAAAAATGGATAAATGGCATATGACTTCGCCTCTTGGAGTTGATATTCTTGGAGAAGGAAGTCCAATTATGCACCGTCCAGATAGTAAATCTTGGAGTAATATTACGTTACCTGTAATGGGTTATGGATATGGTTTACAGTTAACTCCAATTCAAATTGTGACTTTCTACAACGCAGTGGCAAATAATGGTAAAATGTTGAAACCATTATTTATGGATAAAATCACACGTAAAGGTGAACCTGATAAAATTTTCGAACCAGTTGTTTTGGTTGATCAATTAACTTCTTTGGAAAATGTAAAACAAATGCAAGAAATGCTTCGAGGAGCAGTAGAACAAGGAACGGGACGTATTATTAGTAATAGTAATTACGATATTGCTGGTAAAACAGGTACTGCTCGTGTTGATTATTGGAAGCGAGACGGTAAAGGAATGCAATATCGTGCATCATTCGCAGGATATTTTCCAGCAGAAAAACCAAAGTATTCTTGTATTGTTGTTGTGCACAAGCCAAATACAGCCAAAGGGTTTTATGGAGGTAGTGTAACTGCTCCGGTTTTTAAGAAAATTGCCGATTGGGTATATTCAAAAACTCCCATACCTTTGCCACGCGATTTAGTAAAAAAGAACGCGGTGAAAGAGTTTAAAAAAGGAGATGATATTAATGTTAGTAATTCTAAAAATATAGTGCCAAATGTGACTGGTCATACAGGATCTAAAGCAATTCCGGTATTAGAAAATTTAGGGTTAGATGTACAATATTCAGGGTTTGGAAAAGTAACAAATCAATCCATTCCTGCGGGAACAAGATTTAAGAAGGGTGAGACAATTTATTTAATGTTGGAAGGATGAGAAATTTAGTTGATGTATTATATAAAGTTTCCATCTCAGAAACGATTGGTTCAACAAAAGTTGAAGTCAATAATATTCAATTTGATTCAAGAAAAGTATCAAACGATGATGTTTTTGTTGCTGTAAATGGAGTTACAGTTGACGGTCATCAGTATATAGAAAAAGCGATTGGTTTAGGTGCTAAAGCAATTGTTTGCGAAGTTTTGCCAGAAAATTTAGTTGATGGAATAACGTATGTGAAAGTTGAAAATTCAACGATTGCATTAGGAATTTTAGCTTCTAACTTTTATGGAAATCCAACAAAAGATTTAAAACTTGTTGGAGTTACAGGTACGAATGGAAAAACAACAACGACAACTTTGTTGTACGAATTGTTTACAAAATTAGGTTATGCTTGTGCATTAATTTCGACGATTAAAATTGTGATTGATGGTGAAGTGATTCCGTCTACCCATACAACGCCAGATATTTTGACATTGAACAAAATGTTTCGCGAAGCGGTAGATAGAGGATGCGAATTTGCTTTTATGGAAGTTTCTTCGCACGGAATTCATCAAAATAGAATTGCTGGTTTGCATTTTGAAGTGGCTGGATTTACGAATATCACACACGATCATTTAGATTATCACAAAACGTTTGCAAATTATCTTGCAGCAAAAAAGAAATTCTTCGACGATTTACCAAAAACGTCTACGGCAATTTCGAATGCAGATGATAAAAACGGAAAAGTAATGCTTCAGAATACAGTTGCTACGAAAAAATTGTATGCGCTAAAAACTGATGCAGATTTTAAAGGAAAAATTATTGAACATCAATTTGATGGAATGCAATTAGAATTCAATGGAAAAGAATTCTGGACATCATTAATTGGTCAATTCAATGCATATAATTTATTATTAGTTTTTGGTGTAGCGTCAATTTTAGGACAAGATGAGTTAGAAGTCTTAAAAGCGTTGAGCACATTAGGAAATGTTGATGGTCGTTTTCAAACATTCAAAACAGAATCAGGAATTATCGTAATCGTAGATTATGCACATACGCCTGATGCATTAGAAAATGTTTTGGATACAATAGAAGGAATTCGTACCAAAAACGAAAAACTAATAACAGTTGTAGGTTGTGGTGGGGATCGTGATAAAACAAAACGTCCAGAAATGGCTGATATCGCGAGTGAAAAATCTAATCTTGCCATTTTTACATCAGATAATCCAAGAACCGAAGATGCAGAAGAAATTCTTCGCGAGATGGAAGTTGGTGTAAAAGCGCAATTTTATAATCGCACCTTGAAGATTACAGATCGAAAAGAAGCTATAAAAACAGCACTTAAAATGGCCGAACCAAAAGATATTATTTTGATTGCGGGAAAAGGTCACGAGACGTATCAAGAAATTAACGGAGTAAGAACACATTTTTCTGATGTAGAAGTTGCATCAGAATTGAGTAAAATATTGAACAAATAAAGAATGTTATACTATTTATTTGATTATTTAGAAGGTATCCATTTTCCAGGAGCGCGTATGTTTCAATACACGTCTTTCCGCGCGGGAATGGCAATTTTATTGGCAATGTTCATCAGTTTGTTTTACGGAAAACGAATCATCAGTTATTTACGTAAAGAACAAATGGGAGAAATTGTTCGTGATTTAGGTTTAAAAGGACAAATCGAAAAAGCAGGAACGCCAACAATGGGTGGTTTAATCATCATTTTGGCAACGTTAATTCCGACTTTACTTTTTGCGAGATTAGATAATATTTACATAATCATTTTGTTGGTTTCAACAATTTGGTTGGGTGTGATTGGTTTTTTAGACGATTATATCAAAGTTTTTAGAAAAAACAAAGAAGGTTTACAAGGTAAATTTAAAATTTTAGGACAAGTTGGTCTTGGAGTTGTAGTTGGATTAATGCTTTATTTCAGTCCAACAGTTACCGTTAAACATCAAGAAAATAGAGTAAAAACGCCTGTAGGAACAGAACAAACAGAATATAGCCGACAAATAAAATTTGGTCCTGAAGAAAAAACGTTGGAAACAACAATGCCTTTCGTGAAAGGAAATGAATTCAACTATTCTGATATTTTATTTTGGATGGATGCGCAAGATCGACCAACATGGGCGGTTGCAGCGATTTTTATTTTTGCTGTAATTTTTATCATTACAGCAGTTTCGAATGGAGCAAATTTAACAGATGGAATCGATGGTTTAGCAGCAGGTAGTTCGGCTGTGATTATGGCAGCAATCTCGATGTTTGTTTTCGTTTCTGGAAATTTAATGTTCGCCGATTATTTGAACATTATGTTTATTCCGCGTTCAGAAGAAGTCTTGATTTTCTGTGGAGCTTTCCTTGGAGGTTTGATAGGATTTATTTGGTATAATACCTATCCAGCTCAAGTGTTTATGGGAGATACAGGAAGTTTAACAATCGGAGGAATTATTGCTGTTTTAGCAATTATCGTTCGTAAAGAATTGTTACTACCAATTTTGTGCGGAATATTTTTCGCAGAAAGTTTATCAGTAATGTTACAAGTGTCTTATTTCAAGTACACGAAAAAGAAATTTGGTGAAGGTCGTAGAATCTTTTTGATGTCTCCTCTACATCACCATTTTCAGAAGTTAGGTTATCACGAAAGTAAAATCGTGGTGCGTGCAATTATCATCGGAATCATTTTAGCGGTAATTAGTATTATTACCTTAAAGATTAGATAAAAAATGAAAAGATTAGTCGTTTTAGGAGGAGGAGAAAGTGGCGTAGGAACAGCTATTCTTGCGAAGAAAGAAAACTTTGATGTTTTTCTTTCGGACATGGGACAAATAAAAGACAAGTATAAACAACTTTTGGAGGAGCACGGAATTGCTTATGAAGAAGGTCAGCACACAGAAGAATTAATTCTGAATGCCGATGAAGTAATGAAAAGTCCAGGTATTCCAAAAAAAGCAGCGCTAATTCAGAAATTAGAAGAAAAAGGAATTTCAATTATTTCTGAAATTGAATTTGCGTCTCGTTATACAGATGCAAAAATTATTGCGATTACAGGATCTAATGGAAAAACAACAACGACAAGTTTGATGTTCCATATCCTAAAGCAAGCTGGATTAAATGTAGGATTAGGTGGTAACATCGGAAAAAGTTTTGCTAAATCTGTAGCAGAAGACAACTTCGATTATTATGTATTAGAAGTAAGTAGTTTTCAGTTAGATGATATTAAAACAGATTTCAAACCGTATGTTGCAATTTTGCTGAACATTACACCAGATCATTTAGACCAATACAATTATCAGTTTGATTTGTATGCAAAGGCTAAATTCAGAATTACTGAAAACCAAGATGAAAACGATTATTTTATCTACAATTTGGATGATCCAAAAACAATGGAGATGATTGATAAGATTGATATTCGAGCTCATCGCAAACCGTTCACAATGATGGATGCAACAAATGAAGCATACGCAAACAATGAATTGTTCCGTGTGAACGATTCGAATGGTGATTTTACAATGTTAGTGAATGATTTAGGATTAATTGGTAAACACAATGTTTCTAATTCATTGGCTGCGGCTGTAGCTGCAAAAATTATTGATATCAATAATGAGGAACTAAAAAAGAGTTTGTCTGATTTTAAATCGGTTGAACATCGTTTAGAGCCTGTTTTGACAATTGGAGGAATAGATTTTATCAACGATTCTAAAGCAACAAATGTGAATGCAACATATTTTGCTTTGGAAAGTATGACGAAACCAGTTGTTTGGATTGTTGGAGGAACTGATAAAGGAAACGATTACAACGAAGTTTTACCTTTCGTGAAAAAGAAAGTGAAAGCAATTGTTTGTTTAGGTGTTGATAACGCAAAAATTGTTGATTTTTTCAGTCCATATATCGATACAATTGTTGAAACAAATACAATGAAAGATTGTGTAGAACAATCATATAAATTAGCAACAAAAGGAGAAACGGTTCTTCTGTCACCAGCTTGTGCAAGTTTCGATTTGTTCAAAGGTTACGAAGATCGTGGAGATCAATTTAAAGAAAACGTACGCAAATTATAATAACATAACCAACCAATGTCTAACATCGTACAAAAATATTTTAAAGGCGATAAACCGCTTTGGGCTTTCATTTTATTGTTAGCACTATTTTCGTTCTTACCTGTTTATTCTGCAAGTTCTAACTTGGTGTATACGGTAGGATCGGGAACTATTTTTGGGCATTTAGGTAAGCACGCTGTGATTTTATTAATTGGTTTATTTATCATTTATGGATTACAACGTATTGATTATCGTTGGTTTGGTTTGTTTGCTTTAACAGCGGTTGTTATACTTTCTGGAGTTTTGGCAATAACACTCGTACAAGGACAAACCATTGGAGGTGCAAATGCTGCGCGTTGGTTAACTATTCCAGGGACTGGAATTGGTATTCAGCCTTCGATGATTGCTTCGCAAGCGTTGTTGATTTATATAGCTCGTTATTTAACAAAAAATAGAGACAAAGAATATACATGGAAAAATACAGCAGTTCCATTATTCTTACCAATTATTGTAATTGTAGGATTAATCTTTCCTTCTAATGGTTCAACAGCGTTGATGTTAGCTGGAATGTGCGGAATATTGTTGATTATTGGTGGATTTCCATTCAAATATTTATTTACAATTGCCGGAGTAGGTTTAATACTCGGTGGCGGATTCGTGTGGATGGCTTTATCTCGACCAGATTTAGTAACAAATTCTCGTGTGCACACATGGATGTCACGTATCGAGAAATTTAATGACGATTCTGGATTAGAAAGTTATCAAGTTTTACACGCAAAAGCTGCAATTGCGAGAGGATTGAATGAAATGGCTGGACCAGGAAAAAGTGTTTTCAAACAAACTTTACCGCAGTCATCATCCGATTTTATCTTCGCGATTATTGTAGAAGAATATGGTGCAATTGGTGCAATTCTATTAATCGGAATTTTCCTTCTGATTTTAATACGGATTTGTATCATCGCATCTAAAATTCATACCGTTTTTGGTACGCTACTTGTATTTGCAGTGGGCTTACCAATTATTATACAAGCGATGGTAAACATGGCGGTAGCGGTTAATTTAATTCCTGTAACAGGGCAACCATTGCCAATGATTAGTTACGGAGGAACATCCATTTGGATGACATGTATTTCGTTCGGAATAATTTTGAGTGTAAGTACTCAGATTAAATCGCAAGAAGAATTAGAACAAGATAGAAAAGTATTAAGTGAAGAATACATCGAAGACATCGCCTAAAGTTTTAATAAGCGGCGGAGGAACAGGTGGACATATTTATCCAGCCATTGCAATTGCAGACGAAATAAAACGTCGTTTGCCAGATGCACAAATTTTGTTCGTTGGAGCAGAAGGAAGAATGGAAATGGAAAAAGTGCCAAAAGTTGGGTATGACATAAAAGGTTTACCAATTTCTGGATTTGATAGAAGTAACATGAAAGCGAATTTAAAGTTCCCTTTCAAATTGATAAAAAGTTTAAATCTTGCAAAGAAAATCTACAAAGATTTTCAGCCAGATTTAGCTGTTGGTACAGGAGGTTATGCAAGTGGACCAATGTTGTGGGTAGCGGGAAGTAAAAATGTTCCGATTTTATTACAAGAACAGAATTCGTTTCCAGGAGTTACCAACAAAATTTTGAAAAATAAAGCTTGTGCTATTTGTACAGCTTACGAAGGAATTTCTCAGTTTCCGCAAGAAAAAGTGCATTACACAGGAAATCCTATTCGTGCCGAAATTTTTCAAAATTTACCTTCAAAAGCAGAAGCAATTTCAGCTTTTGGATTAGATCCAGAAAAACCAACTATTTTATCAGTTGGTGGTTCACAAGGATCAAGAGCAATGAACAATGCTTGGTTAGAAAACCTTGACGAATTTGTTGCAAGTGGCGTTCAATTGATTTGGCAAACAGGAAAGTTAGATTATCAAAAAATCAAAAATTTGGTTGGCGATAAATATCCAACGATTCATGTAACCGAATTTATTTTCAACATGAAAGATGCTTATGCAGCTTCGGATATGATTGTTTCTCGTGCAGGAGCAATGGCGATTTCGGAATTGTGTATTGTAGGAAAAGCAACTATTTTGCTTCCATTGCCAACAGCGGCAGAAGATCATCAAACCAAAAATGCACAAGCATTGGTTGAAAAGGATGCAGCGATCATGGTGAAAGATGCAGATGCAAAACAAATTTTAGTCAAAGAAGTAATTGCTTTGGCGAATAATGAAGAATTAAAAAATAAATTATCTCAAAACATTAAGCAATTAGGGAAACCGTACGCAACAAAAAAGATTGTAGATATATTATTGAATTTATTATAATGAATATTTTAGATAAAACATATTATTATTTCATCGGTGCAGGAGGAATCGGAATGAGTGCTTTGGAACGTTTCTTCAAGTCAATCGGAAAAGAAGTTGTAGGTTATGACAAAACACAAACCGAGTTAACAACTGAATTGATTGCTGAAGGAATTGATATTCATTTTGAAGATAACATCGAGTTAATTCCAGCAGGAATTAATCCAAAAAATACGTTGGTAATTTATACGCCAGCAGTACCAAAAGATCATTCAGAACTAAATTATTTTTTAGTGAATGATTTTAAAGTCATGAAACGTTCAGAAGTGTTAGGTGAAATTACCAAACATACATACAATATTGGTGTTGCGGGAACACATGGAAAAACAACGACTTCATCTATTTTAGGACATATCCTAAAAGTTGCGAATGTAGAATGTACAGCTTTTTTAGGTGGTATTGCAGAAAATTACGATTCGAATATCATCTTAAATGGATCTAAATATACAGTTGCAGAAGCCGATGAGTTTGACCGTTCTTTCTTACGTCTTTCTCCAAAATTAGCGATTATCACAAGTGATGATGCAGATCATTTGGATATTTATGGTGAGCGTGATGAAGTGAAAAAATCGTTTCAAGAATTTGCGGCAATTGTGGAAGAAAAATTATTTGTTCACAAAGGTTTGCCTTTCGAAGGAGCTTTTACGTATGGAGTAGATTTGGACGCAGATTATGATGGACACAATGTAAGAATTATTGATGGACATTATGTGTTTGATGTAAAAACGCCAAACGGTTCATTGACAGACGTTGGAATTTTATTACCAGGCCATCACAATATGGAAAATGCGGTTGCGGCTTTGGCTGTTGCAGATTATATGGGTGTTCCTCATGATAAAATTAAAGAAGCTTTATCAACTTTTGTTGGAGTTAAAAGACGTTTTAATCGTTTCGAAGCAAATGGAAAAATTTACATCGACGATTATGCACATCATCCAACAGAATTGAATGCAGCAATTCGTTCAGTTCGTGAACTTTATCCGGGTAAAAAAGTGTTGGGAGTATTTCAGCCTCACTTATTTACACGTACAAGAGATTTCGCAGAAGAGTTTGGACAAAGTTTATCGCAGTTAGATAGTTTGATTTTATTAGACATTTATCCTGCCAGAGAGTTACCAATCGAAGGAATTACTTCAAATTGGTTGCTAGAAAAGGTGAATTTAAATGAAAAAATAGTATCTTCATTAGAAGATAGTTTAGCAAACATCAAAAAACAAGATTTTGATGTATTATTGACTGTTGGAGCAGGAAATATTGATACAATTGTTAAACCAATAAAAGAGTGGTTAAGTGAAGCGTAAATTGAAAATCATAAAAGTGATTTTTGGAGTTGCCTTGCTAATCGGTTTGATTAGTTTTACGGTAATTAAGAATGCTTCGCGTACTGTGAAAAAAATTGACGTGGCGTTTGTTCAGCCAGTTGATAATTATTTTATTAATGATGAATCGATAAGAGAAATTATCAACAAAGATGGAAAAGACATTCTGAAACAATCTCTACGAGAGGTGAATGTAAAAGAAATCGAACAAAAAGTAAGTGAGAGTCCTTTTGTGGATTCTGTACAAGTCAGTAAAGATATCAACGGACATTTACGACTTGACATAAAAGCAAACTCAGCAGTAGCAAGAATAAAGACGCTGAAAAATGAATTTTATTTGACAACAAAAGGCGGAAAAATGCCTTTATCTAAATTAAATTCAGCGGATGTAATTTTAGTTTCTGGTGATGTAAAACCGAATGAATATGAAGATTTGAGTAAATTTGTTCAAGCTTTGAAAGCTGACGATTTATTAAAAAATCACATCATAGCCATTCAAAAAGTGGGACAACGTTCTTTTAATTTAATTGTAAACACAGGAAACTATTATATAGAATTAGGAACTTTAAACAACTTTGAACAGAAGTTACATAATCTAAAATTATTCTATAATCAATACATTGATTTTATAGGAACTGAAGATTATGAAAAATTGAGCTTGAAATTTGTAAACCAAGTTGTAGCAACCAAACGAATAAAAAATGGAGAACAATAGTAAGATTGCAGTTGGCTTAGACATAGGGACTACAAAGATTGTAGCGCTTGTCGGACGAAAAAATGAGAACGGAAAAATCGAAATTCTTGGACACGGACAAGCAAAAAGCTTAGGTGTACACAGAGGTGTTGTAAATAATATTACACAAACCATTAACTCGATAAAAGAGGCAATTGATAAGGCTGAAAGATCATCTGGTGTCAAAATTACTGATGTTACTGTTGGTATTGCCGGACAACATATTCGTAGTTTACAACATAGCGATTACATTACTCGTACCAATTCAGAAGACGTGATTGATGATAATGATTTAAAGTTATTAACAAATCAAGTTTACAAATTGGTCATGTTACCTGGAGAAGAAATTATCCATGTTCTTCCTCAAGAATTTAAGGTTGATAACGAAGGTGAAATCCGCGAACCAATCGGTATGTACGGAAGCCGTTTAGAGGCTAATTTCCATGTGGTTGTAGGACAAGTTTCATCCATCCGAAATATTGCACGTTGTGTAAAAGCTGCTGGTTTACGTTTGGCAAGTATTACTTTAGAACCAATTGCATCATCTAGTGCTGCGCTTAGCGAAGAAGAGAAAGAAGCTGGTGTTGCATTGATTGATATAGGTGGTGGAACAACGGATATTGCAATTTTTAAGGATAATATTATTCGTCACACATCTGTTATTCCGTTTGGAGGAAATGTGATTACAGAAGACATTAAAGTTGGATGTTCTATTATTGGAAAGCAAGCCGAAGCTTTAAAAGAAAAATTTGGTTCTGCTTGGCCAGGAGAAAATAAAGAAACTGAAATTGTATCGATTCCTGGTTTAAAAGGACGCGAAGCAAAAGAAATATCATTAAAAAGATTGTCACAAATTATTCATGCACGTGTGCAGGAAATTTTGGAACAAGTATATTTGGAATTGAAAAACTACGGTTGCGAAGATCAAAACAAAAAATTGATTGCAGGAATCGTTTTAACAGGTGGTGGATCTAAATTGAAACACATTCGTCAACTTACAGAATATGTAACAGGAATGGATGTAAGAATTGGATACTCTAACGAACATATTGTTGGTGCAAAAGCTGAGGAAATTAGCGGACCAGAATATGCAACATCTGTTGGATTATTAATGAAAGGTTTAGAAGAATTAGCGGCGAATTATCAGCACGAAATTTATGAAAAACCAGTTATTAATAATTTAAATAACCAAGAAGAATTAGAAATTGGAATTCAACCAACACAACAAACTAAGACTGTGAAAGCTGAAATTGTTGTTGAGGAAGAAATTATCCAAAAACCAAAAAGAGAAGAAGTAGTAGACGAATTCTTGGATCAAGAAATTGGTGAAAAGAAAGAAGCTAAATCTAAACCAGAAAAGAAAAATTTCTTTTCGAAATGGACGGATAAATTTATCCAAATGATCAACGAAACTGAATAATAAGAATAAACTAGAATAAATTACGAATCAATTTAATAAGAAGAATATGAGTGATATGTTAACAGGAGATATTGTGTTCAACTTACCAAAGAGCCGATCTCAAGCTATCAAAGTAATCGGAGTAGGTGGTGGAGGTAGTAATGCCGTAAACTACATGTTTGAACAAGGAATTGCAGGTGTAGAATTTGTAATTTGTAATACGGACTCTCAAGCATTAGCAAATAGTCCAGTACCAACAAGAATTCAATTAGGACAAGCAATAACAGAAGGTTTAGGTGCTGGAGCAAATCCTGAGGTAGGAGAGCAATCTGCTATCGAAAGTATGGATGATGTAAAAGCTGTTTTAGACGAGGGTACTAAAATGGTATTTATTACTGCCGGAATGGGTGGTGGTACAGGAACCGGAGCAGCACCAGTAATTGCTGGTATTGCAAAAGAAATGGATATCTTAACAGTTGGGATTGTTACAGCGCCATTCTTTTTCGAAGGAAGAATGAGGTTGGAACAAGCCGAAAAAGGTATCGAAAAATTAAGACAAAATGTCGATTCATTAATTGTTATCAACAATGATAAATTACGTGAATTATACGGAAACTTAGGTTTCAAAAATGGTTTCTCGAAAGCTGATGAGGTTTTAACAACAGCAGCTAAAGGAATTGCAGAAGTTATTACTCAACACTATGCAATGAACATCGATTTACGTGATGCGCGTACAGTACTTAAAAATTCTGGTACAGCAATCATGGGATCTGCGCAAGGTTCTGGTGAAAACAAAGCGAAAGACGCAATTTCTTCTGCTTTAGATTCTCCATTGTTAAACAACAACAAAATTACGGGTGCACGTAACGTATTGTTATTGATTTTGTCTGGTAATAACGAAATTACAATGGATGAAATCGGTATCATCAATGATTACATTCAACAAGAAGCTGGTAATAGTGCAAATATTATCATGGGTATTGGTGAAGACTTAGATTTAGGAGATTCTATCTCTGTAACTGTTGTAGCAACTGGTTTTCCTACAGAAGATCAGGCGTATACAGGAAAAGAGGAACAAAAAATTGTACATACATTAGAGGAAGAACAACCAATTAATAAAACGTTATCAGTTGAGCAACCTTTTGTGAATCGTGTAAAACCAATGACGTTAGATTTTGGTCGTTCTAATGCTTCTCAGCAAGCACCACAAACGCCTCAACAAAATCAAACGCCAGAGGCTCCTCAAAATAATTATCGTCAAGCAGATATTAACCAAAGTTTTCAACAACAAACTTATCACAATACGCCAGAAGAATCTTTCGAAGAAAATAATTCTCCAAAGCGTTATGTTTTAGATGATATTGATGATGAGCCAGTGCAAGAGAGACGTTCTTATGATGATTTCGAACCACGTTTGAAATCAGATTTTAATCGTCCGCAAGAACCAACGAATAATGTAAATAATAATCAAACATATAATTCATATTCTAATCCTGTAGCTTCAGAACAGTCAAATTATCCTCAAAATAATTATGCTGGATATCAAGCTCCAAAGAACGAAGGATATGGAAATGTAGAGCCAGTTCAATCTAATGTAGCTCATTCTGTTGCTCCACAAGCTGAAGAAGTACAAGTTGCTATAGATCCATTTAGTCAACCAATTGAGCAATCAAATGATCCTGAATTGAATAGTATGATTGAAGAAAGAAGAAATCGTTTGAAACAATTTAATTTTAAATTCAACAACACGATGACAAATTCTCAAGTAGACGAATACGAAGCAATTCCTGCTTATAAACGTCAAGGATTGAATTTATCTGATCGTAATGATAATCAATCTTCTGATTTTTCTGTAGGAACTAATCGTAACAACGAAACGCAAATTCGTCCAAACAATTTTCTACATGATAACGTAGATTAATAAACGATCACTCGTAAAAAATATTCTTATTATAGAAAAGGTTCATTGCTTTTGCGATGAGCCTTTTTTTGTCTTAAATTTGTAGTCTAAAAGCAAAACAAATGAATTTAGAAACTCAAATAATGGCACAGTTAAAAGAAGCGATGAAAGCTAAAAATACTGTTGCTTTAGAAGCTTTAAGAGCTGTAAAATCTGAATTATTATTAGCAAAAACATCAGGTGCTAACGGAGAATTATCAGAAGATCAAGAAATTGCTTTATTACAAAAATTAGTAAAACAACGTAAAGAAGCTGCTGAACAATTCGAAGCAAATGGACGTGCTGAATTAGCTGAAAAAGAATTGGCACAAGCAGAAGTTATTCAACAATTTTTACCTGCTCAATTATCAGACGAAGAATTAACAGCTGCAATTACAGAAATTGTTGCAGAGGTTGGCGCTACTTCTCCAAAAGATATGGGAAAAGTAATGGGAGCTGCTTCATCTAAATTAGCTGGTAAAGCGGAAGGAAAATTAATTTCAGCTAAAGTAAAAGATATTTTAGCTAGTTTATAATTGATTTTTAAATCTTTAAAAATTAAGAAAAGGTAAAGTTTATAACACTTTACCTTTTTTATTTCTTTATTAGATAAATTTCTTCAAATTATATAAAATTATTATTTATTGATAATCAATAGTATATCCGATTTAAATAAATAATTCCCAAAAAAATTAGGATTATAGTTTTATTTTAACATTAAATTAACAAATCGCTGTAAGCATCTAAATTCGCAAAGCACAAGAGATTTTAGAATTAAAAATCAATTGATTAGAATAATTCTAAATAAGAAGCTGTTTATACCCTTAAATTTGCAAAGTAAATCAGAAAAATCTAAAGGATGACGAAAAGCATTACAGCGTTTATAGCAATGTTAATGATTTTTCCAATAGCAAATGCTGATGGTAAAATTTTTAAGGATTCTGGTAATAATGACACAATTATTATGCCAGCTTCTGAGAAAAGATTTAGTAACGATATTGATAATGATACCATCAAAAAAGATACATTATCAGTTGAAGATGAAAAGTTGGTTGGAGAACTTATCGAGAATAGTGCTCGAAAAATCTCGACAGGAGTTGTTTCTTGGTATGGAGACAAATTCCACGGACGCAAGACAGCTAGTGGTGAAACGTATGACAAACACGAACTAACAGCTGCCCATAAGTCTTTACCATTTGGTACGAAAGTAAAAGTTACGAATATCAGAAATGGTAAATCTGTAGTTGTAGAAATCAACGACAGAGGTCCATACGCTAAATCTAGAGTTTTAGACTTAAGTCAAGCTGCATTCAGCGAAATTGGTCACACCAATACAGGAGTGATGCAAGTTGAATACGAAATTATCAAAAGCGAAGACAAGAAAGACTAAGATGTTCAGAAAAAATTAAAAGGTTTGAGAATTTATTCTCAAACCTTTTTTTATGCTCTTAAGTTTCGTGCAAAAAAAATCCTGACAAATGAATATCAGGATTTATAATTATATGATGTAAGAAAATCTTAATCTAAAATTTTAAGCACTTTAGTTGTACGGGCTCTTGATGCTTCAACTAATTCAGCTTGTGCTAAATCTTCACCGTAAGAAGGGATCATTTCTTTGATTGCTTCGTTCCAGTTGTTTTTCATCAAGTCTGGGAAACATTGTTTCATTAAGTTCAACATTGCACTAACAGATGTAGATGCTCCTGGAGAAGCTCCTAATAAGGCAGACATTGTTCCATCTTGAGATGTTACGATTTCTGTACCAAATTTTAAAACTCCTTTTCCATCTTGTTTTTCGATTACTTGAACACGTTGTCCTGCAGTTTGTTCGAACCAATCTTCTAGTTTAGCTTCAGGAAAATATTCTTGTAATTCTTCTACTTTTTTCGCTTTAGATAACATCACTTGTTCTACCAGGTATTTTGTTAAATCGATATTGTTTAATCCACAATTCATCAAAAATCCTACGTTTCCTAAGTTTACAGATTTGAATAAATCGCAATTAGATCCGTATTTTAAGAATTTTGTTGAGAATGTTGCAAATGGACCAAATAATAGAGATTGTTTTCCATCAATAACACGTGTATCTAAGTGAGGAACAGACATTGGTGGTGCACCAATTTTTGCTTTTCCATATACTTTTGCATGATGTTTTTTGATTACTTCTTCGTTTTGACAAATTAACCATTGTCCACCAACTGGGAAGCCACCAAATTTTTTCGATTCTGGAATTCCAGATTTTTGTAACAATAAAATTGCTCCTCCACCTGCACCAATAAATACGAAATCAGCATTAAGTGCTTTGTTATTTCCAGATTTTAAATCTTTTACTTTAACTGCCCATTTTCCGTTGCTAAGACGAGTTAAGTCTTTTACTTCGTGTTCAGTTTCTAACGTGATTTCTTTTTTGTCTTGTAAACCTTTGAAAATTTGACGCGTTAATTCACCAAAATTCACATCAGTTCCCAAGTTCATATGCGTTGCCGCAACTTTTTCATTACCTTTTCTACCGTCAACAATTAATGGAGCCCATTCTCTGATTTTAGAAACATCATCCGAATATTCCATATCCTTAAATAAAGGATGCTGAGATAATTTTTCGTAACGTTTTTTCAAGAAATTTACATCGTCATCGCCCCAAACAAAAGACATATGTGGAGTAGGACGTAAGAATTTTTCTGGAGAAGAAACGTAATTATTTTCGACTAAGTAAGACCAAAACTCTTTCGAAGTTTCAAATTGTTTTGCAATATTAATTGCTTTATCAATATTAACCACTCCATTTTTGTCCATTGGTGTATAATTCAATTCACAAAAAGCAGAGTGACCAGTACCTGCATTATTGAAAGCATCAGAGCTTTCAAATCCAATCTTATCTAATTTTTCGAAAACAGAAATCTTAATAGCCGGATTTATTTTTTTAAGAAGTATGCTTAAAGTAGCACTCATGATACCAGCACCAACTAACACTACCTCTTGAGGTTGTTTTTCCATTTCTCAAAAATATATTTACGTTGCAAAGGTATTAATAAATAGCCTTTTTTGCGAAATAATACGCAGAAAAAACAATGATTTTTTACATAAATTATTGTTTTGAGATAATTTGAATAGATTTTATTTTATAGAAAATTATTCAAACTCAGTTTTTCCAATACTTTCGATGTTGTCTGCTTGTGATAAATCTGCTTCAAAAGCTTTTTTGTTCACAATTGTAGTTTTTGAAATTTTATCGTGCCAACCATTTTCTCCTAAAAAAGTAAGAACATCAAATGGAATTATTCTACAAATACTTCTTGTAAAATAATCTTTCGTTGTAGGTGTAGAACCGTCAATCATCACAACTTTTGTTCCTGTAATAAATTTACCTAATGAACGTCCTTTGGTTAAAAACTCTGATAAAAAAATTATAAACATAAAAAAAGGCTGTGATAACTCTATCAATCAAAGGATTTATATTTTCTAATTGATAAATAATGTCGCTTTCTGGATTAATGATCACAATAACAATTGCTATAAAACCGAAAAATAGCATCGTCAATAAAATGATTGATACATAATCTATAATAAAATTTAAAAAGCGCAATCCTTTGTTCGCTTTATGTTCGCCAACTTTGTAATCTTGGTACATAGTGTTTATGTGTTAATTTAGATGTAAATATATGATAAACACTAAATTTTTAAAATTATTTTATGCAGATAATTTAAGTCTAAATTTTATCCTCCATCCAACGTCTAAGATTAATGTAATTGGTATTTCTTCGCAACAAATTTTGATTGTCCGAATCTTTCAAAAAATCATCTAATTCTCTGAAAGCTTTTACTTTTTCATGTGGGTACAAATCATTCAATTCAATAAAAAATAAACTAATTTTTCGTGTAATAATATTACTATTTTTCATCTTTTTGCAGAATTGATGCGTTTTGTACGAATATGTATCCAATTCTTGATCATTCCCAGAATCATACAAATTCATCATAATCAAAACCAAGGTGTAAAAATGTAAATCTTCTTGAATTGACGCTTCACTATTGATTATTTTTTGACAATACTCGAACGAATTATCCCAATCTTTGTTTAAGAAATAATAGGCAGCAATTTTTAGATAAAGCACCAAAATATGATGATTATCGATTTTATGATGATGCGATTTAATTTCGCGTAAAATATCTTTAATCAAAAATGGACTAATATTTTCTTTCGGATTAATGAAAAAATAATTCAGTTTGCTATTAAATTTATTGATAAACCAAAGCGCTTCCACATTATCATTTTGAGGCAAAATCTCGTAAACAGATTCTAATTTATCAAACCAAAATTTAAATTCTTCAGAATTTTTTTTCAGGTATAAGATCTTTAATAAATAGCTATTTCCTTTAATAAACCAAACTGGATGACTAAGAATTCGTTCTTTTTTCTCGTAAAATAATTCAACCCATTTTTTCGAAAATTCATAGGCAGAGTGTAGGTTTTGCGTTAACATCGACAACCAAACATTTGCTTTGTAAAACCACAGTTTCTCTTTGAATTTTAATTTCTTAAAATCGATATTTTTTGTTTCCGAATCAAAGAAATTCTGAATTTTTTGAATTTCATCATCATCTTTTGCGTATCCATTCTCGAGCAAAATACTATACAATTTTAGCGATAAATTAGACAATTTACTTGCTTGTAAATTCTGTAAACTCAATTCCTCCGATTGTTCAATCAACTGATCTGCACGACCAGAAATACTTCGTGTAATGAATTGTGATTCGATAATTTTTTCGAGTTCTAAAATATCATAAGCAATGGCTTTTTCGTCAAAATCTAAGGCTTGAGTTTTGGCTTTGTCCAACATTTTTAGACTTTGTTTGTGTAAGCCTTTTTGATACAAAATCGTAGCAAAATCAAACTGTTCACGTATTTGCATACGCGAATTTTGTTGCGAAGGATTCATTCTCAAGCTAAACAAAATTTGTTTGTACAAATGCGCTTTTAGATTAGATAATTGTTGTTTCGTGGTAATTTTTTTCTTCAAAATAGCCGTTTCATCATATTCTTCCAACTTATCCAATGCTTCAAATAATAACAAAAATTTTGCATCTGCATTAATTTGCAGACGATTTACATAAAGTTTGAATTGACGTTTTTCGGAACGATTAAGTGACTTTATTAAACTAAATAGTGCGTCTTTGTTATGATTTGACATTGTAATTAAATTATATATAATGTATTGAAAATAAAATGATTATGATAAATATTTTAGCTTTAAGAATTGTAAAACACTTTTCAATTTGAAAATTTAAAGTTAGTACAATTTTAATTTTACATCACAATAACAAACAAAACTAATTGCAATGAGTGCTGAGAAGATTCAAATTTTTGATACGACACTGAGAGATGGAGAGCAAGTGCCGGGGTGTAAGTTAAACAAAAAACAGAAGTTAGAAATTGCGGCTCGATTGGACGAATTAGGCGTTGATATTATCGAGGCTGGTTTTCCAATTTCAAGTCCTGGAGATTTCGAAGCCGTAAATGCAATTTCAAAATTAGTGAAAAATGCCACAGTTTGTGGTTTAACTCGTGCAAACAAAAAAGATATAGAATCTGCAGCTAAAGCTTTACAATATGCCGTAAAACCAAGAATTCATACCGGAATTGGAACTTCGGATTCTCATATTATTCACAAATTTAATTCGAATCGTGAAGCGATTATCGAACGTGCAGTTGAAGCGGTTGCATATGCAAAAACATTTGTAGATGATGTTGAGTTTTATGCTGAAGATGCAGGAAGAACGGATAATGCTTTTCTTGCTCAAGTTTGTGAAGAAGTGATAAAAGCTGGTGCGACGGTTCTTAATATTCCAGACACAACGGGTTATTGTTTGCCTTTTGAGTATGGAAATAAAATTAAATATTTAAAAGATCATGTTCAAGGAATTGATAATGTGATTATTTCTTGCCACAATCATAACGATTTAGGTTTAGCGACAGCGAATGCAGTTGCAGGAGCTATAAATGGAGCACGCCAAATAGAATGTACAATTAATGGAATTGGTGAGCGTGCTGGTAATACGGCCTTGGAAGAAATCGTGATGATTTTTAGACAACACAAAGAATTGAATTTTTATACAGATATCAATGCTCAAATGTTAACAGAATTAAGTCAATTAACTTCTGAAACAATGGGAATGATGGTTCAACCAAACAAAGCAATTGTAGGATCGAATGCTTTTGCGCACAGTTCTGGAATTCATCAAGATGGTGTGATTAAAAACCGTGAAACATACGAAATTATCAATCCAGCAGATGTTGGAGTTAATGAATCCTCTATTATTTTGACAGCTCGTAGCGGGCGTTCGGCGTTAGCTTATCGTCTAAAAGATATCGGTTTCGATACATCTAAAAATGAATTAGATATTTTATATGAACAATTTTTAGAAATTGCAGATTTGAAGAAAGAAGTTGTTCGTGAAGATTTACTTGGATTAATGCATCAGTTTAATCAAACATCACAGAGAAAATTCGCATGAGAACATTATTCGATAAAGTGTGGGATGCCCATGTTGTCAGCCAAGTAGAAAATGGACCACAAGTGATTTATATTGATAAACATTTAATTCACGAAGTAACAAGTCCACAAGCTTTTGCAGAATTAGAAGCGAGAAATATTCCAATTTTTCGACCAAATCAAATTGTTGCAACTGCGGATCACAATGTACCAACGATTAATCAAGATAAGCCAGTTCGAGATCCATTATCAAAACAACAATTAGAGCAATTAGCGATTAATTGCGAAAAAAATAATATTACTTTTTATGGTTTAGGTCATCCGTATCAAGGAATTGTTCACATTATTGCGCCAGAATTGGGTGTTACGCAACCAGGAATGAGCATGGTTTGTGGCGATAGTCACACATCTACGCATGGAGCTTTTGGAGCAATTGCTTTCGGAATTGGAACAAGTCAAGTTGCACAGGTTTTTGCTAGTCAATGTTTGTTGATGAATAAACCAAAATCGATGCGAATTACAGTTAATGGAAAACTGAATCCAAATGTTCAACCAAAAGATGTGATTTTGTATATCATTTCTAAAGTTGGAACAAATGCAGGAACAGGTTTTTTCTGTGAATATGCAGGAGATGTTTTCGAGAATATGTCGATGGAAGGTCGAATGACAGTTTGTAATATGTCGATAGAAATGGGCGCTCGTGGCGGAATGATTGCACCAGATGAAACAACTTTTGCTTATTTAAAAGATAAACCATTTGCACCGAAAGGAGAAGATTGGGAGCAAAAAGTAGCATATTGGAAAACTTTACCAAGTGATGCTGATGCAATTTTTGATGAAGAAATAGAATTTGACGCTGCGGATATTTATCCAATGATTACGTTTGGTACGAATCCAGGAATGGGAATTTCGGTGAAAGACAGTATTCCTTCTAAAGATTCGTTAAGCGATAATGAAAAAGAATCGTTTGAAAAAGCGTTGAAATATATGGGATTCCAAGATAATCAATCAATCATCAATCATCCAATTGATTATGTGTTTATCGGAAGTTGTACAAATGCAAGAATCGAAGATTTGCGTGAAGTAGCAAATTATGTGAAAGGAAAACAGCGCAATGAAAATGTAACTGCGTGGATTGTTCCGGGATCGAAACAAGTAGAAAAGCAAGCGATAGAAGAAGGTTTGGACAAAATTTTTGAAGCCTCTGGATTCAGATTGCGCGAACCAGGTTGTTCGGCTTGTTTGGCGATGAACGACGATAAAGTTCCAGAAGGAAAATATTGTGTTTCGACTTCGAATAGAAATTTTGAAGGACGTCAAGGTCCAAATTCTCGTACATTATTAGCAAGTCCTTTGATTGCTGCTGCTGCTGCAATTCACGGAAAAATTGTTGATATCAATTAAAATTTACTCAAAATGGATTCAATCAATCAATTAAAATCATCGGCTGTTCCGATTAAAATAGAAAATATAGATACCGATCAAATTATTCCAGCTCGTTTTTTGAAAGCGATTAGTAGAGAAGGTTTTGGAGATAATTTATTCAGAGATTGGCGATTTAATCAAGATAATCAATCAATTGATAATTTCCCGCTGAATGATTCAAAATATGCTGGAAAAATATTAGTTGCAGGTAAAAATTTTGGTTGTGGAAGTAGCCGAGAACACGCTGCTTGGGCAATCAAAGATTACGGATTTGATGTGGTAATTAGTAGTTATTTTGCAGATATTTTCAAAGGAAATGCATTGAATAACGGAATTTTACCAATCGTTGTTTCAGATGAAATTTTAAATCAAATCTTTGAGATCATCGATCAAAATCCTTCAACAGAATTTGAAGTTAATTTAGAAAATCAAACCTTAAAAATTCAAGATCAAACCATCAACTTTGATGTTGATTCTTATAAAAAAATCTGTTTATTAAATGGATATGATGACATTGATTTTTTAATCAGTCAAAAAGATAAAATAGAAACTTACGAACAAAACCATAAATCTTTACAACATGAAAACGCATAAAATTGCAGTACTTTCTGGCGATGGAATAGGACCAGAAGTCGTTTCGGAAACAATAAAAGTTCTGAAAGTCGTTGAACAAATTTTTAAATATAATTTCGAATTTGAGGAAGCTTTGATTGGTGCAATTGCGATTGACGAAACGGGAAATCCTTTGCCTGATGCGACATTGCAATTATGTAAAGATGCAGATGCGGTTTTGTTTGGTTCTATTGGTGATCCAAAATATGACAATAATCCGAACGCTAAAGTTCGTCCCGAACAAGGTTTGTTAAAGCTAAGAAAGGAACTTGGTTTATTTGCAAATATCCGTCCAATCAAGGCTTACGAATCTTTGTTGGGGAAAAGTCCATTGAAACGTTCGCACATCGAAGGAACAGATATGGTTATTTTTCGTGAATTGATTAATGGAATTTATTTCGGAGAAAAATTTACAGCACAAGATGGTTCTCATGCGTATGATACGTGTTCGTACAACAGAAAAGACATTGAGCAAATTACACATTTAGCTTTTCAGGAAGCAATGAAGCGTCGCAAAAAAGTAACGTTGGTAGACAAGGCAAATGTGTTGGATACCTCTCGTTTATGGCGAAAAGTTGCGATGGATATTAGCCAAAAATATCCTGAAGTTGAATTAGATTTCTTGTTTGTTGATAACGCAGCGATGCAATTAATTATCAATCCAAAACAATTTGATGTGATTTTGACAGAGAATATGTTTGGTGATATTATTTCGGACGAAGGAAGTGTAATTGGAGGAAGTATAGGTTTGTTGCCTTCGGCTTCTATTGGTACAGAAAATGCATTGTTCGAGCCTATTCATGGTTCGTATCCACAAGCAAAAGGAAAAGGAATTGCAAATCCGATGGCTTCTATTTTGAGTGCCGCAATGATGTTGCGTTATTTGGGATTGGAAGAAGGAGCAAAAGCAATAGAAAATGCGGTGGGAAATGCGATTAATAATTTGATTGTAACTTCAGATTTAGATGAAACGAGCGATTATTCGACGTCTGTTGTAGCAAATTATATTGCGAAGATATTATTGAGCGATCATGATCATCATTCATATTTTAATTTTGAAAATGTATTGATGGGGAAATCGACGATTATATAGTTTTTATTATTTATGACTTAATGAAAAAGCCATTCAGAGTTCTGAATGGCTTTTTCTATTGTATATTTTTATGAGTTGATGATTACATCATTCCTGGCATTCCACCTCCCATTGGTGGCATAGCTGGCTCATCTTTTTTAATTTCTGTAACAACCGCCTCAGTAGTAATTAACATACCTGCAACAGAAGCAGCGTTTTCTAATGCAACACGAGCGACTTTAGTTGGATCAATAACTCCAGCCTCGATCATGTTTACATATTCGTCAGTTTTTGCATTGTATCCGAAATCTCCATTTCCTTCTTTTACTTTTGCAACAACTACAGAACCTTCACCACCAGCGTTGTGAACGATTTGGCGTAATGGTTCTTCAACTGCACGCGTTACTATTTTAACACCTGTAGCTTCGTCAGCATTTGTAGTATCGATTGTTAAGTTAGATAAAGCTCTAACAAAAGCAACACCACCACCAGCAACGATACCTTCTTCTACAGCAGCACGAGTTGCGTGTAAAGCATCATCAACACGGTCTTTAATTTCTTTCATTTCAACCTCTGAAGCAGCACCAACGTATAATACAGCAACACCTCCAGCTAATTTAGCTAAACGCTCTTGTAATTTTTCGCGGTCATAGTCAGAAGTAGTTGTTTCTACTTGTGCTTTAATTTGGTTAACACGAGATTTGATTTGCTCTGCATCACCAGCACCATTAACAATAGTTGTATTGTCTTTGTCGATAACTACTCTTTCAGCAGTACCTAACATTTCTAAAGTAGCAGTTTCTAACGTAATTCCTTGCTCTTCAGAAATAACTGTACCTCCTGTTAAGATTGCTATATCTTGTAACATCGCTTTTCTACGATCTCCAAATCCTGGTGCTTTAACAGCAGCAATTTTTAAAGAACCTCTTAAACGGTTCACTACTAAAGTAGCTAAAGCTTGACCTTCAACTTCTTCAGAAATAATTAAGAATGGACGTCCTGATTGAGCAACTGGTTCTAATAAAGGTAAGATTTCTTGTAAGTTAGAGATTTTTTTCTCACATAATAAGATGTAAGGATTCTCTAATTCAGCAATCATTTTATCTGCGTTTGTAACGAAGTAAGGAGATTGATATCCACGATCGAATTGCATTCCCTCTACAACGTCAACGTAAGTTTCTGTTCCTTTTGCTTCTTCAACAGTAATTACTCCTTCTTTTCCAACTTTAGAAAAAGCTTCTGCGATTAATGATCCAATAGTATCATCGTTATTTGCAGAGATAGAAGCAACTTGTTTAATTTTTTCTGATGAATCACCAACTTCTTGAGATTGCTCTCTTAAGTTAGCAACGATTCCAGAAACAGCTTTATCAATACCACGTTTTAAGTCCATTGGGTTCGCACCTGCAGCAACGTTTTTCAAACCTTCGCGAACGATAGCTTGAGCTAAAACTGTAGCAGTTGTAGTACCATCACCTGCAACGTCGTTTGTTTTAGAAGCAACTTCTTTTACCATTTGAGCACCTAAGTTTTCGATTGGATCTTCCAATTCGATTTCTTTTGCTACAGAAACTCCGTCTTTTGTTACATGTGGAGCACCGAAAGATTTTTCTAAAACTACGTTACGACCTTTTGGTCCTAATGTTACTTTAACTGCATTTGCTAATGCATCAACACCTCTTTTTAAAGCGTCTCTTGATTCAATGTCGAATTTAATATCTTTTGCCATTTTTTTTATAAGTTTTGTTGTCTTAAGTCTTAAGTCGAATATAATTAAAAATAAAAAAATAAGTTACTTTGTACTTAATACATTTTACTAATTACAACTAAATTTAGATGATTGCCAAAATATCAGCTTCACGCATGATTAAATAGTCCTTTCCTTCTAATTTTAATTCAGTTCCTGAATATTTTCCGTAAAGAACTTTGTCTCCAATTGCAACAGTTATTGGTTCATCTTTTTTACCATTACCAACTGCTACAACGATTCCTTCTTGAGGTTTCTCTTTTGCTGAATCTGGGATAATAATTCCTGATGCTGTTTTAGTTTCTGCAGGAGCAGGCTCAATAACCACTCGATCTGCTAATGGTTTAATGTTTAATTGTGACATATTTGTATTTTTATTTTAATAATTGATGGTTTTAAATAAACGAAAAACGTGCCAACACACAATTTCTGCCATTATGGATAAGTTAATTTCACTCCTTAAAACAAAAATGCCAAGTTGTATGACAACTTGGCATTTAAAGTGATTTTTATGAATAATTATTTTTTGATAATCACTTTTTTCGTGAATTGTTCGTTACCTGCTTCAATCGAAACAATGTAAACACCATTTGATAAACTAGATAAATTAACTTGTTGAGATTTCGAAGAATTCAATTTGTTTGAGTAAACTGTTCTTCCTGCTAAATCTGTCACCGTAATTTTACCTGTTGTAAATGAGTTTGTAAAATCTAAATTGATTATTCCATTTGAAGGATTTGGAGAAATCGTACCTAAATCTTTTCCTTTTATATCATTTGTAGTTAAAGAACTTTCTATAGAAAAATCAGTAGAGTTAACAGCTAAGAAAACGTTATCAATAGCTTTAATCATAATTCTCGCTTTATTAGTAATTCCTAATCCTGCAGGAACTGTGAATGTATAAGAACCGTTGTTCGGAACTGATTCAGCTAAAACATAATCAAATGTTTTTCCTCCATCAACCGATAATAAAATTTTTACATTTTGTGTGTCAATACCGTTTGCATCAGTTCCTGCAACATTCCAAGTAATTGTAGCAGTGTTATCTTGTTTCCAATTTTCTGCAATTGATTGCGAAGTCACTTTGAATGGACCAAAATTTAGAAAGTTTAACTGAACATTTTGTCGAGCGGTTAATCCAACTTCAGAATTATTGTCACGAACTGTTACAGAGAAATTCATTGTACGAGGAACTGAAGGAATGACTTCCCAATTGTTTTTATCGTAATTTGAAACGTTTGACAGATATAGATTTGTTTGAAATACTAATTCATTTGAAATAATTTTTTCTAAACGAGGAAAATAGCGAATTCCAACTTTTTGTGGAGAGAATGATCTGAAATTTGGGCCTTGAGAATTAGAGGAAATAGGAGGAAGTGATTTAATAGAAGTTTCAGAAACTTCAGGATTCATCTGCTCCCAAGAATATGTTAATTGATCATTATTTGAGTCAGTGGCTAATGTTTCTAAAGCAAATGCAGTTGAAATTGGAATGTTATATTTTGTTTTCAAGTTAGAAGCTATAATAGGTGCAGCATTAGTTGTTGTAACGAATTGTCCACAATTCACATAATTTAGCACTTTTGCCATTTCTTCTAAACTTTTTGTATGGAAATATGCATCACTTTGATTTTGTACGTTTGGTGAACAGATACCAGTGTAAGCCATAATTGTAGAACCACTTCCAGGTTCAACAGAACTGTTAAGTGTACGATTACAATTGTTGTTTTGTGTATGGTAGGCACCTAATTGATGACCAATTTCGTGGGCAGTATAATCAATATCAAAAGCATCCCCAATAGGAACTATTGTACCAGTCACTCCTCCTGCTTTTGCTCTATCATTACAAACTGCTGGCGTATTGGCTAATCCATTTGAATTATTATCATCATTCACTTGAAAAAATAAATGACCAATATCGTAGTTAGCAACTCCAATAACATTATTTGTAACAGTAATATTTTCCTCAAGATTGTAATTTGCTGCAGAATTAGAATTAATATTAGGGTCTTGGAAAGAATCAGAATCAATAAAAAATAATTGATCAGTATTTGGAATTAATTCTAAAAAAACACCAACATCATTTTTTAAAACGCCATTAATTCGTGTGAGTGATAAATTGACTGCAGCTAATATTGACGCTTTCTTTTGAGCTTCTGTACCAGATGATAAATTAGCTTGTTTGATTACAAAATCTGAATACTCAGTCGTTGTTGTAATGGCTAATCTAAATTTTCTTAAACTTCCATTTTGAGTTGCTGTTCGAGAAGATTGTTTAATAGTTTCAAAATTCAAATTATCTATCCCAAGAGCACTTTCAGAAGGTTCTGTAGCACATTTGAAAGAATTTGTATTAACTAAATCTTTTTTATCATACACAATATATGACGCTTTATTTTTGGTGTAAGCGTCTATTAACACTGTTTTATTGCCGTTTGAAACTAAACCATACAAACCAAATTGAGGAGATAAACTAAAATTGATTTTCTCTGTCAAATCATTTGTATTGTATCCAGAAAAAGATTTTATATCTGGGTATTTAGTTTGTAATTCAGGAGATAAATTTGAGGTTTCTACAATACGATATGTATTAAACTTTCCGTTCTCAGTTGGAAATTTTAATAAAAAATTTTGTTGATTCGTATTGTTTAAATAGTTCACCAAATTATCATAAGCTAAGTCTAATTTAACCGATTTAGTTGGTATATGTGCTCTTGGATTTAATTGCTCTTTAGAAATATTTCCTTTCGCATTGGTAGTTTTCCAAAAGTTTTGTTGAGCAAATAAGTTTGTGCTAAATGCAAGACAAATAAGTAAATATTTAGATGTATATTTTTCCATTTTTATTTAGTTTTTACTAAAATCTTCTCTACAGATTTAGGTACAATCATCATCAATAAATTTGAAGAATCTTGTGTTTGATTAATTCCTTTTATAGGTGTTAAATGTAAATTATAAATCTTTTCATTACCAGTAATAGAATCAATATTATATGAATTAATATGTTTTTGAGGAATCAAAATTATTTGATTTTGTTCATAATCAATAACGAAACGAGGTAATGATTTATTGTAATCTTTTGGTAATGTGGCATACATGTTGTTTAATTCAGTTTCATTTTTGAAGAAATGTGTTCCTGATAATTCATATTGCGCAGAAAAAGTTGTGAGTAATTGATAATTTTCTTTTGGAATTTTCTGATATACTTTTTGACCAACACAGCTTATAAAAGTAAGTAAGATGGTTATAAATGAAACGAATGTTTTCATAATTTAGGTTTTGATAAATTTAAAGATAATATTAATCAATCAACAAAAAAAGCCTCACAATTTGTGAGGCTTGTATATTTTCTTATCAAAATTACTTCGCTGGTTGAGCTGGTAATTGATTTTGACTTGCTCCGTTTGCAGCAGGTTGCGTTGGTAAATTATTAGCTGGTGCCGTAACATTTGGCTTAATTGGTTTTATCGCATTTGGATTTTCATGCGAAGCACTTGCTCCAATAATCAATACGATTACAGCGATAAATAATCCCCAAGTTGTGTTGTCTAAGAATTTATTCGTTCTTTGAACTCCAAACATTTGGCTTCCTCCGCCACCTCCGAAAGTAGAAGATAATCCTCCTCCTTTAGGGTTTTGAGATAATACGATTAGTACTAATAATACACATAAAATCATGATAATAATCATGAAAAACTGAAATAGTCCCATTTTATTATTTAGAGTTTTTTAAATTTTCAATTTCTTTAATTCGATTTGCAAATAAACTATTTTTTTCTGGATATTTCAAAATTAATATCTTATAAGCTTTAATTGCCTTATCATATTTTTTTTGCTCAATATAAATTTGAGCCAAAGTTTCGGTCATCAAATCCGAATATTCTTCCGTATTCTGAACGAAATTTGATGGTGTGTTAACTGGTGTAATATCCGTTTTTTTCATCGGAACGATTTTCGGATTTTTTTCCAAAAAGTCATCAATCAACTTATATTTTATTTCTCTTTCTGCAATTTCTTGCTCTTCCTCAATCTCTTGTTGAGTTTTTGATTGAGAAGGAACTTTCTTCAACCAATCCGAAAAAGAGAACGTCGAATCATCCGAATTATTTTCAATGATTTCTACTTTTTCTTCAATCGTTTCAGGTTCAGATTCTTCAATTACCTCCGCATTTTCAGACAATCCTTCTATAATTTCTTCTTCCTGATTATCTTCAATTGTTTCAATTACCTGCTGAGGTTCAGATTCAATAATTTCAATTCCAGAAGTTTGTTGAACAGCATTTTCGATATCATTCTCAGAAGTTAAATTTTCTTCTTTCGAATTATTTTCTACCACAACTTTATTCGTGATTTCAGCAACTTCGTTCAATTCTTCATCCGAAATAATATCAACAACATGATCTGTTCTCAATTCAGATTCTTCTGTATCATTTTCGATCATTTCGTCTACAATATCTTCATTGATTTCTTCTGAATTAGTTTCAGAAACAACTTCAATTTCTTGGTTTAATTCTTCTTCTTTTTCTTCAATGATTTCATCAATAACTTCAACTGTTTCGTTATTGTTTTCGATGATTTCAGAAGTAGAATTTTCTAAAATTGGTTCAGAAATAATTTCGTTTTCAACTAATTCTTCCATTATTTCTTCTTCCATTTCAGGAGAAATAGTTTCAGTTTTTGTTTGAATTTCTTTTTGAATTGGTTCTGAATTGATGTAATGATACAAATCGACACGATTGCTACTGTGAATTGAAGTTTTGTTCAAATAATCCTCAAAAGAAGGATGATTTTCCTTTTTTAAACCATAAAGTAATAAAGCGCGCAATGTGTAGAAATACGGATATTTTTCTACCTCTTTTTTAAGAAGTGGAATGTCCGATTTCTCAACTTCGTACGGATGTGCTACTAAATATTCAATTCTGGTCATTGCTCAAATATAAGGTTATTTTTTTACCAATCCATCGCAATAGACGCAAAAACTTGGTCGCGAATATCATCAATAATTAAAGGAACAATTGACGATTCTACAGCGCTTAACATTGCATTTCCGTCATATAATTGGAAAGCAGAAAATGTTCTGTCATAACTTTTTGATTCGTCTTTATTGTTGATGTATCGAACTTTTACATAAATCGTCAAACGGTTTTTTGCCGCAATATCATTTGATTGAATTGCTTCTGGAACAACATCGTATCCCGTAATTTCACCTTCGATAATTAAGTCAGAATTTTCATTCGAATTTAACTTTAACTTCGTTCTACTTCTAAAAATATCTTGAATCGCAATCGTTAAATCTTGACTCAAAGTAGGATTTTGTTGAGGTGCGTAATTCGGAAAAGTTGCCACATAAATTGTGTTCCAATCTGGTTGAATTGCTGCTCCCGAAAGTGAATATTTTATACATCCTGTTAAACTAAAAATAGCAAAAATACTAAGGACGAATAGTTTTATTTTGTTCATATTACAAATGATATTGTTTGATTTTTCGGTACAATGTTCGCTCAGAAATTCCCAATTCGTCAGCCGCCATTTTACGTTTTCCTTTGTGTTTTTCCAACGCCAATTTTATCATTTCCTTTTCATTATCTTGCAACGAAAGAGATTCTGGTTCTTCGATTGGACTTACATCATATACATCGTTCGAATAATCGTATTGCGATTGTTGATAATTTGGTGTAATTGGAGCAGATTTCGTTGGAACCAAATTATATTGACTTGGCACAAAATCTTCTTCTGGTTCGTTTTGATCTTGATAAACGCGCTGAATCAATTCTTGTGTATTGCCATTAAAATCTTCAACATCTTTGTGTTTGATTAAATCTAATGTTAAAGCACGTAAATCGTTCAAATCTTTTTTCATGTCCAATAAAACTTTGAACAATAATTCACGTTCCATAAAATCAGAAGAACTTCCATCTTTCGATTTATTTGTTACCGTCAACATTGTTGAATTATTGGGTAATAATTCCATGATTTTTTCTAACGAAATCACACGGTCTTTTTCCACAACAGAAACTTGTTCAGCAAAATTTCTTAATTGACGCACATTTCCCGGCCAAGGATAATTCGCAATATAATTTTGGGCTTCTGGAGAAAGCTCAATATGCGGCATTCTGTATTTATTTGCAAAATCTGAAGCAAATTTTCGGAACAATAAATTAATATCTTCCTTACGCTCGCGCAAAGCAGGAATATCAATTTGAACTGTATTTAATCGATAATATAAATCTTCACGAAATTTACCTTTTTCAACAGCTTCTTTCAATTTTACATTCGTTGCAGCAACAACACGAACATTTGTTTTTTGAAGTTCCGAAGAACCAACTTTCATAAATTCACCCGACTCTAAAATACGCAATAAACGCACTTGTGTAGCTAAAGGCAATTCACCAACTTCATCTAAGAAAATAGTTCCACCATCTGCTACTTCAAAATAACCTTTACGTGTTTGTGTAGCGCCTGTAAAAGCACCTTTTTCGTGTCCAAATAATTCAGAATCGATTGTTCCTTCTGGAATCGCACCACAGTTCACTGCAATATAATTGTTGTGTTTGCGTGCAGATTGATTGTGAATAATTTTCGGAATAAATTCTTTACCTACACCACTTTCTCCGATAACAAGAACAGAAATGTCTGTAGGTGCAACCTGAATCGCCTTTTCTAAAGCACGATTCAAGGCTATATTATTTCCAATGATTCCAAAACGTTGTTTGATAGTTTGTAAAGAATCCATTTTTTTATTTTTTAGGTTTTTGAAAAATGATCTATCAAATTTCAATTATTGTCTTATTAAAACCGTCATTTCGAGTAAAATTCTTTAGAATTTTGTATCGAGAAAAAGGTTTTAAACTATTAAAATTCTATTCTCGATACAATTTTTAATCATTTCATTTATAAAAATCACTCGAATTGACGAATTTTATTTTTAGTATACAATTGACGGATTGATTGTTTATCCTTCTATCATTTCACCAATCAAAGTAGCCGTTGTACAGCTATTTGCTTTTACGTTTACAAAATCTCCTATTTTAGTTCCTTCTACTTTAGGGAAAACTAAAACCGCGTTTTGTGTATTACGTCCGTACCAGAAATTTTCGTCACGTTTAGAGTTTCCTTCAATCAAAACTTCATGAGTTTTTCCAACATAACTATTCATACGCTCTGCAGAGTGTTTTTGTTGCATTTCGATGATTTCTTGTAAACGACGTTTTTTATCTTCTGGTAAAACATCATCAGGCATTTTTTTGTGCGCTGGCGTTCCTGGACGCTCAGAATAAGCGAACATATAACCGAAATCATATTTCACATATTCCATTAACGATAATGTATCTTGATGTTCTTCTTCTGTTTCGCCACAGAAACCTGCAATCATATCGTGAGATAAAGCACAATCTGGAACGATACGTCGAATTTTATCAATCAATTCGAAATATTCTTCACGAGTATGTTGACGATTCATACGTGCTAAGACAGTAGTAGAACCCGATTGAACAGGTAAGTGAATGTATTTACAAATATTTTTGTGTTTCGCCATCATTTGCAATACGCCTTCTTCCATATCTTGTGGATTAGAAGTTGAAAAACGTAAACGAATGTTAGGAAACTGCGTAGCAACCATGTCTAATAATTGAGCAAAATCTACAGCAGTCGCTTTCTGAATATCAGTTGCATTTTTGAAATCTTTTTTTGGTCCTCCACCATACCATAAATATGAATCGACATTTTGACCTAAAAGTGTAATTTCTTTGTAACCAGATTCTGCTAATTCTTTACATTCATTCAAGATTGAGTGAGGATCACGAGAACGCTCACGACCACGCGTAAAAGGAACAACACAGAATGTACACATGTTATCACAGCCACGAGTAATCGTAACAAAGGCTGTAACGCCATTTCCACCTAAACGAACAGGAGAAATTTCGGCATATGTTTCTTCTTTTGATAATTGTACGTTTACCGCATCACGACCATCTTCTACATCGTTGATTAAGTTTGGTAAATCGCGGTAAGCATCTGGTCCTACAACGATATCTACTAAATGTTCTTCTTCTAAGAATTTATGTTTCAAACGTTCCGCCATACAACCTAAAACTCCAATTTTAAGACTTGGATTTTGTTTTTTGATTGCGTTTAAAGTTCCTAAACGTTTACGAACTGTTTGTTCCGCTTTTTCACGAATAGAACAAGTGTTTAAAAGAATTAAATCTGCTTCGTCAACTTTTTGAGTGGTTTGATAACCTTCGTTATTTAGAATAGATGCAACAATTTCACTATCCGAGAAATTCATTTGACATCCGTAACTTTCTAAGAATAATTTCTTTGTTGCATTACGAGTAGGAGCAGTCATCAAAGCCTCTCCTTGTCTTGCTTCATCTATATGTTTTTCTTCTGTATGCATTCTAAAATGGATATTTTATCGTGCAAAAATAATAAATCTATGTGACATATTGGCAGTAAAATTTTCTTTTGCATTTTATTAACATTTTGTAGATTTGAGGAAATCTAAAAAAATATAAAACTATGGATGATAGAATTAGACAAAGAATAGAAGAAATTAAACAACGAGGAGTAAATATAAACGTTGGCGATATTTTTTCAAAATCATGGGAAATTTTTTCAGGAATCGCTTTATATGCAATTCTTGCAATTGTAATAACATTCGCAATTAGTTTCATGATTAATTTCTTCTTAGGATTAATCATTTCAGCACCAACTATGGTTATTAATGATCCATCTGATTTAAATGAAGTGTTTGCAGAAGCATCATCTCCTTTAGCGTGGGTGAGTAATATTGTTAGTATTGTAGTTGCAGCAGCTTTAGCACCGATTACAGTAAGTATTTTGACAATGGCTAAAAAATTTAATAAACATCAAAATCCTGATTTTTCAGATTTGTTTGTTCATTATAAAGATGGAAAATTTGGTGTGATTTTTACAACATATTTAGCTGTTCAATTTTTAGGATTCATAGGTATTTTATTATGTATTGTACCTGGATTTATTTTCTATGTTACATCAATACTAGCAATTCCTTTTGTATTGTTTACAAGTTTTACTACAACGGAAGCTATAAAATCAAGTGTAAGTATTTTATTTAAAAACTTCGGATCAGCATTTGTTTTTTGTTTGGCTTGTTTTGGAGTTGCAATTTTAGGCGTACTTGCTTGTGGAGTTGGATTATTAGTAGCAATGCCTCTAATTTATATTGCTACATATGTTTTATATGAAACAGTTATAGGAACAGAAGACAATGAACAATCAGAAATAGACCAAATAGGAACAGATATTTACAAGGATAATCCTTACATGAAATAGACAAAATTATGAAGCAGTTGAAAATCATTTTTGGCTGCTTCATTTTTTTGTTATTAATTTTGCAGAAATTTTTTAAGAAAACAATATGTCTAAAAATCTCGTTATTGTTGAGTCCCCAGCAAAAGCTAAAACCATTCAAGGTTTTTTAGGTGATGATTTTATCGTGGAATCAAGTTTTGGTCACGTGGTCGATTTACCAAAGAAAGGAATGGGAATCGAAATCGAGAATCATTATAAGCCAATATACGAAGTAACACCTGATAAAAAGGAGGTTGTAAGTAAACTGAAAAAATTGTCTTCGAAAGCCCAAACAATTTGGTTAGCATCCGATGAGGACCGCGAAGGAGAAGCAATTTCTTGGCATTTGTATCACGTTCTTGGATTAGAAAAGAAAGATACAAAACGTATTGTTTTTAATGAAATTACAAAAAAAGCGATTCAACGTGCGGTAGAAAATCCACGTCAAATTGATGAGAATTTGGTTGATGCACAACAAGCTCGTCGTGTTTTGGACAGATTAGTTGGTTTCGAAATGTCGCCAATTTTATGGAAAAAAATCAAACCAGGCTTATCTGCAGGTCGTGTTCAATCAGTTTCTGTTCGATTAATTGTTGAACGTGAAAAAGAAATTCAAAATTTTGTTCCAGTTTCGTCATATAAATTCATTGCAATTTTCGAAACAAATGAGGGAAGAACATTAAAAGCAGTTTTAACAAAAGAATTTTCTACGTTAAAAGAAGCCGAAGATTTCTTAGAAACATGTGTTGGAGCAGATTTTAAAGTAAATGATTTACAAAAGAAACCAGCAAAGCGTACACCTTCAGCACCATTTACAACATCAACTTTGCAACAAGAAGCATCTCGTAAATTAGGTTTTTCAGTTTCAAGAACGATGCGTGTCGCACAACAATTATACGAATCTGGACATATCACATATATGAGAACAGATAGTGTGAATTTGTCTGATGATGCATTAACAGCAGTAAAAGCTGAGATAGAATCTGCTTACGGAAACAAATATGTTGAGATAAGAAAATATAAAAACAAAAATTCATCTGCACAAGAAGCGCACGAAGCGATTCGTCCAACGCATTTCGAAAATCATTCAATAAATGCAGACGATTCTATGCGAAAATTGTACGAATTAATTTGGAAACGTACAGTTGCTTCTCAAATGGCAAATGCAGAATTGGAACGAACTATTATTGATATTGATAACAACAAAAACAACTTTATTTTCCAAGCGAAAGGAGAAGTAATTGTGTTTGATGGTTTCTTAAAAGTATATCAAGAATCGTTTGACGACGAAGATGCTGATGATGATAAAGTATTATTACCAAGTGTAAAAGTAAATGAGCAATTGAAAGCAGATGAAATAAACGGTACTGAACGTTTTTCTCGTCCTTCGGCTCGTTATACAGAAGCATCTTTGGTAAAAAAATTAGAAGAATTAGGAATTGGTCGTCCATCAACTTATGCGCCAACGATTTCTACAATCCAGAATAGAGGCTATGTGGAAGTTGGGGAATTGGATGGTCAAGAACGAAAATATAATACCTTAACGCTAATCGATAATCAAATCAAAAAAGTTCAACAAAAAGAAATTTTTGGAGCTGATCGTCGCAAATTAATGCCAACTGATATCGGAATTGTGGTAAATGATTTCTTGGTTGATTATTTTACGAATGTGATGGATTACGATTTTACAGCGCGTGTCGAAAATAGTTTTGATGATATTGCGGAAGGTAAATTGAATTGGACAAAAATGATTGATGAATTTTATACGAAATTTCATCATGTTGTAGAAGATGTTCAAGAAAATGCTGATCGTGCAACTGGAGAACGCGAATTAGGAATTGATCCTGTATCGGGTAAAAAAGTGCATGCACGTATTGGACGTTTTGGGCCAATGATTCAGATTGGTGAAGCAGAAGATGAAGAAAAACCTCGCTTTGCAAGTCTTCAAAAACATCAATCTATTCATAATATTACCTTAGAAGAGGCAATGAAATTGTTCGAATTACCAAAAACTTTAGGTGAGTATAAAGCGCACGAAGTAGAAGTGAATATTGGACGTTTTGGACCTTATGTGAAATTTGATGATAAATATATTTCGATTCCGAAAGAGGAAGATCCAATGGATTTATCATTTGATCGTGCAGTAGAATTAATCGAAGAAAAATTAAAAGCTGATGCACCGATTGCACAATACGAAGGGTATGATGTAACAAAAGGAAAAGGACGTTTTGGACCATTTATCAAATGGAATGAATGGTTTATTAATGTTCCGAAAAAATACGATTTCGATCATTTATCTCAAGCTGATATTATCGAATTGATTGAAGATAAAAAACGTAAAGAATCTGAACGTGTTGTTCGCGAATGGTCAGAACAGGAAATTCGATTAGAGAAAGCGCGTTGGGGACGTTATAATTTGATTCAAGGAAAAATAAAAGTTGAGTTATCGAAAGAGACGAATCCAGAAGCGTTGACTTTGGCTGAGGTTGAAAAATTAATAGAAGCTGCGAAACCTAAAAAGAAAGCAGTGACTAAAAAAGCGCCTGCAAAAAAGACAACTGCGAAGAAAACGACAACTAAAAAAACAACGACTAAAAAGTAATAATGTACAACGACTTTTTAAAACCCGTTTCTGAAGAATTACAAGATTTTGCTAAATCTTGTAATTCTTTTGCGTTAGGACAAGCTATAAAATTTCGCGAAGATGTTATCGAAAGCGATGAAAAATCGAACGATAAAATTGCGATTATTGGTGTGACAGAATCTCGTTCGAAACAAAAAGATTTGATCGAAGATGTAGATTTTAGCCTTGTTCGTACACAATTGTACGAATTGCAAATGGGAAATTGGTCGATAGATTTGTACGATTTTGGCGATGTTGTTTATTATGATGATAAAGCCGAAACCGAAAAAGTTTTTAGAGAAGTTACCAACGGATTAATTCGTGATGGATATGTTGTTGTTATTTTGGGTGGAAACCCAAGTTTAGGTTATCAACAATATCGTGCTTATGACGAAATTGTTGATAAAGTTTATTACTTAACAATCGATCATAAATTACGATTAGGAAAAGATGAAGCACAAACAACAGAAAATAATTATTTAACAAAAATTATTTCGAATGAGCCTTTCAATTTATTGGATTATACGAATATCGGTTTTCAAACGTATTTTGTTGCTCAAGAAAAATTAGATTTGTTAGATCAGTTAAATTTTGATGCTGTTCGTTTGGGTGTGATTTCTGAAAATGTAAAAGAAATAGAACCTTATTCGAGAGATGCAAATGCGGCTTTGCTTAATTTATCGAGTTTACAAGGTTCGGATTTCTCTTCTTCAAAAAATATGACGCCAAATGGATTTACTTCACGAGAAATTTGTGCGTTAACAAGATATTTAGGTTTCAGCAATAAATTGACTTCACTTTACGTTTGTGATTATATCGAGAATTATAAAAAATTAGATCATCTATTAATTTCGCAGATGATTTGGTATTTTATTGATGGAAAAAATCACCGTCCAGAGATAAAAAGTTTTGACGATACACAATATTTTGAAAAAATTTTTGTTCTTACAGAAGGATACAATTATATTTTTTACCGAAATGTATTAACCAATCAATTGTGGATAGAAGTTGATAACACTGTTGATGGAGAGCGAAAATTTGAAATTATTCCGTGTTCAGAAAAAGATTATGAGCAAGCCTTGAATGGAGAAATACCGAATAGGTGGTGGAAATATTTCAAAAAATTTTATTAAAAAATAAAGAACAATTTTAAAAATCAATTAATAAATTGCCTTAATTTGTAGCCTTATTAATTGAGAACTAAAAGTATAAAACCTGTATAAAAATAAATCTATAACAGAATGAATAGAATTTTGGTAAGTGCATTGTTGCTATCTCTTTCTTTATCATCATGTAAAATGTTGAAGAACAGAGGGAGTAGTGATAGAAATGATGGACAAATAGTTTCGAAAACATCTTCGGCTTGGACGCCAGTTCGTCCAAAAGGAATGGTTCCGATTCCGAGTGGATCGTTTGTTTTAGGACAAACCGATTACGATTTTACAAAAACAAATGATGCTCCAGTAAAAACGGTTACTGTTACAGGTTTCTTTATGGATGATACAGAGATTACAAACTCTGAGTATCAGTATTTTGTAAATTATGTAAAAGATTCTATCGCTCGTACTGCTTTGGCAAACAAGGCAGAAACTTTAGGTTTTGACCCTATGAATCCAAATAATGGAGCAGGAGGTATTGGTGATTATGCATATATTTCTGGTTCACAAGATGGACAAGGGACGCCATATGATGAATATATTAAAAACAGTAATACAGGTCGTGATGGTCAATCTTTAGATGGTAAGAAATTAAATTGGAAACAGCGTTTGGAGTGGGATAAATACAAATATCCAGATGTAGATTATGCTGAGGTTATGGAAGGATTATATTATCCTCCAGAAGAGCGTATGAATGGAGAAAGACGTATTGATACGCGTAAATTAAACTATTCTTATGTGACAGTTGATCAAACTGCTGCAGCAAAAAAACGTGGTACTTTCCGTGTAGATTTTCGTAAAGAATTTAGTTTAAACATTTATCCTGATACAACAGTTTGGGTAAGAGATTTCAACTATTCGTACAATGATCCAATGCACCAAGACTATTTTTGGCATAAAGCTTATGCAAATTATCCTGTTGTAGGTGTTAACTGGAATCAAGCAACAGCTTTTTGTGATTTCCGCACAAGATATCATAACACAGCATTGAATAATAAAAAGAAAAGAGGAAGTCAAGTAAAAGTTATTAGTTACCGTTTACCAACAGAAATTGAGTGGGAATACGCAGCGAAAGGTGGTTTAGAAAATGCACCTTATCCTTGGGGAGGTCCTTATTTAACAGATGATAGAGGTTGTTATCTAGCGAACTTCAAACCAAAACGTGGAGATTATTTAGAAATCAACGATGGCAAGAAAACTGGTTACATGTATACGGCTCCTATAAAAACATTCCGTGCGAATGGATATGGTCTTTATGACATGGCTGGTAACGTAGCTGAATGGACAAGTTCTCCGTATAACAGATCATCTTATACAATGTCTTCATCACTTAATCCGTCAATTACAATGTCTGGAGAAGTAAATAGAAGTGTAAGAGGAGGATCTTGGAAAGATGTTGGATATTTATTAATGACTTCAGCAAGAGATTGGGAACACAAAGATTCTGCAAGAAGTTTCATCGGATTCCGTACAGTTCAATCTTTCCCAGAAGGATCAAAAGTAAATTTTAGAAAAACCAAATAACCTAATTAATAAAACAATTTAATAAAAAGCACTCTTATGGCAGTACAAGCTTCAAAACAAGAACGTCTTACAAATTTTTTGTATAATTTCTTTGCCGCAGTAGTAATTATCGGGGCATTATGTAAAATTACGCACACGAATTTAGGACCAATATCAGCCAATTTAATCTTAACAATCGGATTAGTAGCTGAAGCATTCGTCTTCTTTTATTCAGCATTTTTCGATAAACCTCAAGGAAGCTATGAATGGGAAAAAGCTTATCCAGAATTATTAAATGGAGAACCAGTACAAAGAAAAACTGCTGCTGTTGCAACTGCAGGAAATAATTTAACTGCTGAGTTAGACAAAGTATTAGCAGATGCAAAATTAGATAAAGAAGTTTTCGAAAGATTACGTGGTTCTTTAGATAAATTTGGTTCAGCTGTTAACGAATTAAACACAACAACATCAGCTGTCGCTTCAACAGAACAATATAGCAACGAAATTGCAAAAGCATCAACTAACATCAGCCAATTAAATGCTGTATATGCTGAGCAAATTGTAAATAGCCAAAAACAAGTAGAATTAAATAAACAATTTATCGAAGAAATGCAAAAATCTTCAGGTAGTTCAGAGCAATTCTTGAAAGAAATGCAAGAGCTTTCTGCTAACATTAATGCATTAAACAAAGTATACGGAGGTATGCTTTCTGCAATGAAAAACAACTAATACATTGCTCCGATAAATTAAACTAATTATTCATTAATTCTATAAATTATTATGGCAGGAGGTGGTAGACTAACCGGACGTCAGAAGATGATTAACCTGATGTATCTCGTGTTCATTGCAATGATGGCTTTGAACGTGGATCGTGAGGTGTTGAGATCTTTCGAAACGATAAATACTTCTTTAGAGTCAACAACGACTTTAACGAAAACAAATAACGATACCTTCTATGGTCAAATTGATCTAAAAGCGAAGGATGATCCAACTTATGCAAAAACTCAAGCTGAGGCTGCAGAAGTTAAAAAGCAAACAAATGATTTTGTTGCTTATATCGATGGATTGAAAAAAGAATTAGCTGGTGCTGATTTTATTTCTGGATCAGAAGATACAGATTACAATGCATTGTCTAATACAGAGCCTGTTGTATCTTTATTCTTTAAAGGAAAAGGAGGTGACAAAGGAAATGAGAAAGCACAAGAGTTTACAAACAAAATTGATGGTTTCAGAAATTTCTTAATGACTTTTGCAAAACAAAGTCCTGATGCTAAAAATGCGGAAGCTCGTATCAACGAATTTTTTGGAACAACTCCAAAATCGAAGAAACAAAGTTGGATGCAAGAAAAATTCTATGATCAACCAATGGTTGCTTCTTTAACGAATTTATCGAAAATGCAAATGGATGCTCGTACAGAAGAAGGTAACTTAGTGAGAGCATTATTATCTGGTAAATTAGAAGAAAAAATCGAATTGGATGCTTTCCAAGGTTTATTCTTATCTCCAGGTGTTGTTAAAGTCGGAGATGAAGCTGTTCTTAATGTAGTTTTAGGAGCTTACGATAATTCAATCAAAGGTTCTGTTTCTACAAGTGTTGGTTCTGCTACTGTTGTTGATGGTAAAGCATCTATTAAGCTGAATACATCTGCAGTTGGTATGCATCAATTAACAGGTAACATTACATACGTATCGAATGGAAAAACGAAAACGGTAGCCATAGCACCTTCAACTTATCAAGTTGTTGCACAAACATTAGATAAAAAAGCTGCTGAGATTATTGAAAAAGATCCAACAGGAGGTTCTATTGTTGCAGATAATTTACGTGTAGTTTATCGTGGAGTATCTAATCCAATTTCAGCAACAATTAACGGTGCAAACGGACCTGTTAGTTTAAGTGCTTCTTCTGGAAGTCCTTCTGGAGCGGGAGCTAACAAATGGAATTATACGCCTGGAGGAGGAAACGAAGTGGTGTTTACGGCATCTGCAAGAGCAAGTTCTGGTAAAACATTATCAGTTCGTGAAACATTCCGTATCAAACCAGTTCCACCAGCACGTGGTGTTATTTTAGGAAATACAAGTCCAGCTATTCCAGATAATGGAATTGCAGCGCAAACAATTCGTGTAGATTGGCCAGATTTCTTATTCCCAATTTCAGGTGAAGTAACATCTTTCAATGTTAAAGTTCCTGGTCAGGCAACGGCTCGTGTTTCTGGAAATAAAATGTCAGGAGCAGCTGGAGTTATTTCGAAAGCGAAAAAAGGTGATATTATTGGTGTTTTCGATATTAAATATCGTACAAATTCAGGAGCAACTGGAGAAGCATCATCTATCGCAATTCAAGTACAATAATTTAAAAAGTAAAAATTTAAAATATGAAGTATCTTTTGTTTGGTTTAATGAGTTTTTTCTCAACTCTTACAATGGCGCAAAATGTTCTTAACGCTGTTTCGCCAGAACAGTTAAGAAAAGACCGCGAAAATAAAACAAGAGTTGATGAAGCTGGAGATACAGTAAGTACGGCTCAAGATCCTATGAAATATGGTTTTATCGAAGATAAAGATGTTTTATGGTCGAAAGTTGTATGGGAAGTAATTGATTTGAATGAGCGTCTAAATCAACCTTATTATAGATCTGGTGATGAGTTAGTGCAAAATTCTAAATCATTATACGATGTATTGGTTGACGGAGTTCGTAGCAAAAAGATTAGAGAAGTTTACGATGATGAGTACTTTCAAACTAAAATGAGTTATGAGCAAATTATGGCTCGTAATGAGAAGAAAGATACACAGCAGTATTACTACGATATGAAAGCTGCTGGAGAAACTCCTGACGAAGCTGCTATTTTTAATTATAAAATTAAATCTGACGATATCAAAATGGTAAAAACGAAAGGTCTTTGGTATATCGACCGTCGTTTAGGAGAATTAAAATATCGTTTGTTAGGTTTAGCAATTATGGGGCCTGATGCGCAATCGTTAGGAACAGAATTTGCTGACGGAGCTTACGTAGATTTATTTTGGATTTGGTATCCTGATGCTCGTAATGTTTTGGTGAATGCAACAGTATTTAATCCAAGTAATTCAAATTCGGCAATTACATACGATGAGATGTTAAATGCACGCAGATTTAGTTCTGTTATTTATAAAGCTCAAACAATGTATGGAACGAAAATGATTGATGATTACATTCCAAATGATGCGAAAGGTCAATTAGAAGAACATCATAAAATTAGAAATTCTATTATTCAGTCAGAAGCTGATATGTGGAATTACTAATCAGAATACAATAAAAAAACTCCAATCATTTGATTGGAGTTTTTTTTATTTAAATTAGGTCGATTAAAAACATAATGATGAAAAGTATTATTTTACTACAACACTATTTGTTTCAATTAATAGTTTTGGACAAGCAAAAACTCTTTCTAATTCTATTAAAAAATCAACAACTAAATTAGACGAAAGCGAAAAAAGAATCACCTTAAGAGACTTTGTAGAGAATATCTATATTAATGCTCTAAATACTTTTGAAGGAGAAAAAATAGTTTAATTTTTCTACAATGTTTTTTTTCAGAATTTAGTTAATCCTTAAAATCTAAAATAGATACCTTTGTAAGCAAATTTTAGAAATTGAAAAAAGTAGAATATATCATCGTTGGTCAAGGTGTTGCAGGGAGTTGTATGGCGATGAAATTGTTGCAGGAAAAGAAATCTTTTGTGGTGATTGATAATCATTTTCACAAAGCATCGGCGATTGCTGCTGGAATTTTTAATCCTGTTGTGCTAAAACGTTTTTCAATTGTTTGGAATGCGACAAAACAAATTGAAAGATTGCGCGAAGTTTTTGGTGATTTCGAACAATTATTAAACAAAAAATATATCTACAATTTTCCAGTTTATAGAATTTTTAATGACGAACAAGAGAAAAAAACGTGGTTGAAAAAAGCGACAACTCATCCAGATTTGATTGATTATTTAGCAACTGATACAGAACAATTGAATGATTTTTCTTCAATAAATTCTCCGATAGGTTCTGGCGAAGTTTTGCATACAGGCCGTGTTGATTTGACAAATCTTTTGGCTGATTTTAAAAATTATTTAGTCAAAAATGATTTGTTTCTTGATGAAACTTTTGATTTTAATGAATTAAAATTAGAGGATAATCAAACGAGCTATAAAAAAATCGAAGCAACTAAAATAATTTTTGCCGAAGGTTATAATATTTTGAACAATCCTTATTTCAAAAATTTACCTATAATTGGTGTAAAAGGCGAAGTGTTGAGAATTAAAACAGAAGCTAATTTACCTGAAGCAGTTGTGAAAGGAAAAGAATTTTTGATGCCTTTAGAAAATAATCAATATTTTGTAGGCGCAACTTACGATCGTGATCATGTGAATTATGAAAATACTGAGGATGCAAAACAATATTTGGTTGAAGGTGTTCAGAATTTTTTTAAAGATGATTTTGAAGTTGTGGAACAACATGCGTCAATTCGTCCAACGGTTGTGGATCGTCGTCCAATTATAGGAGCGCATCCAACGCATCAACAATTGATTTGTCTAAATGGAATGGGAACGCGTGGGACAATGTTAGCGCCTGTGATGGTGGATGATTTGTACGATTTTTTAGAAAATAATCAACTAATTGACAAAGAAGCGAACATTGCACGTTTCTATGATCGATTTTAAACCTATTTTGAATGAAAAAATTTGACATAAAAATATTTGCAATTCAACTTGTAGCAAGCGTTTTGTTATTTTTAGGAATTCAACAATTTTACGTCTTGGCTGAATTAGATTTGATTGAATTAATTCATTCAATGGGAAAAGATAATTTTGCCTTTTTGGTTAGAAAAAGTGACGAATTCGGAATCAGCGAAAAACTGAAACATTTAGCTACAATGAAAACAATTTTGAGTTTTGTAGGTATTGTTTTGGCGTATATTTTATGTTCAGTAATTAATCATAAACGCAATTACGATTGGAAAATGTCTGTAATTATAGTAGTATTGTGTTTTTTAGTTTTTCAATTCAGATTAATGAACCTTCCAATTAATTTTATTGCAACCAAAAATCTCGCATTGGCTTATTTTGTGCCAGCAACTTTTTCGATTTTAATCAGTTTTGTATTGTATTTTTTGAGTTATCGTTTAAAACCTTAAAAAAAATCAATGCAAAATTCTACAATTAGCATTAATATTTTTAGCTTCTTTTATAAAAGTTAAAGCTAATTGTTCATCGTTAACATCAATTGTTATTGAATGTCCATCTAATAATTTGTCAACATTACTTTTAGCAACTTTTAATGATATTTTTAGTAAGTCAATTTGTAGATGTGTTAAAGTGACTTTTTGAAATCCTTCATTCCAGCCATCAAATATTATCTTCATAAGTGATTTTAAATATTGTTAAAAATAGAAATGAATACTTGTTTTAAGTTCTAATGCTTTATGAAATATATTAATAATATTTTCACATTCAGGATATGTTTTCTTCAATTGATTATAAGTGTTTTCAATTAAAACTAAATTATTAATTTTTTCGTCTTCATAATCGTCAATTATTGAATTACAAGTTTGATTAATTAAATCAAAAACACCTTTCTTCCATAAAATATTAAATTCTGATTCATTTAACCTAATTTCGATTAATTCGTTTGGAGAAGCTGTATCATAATCTAATTTTAATTCAGCTTCTTTATTAATAGGAACAATAATAATTTTACTCATAATCATTAATTGAAAGGTGATTGTTATTTTTAAAACACTTTCACAATATACTACTTATAGTTTTGAGATAAGTTTTCATCTAACAAAAAACATTGTATTTTTGCAAAATGTTATTAGTACAAAATTTAGGAGTTTATTTTGCGGGTAGATATTTATTCGAAAACGTTTCGTTCCGCATCAACAAAGGAAACCGTGTTGGTTTGGTAGGGAAAAATGGAGCAGGAAAATCTACTTTGCTTAAAATTTTAGCCAAAAGTCAGCAATCTTCAGAAGGTGAAGTTGTTTACGAAGGCGACGTTACAATCGGATATTTATCGCAAGATATTGATTTTGTACAAGGAAGAACGGTTTGGCAAGAAGCGGATTCTGCTTTTGAGCAATTGGTTGAAATTCAAGAACGTATTGATTTTGTAAACAAAGAATTAGCTGAAAGAACAGATTACGAATCGGACGAATATGGAAAATTAATTGAAGATATTTCTCATTTAACAGAACGTTTCGGACTTTTAGGTGGTTACACAAAAGATGCTGAAATCGAACAAATTTTAATTGGTTTAGGATTCAAAAATTCAGATTTTCATCGCCCAACAGAAGAATTTTCTGGAGGTTGGAGAATGCGAATTGAATTGGCAAAACTATTGTTGCAAAAACATGATGTAATGCTTTTAGATGAGCCTACCAACCATTTGGATATCGATTCGATTGTTTGGTTAGAAGATTTCTTGAAAGATTATCCTGGAGCTGTTGTGTTGGTTTCGCACGACCGTCAATTTTTGGATAACGTAACTAATCGTACAATCGAAATTGCAAATCGCCACATTTCTGATTTTAAAGCGAATTATACGCGTTATTTAGAATTGCGTGAAGATCGTCGCGAAAAATTAGAGCAAGCACAGAAGAATCAAGAGCAAATGATTAAGCACACGGAAGATTTAATTTCAAAATTCCGTGCAAAAGCTAATAAAGCTTCGATGGCGCAATCATTAATCAAAAAATTAGATAAAATAGAACGCATCGAAATTGAAAATGATGATGTAACGAAAATGAATATCCGTTTTGTGGATGCTGTTCAGCCAGGTAAAATTATTTTCGAGTTAGATGATGTAGGTGTTGCTTTTGGTGATCATCAAGTTTTTGATCATGTTTCTTTTTATGTTAATCGAGGAGAAAAAGTAGCTTTTGTTGGTCAAAATGGTCAAGGAAAAACGACTTTATCGCGTGCGATTATCAACGAACAAGAGCATTCAGGCAAAATAAAACATGGACATAATGTAGAAATCGGATATTTTGCCCAAAATCAAGCACATGTTTTGAATGATAAATTAACGGTTTTAGAAGAAGCAGAAAATTCTGCAACAGAAGAAACACGTAAACATGTTCGCGATTATTTAGGTGCATTTATGTTTGGTGGTGATGCTGTTGAGAAAAAAGTTTCGGTTCTTTCGGGAGGTGAGCGAAATCGTTTGGCGTTGTGTAAATTATTGTTACGTCCATTCAATGTATTAATCATGGATGAGCCAACGAACCACTTGGATATTGTATCAAAAGAATTGTTGAAAAAAGCTTTACAAAAATATTCTGGAACTTTGATTTTAGTATCTCATGACCGTGAATTTTTAGAAGGTTTAGTAGATAAAGTGTTCGATTTCCGTAATGGTCAAGTGAAAGAATATCTTTCTGGAATTGATGATTATTTGGCGCAAATAAAAGCGGGAAGTTTCCGTGAAGTGGAGAAAGGAAATAGTTTGGCTGCACGAAAAGAAGAGAAACCGATTGAGGTTAAAATAGAACAAGCGAAAAGAGTTTTATCTTTTGAGGAAGAGAAAGAGCAAAAACGTCTTAAAAATAGATTGTCAAGAATAGAAACGGAGATTTCTGATTTAGAGACGAAGATTGCCGATTTAGAAAATAAGTTGCATGCAGGTTCGCAAACGCAACAAGAATTAGATAAATACTCGAATCTGAAAAATGATTTAGACAAAAAAATGTTAGAGTGGGAGGAGGTTTCTGAACAAATTATCTAATGATAGAAATAGAAAAAAAAGTGCTACAAACTGTAGCACTTTTTTTGTACATTATATTTTTAGAATAAAACAAAATGCATAAACAATCATTTGCTGCAATTATATCAGAACTACCAAAAACATTAATTCTTGGCTCTTTACCTGGTGATTTATCGTTAGAAGTCAATCAATATTATGGACATCCGCGTAATCGATTTTGGAAAATGATGTTTGAGATTTTTGAGACAGAATTTTCAGAAGATTATGAAATAAGAAAACAACTTATTTTACAGAATAAGTTTGCGCTTTGGGATGTTGCACATTCTGCTGACAGAAAGGGAAGCATGGATGTGGATATGAAAAATGTTTTGCCAAATCAGATTGATGAATTGTTGAATGAATATCCTACAATTGATAAAATAATTTTCAATGGAAAGAAATCAGAACAATTATTTTGGAAATATTTTGATGAAAAAACATCTATTGAGTATATTTCTTTGCCAAGTACAAGTCCAGCTAATGCTCAATTTTCTTACGAACGATTGCTTAAAATCTGGAAAAATGCAATTATTTAAGATGAATTTTTAATGTTCAAAATAATTTAATCAAAAAAAAGTAAAATTATTTTAGTACTTAAAAATATTATGATGAGAAACTTAGCTTTTAATGTAAAATAATTATGAAAAAAATGTTTCCTAAAAGTTTTGTAATTAAAAAAGCTGTTCTATATTTGCACTCACAATCGCGGGAATAGCTCAATTGGTAGAGCGTCAGCCTTCCAAGCTGAATGTTGCGGGTTCGAGTCCCGTTTCCCGCTCTAACTTCTTTCTTAGAAGTGGATGCCTTGGTGGTGGAATTGGTAGACACGCAGGACTTAAAATCCTGTGTCCATTAGGACGTGCGGGTTCAAGTCCCGCCTGAGGTACAACAAAGCTCAAGAATTTATTTTCTTGAGCTTTTTTTGTTATATATTTTTTTCATAAAATAGATTTAAAAAAAACCACCTAAACAACTTTAGATGGTTTTTAAAATTATAAGTTGTAATAAATTACTTATTCATTGAGATTAAAAACTCTTCGTTAGAGCGTGTATGTTTGATACGATCGTGTAAGAATTCCATCGCTTCTACAGGATTCATATCCGATAAATGGTTGCGAAGAACCCACATTAATTGTTGTGTTTTGTCGTCTAATAACAAATCGTCTTTACGCGTAGAAGAACTTACTAAGTCAATTGCAGGGAAAATACGTTTGTTCGAAATCTTACGATCCAATTGTAACTCCATATTACCTGTTCCTTTAAATTCTTCGAAAATAACTTCATCCATTTTAGAACCTGTATCAATCAATGCAGTTGCAATAATTGTTAAAGAACCTCCATTTTCGATGTTACGAGCAGCTCCAAAGAAACGTTTTGGTTTGTGTAATGCATTTGCATCAACACCACCCGATAACACTTTACCAGAAGCTGGCGAAACTGTATTGTAAGCACGAGCCAAACGCGTAATAGAATCTAAAAGAATCACAACATCGTGTCCACATTCTACCATACGTTTTGCCTTCTCTAAAACGATATTTGCAACTTTTACATGGCGATTTGCTTCCTCATCAAACGTAGATGCAATAACCTCTCCGTTTACCGAACGTTTCATATCTGTTACCTCTTCCGGACGCTCATCGATTAATAAAACAATCAAATAAACTTCTGGATGATTTTGCGCAATTCCATTCGCAATATCTTTCAATAACGTTGTTTTACCCGTTTTTGGTGGCGCCACAATCATCCCACGTTGACCTTTACCTATTGGTGTAAATAAGTCAATTACGCGATTTGATAAAGATTTAGAATTACTTAAATTGAATTTCTCGTTAGGGAAAAGTGGAGTTAAATGCTCAAAAGCGATACGATCACGTACATAATCTGGCGTACGACCGTTGATTTCTTTAATTTTGATTAAAGGAAAATATTTTTCACCTTCTTTTGGAGGACGAACCTCTCCTGTAATTGTATCTCCCGTTTTTAATCCAAATAATCTAATTTGAGATTGAGAAACATACACATCATCAGGCGAAGACAAATAATTAAAATCAGAAGAACGTAAAAAACCATAATTATTATCTGGTAAAATCTCTAAAACACCTTCAGTTTCAATAATTCCGTCAAATTCATAATTCGCAGCGCGATATTTATTTTTTTGATTTTGATTATTGTGGTGATTATTTTGTTGAGATTGATCGTTTTGATTACGATTATCAGATTGATTATTTTTCTTCTGATTATTTTGATTATTCTTTTTCAGATCTTGGCTTTTGTTCGCTCGTTCCTGAAATTTATTAACGCGAGGATTATTTTCTTCCTTTTTTTCTGTTTCGGTAGAAGTATTTTCAACTTTTTCAGTTTTTACTTCTTCTGCAACAGCCTCTTTTTGTTGAACTTCTCCTTCCGAATTTTGAACTCGTTTGCGTTTCGGTTTCTTATCTTCTGTAGGTAGATTTTCAGCTTTATCTTTTTTAGCAGGTTTTGTTTCAGCTTTTTCTTCAACCTTTGGTTGGCTGTTGATAAAACCTAAAACTGCGTCTAACAATTCGCCTTTTTTTAATTTCTTATACCCATCGATTTTCAGTTGCTCTGCAACTTGTTGTAAATCTGGTAATTTGAATGATTTTAATTCTTCGATATCAAACATAATCCTATAATGAAGGTATTAATGTGTTTATATTTTTTTTATTCAATAAAGTAATTGGGAATCATAACAATAGAATTGTTATAAAGCGTATAAATTTGAGATTTATTAATGCAATAGTACGAATAATTATAAAAACTCAAAAAGTTTTTTTACATTTGTATTCGAAATTTAAGAAATGATTCAAAGAAAGCAAAGTATATATTTATTCTTAAGTGGAATAATTTCGAGTATATTCGCCATGAATTTTGATAAGCTGTTTGATATTCCATTAAATTGGTTACAAAATCCGGAGAAAGGAGATTACATTTTTTCGTTAGCCTTTTTCTCATCAGCTTTAATTTCATTTTTAACCATTATGTTTTTCAAAAAACGTAAGTTACAGATTAGCTTAGGATGGTTAAACATTATTTTGAATGTTTTATTAATTGGTTCTTTTGTATATTGTCTATTAACATTACCTGGAGAAGGAAATTCTGAGAAAGGTATTTGGGCATTAGTTCCTTTAGCTTCGATTGTGCTTCTGTCAATTGCCAATCGTTTGATTAAGAAGGATGATGATCTTGTAAAATCAGTAGACCGTTTCAGATAGACCAAAAACTTTTTATATTATGAGTGTCTAAAAGCAGTTTCAAGCAATTGAAACTGCTTTTTTCGTTTAAAGAAGTTTATTCGAATGTTAAATAAAAATTAATTTTACACTGATGTTTTGAAAATCTAAACTAAAATAAAGGGGTATTGAATTTATTTGTAATGAAATTATAATTTAACCCCTAAAAAAATAGGGGTGTTTTTATTTTGTGTTTAATTTTTATTTATTTTTGCATCATAAAACAACACAAAGTAATTTTCTTATGACATCATTTCGTTTTGAAGCATTAAAAGCCGCAAGCAATCGCAAACCGGTAGCTGTTCCTGAATTAGGGAAAAAATCAGAAATTTTTGGAAGCAATGTTTTCAATGACAAAGCAATGCGTCAACATTTAACTTCAGAAGCTTATAAAGCCGTTCGTTCTGCAATGGATTATGGTACTAAAATCGACCGTAAAATGGCAGATTTTGTTGCTTTAGGAATGAAAGAATGGGCGATGAGCAAAGGTGTAACACATTATACACACTGGTTTCAGCCATTAACAGGAACAACAGCAGAAAAACATGATGCTTTTTTCGAAACTTCATTTGATGGAGCAGATCCTGTAGAAAAATTTAGTGGATCATTATTAGTTCAACAAGAGCCAGATGCATCTTCTTTTCCAAATGGAGGAATTCGTAATACATTCGAAGCACGTGGATATACAGCTTGGGATCCAACCTCACCAGCATTTATTTTTGGAACAACTTTATGCATTCCGACAGTATTTGTTTCGTACACAGGAGAAGCTCTAGATAATAAAACACCTTTGTTAAGAGCGCTTTTATCAATTGATGAAGCAGCTACAGAAGTAGCGAAGTTCTTCGATAAAAATGTGAAGAAAGTAACTCCGACTTTAGGTTGGGAACAAGAATATTTTTTAATTGATGATGCTTTAGCGGCTTCTCGTCCAGATATTTTACAAACTGGTAGAACGTTGTTAGGACATGTTTCTGCAAAAGGTCAACAATTAGAAGATCATTATTTTGGTTCGATTCCTACGCGTGTTTTAAATTATATGCGCGATTTAGAGAACGAATGTATGTTGTTAGGAATTCCTGTAAAAACGCGTCACAACGAAGTTGCGCCGAATCAATTTGAGTTAGCGCCAATTTTCGAAGAAACGAATTTAGCAGTTGACCACAATTCATTATTAATGGATGTGATGCAAAAAGTGGGTGAGCGTCATCATTTTAAAGTGTTGTTTCACGAAAAACCATTCAAAGGAGTTAACGGATCAGGAAAACACAATAACTGGTCGTTAGCAACAGATACTGGAGTAAATTTATTAGCGCCAGGAAAAACACCAAACAGCAATTTACAGTTTTTAACGTTTTTTATCAATACCATCAAAGCAGTTTCAATTTACGAGGAATTGTTACGTGCTTCTATCGCTTCTGCTTCTAATGACCACCGTTTAGGTGCGAATGAAGCGCCACCAGCAATTATTTCAATTTTTATTGGTCAACAATTGACAAAAGTATTGGAAGAATTAGAAGGTGTTTCGACAGGAAAATTATCTCCTGAAGAAAAAACTGATTTAAAATTAAACGTTGTTGGGAAAATTCCAGACGTTTTATTAGATAATACAGATCGTAATAGAACTTCACCATTTGCTTTTACAGGAAATAAATTCGAATTCCGTGCTGTAGGATCGACTGCAAACTGTGCAAATGCAATGACAACGTTGAATGCAATTGTAGCAAAACAATTGATCGATTTCAAAAAAGAAGTTGATGCGTTGATTGAAACAGGTTTGAAAAAAGACGAAGCAATTTTCAATGTTTTACGTGAGTATATCAAAGAAACAAAAAATATATTATTCGAAGGAGACGGATACAGCAAAGAATGGGAAGAAGAAGCAGCTCGTAGAGGATTGTCAAATCACAAAACAACTCCATCAGCTTTAAAAGCAAAAGTTTCTCAAAAATCGTTGGATTTATTCTCGGAGCTTAATGTAATGAACAACACAGAAGTTGAAGCGCGTTATGAAATCGAATTAGAAGATTACATCAAGAAAATTCAGATTGAAGGTCGTGTTTTAGGTGATATTGTTAGGAATCATATTATTCCGACAGCTTTTAAATATCAAAACATATTAATCAAAAACATTAAAGGATTCAAAGATATTTTTGGAAATGATTATGAACAATATGCAGGCGAGCAATTAATTATTTTGAAGAAAATTTCGATGCATGTAAACGAATTAAACGCAAAATTGCACTTAATGATGGATGCGCGTAAAGAAGCAAATGTGGTTGAATCTTTAGAAGAGAAAGCATATGCTTATTGTGATAAAGTAAAACCATATTATGATGAAATTCGTTATCATGCCGATAAGTTAGAATTAATGGTTGACAACGAATACTGGGTCTTAACAAAATACAGAGAATTATTATTTACGAGATAATATTTTCAACAATAAATCACAAAACCGATGAGAAATCATCGGTTTTTTTTATTCAAATTTTCTGAATCCCTTGAGTTATTGTATCTTTGCAATCCAATAAAAGTATATGGCAGATTTAGGTCTATTAGATAAATTAAGAGCAATCAAACAACGTTTCGATGAGGTAGCAGATTTAATCATCCAACCAGATATCGTAACAGATCAAGCTCGTTATGCGAAATTAAACAAAGAATATTCTGATTTGAAAGACTTTGTTGAAATGCAAAAACAATACGAAAACTTAATCAATGTAATTGAGGAAGCAGACGAAATTATTCAAGATGGTTCTGATGCAGAAATGGTTGAGTTAGCTAAAATAGAAAAAGACGAAGCAATCAATGCGATTCCACCTTTAGAGGAAGAAATCAAAATGATGTTGATTCCAAAAGATCCAGAAGATGAGAAAAACATCATTGTCGAGTTACGTTCTGGTACAGGAGGAGATGAAGCAGCGATTTTCGTAGAAGATATTTACCGCATGTATTCGATGTATTTCAAAGAAAAAGGATGGAAACACGAAGTATTAAATACTTCTGAAGCATCTGGAAAAGGATACAAAGAGTTGGTGATGCAAGTAGAAGGAAATGCAGTGTATGGAACGATGAAATACGAATCGGGTGTTCACCGTGTACAACGTGTTCCTGAAACAGAATCGCAAGGGCGTGTGCATACATCGGCGATTACGGTTGCGGTTTTACCAGAAGCAGAGGAAGTTGATGTAGTGATTAATCCAGCAGATTTGGAGTATCAAACAGCTCGTTCGTCTGGTGCGGGAGGACAAAATGTAAATAAAGTTGAAACAAAAGTTCAATTAACGCACAAACCTTCTGGAATTGTAATTGTTTGTCAAGAAGCGCGTTCTCAACACAAGAACCGTGAAAAAGCGTTACAATTATTACGTACAAAATTGTATGAAATCGAGTTCGAGAAAAAACATTCAGAACGTTCTGCTCAACGTAAATCGTTAGTTTCGACTGGTGACCGTTCGGCTAAAATTCGTACATACAACTATCCGCAAGGACGTGTAACAGATCACCGTATCAACAAATCAATTTATAATTTGGATAACTTTATGAATGGAGATATTCAAGAAATGATTGATGCATTGAAAATGGCAGAAAATGCAGAAAAATTAAAAGGTTCGGAAGAAGATTTCTAACATCAATTCTAAATCTTAGACCATACAAAACACTTCAAGAAATTGAGGTGTTTTTTTATATATTTATAGTATTAAGAATAAAACAAATGATGAAAACAAGAGTTAAAATTTGTTGTATTAGTAGCAAAGAAGAAGCACAACAAGCGATAAAATATGGAGCGAGTGGATTAGGTTTAGTTGGTAATATGCCAAGCGGACCAGGTATTATTGGTGATGATTTAATCAAAGATATTACACAAATTATCCCGCCAACATTAGCTTCGTTTTTATTAACAAGTGAAACAACAGCAGAAACAATTATTCAACATTATAAAAAAGTTTATACGAATACAATTCAGTTAGTTGATGAGCTGAAAAACGAAGAATATCAAATTTTGAGAAACGAATTACCTTGGGTAAAATTGGTACAAGTGATTCATGTAATTGATGAAAATTCGGTAACTGAAGCGATAGAGAAATCTCAGTTTGTAGATGCTATTTTATTAGATAGCGGAAATCCTAACTTACAAGTAAAAGAACTGGGAGGGACAGGGCGCACGCACAATTGGGCGATTAGCAAAAAAATTAGAGAAGAAATTAACATTCCTCTATTTTTGGCTGGCGGTCTTCATCCTGATAATATTCGTGAAGCGATTGATGTTGTTCAGCCTTTTGGCGTAGATATTTGTAGCGGTGTAAGAACTGATGGAAAATTAGACGAAAAGAAATTAGACGCTTTTTTTAGAGCGGTTAATGGTTAGAAAAATAAAATCCTTGTCAAAGTTTTGAATCTTGACAAGGATTTTTTTTCTAATTTTCTTTGTCGCTTGAGTCTAAAAGGAATTTGTAAACCGTTTTATCTCCATTACTAGTTATTCTTATAATATTGATAGTATCTTTTCTTTTTTTACTATGGAATTTAATATCTCCAATTCTCAAATTGTAAAATCTCATTGAATCGGATAAATCATTATGATTTAATAATTTTCTTTCATTTAATTTTTTTAAGCTCGATGATTGAATATAAATTGAATCATTTGGATTTACATTTCCTATTTTAATCTGTTTGATTAAGTACGTACAAAATACATTTAATTTTAAATCATTTTTGTCAGAAATTTCTTTATATGAGTGAGAATGTGGAGCTCCTGTAATTGCTAAAAAGCAAGAGTTTAAAGTTAAAATAATTAAAATAAAGAAAAGAAAATTGAATATTTTCATATTAGAATACTGTTTAGTCTTATTTTTTATTATAATACATCGTATTTATTAGATATATTAAAATCACCAATTATTGGAAATGCTTTGGTAATTTGATTGAGTTGGTTAATTATATCTTTAAGAAAAGTTTGGTCAAAATCAATATCAAAAGTTAGATTCGCAGAATATATACCCGATTTATCATTACACTCAATACTTGCTCTTAATTTACCAGAACCATCTCCTGAAATATCAATTTTACAATATTTTTCTAAATCAGAAAATATTACTTTTCCATCTAATTTATTATATAAAATTGCGAGCTTTTGTTTAAAATCTTCAAAAGTTATTGTTAGAATTTCAGCTGAATATTTACCTTGAAATGCTCCTCCTTTAACCTCAATATAACAATTAATCCAATTATTATCATAATCAATTTCTGAGTTATAGTTTATTAGATTTTTTGTCGAAATTCTTATAAAATTTCCTTGACTTTTTATTTCAAAAAATAGATTTTCTGTTGAGTTCATTCAGTGTAATGTTTGGAAAGCTTGTATATAACTAATTTCTTGTAAATATAATTGTTTCTAAAATTACATTCGTCTAAAACAAGTCTGTTTGTAATAAACGTAAGATTACATTCATCTAAAACAAGTCTGTTTATAATAAATGTAAGGTTACATTCATCTAAAACAAGTCTGTTTATAATAAATGTAAGGTTACATTCATCTAAAACAAGTCTGTTTGTAATAAATGTAAGGTTACATTCATCTAAAACAAGTCTGTTTGTAATAAATGTAAGATTACATTCATCTAAAACAAGTTTGTTTGTAATATCTGTAAGGTTATATTGATTAATAATATATTGACTATATTTATAAAACATTAAAAATAAATGAATTATAAACACTTAATTAACCTGTTATGAAAATTAATTTACAAAAATTATCGACAAAAAATCTGGCGACATTAGCGCAGCGAACTATCAACTCTTCTCAAGCCGGAAATTACACCATTGTAGAGAACCACCCTTTGTTGCTGTCGCTTATTGCGAGTTATCAAAACTACGACACGGTATACACAAAGTTGACCTATAGCGGAAAAGGAAAAGAGGTGGCGACAGCGGATAAAGAGAGAGATGTTGCATTTAGTAACATGAAGGCTTTCTTGAATGGTTATCGTAAATTGACTTCTGTCGCGAACTATCAAGATGCGGAAGCTTTGTACAAAGTTTTCCAAATGTTTGGACTGGATTTAGACAGATTGAGTTATTCTGCCGAAACAGCTCAATTGAAGAAGCTTATCGAAGAATTAGAAAAGCCAGATAATACATTGCGTATTATTAACTTATCGCTTGTATCAGCTTTTGATGATTTGAAAACAAAACATACCGATTTTGAGATATTATTTGCGCAACAAGCAGAGGCTAATGCAGATCTTCGTCAAATATCGAGTGCGTCATCTTCTCGAAAAGAATTGGAACAAGTACTGCGATCTTACCTCAATCTAATTACAGCAATGAAAGATGTACCGGATTGGTCTAATTTGTACCACGATTTGAATGAGATTGTGAAAGCAGCAAGAAATAGTGTGTTGCCTGCAAGTTGAACAAGTAAACAAACGAGCCGAAATTGTAAAAATATTAAACGTTAATTATTGAATAATAAAACCTCCACCCAAATTGCTTGGGTGGAGGTTTTTTTGAGATGATTTTTCGAAATATTTAATTAGATTTATAAATAATTAACTACATAATAATGACTAAACTATTAACACTAATTATCTTATTTGTTTTTACAAACTTATTTGCTCAAAAACAATTTACTATTTCTGGAAAACTTGATGGATTTGATGAAAATGCATTGGTCAAAATAAGTATTAATAATGCTCCTATTGATAGTGTCGTATTAGTTAAAGGGGGTTATAAATTAGAAGGAAAATTAAAAGAGGTTCCATCTTCGGTTTATATTACAGTCAAAAATGGAAAAGATTATCATTCTGCACTTCTTTTTATTGGTAATGAAAAAATTACACTAAATGCCACAAAAAAAGATTTTCCTTATGATGTAAAAACTTCTGGATCTGAGTATGACGAGATGAGGTATAAATATGCTCAGTTTGATAAAGATTATACGATAAAACGACGAGAATTTTTAACTGATATGATGTCGCTTCGTGAACAAAATAAATTGAATGATAGTTTACAAAAAGCATACTGGGGTAAAGTAGAACCTTATGGTAAAATAACTGCATTAGATAATGAATTTGCAAAGAATAGTCTTCAATTTTATCAAGATAATATAAATTCATACTATACACTTTCATTAGTTAATTCATACAAGACAGAATTGTCAAAAGAAGTTTTAATTGATTTGATGAATAAGTTAGAATCTAAATATAAAAAATCAGCCTATTACAAATCTATCATGACAGATATTAATACAGAAAAGTTAAATATTGGCGACAGTTATATAGATTTTATGGCGTATAATCAATCAAATAAAAAAGTTAATTTTTCAGATTATTTCAAAGGAAAATATGTGTTATTAGATTTTACAACTTTTTATTGTGGATTCTCTTTAGAATCTATTCCTGTTTTAGATCAAATAAAGACTAATAATCTTGATAAGTTAGAAATTGTAAGTTTCTATGTAGATAAAGAAGAAATTGGTTATAAAAACTTTCTTTTAAAACATGCAGAAGATTGGATTTCGCTTTGGGATAAAGAAGGTAGAACAGGAGGTACTTATACAAAATACAAGATTATCGGTACACCAACTTTTTATCTTTTTAATCCAGAAGGAAAACTTATTCTAGCAGATTTTGGATTAGATGAAAAGAAAATTACAGAATCAATCAAATAAAAAAAATCCATCCCAATAAATTGAGATAGATTTTACATTTATAAAAAACTGAAAATTAAAATAATTATTCTTTTTTAATGTCCTGCACTGATTACTTTACCTGCTCCTTTTTTGATAAAGAACAGAATAAATGGAATACAGATTAGGAAAACTACACCCAAATACAAGAAAACATCCATATAAGTTAACACAGTTGCTTGTTTGGTAACTTGTAAATCGAGTAGGTTATAGGCTTTATTTAATGCTTCATTTGGGGCAAAACCTTTACTAATGAAGCTCATTTGTAAATTCTGAATATGTTTTTGTACATCAAAATCGGATGTATCAAGATGCGAAACTAAATTTGTTCGGTGTCCAACTGTCCAACGAGAAATAAATGTTGTAATAATCGCGATACCAAAAGATCCTCCTAACTGACGCATCATTCCTGTAAAGGCAGCTCCTTCACCAATTTGTTGCCCTCTCAAACTTGAAAGTGAAAGTGTGGTAACAGGTACAAATAATAATCCCAATCCAACTCCACGAACAATTAATGGCCAAAAGAAATGCTCGGAACCTGTGTCTGGTGTTAAGATTTTGTATGACCAAAAACTGTAACAGAAAAAGATAAAGAATCCTCCTGCAACCATGTATTTTGGTGGTACACCTTTTTGTAACATTGTTGCGATGATTGGCATCATGAATGCAGTCATCAACGACGAAGGAATTAATAATAAACCTGCATCAGTTGCAGTCCATCCTAAGATTGATTGTGTATAAATTGGAATAATGAATGTCGATCCATATAATCCAAATCCTAAGATGAAGGATAAAATAGTACCAACTGCTAAGTTGCTATCTTTCAGTACACGTAAATTTACAATTGGATATTTGAAAACTAATTCTCGCCAAACAAATAAAATGAATCCGAAGAAACTTGCGATACTCAAGGTTACAATTGTCGAATCTGAGAACCAGTCGTCTTGTTGTCCGTGTTCTAATACATATTGTAACGATCCAACTGCAATGGCTAACAAAATAATTCCCAAGAAATCGACTTGACTTAGTTTTGATTTCTCTGCATATTTTGGGCTACGAACAAATGATATCGTTAACAATACGGCAATAATCCCGATCGGAATATTGATGTAAAATATATATGGCCAAGACCAATTATCAATAATATAACCTCCTAAAGGCGGACCAAGCGTAGGACCAACAATAACTCCCATTCCATAAATTGCCTGCGCTAAACCACGCTTTTCGGGTGGATAACTTTCGGTAATGATGGTTTGCGAAGTTACCAACAGTGCTCCACCACCAAGTCCTTGAATAAATCGGAACAAGATAATTTCCCACAACGTTGTTGCATTTCCACAAAGAAATGAGGCAACTGTAAAAATGATAATCGAAGCCGCAAAATAATTGCGTCGTCCAAATTGTTGCGACAACCAGCTGGTCATCGGTACTACAATTACATTGGCAATTGCGTAAGCGGTAACCACCCACGCAATATCAGTTAAAGAGACACCCAAACTACCTTTCATGTCATTCATCGCAACGTTAACAATTGTTGTGTCAACAATCTCTAACAATGCACACATGATGGCGGTAATGGTGATGATTACACGTCTTGCACCATATTCAACTAAATTATTTTCTTCCATAATTTTTCTGAATAGGTGTTATTACTTTGCAGAAGTATTCGATTTTAAAAGAATATCAGCTTCCACGTTCATACCTGGACGAATCATTTTCAACATTTCGTCTTTTTGATCGATAAATTCGATTTTAATAGGAAGACGTTGAACTGTTTTTACGAAGTTACCAGACGCATTATCTGGAGGTAATAACGCAAATTTAGCACCAGTTGCAGGAGATAAAGACGTTACTTTCGCTTTGAATTCGTGGTTTGGATATGCATCTACTTTGATGATGGCTTCTTGTCCAACTCTAATTTTTTCTAATTGAGTTTCTTTGTAATTTGCCACAACCCAAATATTATTTGTAGTCACAATATTAAACAAAGATTGACCAGCTTGAACCAATTGTCCTGGTTGTAAATTAATTTTAGAAACTTGTCCATCTTCAGCTGCAATTACATACGTATAAGACAAATATAATTTTGCATTATCGATGTTTGTTTTGCTTTGACCTATTGCTGCTTCCGCTACTTTTATTTGTGCTTTTGAAGCATCAGCTTGCGCTTTCGAAGTGTTCACTTGTTTTGCTGTAGCTTGCGCTTGTTTTGCTGTAGAAGCTAATTGAGCACGAGAAACACCTAATTGTTCTTGTACAATTCGCAATTGCTTTTCAGCTGTTTCTTTTGCTGCTAAAGCTTGCTCGTATTGTTGTTTTGTGATCGATTGATTTTGGTATAATTTATTGTAACGATCAAAATCATTTTTCGTTCTCCAAACTTGTACTTTTGCTGCTTCTACATTTGCTTGAGCTGTATTAACACTTGCTTGAGCTGTTTCGATTGTTGTATTTGCTGCAACAGCACCAGCTTCTGTCACTCCAATTGCTGCACCAGCTTGAGAAACACCTGCGTGAGCAACTCCTAATTGACCTTCTGCTTGTAATAGAGCATCTTGCGATTGTTGCAATTTCAAGGCAAATTCAGATCCGTCCAAAACAACTAATGTATCACCTTTGTGAACCATTTGGTTATCTTCTACTAAAATCTTCTGAATGTATCCTGAAACTTTAGGTATAACAGGTGTTATTTTTGATTCAATTTGTGCATCATCAGTAATTTCGTGCGCTTGTCCGTGTAAATATTTATAAACTCCATATCCACCTCCAAGGATGATTAATGCTCCTAAAACGATGATAAATTTTGAATTTATTTTTTTCTTTTCTTGATTATTTTCTTCCATATCGAGAGGTGTTATTGTACGTTTTCTAATAAAATTCCTGTAGTATAGTAATATTCGTAGATCGCTAATTGTTCGTCAGCATCTCCGACAACTTGATTGATTTTTGCTTGCAATTGTTGTACATCTGCTTCTAATAAATCGTCTGTATCAGCCAATCCGTTGTCATTTTTATCTTTTACAATTCTGTAGTTTTCGTTCGCTTGTTCTACAGCTTCTTTGTAAACATTATTTTTCTTTTTTGCTAAATCATACTTTTGAAAAGCTTCGTTCATTTCAACTTTAGCTTTATCAATTGTCGTTTCTTTTTGCATCTCATTTTCTAATTTCTGAGCTTTTGCAATTTCAACTTCTGCTTTATTTTTATACAAAGAAGATAAATCATATTTCAATCCAACACCAACATTTGTTGCATTTGTAACCGAAGCAACTTTATCAATATCCATCGCAATATATCCAGCTGAAACCGCTAATTGAGGGTAATAAGCTGCTTTCGCAATTTTGATTTGACTATCAGCAATCTGATTTTTTACATCATATGATTTAACATCTGTACGATTGACGTAATCTTGAGAATTTTGATTGATGGTTTTCAAGGTTTCTACATTATCAACATGAACGATTTTACTTTCGTCTTGTCCAGTCAATAAATTCAATCGGTAATTAATGTTTTTGTATTGCGTTTCGGCTTCATCAATTGCAACTTGCACATTCGATGCTTGTAATTTTGCTCTCAACAAATCATTTCTCGCGATGATTCCGTTATCCAAAAAGTTTTGAAAATCTTTCACACGTTGATTTGCTCTCACTAAGTTTTCATTCAAAACATCGATAGAACGTTGCGTTTTGTACAATCCAAAATATAAATTAATAGCTTGCCAAACCACATTTTCTTTTGTTGCTTCGATTTGTAAGTTTGATAAATCAACCATCAATTCACTGCTTTTGATTGCATTTTTAATTTTAAATCCAGCAAAAACAGGGACAGAAGCACTTGCTTGTCCTAATAATAATTGGCTCGGTTCAACTCCCATTCCTCCACCAGAAGATTGCATCGGAAGTTTGATGTCTACATTTGTTGTCGTAAACAAATGCATGTATTGTCCACTCAACGAAATGTCTGGTAAACGATTGTTTTTCGCGCTTTGTACTTTATACTCACTTGTATTTTTAGCAGCTTCGGCAACTTTCACAGATTTGTTGTTCTGCAAACTTTGTTGAATAACTTCCTGCAAAGAAACGTTGGTTTCCTGCGCATGAGCGAAAGTAGCAACAACTAAACAAATCGGTAAGAAAATTTTATTTTTCATCGTATAGTAAAATTGCTTTTAAAGAATCTATTAAATAAGGGTAATATTCTTCGTGAATATGTTCTGTAAACTCTTCATGAGAAGATAATCCCCATTGTTTCATATATGTTTTTTCGTTCAAAATCAAATAAGATGTTCCACCAATAACTACCATTACAACAGCTTCGGCAGGAGCTTTTCTTTTAAAAACGCCTTCAGAATATCCTTCACTAATAATATTTGTGATATATTCTAAATTTTTTGTTTTTAAGTCATTGACTTTACAATCAATTTCTAAAATTGAATCTCTTTTCGAATATTCTCTTGCCATAATTCGATGAAATTCAGGTTTATCCAAAATTCTATTCAAATAAGCTTTTAGGATTGACTGTAACTTTTCAAATGGAGAAAGTGTAGAATTTTGTGAAATTGAGGCCAATGATTCATTGAAAGTTGTGATACGCCAACTAAATAAATTCTCGACCAATTTATCTTTTGATCCAAAATAATAGCTAATCATCGCAATATTAATGTTTGCTTCTTTTGCAATTTCTCGAACACTTGCAGCATCAATTCCTCGTCTTCCAAAAACTCGTTCAGCCGCGCCCAAAATTTCTATTTGCTTCTCACTTAATTTCATCTTATAAAAATTGAACGCGCAAAGTTAAACAAACGTTTAATTAATTTAAAAAAAATAAGTATTTATTTTAATGATTTTTTATAATTCATTGATTAACTTTTGTCTATGAAAGAAATTTTTCTACATCATATTTGGAAATTGAATCAATTTTCACATCAAAGCTTACAAACTTTTCATGGAGATTTCATTGAAATTGTGAAAGTTGGAAAGTTAAACCATCATGCTGGGCCAGATTTTTTGGAAGCAGAAATCATCATTGGCGATAAATTGTGGATTGGAAGTGTCGAAATGCATGTCAATTCTTCGGATTGGAATTTTCATCAACATTCGAATGATTTATCGTATCAAAATGTGATTTTGCATGTTGTATGGAATCACGATTGTGAAGTTGATATTTTGCGTCAACGTAATGTACAAACTTTGATTTTACAAGATTTTGTAAAACCGGAAATTGTTTTTAATTATCAAAATATTATTAATTCTAAGTTGGATAAAATTTATTGTGAAGAATTTTTAGATTCAATTGATTTGAAGCAATTTTCTTTTTGGTTTGAACGAATTTTAATCGAACGTTTCGAAGAAAAAACAAACGATATTGTACAAATTTTAGAACACAATAATTCCAATTGGGAAGAAACATTGTTCAAAAGTTTGGCAAAGAATTTTGGATTAAAAGTTAATGTAGAAACTTTTGAGATTTGGGCAAATTCTTTTCCGTTCAAAGTTTTGCAAAAAATACAATTTAATGCCCAAAAAGTTGAAGCCTTGTTTTTTGGACAAGCCAGTTTTTTAGAAGAAAACTATGAGAATGATTATTCTAAGCAATTAAAAAACGAATATCAATTCCTGAAAAATAAATATCAATTAGAATCAATTGAAAATAGTTTGTTCCGATTTTCGAAAATGCGACCAATTGGTTTTCCGACGATTCGTTTGGCGCAATTAGCATCGATTTATGTGAATTATCAAAGTTTGTTTTCTGAAATTATTCAGCCAAAAAATTTGAAAGAATTTTATAAAATCTTCGAAAATTTGGAATTAAATTCTTTTTGGGAAACGCATTATACATTTAAGAACGAATCAAAATTTCAACTCAAAAATCTTTCAAAAGATAAAATAAATAATTTGCTCATCAATTCTATTATTCCGATTCGTTATGCTTTTGAGCGACAAAAAGATGAGGTAGAAATTGATTTTTATTTGGATTTATTAAATGAAATGGAAGCGGAAAATAACTCGATTTTAGATGAATTTGAACGAATTGGTTTTGAAAATAAAACCGCAAAAGATTCTCAACAATTAATTCAACTTAAAAAAAGATATTGCTCCGAAAAAAAATGTTTAAATTGCGCTATCGGACAACAAATTTTACGTTAAATGAAAGATCAAATTAGGAATTTTACTGAAACAGAATGGTTTAATGTGATTTCGCGATTTGCAGACAAATTGGGAATTCGCGTTGCAAAATTACGTTTGATTTTCATTTATTTAACCTTTGCAACTTTCGGTTTAACATTTATTGGTTATTTTATTATGTTATTCTTTTTTTGGGTAAAAGATTGTATTGTTATCAAACGAAAATCGGTTTTTGATTTGTAAAAAATATTTACAAATACTTAAAACCTTTTATTAATTTTAGATTTCTTAATTTGTTAAATATTTGATGGTTATGTCGTTTTCGATATCGTGAGTGTTTGATAAGGATATTATTTTCACTTCTTTTCCAACCAAGATGAAATATTTAAAAAAATCTACTTTTTACCTGAATAAATCGCAAAGATTTGGCTTGTATTTATTATTTGTTTTGATTTTGTTATTTGAGATTTTTCAACATATTTCAGTTGAAAAAGAAACATATCAATTATCAGAAGCAGATAAAGCTTTGCTAGCAAATTATCAAAAAACTCCGAAAAATTATACATTTAATTCTACTTCAAATAAACAAGTAAAAGATTCAATCAAACCCTTTAACCCAAACGAATTATCTTTAGAAGATTGGATGAATTTAGGGTTTTCGGAACGTCAAGCCGAAGTCATTTTGAAATATAAAGGAATTGTTGGCGGAGAATTTACATCGAAAGAACAGCTTAAGAAATGTTATGTTATCGATGAAGGAAAGTATAATGAATTAGCTCCTTTTGTTCTTTTACCAGAACAATCTAAATCGAGTTTTATAGATTATTCATCACCAAAAACTAAAATAGTTTACAAAAATTTCAATCCAAATGATTTGCCACAACAAGGCTGGGAAAAACTTGGTTTTTCGCCAAAACAGGCAGAAATAATCATGAAATATAAACAGATTGTTGGAGGAAAGTTTACCTCGAAAGAGCAATTGAGGAAATGTTTTGTGATTGATGATGCGAAATATGCAGAGATGAAAACGTATATTTTGTTACCAGAAAAATCAAAGGAAGATGAAAAAAATGAGAAAAAACAAAGTGGCAAAAAGATTCAATATGTAAAATTTAATCCAAATAGTTATTCTGAAAATGATTGGCAAAAAATAGGTTTTTCGTCTAAACAAGCTGCTTCAATTATGAAATATAAAAATATTTTGGGAGGTCAGTTTAAATCGAAAGAACAATTGAAAAAATGTTATATGATTTCGGATGAAAAATATGCAGAAATGGAATCTTATATTGATTTACCTGAAAATGTAATTTATAAAGCTGAGCAGCCAAAAGTTGAACAGTCAAAAAGTGAAGATAAAGTAGCAGAAAAAATAGAAATAAAAGGTAAGTTTAATCCAAATAATTTGAGTCATGAGGATTGGATAAAACTCGGTTTCACAGAGAAACAAGTAAATACGATTCTTAATTTTAAACGTTCGTTAGGTGGGAGTTTTAAAGATGCAAAAACATTGAAAAGATGTTATGCGATAAGTGAAGAAAAGTTTAGGGAAATTGAGCCTTATTTGGTTTTTGAGTGATTATTCATTCATAGGTTAGTTTTAAAAAATAAACGCGTTATAGGATTTCCTAAACGCGTTTATTGGTTTTTATAATTTCTGATTATTAGTAGTTAAACAGCTCTTCTAACGTTAATTCTTTTACTTGTCCAAGTTTTTCAACAGATGGCCAATCTAAGTTTTCTTTCTTACCAATTAAACCAACATTGAAGTTTTGACCTTTGATATGTTTTTGGAAAAATTGATCCAATTGTTCTAATGTTAATTTAGATGTTTGATCGTAAATATCTTTATTGATATCATAATTTAGACCTTTATCTTGTAATGATAACCAATAAAAGAACACATTTGCTTTTGTATAACGACTTGTAGCGATTTGCTTAAGTGCTGCTTGTTTAGAATTATTGAATTGATTTTCTGCTTTTGGCATATTATTCATTAATTCTTTCATTGCGTCAACAGCTTGTGGCAATTTGTTTGCTTGTGTTCCAATTACAGCTCTTACATAATTGTAATTATCTTTTTTATTTGCATTAATGTAATAAGAACCAGCAGAATAAGCCAATGATTTAGACTCGCGAATTTCTTGGAAAACGATAGATGACAAACCTCCACCAAAATACTCATTGAAAATTCCTGTAGATGTCAACAAAGTTGGATCATATTTAGTATCACGAGCAAAGAAATTAATTTCCGCTTGTACCATATCGTAAGGAGCAAAATATACTTTGCCATCTGTAGCTGGTTGTGGATATTCTTTTTTCTTAGGATAATCTAAATTTTTCCCGAAATTATGATTTTGTTCAATTGCTTTTTTCGTTTCCGCTTCATTATTTCCGTAATAGAAAATTTGGTGCTTGTAATTAAAGAAATCTTTGATGATTTGCGTTAATTCTTTTGGATCAATAGCTTTCAAATCAGCTTCAGAAATAATATCTCTCGAGCGATTATTTGGTCCATATTGCGCATAAGTGTTCAACAAAGAAGAAATCACGTTTTTGTTCTTTTTTGAATTTTCTCTTGATTTCAAGATTGTTTTCACATATTCTTGGTAAGATTCATTATTTGCAACGGCATCACTTAAAAGATGTTCAAATAATTTGATTCCGCTTGTTAAGTTCTTTTGTAAACCTGTGATATAAACAGAAGTTCTTTCTGTACCAGGATTAACTCCATAATCAACACCAATTTTATAAAACTCTTTTTTCAAGTTTTCTGGCGAATATTTGGACGTTCCTAAATAATTTAAGTAATTAATCGCTAAACCAAGCTTTTTGTTATTGTCTGATCCCATATCCGCGATATAGTAAACAGAGCTAATATCGTTTGTCTTGTTCTGAATCGAAGTGAATTTTGCATTCTTGATTTTACTTTCGTTCAATTCTTTTTTGAAGTCAACAAAAACTGGTTTAATCTCACTTGATTTAATCTTCATGAAATCTTTGTACCAAGTAGATTCAGCATCACGATTCAATTGAATTGGCGTAATTCCAGGATTCGAAACACGTACCAAATCCTTGTTTTCACCTTGACGTTTGTAAACAATTACATAATTATTCGTATAATTATTCTTTGCAAAGTCCATTAGTTCTTGCTTTGTTACACGACCCATATCATCGTATTGATCGACAACTTCTGCCCAAGGAACATCATTGATATATGATTTGTACAAACTTGCTGCTAAAGAACGAGTATTTTCCCAGCTTTTCATACGAGATTTTCTTAAATCATTTACAACTGCTTCTATCATCCAATCATCAAATTCCCCTTTTTTGATTTTTTCAATCTGAGCAATTAATAAATCACGTACTTCTTCTAAACTTTGTCCCTGTTTTGGAGATCCAGAAAAAGAATGCATACCATAATCTCTAAAGAAAGAAGAAGAGCTTCCTGCTCCTAATGTTTTTTGCTGTTGATTGATATTTAAGTCGATTAATCCAGCTGTAGAATTACTTAAAATATAATCAATTAATGTTACATATTTTGCATCAGAACTTTTTGCTCCGTTAAAACGGTAAGCAAACTGAACACGTTCCGAAGATGGACTAAAAACTTCGCTTGTTACAATTGTTTTAATCGGCTCTTCTTTTGCAACATATTGTGCAGGAGCTGCTTTTGTAGCATAATTTCCAAAATATTTGTCAATCATTGGAACAGCCGTATCAAAATCGAAATCACCAATCAACATCACAGCCATATTGCTCGCTACATAATATTTATCGAAATAATTATGAATTGCAACCATTGATGGATTTTTTAAATGTTCTGAAGTTCCAATAGTTGTTTGTGTTCCGTAATGCGATTTTGGAAACAATGTTTCCATCATTTTATAAAAAACTAAACGTCCATCATTGTCTTGTGAACGATTAAATTCTTCGTAAACGGCTTCTAATTCAGTATGAAAAAGACGTAAAGTTAATTCACTAAAGCGCTCAGATTCTACTGTTAACCATTTCTCTAATTCATTATTCGGAATATTATTATGATAAATTGTTTCTTCTAAAGATGTATGTGCATTAGTTCCTGATGCTCCCAAAGATGAAATTAATTTATCGTATTCGTTTGCCACAGCATATTTGGATGCTTCTTGCGAAACTTGATCAATTTTTTTATAGATTTCTACTTTTTTTGCAGGATCTTTTTCTGCTTTGTGCTGTTCGTATAAATCTGAAATTTGTTGGATCAAAGGTTTTTCAACAGCCCAATTTTGTGTTCCAATTTTAGAAGTTCCTTTAAAAACCATATGCTCTAAGTAGTGAGCCAAACCAGTATTGTCTTCTGGATCGTTGTTAGAACCTGTTTTTACAGCTATATGAGTTTGGATTCTTGGTTCGTCTTTTATTTGAGCCAAATAGATTTTCAAACCATTTTTTAGCGTATAAATTCTTGTATTCGAAGGATCATTTTCTACCATTTCGTAGGTATATCCTTTATTGTCAGTTTTTTTCACTGTTTTTAATTGTGCGTGAGTAAATACAGAACCAAAAATGATTCCGCAGATCAAAATAGATTTCCTCATGTATTAATTTTTTAAGTTGCTTAAAAGTAATACATTAAAACGAATAAGAGAAAACTATTTTCGATATAGAGTTATTTTGTTAATCTAAAACCAATCATTGTAAAGAGTAAACCAATGAGTACACTCAAAAAAATATAAATAATTGGTGTGATGTAATTTTGTTGTTGAATTAAGTTGAAATTTTCATACGAAAAACTTGAAAATGTCGTGAAACCTCCACAAAATCCAGTTATCAGTAAAAAATTGAAATAGGTATTTCCTAAACCATTTTTGATTGAATATCCATATAAAGTGCCAATCAAAAAACAACCGATAATATTTGTCAAAAACGTAGCAAATGGAAAAGGTTGTGAATAATATTTTCCGATTCCGTACGAAATTAAAAATCTTGCAACACTACCAAAAGCGCCACCTAAACCGACAAATAGTATAGATTTTAAGAGATTCATTAAATTCTATTAACAATTTTAATTAAAGCTAAAAATAGTAAAATGATGAATGAAATAATTCCTAAAAAGAATAAACCTAATCCAAAATAAGCAATTGTAATTGTTCCAATATTCCAACCGATTAAGTTGATTGAATAACCTATCAAAATCAGTACTACTGAAATCAATAAAAATTTGAAATTATTTACTTTTTCTAAATTCATCATTCCTAAAGATGTGAAGCTAAAACAAGTTCAGCTTGACATCTGTATTTTATTTTGAGTATTAAATATAAAACTATTTTCCGATAAAATTCTTCACAGCAATTGCAACTTTTGCTCCGTCCATTGCGGCAGAAATAATTCCACCAGCGTAACCAGCTCCTTCAGCGCAAGGAAATAAACCAGCAACTTGCGTATGTTCTAAGGTTTCTTCATTTCTCGGAATACGAACAGGCGAAGAAGTTCTTGATTCTGTTGCCACAATATTTGCATTTTCGGTATAGTAACCATTCATTTTTTTACCAAATGTTTGGAAACCTAATTTCAAAGATTGATGAACTTCTTTTGGTAAAACTTCGCTCAATAAACCTGATGTTAAACCTGGTAAATACGAGCAATCATTTAATGAATTGGATAATTTCCCTGAAACAAAATCAGTCATTCGTTGTGCGGGAGCTTTTAATTTACCTTCACCAACTTGCCACGCTTTTTGCTCGACCATTTGTTGAAACTTCATTCCACCCAAAGGTCCAGTAAAACCATATTTAGCAAAATCTTTTTCATCAACTGTTACAACCATTCCCGAGTTTGCAAAGAATCCGTCACGTTTAGAAGGTGACCAACCATTTACTACCAATTCTCCTTCGTCTGTAGATGCGGGCGCGATAATTCCACCAGGACACATACAAAAAGAGAAAACGCCGCGACCTGCTTCTTGTGAAACTAATGAATACGAGGCTGGCGGAAGAAATTCGTTGCGTTCTGTTCCGATTGGACAATGATATTGAGCAGAATCAATCAAACTTTGGTGATGTTCTACACGAACGCCTAATGCAAAAGGTTTTGCTTCGATTAAAACTTTCTTTTCATCTAACATTCTGAAAATATCACGAGCCGAATGTCCCGTTGCTAAGATCAAAGAAGAAGTTTTAATTTTTTTATCATGATTGATTTCAATTCCTTTGATTTGATTATTCTCGATGATAATATCCGTTAGTTTTGTATCAAACCAAACTTCACCACCACATTCGATAATTGCTTCGCGCATGTTGGCGATAATCCCAGGTAACTTATTTGTTCCGATATGTGGATGCGCTTCTTGTAAAATACGTTCTGTTGCACCGAAATGGACAAACCATTGCAATGATTTCAGAATGTTTCCACGTTTTGTAGAACGCGTATATAATTTTCCGTCCGAATAAGTTCCAGCGCCACCTTCGCCATAACAATAGTTTGATTCAGGATTTACTTTTCCTTCTTTATTCATTGCTGCTAAATCACGACGACGATCACGAACATTTTTACCACGCTCGATGATAATTGGTTTCAGACCTTGTTCTATTAATTCTAACGCAGCAAATAATCCAGCAGGACCAGCACCAGCAATATAAACTTTGTGTTTGTTTTCTACATTTTGAAGATTTGGATGAAACTCGAAAGCATCAGAGAATTCTTCATTTACAAAAACATTGACTTGTAATTGGGAAATAATATTTCGGCTTCGTGCATCTAAAGAGCGACGAATAATTTGGTAAGCATTGATATTCTCTGGTTTTGTTTTAACAGCAGATGCTAAACGTTGTTTCAGAAGTTTCTCGTTTGCAGCTTCTGTAGGAGATATGCGTATTGTTACATTTTGAGGCATATTTATTGACTAAAAATTAGACTGCAAAAGTACATCAAACCATTTGAAATATTCGTTTTTAAACAAAAAAAGCTGTCTCATAAGACAGCTTTTCATTATTATATAAATTAAGATTATAATCCTAATTTTTTCAACGTTTGTTTTTGAACTCCGTTTTTATGAACTAAAATATTTGTTGTTTTGTACTGAACAAAAGCTTTTGTTACATAAAGATATCCTTCGTAATCGTTAGTTAAACCCCAAGAGTTTTTCACGATGTAGTAATCTTTACCGTTTTGATCTTTTGCAATACCAACAATGTGCATTCCGTGGTCATCAGTCGTTTGGTAATCATCAAAAGCAGCTTGACGCATATCTTCTGTAATTACTTTTTCTGGTTTTGGACCTTTGAACATATCTGCTTTTTGTTGCGCATTCATATCTGCAAAATCAACTTCTGGTACATACGCTACACCATTTTTCCAGCTAAATCCTTTTTCAGAAACGTCTGTTGCCCAAGCAACTGTAAATCCGTTTTTCAAAGCATAATCAATGTTATCAGTCATCTCTGTCATCGGAACATTGTAGAAAGATTCGTACGCCCAGTTATCAGGAATCGCTAATACAAACGGTTTGTAATAGTCGTGATCTTTAAAAGATGTAATCGCAACATAATCGTTTGGATTAATTCCTACCACTTGATCAGCAAATGTACGTGGTGTGTATTTTTTTCCGTTGTATGTGAATTCTTTTGGATATTCTCCTAAATAGCTATCCAAAACAGCTGTATAGGCTTTCTCCCAGTTTGGAGTTAATTTACCATTTGGATTTGCAACAACCGCTTTCAAAACTCCTTCTTGAATTGCAGCCATTTCACCAAATTGATTTGTTTTTGTTCCGTAATTCAAACCTGTGTAAGTTTCAGTTGGAACAGCTCCGTATTTTTTGATTGTATTCAAAACATCATAGAAAGAACCTCCGTCACCTAAAGTTGTTGCACCGTGCATGCGAACATATTGTTTTCCTTTCTCAACATATGTATTTCTCGCATTGAAAATTGGAGACAATTGAATAGGTTGTTTTCCCATTCTTAACATTTCTGATTCGAAGAAAGAATTTCCTGAATATGACCAACAAGTTCCTGATGAACCTTGGTTTTCTACTGGAGTTTTAGCTAAATTGATAACGTCAGTAAATTTGAAAGCTTCTTTACTATTTTCACTAACATTTTTGTTCAAAGAATTAACTAAATTGTCTTGTGCAGACGCCAATTGAGCTGAAGCTAAAAATAAAGCTGAAGCTAAAACTGGATAAAAAATTTTACGCATTTTTAAATTTATTTTGTGTGAGTATTTTATAAGTAGCTAATTTCACGAAAATGTTAACAATAAACCTATAAAAATTTAAAGTTTTTTTAATAAAAATTCTTAGTATTCATTCACACAGTACGTTTGGTAAATTAAAACAGACTTGTTTGTGATAAAAGTTTCTTTACGGACATTACAAACAGATATGATTTAAATAAATGTAGGTTACAGATAAATAAACTTTGTAATGTTTTTTTAAAACTGGCTTAATATCCCAAAGTGGATTTTAGATTCTTTAAAATCGAATGAAGTTTCGTCTGTTTTACCAACTGCATAACTCAAATTGAAAATTCCCATTTTAGTTAAAAAAGAAATTCCAGTTCCTAAACTTAACAAAGACGTATTCAGATTTGCGCGTTTGTTATCTATAAAACCATAATCGGCGAAAAGTCCAATATAGAATGCTTCGCTTGGAACAAAACGATAATCTGCACTCAAAAATCCGTACATATTTGTTGTAATACTTTCTTCGTTAAAACCTCTAAAACTTCCGAAACCACCAATTCTGTACAATTCGTTTTCGGAGAAATCATCGTCTTTCGTGAGCAAACCTCTAAATTCTGCACCAGCTTTTAAGAAATGTTTTTTGGACAATTCGAATAAACGAAATGTTTTTAGACCAACTTCAATTTGATTGACGGTTTTATTTTCCAAATCTTCTGTCCACGAAAAATTCTTTTCCTTTTTACGAATCGAATTTACCACAACATTCAACATAGATTTTCCTTCCATCAAACGAAAAGGATGTTTCAGGAAATAGTGATAACTCAAACCAAAACCAATTTTCGAATAATCGTCGTAGCTCGATTTTAGATAGGAATCATCTTCCAACAAAAAGTTAGACGATTGTATAATTCCGCTTACACCAATATTCGAGTTGAGGTTGAGTTGATAAAATAATCGCTCCGAAAAATCTAAATTCACAAAAACAGAATCTTGTTTGAAAAGCTTGAAATTCGTTTCCGAACCAATCGCAGATTTGAACAAATAAGGTACTTTAACACCAATATTCAACGACGTATTTTTATTTGCTGTTCCAATCCAATTTAACCTGATTTCTTCCAAACTATTGAACACGTTGTTCAACGAAAGTTGTACATTTCCGTTCAATCTAAAATCGCCGTTATCATCTGTTCCAAAACCTAAAACACCATCAAAATAATTTGAATTTACTTTGCGAGGATACAAATATAAAATCGTAGAATCAGGCTTAAATAAAGTTTGTGGTAATTGCGCTTCTGCAATATAATTGGTTTGTTGCATTAATGTCGAAATTGTTGCCAACTTCTGTTCATTGTATACTTCGCCAGTTTTTATATTGAGTCCATGACGCAAATAACCTTTGGATAATTTTTCGTAACCAACCAATTTTACACCATCTATTGTTCGCAGATTTCCTTTGTCTAAAACCAATTCAATTTTCTGTTCATTTTGTTCAAAACCATTTGGAACAAGTTTTATTTGCGCAAACGGATAACCTTGATTAGTGTTGGTTGTTGCTATTTTATTTAGAATAGAATCTAAATTATTTGTTGGGAAATAATTATTTTTATTTTCGAACAATTCATTGTTTTTCACCCAAATTGTTTGGTACAATTTTCCTTTATTTAGATAAACTTTTTCATTTTTTATCGAATCAATCGTCAAAGTATAATAACCTGTTTTTTGAAGCGAATCTAAAGATGAATCAAGATTTTTGCTTTCGAAATCTTTTGTATACGATTTTGTATCATCATTATATCGTAAAAAATGATATGTTTTTTCTTGTCCAAAAAGTAAAATAGTTTGGATCAAAAAGAAGAATATGTAGCCTAAAAATCGCATTGTTGCTTATAATAACGTATAAAATAGATGTTAAGTATTTGTTTTACTGATATCTATTAGTGTTCATGTGGAAATTAAAAATTATTTTTGACTTCAAATTTAAGATGAATGTTGAAATTATTTAAAATTACTGGATATTTAGAAGCTATTTCTGCGATAGTTTTGTTTTTTATCGCAATGCCAATGAAATATATTTGGGAAGATCCGACATGGGTAACATACGCAGGACGCGTACACGGAGGATTGTTTATAGCTTATATTATATTGGTTTATTTATTGAAAGAAAAATACAATTGGTCTTGGAAAATTTTTATGATCTTTTTTATCGCAGCAGTTATTCCTGGAGGAACAATTTGGGCAGAAAAAAGATTAATCGAAGGCAAAAAATATAAACAAATGTTGGCTGAAGAAGCGAAATAAGACAACGATTAGATAAAAAAGTAAAACCTTAAACGTGATTGTTTGAGGTTTTTTTATGTTTTAGGAATCAAATTTTTCTAAATAAAAAAAGAGGCTGTCTCAAAAGACAGTCTTTTTTTTGTGATTTAATCTGATGAATCTAATTTTTTGCCTACAAAATTAGATTTTATAGTTCAAAATTAATTTTAAGCGGCTAAAAATGTAAAAATGACGATAA